>Ga0136627_1000470_pt1 | contig 15127 bp, 15 predicted proteins | sample AntDrymUQ4892206_2_FD_104652 | JGI IMG/M metagenome (GOLD analysis project Ga0136627, IMG submission 104652) | Polar desert sand microbial communities from Dry Valleys, Antarctica - metaG UQ489 (22.06) | ecosystem: Environmental > Terrestrial > Soil > Desert | place: Antarctica: Dry Valley... | reverse complement strand
CATTGATGAACCCACGATAGTTGCCGACGAGCACGGTTCGGTCGCGTTTTACGGGCTGCCCTACCTCGACCCGGATGCGGTGCGGGGCGTTCTCGCCGACCCGAACACCGACCGACCGCTGCCACGTTCGCACGAGGCGGTGATGGCGGCAGCCATGGATCGGGTACGGGCCGACCTCGCGACGCATGACACTGCGCGCGCCGTCGTCGTTGCGCACGCGTTCGTCTTCGGCGGGGCAGTCAGCGAGAGCGAACGCGATATTCGGGTCGGCGGCGTGGACTCGGTGCCTTCGCAGATTTTCCACGGCGTGGACTACGTGGCGCTGGGCCATCTGCACGGGCCGCAGCGGGTCGGCGGTCAGCGACCGGTGATCCGCTACTCCGGTTCACCCCTTGCCTTCTCGTTCGGCGAGCGCAACCACGTCAAGTCCAGCGTGATAGTAGACCTGGACGCCGCCGGCAACGTCACGACCGAGTTGGTTCCGGTACCCGTTCCGCGCCGCCTGGCCGAGGTCACCGATTCGATCGAGAACCTGTTCGACGGGCGCCATGACCACCTGGCGGAGACGTGGTTGCGGGTGTTCGTCACCGACCCGGCGTATCCGGCGCAGCTGTTCACCCGGGTGAAGGAACGGTTCCCGCATGCGCTCGCGATTCACCACACTCCGCTCGGCGGGGCCGCACAGCGCCACCTGCAGGTTGTGACGGCTGCTCACGACCCGCTGGAGATCGCAGCCGAATTCGTGGAGTACGCGACCGGCGCTACGCCGACGCAGGCAGAACTTGCCGTGCTCAGATCCGCTTACGAGCAGGCGCTCGCCACCGAAGCGAGTGGCTGATGTACTTGCACCGGTTGACGCTGAGCGCCATCGGCCCATACGCCGACGAATACACCATCGATTTCGCGGCACTGAGCGCGTCGGGCCTGTTCCTGTTGGAAGGACCAACCGGATCGGGCAAGTCGACCATTATCGACGCCATCGTCTTCGCGCTCTACGGCAGCCTGGCCAGCGACAGCTCCAGCAAGGATCGGCTGTACAGCCATCACGCCGCAGCGCGGGCCGAGCCGTTCGTGGAGTTGGTCTTCGAGGTTCCGGGCGGTATTCACCGGATTCGCCGTACGCCGCAGTATTCCCGGTGCAAGCGGTCGGGTTCGGGGACGACCCAGCAAAACGCCAGTGTCACCCTGATGAAACTGTCCAACCCGCAGGCCACCGACGGTGAAGTGGTATCCACCAGCACCCAAGAAGCCGGCCCGGAGATTACCCGGATACTCGGCCTGAGCCGGCAGCAATTCGTGCAGACGGTGGTGTTGCCGCAGGGGGAATTCGCTGAGTTCTTGCGCTCCAGCGGGGAGGATCGCCGAAAGCTGCTGGAATCCCTGTTCGGCACCGAGATCTACGAGCGCACCGAGGCCCAGCTGGTCGAGATGCGCCGGTCAGCACACGCCGGGGTGAAACACGCCCAGGACATGGTGCATGTGGCGACGGAACGCCTGCGTGAAGCCGCCGGGAACGACGAGCTCGACGCGGTATCTGGCACGGAAAAGGTAGAACAGCTCGCTAGCGACGCCCGAGCGTGGTCGGTTCGCCTCGAGAGCGCGCAGGACGCTCGGCACCTCGCACGGGAACAGCGAGACGCCCAGCGGCGGCTCCATGACACCCTGAAACGACGCTCGCAGCTACTCGACCGGCACGCGCAGCTACAGAAAGCCGAAGCCGAGATCGTCGAGCAACGAAATCTGCTCGACGTGGCTGTGCGTGCGAGCTCTGTGGCCCAAACCGTTCGAGGTTTCCGCCACAGCGAGGCCCGGTTGCGGCAGACGGCAGCGGAGCTGTCAGCCGCGGAGCTGTCGGCCGCGCAGCTCGGTGTCACCTCGGGGACACTCCCCCGTGCCGAGCACGTCAAGCGTCGGGACGATTTGACGTCTGAGCTGGCGATGGCCAACGAGATCGCCGCACTGGAAGCCGGTCTCGCCCGACATCACGACGATTTTGATATCAGCGAACAGCAACTTGCGGCGCTGGAAAACAGCATCGCAGAGCAGGAAGAAGCCCTCGCCGGACTACCCGACGCCCGTGAACCGCTGACGGAGCAACGAAGATCGGCGCAGACCATCGCGGCAGACCTCGGCGCAGCCGAGCAGGCCCTCAAGACGGCCGAAGGCCACCTCATGGCGTTTGATCGACTGGTCGCGCTGCGCACCGAGATGACGAAGGCGGAGCGGGTGCGCGACGGTGCGGCCGCGGTCGCGCTGGACGCGGTGGACGTCGAGTCGGATCTGCGGCGGCGAAAGCTCCGGGGCATGTCGGGGGAGCTCGCCCGAGACCTGGTCGATGGACAACCGTGCAGCGTATGTGGATCGTCGGTACACCCGTCGCCTGCCACCTCGGTCGTGGATCATCCGACGGATGAAGCAGTCGAGCAGGCCTGCGACGAACGCCGGCGACTGGAGGCATTTGCGGCCGCGGCTCATGCCGATGTTGCCACGGCGACGGCGCGCCACGATGATGCGGCGTCGGCCGTGAACATCCTCGCGCGGGATCAGGCCGTTACCGAGCTCGACGCCGCACGCGCCCGAGTGGCGAAAGTCGAGGCGGCCACGTTCACATGCGACCGTCTCGACGCCGAGATCGCGGAGTTCGACGCCCGAACACAACAGCTCCGCTCGCAACTGGGGGACGACAAGGTCTCGCGCAGCGGCCTTTGCGAACGTCTCGACGCCGAGCGAAAGCAACTGGAAGCTGACCGTGCTCGTGTGGCACTGGCCCTGACAGATCGCGCCGGCTCCGTGGCCGAACTCGTCGGGGTGCTGAGCGACGATCGCGATGCGCTGGTTGCCCTCATCGCGGCGATCGACGCCAACGACACGGCGTCGGCTGACATGGGCGCCCGACAAGGCGAACTCGCTACGGCGTTGCACGCAGGCGGTTTCGACGACATAGCCACGGCCGAGGCCGCATACGTCTCCGATACCGATATGGCCACGCTACGCGCAAGAGTCACAGCCCACGAACATGAAGCCGCGGTAGTGGCCGATGGTCTTGCACATCCCGAAATCGCGGTGCTGAGCGGCACCGAGCACGTCGATATCGAAGCGGCCGAGGCCGCCCTGGCGCGCTGCGAAACGGAGTTGTCGGTGGTGACGGCCGAGGCGACCCGCGCGAGCGATCGGGCACAACGATCGACGGCCACGCTGAGCGCGCTCAACCGCGCATGTGCCGCGCTCGCGGCGGTAGACGAGGGCGCCAGGCCCGTCATTGCCATGGCCGATGTTGCCGCCGCGTCGGGACCTGCGAACCTCAAGGGGATCACGCTGGGCACGTACGTGCTGCTTCGACGCTTTGAAGATGTGGTGGCGGCGGCGAACGCGCGACTGAGCATGATGTCGAGCGGTCGTTATGAACTGCAAGCCAGCGAGACGAAAGAGTTGGGCTCCCGATCACGCAAGGTCGGCCTGGCTCTTGCTATCGCAGACCACACGACCGATACCACCAGGGACCCCAAAAGCTTCTCCGGTGGCGAGACGTTTTACGCGTCCCTGAGCTTGGCACTGGGCCTGGCCGATGTGGTGCAGGCGGAAGCCGGCGGGATCGACCTGGGCACGCTCTTCGTCGATGAGGGATTCGGCTCGCTTGACCCCGAGACCCTCGATGCCGTCACCAACGAACTCGGGAAGTTGTCGTCCAACGGTCGAGTCGTCGGCATCGTCAGCCACGTCGAGGAGCTGAAGCAGCGCATCGCCGACCGCATCGAGGTGCGGGCGCTGCCGGACGGATCATCGAGCCTGCGCACCACCGTCGGGACTGCGGCCTAGTGGTCGGGTCTACTCGAACGTAATCGAACCTGCATCGCAGTCACCTCCACGGGGTGCGATTCAGGGTCCCACTGTCGTTCACCGACTTCACTAGTTGGGCTTTCCCGGTTGTTTAGCCGCCGTTACGGGGACGGTATCGATATTGCGGCGCTGCCTTTAGTAGCCGCATCTGCGGCGCAGGCGCATCGGAGACCGCGTCGAGGAACGCGCGTCCCATCGCGGCGCGTGCCTGCAGCGCGGGGTGAGTGGCCGCAAAGTTCGCATCTACCGCCTCGCCACCGGTAAACACCCCACTGGCAAACAGCGAATAGGTCACGGCGGGTTTACCGGCGGTGTCGAAGATGATTCCGGCCTCGTTGCGGCCGTCGTCAAGCCAGCCGGCTTTGGTGGCGACTCGGAGCCGTTCGTTGGTGGACATGTCGCGTCGAATTCCGTCGGTGAACGCAATCGGCGAGCGCAGCACCTTTAACAAATACGACGTGGATGTCGGGGAGAGCAGCTCACCCTTGACCAGCTTCTGAAGCAGTTCGTGGGTCTCGCGAGGCGTGGTCTGCCCCAGGAAGAAGCGATTGGGATTGGCCACTGGTTTTACCTGCGTCTTGGGGAATCCCTTGGCGCGCACGATGTCATTGATCTCTTTGGCGGGGGCAACCAGCCCACACAACCGGACCGCGGTGTCATCGGAGACGGTGAGCAGCGCGGCCAGCACGTGACCGAGCGTGACAGAGCTGGGGTAGGCACCGTCGAGATGGAATATCCCGTCACCGTCTGGAATGACGGTGTCGCCGGCCACCTCCACTCGCTGGTCCAGGCGCAGCTGGCCACGGTCGACTTTGTCCAGCACAGCAGTGGCTACCGCAATTTTGTTTACGCTGTATGCCTCGACCAGGTTCTCGGCACGTTCCTGCACCACAGGCGCAGCGGCGGCGTTGGCACCGGGGACGGAGATGTAGGAAGACCACGTGCCCTGTGCCTTAGCGGTCTGGAGTTTATACACCGCGGCAATCATGGCCGGCGTACCGACCGGTGCGGCCTTTGGACGACCACCGGGGGGTGCGGCGGCGCTTCCCGTCGAAACTGCAAGCAGGGCCGTTGCCGTCGCGGTCGCGCTGAAACCCAACATCGCTCTACGGTTCAACTGGGGGGTCACCGGGTCTCCTGATCTCTCATTTTTGCACGCAAGCAACGAACGGTCCCAAGGCGACAACACCTAGCTGGTCAGACGATCAGGCATGATGTTGAGCCAAACGTTCGGAGTTCACTCATGCCGCATTGGGCTCATTTCAGAAGTTCTTGCGGTGGTACCGTGCGTATCTGAGGGCTTCAAGGTCGGAGTTAGCACCCTAAAAGTGGTGATTCGCCGGGTGCGGCTCGGTACCTGTGTGGTTCATAGACGGTGCGTCGCCGGCGCACCGCCGCCACCGGCTCCAGACGGTGACAGGTTCCCCGACGGCGATCTTTCCGTGTAGCCCACATCGCACCCCGGGTGAGCCCCCCGATTCATGCGGGGCATCATAACGTGAGTCGTTGGCGCCGGTGTGCCACCACGCGGCGGAGCTTCGCGAGCTTCCCGCTGTCGAACGGCAAAGTGTCCAGCTCGGGTAACCAGAGCGATGCCCGCTCCGCGAGTTCCACGAGTACGCGGCGGACGGCCCGCTCCGGCAGACTTAGTCGCCCTCCGAGGCCGACTAAGTCTGCGGCGCTAAAGTCGCCACCGCTACGGCCCCCGATCGACAGCGCCATCGTTGTGTCGCCGTAGGGCTGGGAGGTGGGCACGTCGTAGGCAGGCGAGATCCGCCACTCGCCGTCGAGCCCTCGCAGGACGGAGAAGTTCTTGGCGTGCGCATCGCCATTTCCGGTGAGATAGGCGAACGCGAGCTGACGAATCAGCTCACGACCGGCCAGAGCCGCGGCGTCGCAGACCCCGACCAGCGCCGCGAACGTTCGATCGGCACCGAGCAGGTACTTGTCGGCCGGCGGGCGATCCAGTACCTGGCAACCGTCCTCGACGGCCAGCAGCTGCGGCGCGCCGTCCGCCGTGACCCGGTCGAATCGCCGGACCAACAGGCCTACCTGACCGTCGGAGTCGGTGACAACCTCGCTCGGCCACACATCCAGTCCGGAGCTGCGGGCGGCGGCGAGGAAGAACGCCTCGTTCTCCACTAGGTGTGGATACTCGGCCGGGTTGAGCTTGAGGATGTACCGCTCGCCGATACGAGACACCGGCAGATTGATCATTGCCGCACTTGTCTTGTCTTGTACCCCAGGCAAGGCGGCACGCTGGGGGCGGATGCCGAGTTCGACGAGTAGATCGGCGAACCTGATGTCACCAATCCGCTCAAGCCTGACCCGTGGCGAAACCTCCACGGGTATGACACCCGCCGGCACGACTTGCACGTCGCCGATAGCGTCCGCGCCGACCGCGAGAAGGAGGGATAACTCGTCGTCGGCCGAGGTCTTCACCGCCCGGCGAAGCGCGCCGAGCCGGCGGCCTTCGGGCAGTAGGCCGGTGAAGTACGCGGGGAGGGCTCCACTTGGACGGATGACGGGCTCCGCGCTCACGAGCAGCGTCGTCGTCACGGCCGGTCGTTTCGCCGCGATCCATTCGTCGAGGTAGCGAAACTCAACACCGTCTTTGGTGCGGGTCAGCGTGGCGGCGCGTTCGCCGGCCTTGAACACATCGGCCTGCCGGACTGCCCGAAGTGCTTCGAGATCATCGTCGCCCGGTTGTGTCATCGGATCACCGGGAGACCACGTCGGGAAGCGACGTAATCTGGATGGCGCCGCCTCTGTGGAGTTCCAAGTGTAGGCCTAGCGCGGACAGGACAGCGATGACTTTGTCCAGCTGCACGGACTGCTTGCCGTTCTCCAATGCGTACACGAACCGCTCCGACACACCTGCCAGCTCGGCCACCTCATCCTGGCGTAGTCGCAACCGCCGGCGTCGCGCCCGCACGGAAGTCGGGAACGCGTCACCGTGCGCGGCCGCTACTCCAGCGGAATCAGATACCATCGAACAGCCTCCATCCGCACGAGCGTGCGGTTCTGGCAAGTCTAGGCCAATCTGGACGGCATATCTAGCGTCCCCCGCACGAACGCGCGGCCGAACACGACCTTGACACCTAATTTGGTGTGTGGAGACTGGACCCCAGAGGGGAAGGCCAACCGTTCTATAACTGCAAACCGTAGCGCCTTCGGGCGTTGGGTAGATGATTCTGCTCGATGCCAAAAGGGCGCTTTTTTGTGTGCGGCCGGCGTAGGCGCGGCGCGCCGAAGGCTGGTGAGAGCGCCAGAGCCGGGCCGCTGCGGCGCGTCAGCGCCGCCTTGAACTCGTATAGAAAGTTTTAACCAGGTTTCATGGCACCTAGTACCTGTCAGGTAGTAGAATGCAACTGTCACCTGATAAGGCTTCTTGGTGGCCGCGAGGATAAGGCTAGGCCTGCTGTCAGGCCCTTCCGGCACTGTTCGGTTGAAGCTCCTCGGGCCTCCAGGGAGCCTTATTTATATGTCTGCTTGTTCCCACCAGGGATAGTTTTCGAACGTATCCGGTAGGGCCATCGCCTTGAAGCCGTATCCCCATGCCTTGTTTTTTACTCTCCGTATCTGGTGTTGGATCGCGAGTAGATGGTGCTCCTCGTAGTTTCCAAAGTCATCTGCGCACAAGGCAGCCTTTAGCATTCCGGCGTATTGGTCGGCAGCTTGAAGCCCGTCGAGCATGCCCGGGTTAGTGAACTTTACTCGTCCTCTAAGTAGGTGCCAGGGCATCCAAGCCTTAGCTTGTAGCTTCTTCACGTTGAAGTAGCTATAGGTGTCCTCATGGTTGAAGCCCCGGACATGGCCGAAATTTGCAACAAGCTCTCGGGAGCCACCCGGCCAGTCACGAGCCGTAAGTAGCAAGCGCTCCATCATTAAGCCCGCTGCGTAGTTATAGAAAGCTACCTGGTTGCTTTGAAATGCCGAGGTTGCAGGAATCGCAGATTTTTCAAAGATTATGTAGTTGACGGTTAGACCTTCGACAGCTGCAAGTTTGCTAGCGACAAACCGACGGCGAGGGAAAACTTTTACGTGCTCTTGCCAATGTAAAGGTTTAGGTGTCGGAACTTTGAGTGTGTCCCGGCATTCCTTCATCACGGCCCGAAGAGCAGAATCTTCCTCGTCAGCAACGGTAACTGCTGCCATCGCAAAGAACCTGGAGGACTTAGCTGATACGCCTCGGTCTCCGGTCTCATCTACGTAAGCGCGTACGAGCCGAGGCCTTTCATTCATTTTCGAATACCTTTTATTCGACGGGTATGCGGTAGGTGAGTTCGTAGCGGTCACCGGGGAAGGTGATGTCGCAGGACCAAGCTTCATGCTGCCCGTAAGACTTGCGCGACTCTCCTCGTAGACCTGGACGTACACCCACGGATAGTTATGCAGATCCTGCGACATGCACGTTTGCGGTCAGTATGGAGATCTATTCTAAGGCCTCGTCAACTGCAACCGGGGAAGCTCTACGCAAGTTGGGAGAGAGCTTAAATGGATAACGGCTGCTGTACTTTACTGCTGGACGCATACAAAAAGCCGCTTCCCTGGAGAGAGAAACGGCCTTTGACCTGCGTGGAGCTGAGGGGATTCGAACCCCTGACCCCCTCGATGCGAACGAGGTGCGCTACCGGACTGCGCCACAGCCCCCCAACCGTGCCAAAGCCTAGCAGGTGCGGTGACGCGCTCGCCGTGGCTGCGCGGGCTGTCGCGCGCTACGCCGCGCGCCGGTGCTGTGTGGAACTCGGTGGCGCAACCGTGTCGCGCGCAGGCGGCCGCGGAACCGCTACCAGCCGGGGACGCTGCCGGGCTGCGCCTCGCACCAACCATGCCCCACCGGACCGATACGGCTCTTTATCCGCCGACGCCAGCACCTGAACCACCCCCGCCGAGGGAGCATCTCGGTGCTGTGCGGATGTGGCCAGCCACGCGACGACCTCACGCTGCACCGCCACGTCCAATGTGGTGGTGCGCGCCAGCTTCTCCACGAACTCCAGCGCGCGCCGCTGCTGCACGGCATCGCGCTTGGCGACATCGGCCTTAGCCGAATCGGATTCAGTGGCAGAATCACCTGCGGCACCGGATTCGGAGACATCGGACGCAGCCGGAGACTTCTTCCCGCGATCGAGTACGCGCATCGGGGACTCGGCGAGTTCTTGCTCGGCTCGATCTTGCGCCTCCGCTCCCGACCCCGAGATCAGGGCGGGAATGAGCACCAGCAACGCGGCACCGATCAGGATCGCGAACAGGATGGCCGACGGCACACCGGACGGCATGGCGACTCCCTCCCGACGCGTTAGCTGATCGCGTACGGCACGAAACCTGACCCTACGGTCGCACCAGGTGACGACGCGGCTGCCACGCCGAAACCTCCACCGTGTGCCGGCTCACGTCTATAGGCGGTTGCGCCACCGCGCCAGCAAACCGTCCGGTGCAACGTCCTCGGCGGTGAGCGCGAATCCCAGATGGTCACGCCAGTCACCGTCGATGTGAAGAAACCGGGGATGGAAGCCTTCGTACCGAAACGCCAGCTTCTCCACCACGCGCCGACTCGCGACGTTCTCGGGGCGGATGTTGACCTCAATCCGGTGCAGACCCGCGGCGAAAAAACAGAAATCGCACGCCGCAGCCAGCGCAGTCGGCATGATGCCCCTGCCGGCCAGTCGCCCATCGATCCAGTAACCGATGCTGGCGGAGTGGAACGCACCCCGCACAATGCTGCCGACCGTCAACTGACCCGCAAACGAACCTCGATAACAGACAGCGAACGGCATCACCTGCCCAAGCCGGATAACACCGCGCTGTCCTCGTAGCATGCTGCGGAAGTCTTGCCGTTCATGCCGCTGTTCCCACGGCACGACGGCGGTGGCCTCCCAAGGGGCCAGCCACTGCTGGTTGGCTAGCCGAACTTCCCGCCAGGCCGCGAAGTCACCGCGGCGATGCGGCCGCAACATCACATCATCCGTAGTCAGAACAGCAGGCCAGCCCGGTAGCGTTGGCACGGTTCACCTATCCAGCTGTAGTACGTCCACTACAGTGCCTGCCGGTGCCACTGTGATGGAATCGCTCAGCACCATCAAACCGTTGGATGCGACTAGCCCCCGGAGCAACTGCTTGCCGCCTTGGCGGGGCGTCACGGTGTGACCACCGCCCCGGCGTTCTCGCAGTATTGCGGGCCGGAACTCGCGAACGCCGCGCTCGGAGTTGACGGACTCCGTCAAAGTGGCTCGCACCGAGCTTCGGAACACCGGTTCCAACGCCGAGAGCCTGCGCAGGATCGGCCTACCGAGGAGTTCAAAGCCCACATATGCCGCACCAGCGTCTCCGGGTAGGCAGACCACCGGAGTCTGTTCACTGCCGATCCGTCCGAAACCGACCACCCCGCCGGGAGCGACCGATAGGGCACGAAACTCCACCTCGGGAAAGACCGGCGCGATCGTGTCGGCAAGCTGCAGACCCGTCAACAGCAGCAAGTCGGCTCGCATGGCGTTATCGTCTAGCGCACGCTTTAACCGTTGCGGGTCCTCGCCGATGGTATCGAGCCGAAAAGCCTGCGCGAAGCTCTGCCGAGCCGCCGCGGTAAGCACGTATGACGAGGCATCGACGACTCGGCCAGGTGTGCTGGACACACCGGCATCGGCCAGCTCGTTTCCGATGCCCAGCGTAATAACCCGGGGCTTGGGCCGGGCCGGAACCGTAGCGAACCCGGCGAGCGCGAGCTGACCGACCAACGCCGGGTTGAGTTGCTCACCTTTCGTCGCTAGCAGCTCACCTTCAGCACATTCGGTGCCGGCGCGCACCACGTTGTGCTCCGGTGATCCCGGCCGATACACCTTGAGCGTCACCATGCCTTGGTCGGTCCAGTCGGCAGGGATCACCGAGTCCGCACCGGCGGGCAACGGCGCGCCGGCGGTAATCACGAAGCAGCCCCGCATCGGTAACCGCACCGGGTGCCACGAATCGATCCCGATCTCACCTATCACCGACAGCAGCGCAGGTCGATGAGCAGTGGCGTTGTCGATCTCCTTGGATGACACCGCGTAACCGGAAATAGCCGCGGAGTCATACACCGGAATCGGGGTAGGGGCGGTTAGGTCCGCCGATAGCACGCTGTCGACGGCATCGAGCAGCGGCAGCTGAAACGATCGAAGCGGGGCCACTCCGTTGAGCACACCAGACAGATATTGCGCAAGGCTGGATTGCGTGCTTTCCGTCATGCTCGCGACTCCAAGTTCTTCAAGGGCGTGGCCAGTGCTCATGCTGTCTTCGTGGCTTCCCTATTGTGCGCGCACGAACCCGTTCAACCACGCACGAAACTCCGGACCCAGGTCGGCGCGTTCTACGGCAAGCTGTACCACGGCCTTGAGGTAGTCGCCCCGATCGCCGGTGTCGTATCTACGGCCGGTGAACACCACCCCGTGTACCGGCACCTCGGCGCGCAACAGCTTCGCGATGGCGTCGGTGAGTTGGATCTCGTTGCTCGCACCCGGCTCGGTGACACGGATCGCGGCGAAGATTTCGGGCGGTAGAACGTAGCGACCGATGATCGCCAGGTTGCTCGGCGCCTGCTCGGGAGACGGTTTTTCCACCAGGTCACCGATAGTGACGGTGGTGTACCCGTCGAAGGTCTCCCCGCTGGGCTGGGCCGCAACGCAACCATACCGGTCGATCTGCTCGCCCGGCACCTCGATGAGCCCCAGCACCACACCGCCGTGGCGCCGCTGCACCTCCAGCATGGCCGGCAGTAGCGGGTCACGCGGGTCGATCATGTCGTCGCCGAGCTGCACCGCGAACGGCTCGTTGCCGATGTGGCGCTCCGCGCAGAGCACGGCGTGCCCGAGACCACGTGGCTCGTCTTGCCGGACGGCATGCATGGTGGCAAGCTCAGCGGAGTGCCGCACCGCATCCAGTCGGGCCTTATCGCCCTTGGCCTCCAGTGCGCTCTCCAGCTCGGGCCGTCGATCGAAGTGGTCGAGCACCGAGTCCTGCCCCCGGCCGATCACCAGTAGTACGTCGTCCAGACCGGCGCGGGACGCCTCCTCGACGATGTACTCCAAGGCGGGCCGGTCCACAACCGGCAGCAGCACCTTGGGGATGGTTTTGGTGGCAGGCAGGAAGCGGGTGCCCAACCCGGCGACCGGGATAACTACCTTGGTAATAGAAGTGGAGCGAGAAGTTTCTGCCATGTCGGGAGGTTAGCCGGTCTGCGGCCTCGTTGGCGCGAGCACCCTGCGATGTGGCACGCGGGGTAATGGCCGCCCCGTGAGGACGGGCGAGGGAAACGAGCACGAGGTGGAGCCGGAGTGAGCACCGATAGCGCCACGGCGAAGCGCGCGCTTCGCCGTGAACTACTGGCCGCGCGCTGGGCGATGACCTCCGCCGACCGGGACCTGGCGCATCACGCGCTACGACGGCACCTCCGCGCTGCCGTGGCGCGACTACGTCCGGCAACCATCGCAGCCTACGTACCCGTGGGTACCGAACCGCTCGCTTCCGGCGAAGCCGGGCAGAAGCAGCCGGGTTTCGATCCGGCCATCCTGCCGGAGCTGCTGCGTGAGGCGGCCACACAGGCAGGTCGAATCGAGCCGAGGATTCTGCTGCCGATCTGGCGCGAGGACAATGAACTGGATTGGGCTGCTTATAAAGGTGTGGAGGCTCTTGCCGTATCGCCGCGAGGATTGGTCGAACCCACCGATCCCCGGCTGGACCTTGACCAGATCGGCCAAGTGGACCTGGTGCTGTTGCCTGCGCTGGCCGTGGACGGCCACGGACATCGGCTAGGTCGCGGCGCGGGCTGCTACGACCGGGCACTTGCGCGAAACCGCGCCATAACGGTTGCGGTTACTTACGACCATGAACGCCTCGACGAGGTACCTCATGACTCACACGACGTACCGGTGAGCGCGGTCGTCACGCCGTCGGGTTTATATCGCATACAGTAAGCTGGCACTGTCTGGTCGCGAGTGCTAATGGGTTGGGTGTTAAGCGGCTCACCGCAACACCGCCCCAGCACGGTCTCATTTGCCAGCAATGCCACATGGAGGGGCTATGCCCACATATCAGTACGTATGCAGGAGTTGCGCCCATTCACTGGAGGCAGTGCAATCGTTCAGCGATGCCGCACTCGTGAACTGCCCTGAATGCACCGGCGGGCTGCGTAAGGTGTTCAACTCTGTAGGCGTTGTGTTCAAGGGTTCAGGTTTCTACCGCAACGACTCCCGCGAGAGCGCCGCCAACGGTTCTTCTGACAAAAACGGAAAACAGCAACCCGAGAAATCCGAAAAAGGCGAAGCGAGTACCGCGGCGAAAAGCTCCGATTCCAAGGACAGCAGCACCAAAACGGCAAAAGCCGAGCCGGGCAAGAGCGCTACTCCTACAACCGCAAAACCAGCTGCTACCAGCGCAAGCTAGCGGTACCGCGACGCACCGACTCTCCGGCATGCCAGCTACCAATGCGGCGGACGCTCTTCCAGTAGCCGAGGGTCGTTCTCGACTTCACGCCGCCGCGCCCGTTCAACTGCCTCGTCGTGAGGAATGTCGGCGGGCACAACCACGTCATCATCGCTGTCTATGATGACCTCACGGTCGACATCTTGCGGGGGCTCTGTCACACAGTTACGGTACGCCGCCAAATCGTGCCGCGCTAACCCGCTCCTACCGCTGCGCGCCCCGGGCAATAGATTGACCCCGTCGCCGTTTCCTCTTGAGCAGGGGCGAATCATGATCGAAGTATCCGCGACATTGAACTGAAAGGAAGATGTAATGGGCTTGCTAGACAAAGCCAAGAGCATGTTAGTTAAGAACAAGGACAAAGCGGTACAGGGTGTGGAGAAAGTCGCCGATGTCGCGAAGAGCAAGACCAGCGGCAAGCACGACGGCAAGATCGACCAGGCCGAGCAAAAGGCAAAAGAAGGCCTAGGCAAGCTGTAGGTCTGTGCTGTAAACCTGTGCTGTGTGGGGACTGGAGCTAACGGCCCCACACAGCACAGATCCACGGACCGGAGGTGTCATGGTAGGCGACCAGAGCTGGATACCGGATGAGGTGGACGCCGAGCGACCCAATCCGGCGCGAATGTACGACTACTACCTTGGCGGCGCGCATAACTTCGCAGCCGACCGGTTGCTGGCAGATCGGGCCCTGGCAGTGCAGCCCGCATTGGCTCGTGCGGCCCAGTGCAACCGGCGGTTCCTCGGCCGCGTAGTGCGCTACAGCATCGAAGCCGGCATAGATCAGTTTCTCGATCTGGGCTCTGGAATTCCTACCGCCGGCAACGTGCACCAGGTCGCCCAGCAACACAACCCTTCGGCACGCGTGGCCTACGTGGACAACGAATCGGTTGCCGTGGCACACAGCGCGGAGCTGCTGACCGGTAATTCGAATGCCAGCATCACCCAAGCCGATCTCCGGGATGTTGACGCGGTATTGAACGCGCCGGGCGTCGCCGGGCTGCTGGACTTCGAACGCCCCGTCGCCCTGCTCACCGTGGCAGTCATGCACTTCTTACCCGACAGCCAGGCGCCATGGGACGTGTTCAACCGCTACTGCGACGTACTCGCTCCCGGCAGTACGGTGGCGTTCTCGCATTGCAGCCTGGAGGGGATGCCGAGCGAGTGGAATGAGGTGACGGAGTTGTACAAATCCAGCACCACACCGGTGTATCCGAGAAACAAAGCAGAACTGGAACGGTTCTTCGTCGGCATGACCATGGTTGAGCCCGGCATCGTGGACGCGGTGGCGTGGCGGCCCGATGACGGGGAGCAGGAGACCGAACGCAGCGGCTTCTACGCGACAGCGGCGCAGGTGTAGATCGAAAAGCAGCCAAGCCTCGTTAGGGGTATCGGCCCTCCAACTCTTCCTGCGACTGAGCCGACTACTTCACAGTCCTGACCTCTGCGGCGATCGCCAGTGTGAATTGAAGGTCCTCCTCGGGCGTCTCGTTGCTCAGGTCAATATGGTCCACACAAGACATGCCCATAGAGCCGTTCGGATGCCAGAGCAAGTGGTGGCGGCCCTTTATCCGACCAAGTTTCCAGCCTTTACGTTCCAGGACGCGAATAACATCCCGAGCTGTCGCCGCAGGCAGTCTCGAGCTCAAGCGGGGACTCTCACACGTTCGTGTTTATGCGCGGCAGTGGGCGGAAGAGGCTCACCACGATCGGCGAACGCTTCTAAGTACGGCTCGATGGCCTCGGTTATCATTCATATCGCTTCATCGTGCGTGTCACCGTACCTGATGCAATGCGTCTGCGGTACTGGGACAGGTACCACTCCATGGTGCCTACCTGT
>Ga0136627_1000469_pt1 | contig 15147 bp, 9 predicted proteins | sample AntDrymUQ4892206_2_FD_104652 | JGI IMG/M metagenome (GOLD analysis project Ga0136627, IMG submission 104652) | Polar desert sand microbial communities from Dry Valleys, Antarctica - metaG UQ489 (22.06) | ecosystem: Environmental > Terrestrial > Soil > Desert | place: Antarctica: Dry Valley... | reverse complement strand
GCGGCGATTGCCGCCGGCCGGACGGTCATGTGGTGTGACTGGCCGATCCTCGACGGGGAGACATGCGCCGATGAGTACCTTCACGTGTACGGCTGGGCGCACTGTGCGGCCGGCCTCGAGGAGATCAGCGTCACGGTCGGAGGGCGCCGCTTCGAGCCGAGGACCGATCTCCCGCGGCCCGATGTGGACGGGGCCCTGCCCGGCTTCGAAGGGAACGTCTCCGGCTTCCTGGTGGTCCTCGACACGCGGCGGTGGTCCCCCGGGTCGCACGAGGTGACGGTCCGAGCGCGGGGGCGTGGAGGCGGCGACGCGGCCCAGGTCGGCCCCGTTCATGTGGGGCCCGACCTTCCCTACCGCGCCTGGCTTCGCCACCAGGCGCGCGAGGACGCGGCTGAAGCGCAGCTCCCACCGATCGCCGGCGGGGCGCCCGCGCTGACCGTCCACGTCCTGCAGGCACCGGACGCGCCCGGAAGCGTCGAAGGCTCGCTCGGCCGCCAGACGTACGCCAACTGGCGCCGCGCCGCCGGGTCGCTCGGCGATGTACTGCACGCCGTCGCCGGGGGCGGCGGACCCGCGGTCCTGGTCGAGGATCGCGGCGCGCTGGCGCCCCGGGCCTTCGCCTGGCTGGCCGCCGCGATGAGCGCCGGATCGGCGCCGGACCTCGTCTACGCCGATGAGGACGCGGTCATGGCCGGCGGCGAGCGCGGGGATGCGTTCCTCAAGCCTGGCTGGTCACCGGAGCTCCTGCTCAGCGTCGACTACGTGGGACCGCTCGTGGTGATCGGCCCGCGCGCAGCCAGCGTGGCGCTCGCGGGCGAGTCGCAGCCCCCCCGGACCATCTACGAGGCCCTCCTGCGACTCGTGGACGCTTCACTGAATGTCGAGCGCGTCCCCGAGACGCTGTTCACCTCCCATCGCCCCCGCGTTGGCGCAGACGAGGCGCACGCGCGGGCGGCGATTGAGCGGCTCGCCGCGCGGCGCGGGCGAAGCGCGCAGCTCGTGGCGCTGGGGCGCCGCGACGCGCGCGATGTCCGCTGGGACATCGGCACACAGCCGCTGGTCTCCGTCGTCATCCCCAGCGGCTCGGACGAGCTGCTGGCGAGGTGCCTGCTGTCGCTGCGAGATCGTACGACCTATCCGAACCTGGAGGTGGTCGTCGTCGACTCCAAAGCAGGCGGACTGTCCTGCGCCGAGGAGCTGCTGGAAGGGCTCCCTCATCGAATCGTGCCCTATGCCGGGCGCTTCAGCTTTTCCCTTGCGATCAACATCGGGGCCGCGGCGGCGGCTGGGGAGTACGTCGTGCTGCTCAACGACGACACGGAGGTGCGCTCTGGAGATTGGATCGAGCGAATGCTCGAGCACGCACTCACGCCCGGCGTAGGAGTCGTCGGCTGCAAGCTGCTCTATCCGAGCGGCGAGGTCCAGCACGCCGGCGTGGTGATCGCGCCGGGGGGCATGGGCGCCGGACACATCAACGTCGGCTTTCCCGGCGACGCCCCAGGATACCGCGGACTGCTCGACACGACGCACAACTGCAGCGCGGTGACCGGGGCCTGCATGATGGTGAGCAAGCACCTGTTCGCGCAGCTCGACGGCTTCGATGAGTCGTTCGACTCGGAGTACAGCGACGTCGACCTGTGCCTGCGGGCGATCGAGCGGGGTCAGCGGGTCGTATGGACGCCGCGCGCCGTCCTCACCCATCACGAGCGATCCTCTCTTCCGATGGAGGTCAACGCCCGCGACCAGGAGCGCTTCGGCGAGCGCTGGAGCTCGCGCTACCGCAGCGGCGATCCCTTCTACCACCCCGCATTCCTGCCCCTGTCCTACGAGCTTCCGCGCGCTGGGCCCGCCGCCTCGGGTTAGTATGGCCCGCGCGATGGGGCCGGCCAGCCAAGACACGACCGGCACCGGAATCGAGCAGACGTTCGAGTCACCGCCTCGGTCCCTCGACGGGCTCGCGAAGGCCGTCTCGGAAGGCCGCACGGCGATGGTGTGCGAGAGCCCGCCGCTGCACGGAAGCGCCAGAGCGGCCGGCTTCCTCGACATCCGGGGTTGGGCGTACTCCCGCGCCGGGCTCGAGGGCGTCTTCGTGTATCTGGACGGCCTGCGCTACGACGCCAGGCTGGGCGTCCTGCGGCCAGACCTGGATGGCCTGTTCGACGTCGACCTGACGAGGTCCGGCTTCGATCTGACGATCGAGCTCGACGCTGCCCAGGCGGGCCGGCTCGCCGTCAGCGTGGTCGCGCGCGGCGCGGATGGACACGCCGTCGGCGTGCGCGGGATGGTCGACTGCCATCCCGAGCCGGAGGTGGCCGTGGCGTCGGGCGCAGGCAAGGACGGCGCCGTGCCCGTGGGCGCCACCTTCGAAGCGTCGGAGCTGGGCGCGGCCGAGCGATTCGTGCCCGAGGGCTTGGAGGGGAGCGTGCTGGAGGCCGAGCACGATGCCCGCTACGGCTGGGCGGCCGGCCTCGTCCGTGGACAGGAGGTGCTGGACGCCGGCTGCGGCGTGGGCCGCGGAACGGCCGCCCTCGCGGCAGCCGGCGCCTCGCGGGCCGTCGGCGTGGACATCAGCGACGACGCCGTCCGCGCCGCCCGCGAGCGTTGTGGCGATGCCGCGCAGTTCGTCGTGGGCGACCTCGCCGAGCTGGCCTTCGAGGATGACTGCTTCGACGTGGTGGTCTGTTTCGAGACGGTCGTCCACGTCGGCGATCCGGAGCGAGCGCTCGACGAGCTGCGGCGGATCCTCCGGCCGGACGGTGTGCTGCTCCTCTCCGCGCCCAATGCCGCCGTCTACCCCGCGGGAAACCCCTTCCACCTGCAGGCCCTCCAAGCTGACGACATCGCCGAGGCGCTGGGGAGCCGCTTCGCCGAGGTGGGGCTCTACCGCCAGCAGAGCCACGTCGCTTCGCTGGTCTGCGACGACGCCTCCTTCGCCGAGCCGGCAGGTGAGCAGGATCTCGCCGCTCGCGTTCGCAAGCTGGCTCGAGGGCGGCCCGGCGAGGAGCTCTACACCGTGGCCGCTGCCAGCGACGCGCAGCTGCCGGACATGGACGCGCTGGCGTGGATCGGCGGCCCGTTGCAGAAGCGATCGTGGCACGACCTCGCGTGGTCCCTGCAGGAGCGCGTACTGATCGCGCAGGCGGAGGCCTCGGCGAGCGCCGCCGACGCCCGCGCCGCTCGGCTGGAGAGCGCACGAAGCCTGCGACTGCTCCAGCGCGCCGAGGACGCACGGCGGGAGGTCGAGCCGCTGGAGAGCTCCCTGTCGTGGCGGATCACCCGGCCGCTGCGACTGGCCCAGCGCGTGCTGGGATTTGCCCGGCGCGCGCTACGCCCGGTACGCCGAATGCTGGGATCCGCCCGGCGCAGACTCCGAAGCGGGCGATGAGCTACCGTCGCCGGCTCGCGAGGCGCTCGCGGATCTGACGCGCCAGGGCCGGCAGGCGCAGTCGGGCGCGCCTGGCCGCGAGGGCCGCGCGGCCGCGTTCCTGATCGCGGGCATTGAGCAGCACGATGTCGTGGCCGGAGAGCAAGGCGTGATGGCCAGGCTGGTTGGGCTGCTGCTCGACGACGTCGACGACGTCGAACCATCGCGCCCAATGCTCGCGGATGTAGTCGCGGCGATGAAACGACGTGTGGTAGTAGTCGGGGAAGAAGGCCCCCCAGTCGTCGCCTCTCCAGTGCAGGAAGCCGCGACGTGCCAGCCGCGTCGCCATCCGCTCCAGGTCGGGCTCGCCCGCCATCGGTCCGTTGCGGATCACCTCCCACTTGAACATGCCGTGGACGGTCGCCACGACCGTACCCCCGGGCCGGGTCAGACGCCGCAACTCCGCAAGCCAGGCGTCCTGGTACTCCTCGTCCAAGTGGGTGAAGACGCTGAAGACGATGATGAGGTCGAAGCTCCCCGCAGGGAGCGCGAGCGGGGGCAGCGGACCCGCGACGGCGGTGTCTGCGAACGGCAGCTCACGGCGAACCCAGGCGATCGCCTCCTCGTCCTGATCGACGCCACAGAGGCGGGCCTGCGGCGCCATCGTGCGCAGCTGGCGCAGGAAGCGGCCCGGCCCGCATCCGAAGTCGAGGATGTCGCCGTAGTCGGCCAGGCCACGACCGTGGGCGCGCAGCAGGCGATCGAGCTGCTCGAGCTCGAGGCGCCCGCCGACCTCGAAGCGCCCGGGACTGTCGCTGCCGACGACGCGAAACATGAGCTCTGCGGGCGGCATGGGCAACGCCGAGGGGGGCAGCGCTCGCGCCTGCGCGCCCAGTGAGCGCAGCGCAGCCCTCCCGTCCGCGGTGAGGGTGTCGAGCGTGAGGTCGAGGGCCAGCAGGCCCCACCCCTGCCGCTCGGCCCGATCGAGCAGGTCGGGAAGCTCCGACCAGGGGCAGACCGTGTCGAGCTTGGCCGCGATCAGCACCTCGGCGCGTCCCTGCTCGAGCTCGTGCATGGCTTGGGCGTAACCGTTCGGTCGGCCCCCTGCGTCTGGACCGAGAGCATCGTCGAAGACGTCGCCAAGCTCCCAGCCTCGCTGCCGGCAGGCGTCGGTGATCGCCGCTCGCTGAACGTCAAGCCCCGCGCCCGGCAGGATGACGCCCAACTTTTCCGCAACGGCGGCGGGAACCTGCTGGGCGCGATCTTCCCGAGGCGCACGGGTGTACCCGACCGCTCGCATGCGCCGCAAGTCTACGGACGGAGCGCGCTTGGCGGCGAGCAGCGAGGCCGGCGGGCTACCGCGCATCCGCGGCGGCTCGCTCGAGCACCCTGAGCCATCCGTTCACGCTGCGCTGCCACGTGAAGCCCTCGGCGCGGCGCCGCCCATCCGCCGCGAGCCGCGCCGACAGCGCGGAGTCGGAGAGGAGCCGCGCCAGCGCGTGCTCGATCGCATCCGTGGTGGGCGGCACGATCAGACCACCGCCGGCGACCACCTCCGGCAGCGAGCCGCGATCGGAGACGATCACCGGCGTCCCGCACGCCATCGCCTCCAGCGCGGTGAGGCCGAAGCCCTCGGAGAAGCTCGGCTGGCAGACAGCGTCGGCGCCGGCCATCAGCGCGGCGAGCTCGGCGTCCTCACCGGACGGGATCGACACGATGCGCCCCGGCGCACCGGGGAGCTCTGCCAAGGCCTTTCGGCGAAGCTCGCTCGAGTCGCTGCGGTCCGGGGCGTCCGCCGTCGCGAGCACGAGCAGGTGCCGGAATCCGCGTCTGGCCAGGCGCGCCACGGCGTGCCGTACGGCAGTGAGGTTCTTGCGTGGGTGCAGAGTCCCGACGAACAGCACGTAGTGGGGGTCCTCGGTGCCTGTGAGCGCCGCCACGCGCGAGCGGCCTCCGGTCACCTCGGGTCTGAAGACCGCGAGGTCCGCCCCGTAGGGCACGGCGTGAACGCGGTCGTCCCGAAGCCCGTACGCGTCGAGCACCTGCCCGCGGCTGGACTCCGATGGCGTGAGAACGTGGGCCGCCGCCAGCACCCCTGCGAGCGTGCTCGCGGCGGTCGTCCGGGCGAAGTCGGGGTCGAGGAAGCGCCGCAGCTCACGCGTCGTCCAGCCCACCTCGTGGATGGCAGCGACCACCGGCTCGTCGACGTTCAGGGCGCCGCCGTGCCCGTCGGCGAGCCAGACGTCCGCCTTCACGCGCCCGTATGAGGACGGATGCCCGTGGACGAACTCGAGCGCGACGCGGTCCGACAGGCCCGCCAGCATCCGATCCCACACGCGCCCGTGACCCGTCCGCAGCGGCAGAAGCGCGAGCCTCCCGGGGACGGCGACGCGCAGACGCCGCCGACCACGACCGCGTTGGCGGAGGCTGGGCATCGTCGCGCTGTAGCTCTCCAAGGCGGGAACTCTATGCGCTAGCTTCCCCCCGGTGGCGTCATGCGACCCCTCGTCGGCGACGCAACCGCTGCCGGTGAACGCCGCGGGACTATCGGGCCAGACGCGGCGATCCGAGGAGCGGTTCGTGCCGGAGACCATGCCAGGGCTCATCCGGGCCGAGCATGAGGGGCGCTACAGGTGGGCGGCGGGCGCGGTGGAAGGAAAGGAAGTGCTCGATGCGGGCTGCGGCGTGGGTTACGGAGCACAGATCCTCGCCGAGGCCGGCGCCTCGCGCATCGTCGGCCTCGACATCGCCGCCGAGGCGGTCGAGGCCGCGGTCCTTCGCGCCGACTCGATCGGGGAGTTCGTCGTCGGCGACCTGGAGCAGATCCCGTTCACGCCGTCCTCGTTCGACGTTGTCGTGTGCTTCGAGGTCATCGAGCACGTCGACCGGCGCGAGCTCGTGCTCGACGAGCTGCGGCGCGTCCTACGCTCCGGGGGGGTGCTGATCGTGTCGTCTCCGAACCGCGACGTCTACCTGCCGGGAAACCCCCACCATATGCACGAGTACACGCCGAGCGAGCTGCAGGCCGCCCTGACGAAGCGCTTCCGGCACGTCGCCCTCTATCGCCAGCATCAGTGGATCAGCTCGCTGATCACGGACGACGCCGGTCTGCAGACGCGAAGCTCCGGCGTCGAGATCGCCGCCAGCGTGCGCAAGGTCGCGGGCATCGCGCCTGGCGAGGAGGTCTACACGCTCGCGGTCGCCGCCGACGGCCCGTTGCCCGTCATGGGAGGGGCCGCCATACTGACCGGCGCGATCGACCTGAGGTGGTGGCACGACAAGGTGACGGCGTTAGAGCATGAGCGGCGTGCGGATCGAGAGGCAATGGACGCGCTGCTGGGCTCGGTGAGCTGGCGCATCACAGCGCCGCTGCGGTCGGCAAGACGGCGGCTTGAGCGCTGGCGCGCCGCCTCGCTCCTGCGGTCCGCAAGACGGCGCTCGTCCGAGCCGGGTCCGCCCGAAACGTGAGTTCGCGGCTCAAGCGCCGCTTCGGAGACCTCGCGATCTATCGCAGGCTGTACTCGGACGTGCGCCCGGATCGGCTGCGCATCGCGGGCACCGTCTGCTTCAGCCTGCTGGCCACCCCGTTGCTGCTACTAACGCCCTTCCCCATCAAGATGGCCGTGGACAACGTCATCGGCGGCCGTCCGGTTTCGGGCTTCCTCGAAACCGTGCTCCCGGCCGCTGTCACGGAGTCCGACACGGCGCTGCTGATCGTGGCCGTGAGCCTGCTCCTGCTGATCGGTCTGCTTGCCCAGCTGCAGACCCTGGGCGACCGCGTGATACAGGCTTACACGGGCGAGAGCGTCATGCTGCGCTGCCGCACGAAGCTTTTTGGCCACATCCAGCACCTGTCGCTCACCTATCACGATTCCGAGGGCCCGGCCGACTCGGTGTACCGCATCCATAACGACGCGATGTCGGTGCGCTATCTGGCGGTTGACGCCGTTGTCACGCTCGCGACCGGCGCTGTCACGCTCGCCGGGATGCTCGTGGTGACCGCGCTCATCGACTGGCAGCTCAGCCTGGTTGCGGTCGTGATCGTCCCCGTCCTCTTCCTGCTCCTGATGGTCAACCGCAAGCGCCTGCGCGCCCGTGCCATGGAGGTCAAGGAGCTCGAGAGCAGCGCTTCCTCTGTCGTCCAGGAGGTGCTGGCGGGTCTGCGGGTGGTGAAGGCCTTCGGGCAGGAGGACCGCGAGCATGAACGCTTTGCTCGATGCGCGCGCGAAGGGATGCGAGCGCGGGTTCGCTATGAGATCGCCGCCGGAGCTCTGGGCCTCGGTATCGGCCTGGCACTCATAGCCGGTGTATCGGCGTTCCTGTTCGTCGGCGTCCGCCATGTCCAGTCCGGCCTGATCACGCTGGGAGAGCTGATCCTGCTGCTCAGCTACCTGGGCCAGCTTTACGCGCCACTGCGGAGCATCAGTGAGCTGGCCGGCGAGCTTCAGAACCACCTGGCCAGTGCCGAGCGGGTATACCGGCTGATCGACAAGGTCCCGGAGGTCCGTGAGCGTCCGGACGCGCGCAGTATCGAACGGGCATCCGGCAGGGTGGTGTTCGATGGTGTGTCCTTCGCATACGGCGACGGCGAGGAGGTGCTTCACGACATCTCCTTCGCGCTGGACCGCGGGACCCAGCTCGGCATCGCCGGGACCACCGGCGCGGGCAAGACCACGCTGGTCAGCCTGCTGCTGCGCTTCTATGACCCGACGCGCGGGCGGATCCTTCTGGATGATGTCGACCTGCGCGACTACAGGCTCGAGGACCTCCGCAGGCAGATGTCGGTCGTGCTCCAGGAGCCCGTGCTCTTCTCGACCAGCGTGGCGGCGAACATCGCCTACGCGAACCCGGGTGCCAGCGCAGCCGAGCTGGAGGCCGCGGCGCGCGCCGCGAACGCGCACGACTTCATTCAGGCGCTTCCCGAGGGCTATGAGACGAACGTCGGCGAGCGTGGGATGCGGCTGTCCGGCGGAGAGCGCCAGCGGATCTCGCTCGCCCGGGCGTTCTTGCGGGATGCGCCGCTGCTCGTCCTCGACGAGCCCACCAGCTCGGTGGACCCCGGAACCGAGGCCGAGATCATGGAGGCGCTCGATCGGCTGACGAGCAACCGCACGACCTTCTTGATCGCTCACCGCCCGAGCACCCTCGAGCACTGCAATGTGCAGATCACGATCGAGCACGGCCGCATCGTGCGTTCAACGCTCGACGGAGTCGGGCGAGGTGGAGCGCTCGAACGGTCCACCGAGCCCGCGCATCAGCCGGGGGTGGCGTCGCCGTAGCAACGATCTCATCTCCGAGTCGTCGATGCCGGTCATCGCCCTGAGCGTGGAGTCCTGGCTGGAGTGGTAGCGTCCCAGGATCTGCGGGACGAAGGCGCCGTGGCCGTCCTGCTCGGCCACGCGGCACCAGAGGTCGTAGTCCTCCCAGCCGTGCAGCCGCACCTCCTCCGTGTAGCCGCCGAGCTCGAGCAGCTCCCTGCGGCGCATGAGCGCCATCGCGTCGATGTAGTTCGCCTCCCGTAGCCGGTCGGGCTCCCATGGGAGCGCGGACCCGAGCCCGGTCGGGACGCCGTCGCGCAGCACCTGGAGCATCGAGTAGGCAAACAGCGCGTCGGGATCGCGCTCCAGCGCGCTCACGAGGCGGCGCAGGGTGGAGGGATAGATCTCGTTGTCGGCGTCGAGCGCGAAGACGAACTCGCCTCTTGCCCGCCGGACGAGAGCGTTGCGAGCGGCGCCGATGCCGCGATTCACCGGGTGCCGGAGCAGCAGGGCGGGCAGGAATGGATGCGCCTGAAAGAAGCGCGTCACCGAGCCTACCGACCCGTCGCTCGACCCGTCGTCGAGCACCACGACCTCGAGCTCGGAGTAGTCGGCGGAGACCACGCTTCGCAGCGCCCGCACGACCTCCGCGCCATGGTTGTAGACCGGGATGATGACCGAGACGCGGACGGTCGCGCGCCGGTGGGCGGGCGTGCGTGCGATCGTCCGCAGCTCGTCGGGGTCCTCCCCGCGCGCGATCAGCTGCTGGCTGCGCAGCGCGCGCTTCGTCTCGAGGTCGGCCAGCGCCAGGCGCTTCATCGCGACGATCTGCTTGACGGCGAGCTCGTTGACGAGGTCGGACCGCTCGAAGGCCGCCCGCACCCACGGGTCGCGGCGCACCCGCGCCCTGAGCGCGGCCTTCATACCGCTCAGCGGTCGCGCCGCTATTGCCTTGGCCTGCGCGGGCGAGGACTCCGTGACCGACGCGAGCAGCCGCCGCGGCGAGGGCCGCGCCGCCGCCCGCCGCACGTGCTCGGCGAGGGCGATCAGCCGCTGTGCCGCCGGGCGCATCGAGAGCTCCGAGCGCACGAACTCGTAGACGCCGAGCCGAATCGCGCGCAGGCGCTCCTCGTCCTGCAGCAGTCCGCTCGCGAGCAGGGCCACGTTGTCGGCGCCGGCGCTGATGTAGTGCTCCCCCGCCACGAGCGGCGAGCCGTCGGTGGAGTGCTCGGAGACGACCACGCAGCCGTTGGCGATCGCCTCGAGCACCCGCACCCACTCGAAGTACGGCTTGTCCTGGCGGTGCAGGTTCAGGATCGTCTTCGCCGAGCGCAGGCAGCGCCACTTCTCCTCGGTGAGCAGGTAGTCGGGGCGTCTGTGCGTCCTCGGCGCCAGCGGCGGAATCAGGAGCCGGGTCTCATGCGGCCACAGGGCTTCGGCGTAGGAGGCCAGCAGCCGGTCGCGCCGCTCGCTGGCAGAGCCCATGTACAGGACGTCGATCGGCCGATCGACGTCATCGTCGCCACCCCAGCGATCCCAGTAGTCGCTGTAGCCGAGGCGGAAGTGCTCGGCCGCCAAGCCGTGCCGACGCAGCACCCGCACCGAGCTGCGCTGGATGTCCATCGCGGCCGCGGTGCGAGCCGCGTGCCGGCGGCTGGCCTCGAACCACGTCGTGCCGGGCTGCTCGACGCAGAGCGAGATCGTCCGGGCGAGCTGGGCTCGCGTGGGGTGTCGGGCGGGCGCAACGAGGCCGAAGTACTCGTGCGGGATGATGACGTAGACGGTCGAGTCGTCGATGCGAACGGTCGCGTCCGCAGTGGGCGAGAAGTCGTCCATGACCACGCCCGCCTGCACTCCCTCGGCTCGAACCGTGTGGGCGACGGCCGCGAGAAGCTCGTTCATGAAGTGGTTGCCGCCGCTCGCGCCGACGAAGCACAGCGTGGTCGCAGCGCTCACGGCAGCTACCTGCGGAGGCCGAGCAGCGTCTTGGCGGCACTCCGCAGAGCGTTCGTCCTCCGGCTCGTGGTCGCGAGCGCGAGGACCGCGGCCGCGCGGCCCGAGCTCTCGGCGCCCCGGCTGACCTCCTGCTCCTGCGCCGCGAGCGATCTCGCCCGGGCCTGCTCGACCTCGATCAGCCTGCGGGCGACGAGGTCGCGCTCGGCCGACACGTGGCGCTCGCGCTCGCGAGCCTGCTCGACCCGTAACAGGGTTTCGTCGGTCTCGCGGCGCGCTCTCTCGACCCGGTCCTCCCACGAGCGAGCCTCGAAGGGGTCGGCGAGCGCCACGAGGTCCGCCAGCGCGGGCGCCTCCCGCTTGCCGGCCACCGCCAGCGTCACCGGCGCCTGGGCGGGAGCCAGCGAGCTGATCGCGCGCACCGCGAGCGTCGCCTCACCATCGGGAGGGCTGTCACCGGCGAAGATCGCCGAGGCAAGCCGCGCATGTTGGCTGTACAGCGCCACCGTCGCAAAGCGGCTAGCGAGCTCGCGCTCGAGCCGCTCGGGACTGGAGGAGGCGAGGAGCAGGCTGCCATCTTCGCGAAGGACGCGGTGAAGCTCATCCAGCAGCTCAGAGCGCCGATCGGACGGGTCGATCGCATCGAAGCAGACGGCGATGTCAAATGAGGCGGGCGCAAAGGGCAGCGCGGCGAGATTGCCGGCCACGAATGCGGCCACGTCTCCGGCGCGGCGGACGGCCTCGGACTGGGCGTCCTGCGAGTCGGCGAGGCCCGTCACGCGCTTCGCGCCGGCCTCCGCGAGGATCCTCGCTCCCTGGCCCACTCCGCAGCCGGCGTCGAGGACCTCCTTGCCACTCACGGCCTGAGCCGCCCACCAGTAGCGCGCCACACGCGCGGCGTCGATCAAGCCGGTGGACGGAGAGTCCGGATCGAACCGCTCGGACGCGGCCGGTTGCTCGATTGGCCCCAACGGAGCGGCCGGATCCTAGATCAGCAGTCGCACGGCTCGGGTTGGAGCCGTGGATCGTGAGGAGACATGACCGGGCAGGTGGAGGGAGGCACTGCTGAATACCCAGCGCCGACCCAGGCCTCGGTGGACGCCCACCTCCATCGAATTGCTGGACATCGCATGCAAGGGTACCGGCGACCATACCCTCATGTTGCGGGCTGGGATCGATCGAGGCTTCAAACCGTCTTGTCCTGAAGAGTGACCGAACCCCCCTCATCAGTCCTTCAGCATTCCCAGAGCGCGGGTGTTGCGGGCACTGAGTGCGGGCGGCTACGAGGCCGTCGAGGCGGCTGACGGTGGCGTCGGGCAAGAAGTCACGGTTGATGCTCATTGGGAGCGCCTCGCGACGGTCTTCTCCTCCAGGTAGGCTCATGAGCCGGGTGATCCGCAACTCGCAATGATGCGGCTCGCGCAAGCTTCATGGGGCCCGCGGGGTGCCCGCGCTGCGGTCGCTCTGGCCCTCTTTGCTCTCGTCCTCTTGGGCCATGGCGTGCTCCCGGGCATGGTCAACAACCCCTCGATCGCCTACCTGGGCGAGGGCGACATACGGTGCCTGCACGACCTCGGCCTCGGTGCCTTCACATCCTGGTGCCACTCCGTTGGCGAGCCCCTGGGTTATCCACTGCTCACCTGGGGGCCTTTCGTCCTGGTGGGAGTCCTGTTCATGCATCTGGGCATCGACTCGGGCGCTGCCTACTTGCTCGCCCTCGGGTTCTTCGATGCGATAGCACTGGCCGGCGGGTACTACCTGATGAGGCGCCTCGGGGCGGGCTGGATCGTGGCAATCGGGACCGCAGCCGCATACCTGCTTACGGCCTCGGTCATCTCCCTGCGGGCGTTCGGAGGAACCTTTACCGGCTACACCCTGCTCCCTGCCTATGTACTGATCGACCTCCTGGTGATCGGGGCAGTCGAACGCCGCAGCGGACGGGCTCTCGCGCTGGCGGTGGTCGGGTACGCGGGGGTGAAGGTCGGCGCGATCTTCATGGACGGATACTCGTTCATCGCGGGCAACCTCGTCAGCGTGCTGCTGTGGATTGCCTGGGCCGCGCGTGCACGCGCGTCCACGCTGAGAAGAGCCGCCGGGCCGGCGCTCTTCCTAGGCGCGAATCTCGCGGCGCTGATCCTGTATGCGCTCTACGTCCCCGACAAGGAGACATTCCAACCGATTTGGCAGCTGCGCGCGCTGGGGCTCGACCTCGTCACGCTCGTGTCGCCCTCGGAGTACCTGTGGCCAGCGGCCCATTTCGGCCTCACGGGCGCGGACGGCCTCTGGGACGGCGGCGCGAGCGCTCCGTTCAACTACGTGGGCCTCCTGTGCCTGGCGCTGGCACTGGTCGGAGTGAGTCGCCGGTTCCGGGATTGGCGGGTCGCGATGATCGCGCTCGCCGGTCTGCTTGCCCTCGTGATGTCCTTCGGGCCGGCCCTGAAGATCGACTCCGAAAGACCGCCGACCGCCAAGTCGTTCGTGATGCCGAAGGAGGCCGCGCCCGAGCTGCCCTGGAGCGGGCTGTTCTCCCTACCGGGGATCAACTCCATGCGCGCCACGCATCGATGGTTCGGTCTAACCAGGTTGGCCCTCGTGATCCTCGCAGGACTGGGGATCGCCGTACTCGTACGCGGGCCGCCCGCCCGCCGCGTGCTAGCCGTCGGGCTCGCCGCACTCGGGACTGCCGAGCTCGCGCCCAACCTTCCTCTCCTCGTGTCTCAATACCGGAGCGGCCATTCAGCAAGAGCGGCAGTCGCCTCCGACGTGGGCGATGACCTGCGCGCGACGACACGACCGGGCGAGCGCGTCTTCTTCCTCAACTACGACGGAGTCCACAACGATTGGATGGTCAACTCGCTCGCGTCTGCGGCGTCGCTGCGGGCCTTCAACGCGGGGGGCGACAAGAACGTCATCGCGGCTTTTCGGCGGTGGCCCGCCGAGGTTCAGGCGATGGCGCAGCCGGGGGCTACGCGGGACGACGTGGCGCGGGCCTTCCGCGCCGGACACACCGATGTCGTGATTGCGCCCTACTTCCACCTCTTGAATAGCACTGTCATATGGCCGCCGCCCACCTCCGTGAGCGCCCAGGCACGAAGGGTCTTCGCGCCCATCGTCCGTGATCCCCGGTTCCAAGTCGAGCGTCGGCGTTGGTTCGCGGCGATCCGACCGGCGCCCGACCCGCCGCCGACGAGGCATTCCGGACCGTGAAGCGTGACTAGCTGAAACGCTTGCGCGTGACCCACTCGCCGCGCGCGCGCCGCCCGTACGGGTCGCGCCGGCCAAGCCTCCCGCGCACACCGGGAACCACGAGCAGCCGCTGCAGCAGGCGCTCGTGCGCGCTGAGCGGCCGCAGGCGCGCGGCGTGGCGCAGCTCGGCGCGGGCCGCGCCATAGGCGCGCTCGCGCACGAGCCCCCGCGCAAGCGCGACCCGATCGTCGGCTTCGACGCGGCGGCGCACCGCCTCGTCGACGAGCCCGGCATGCATTGCGTGGATGCGCAGCCCCTCGCTCGCCAGGCCGGCTATGTCAGCCGACAGCGCGCCGGGGCGGCGCCGATAGCGCACGACTGCGCGCGGCTGCATGACGAACGCGTGGCCGGCACTCAACAGGCGCAGCCACAGGTCCCAGTCCGCGGCCCGCGCCAGCGGGAAGTCCAAGCCACCGGCGGCGAGCACCGCCTCGCGGCGCAGAAGAGCGCTCGACACGCACAGCGGGTTGCGCTCGTACATGAGCGGCAGCAGCGCGGCCGCGGGATGCAGTCCCGCGGGCGGCTCGTCCCACCGCTCGCCGGTCGGCCGCCCGTCGAGGCCGACGATGTGCGCGTGGCCGAAGCACGCGGCCGCGGCCGGGTGAGCCTCCATGCTGGCGAGCTGCGCGGCGTGCTTGCCGGGCTCCCAGGCGTCGTCGTCGTCGCACAGCGCGACGAGCTCGGTGGACAGCTCGGCCAGGCCCGTCGCGCGCGCCGCCGGCAGGCCGCGGCACTGCGGATGGCGCACGACGCGGCAGTGCCGCGCGTGCTCGTCGAGCAGCACCAGGGGCTCGGGCGAGCCGTCGTCGACGACGACGACCTCCTCGGGGCGAGGGTCCTGGCCGAGGATCGCGTCGAGCGTCTCGGCGAGCAGCGGCGCCCAACCGTGGACTGCGACGATGACGCCGGTGCGCACGGGTCGATTGTGCCGTGCGCCGCGCTGCCCGTCCATGTGGCTGGCTACGGCGCGTTCACGACCGGGCGATCTCGATCAGCGCGCCGGTCGCCGCGCGCACCTCGGCGAGGAACGCCTCGTGCAGGCGCGTGTCGCGCCCCAGCTCGGGGTGAAACGCCACGGCCAGCAGCGAGCCCTGGCGCGCCGCGATCGGGCGGCCCTGAAGCTCGGCGAGGACCTGTACGTCGTCGCCGTGGGACTCGATCCACGGAGCGCGGATGAAGACGGCGCGCAGCGGCGGGCCGTCCAGGCCGGCGAACTCGCGGTCCTCCTCAGGCTCATGTTCACCACGTCGATGTCGTTGGCCAGCGCCCAGTCGATCCCGCAGGCGAGGGCGGAGAAGCTGCCCGAGCCGTCCGCCCCCAGCACCT
>Ga0136627_1000467_pt1 | contig 15213 bp, 9 predicted proteins | sample AntDrymUQ4892206_2_FD_104652 | JGI IMG/M metagenome (GOLD analysis project Ga0136627, IMG submission 104652) | Polar desert sand microbial communities from Dry Valleys, Antarctica - metaG UQ489 (22.06) | ecosystem: Environmental > Terrestrial > Soil > Desert | place: Antarctica: Dry Valley... | reverse complement strand
GAGATCTTGTCCTTTCACGCCGCCAAGGGCAAGCAGTGGGACGTCGTCTGCGTTGCGGGCTGCGTCGAGGGAGCGATTCCCAAGGGCCGGCGCGCTCAAGGTCTGTTCGATCCCTACTTTCTCGACGGGCTCGACGAGAGCGAGAGGCTGCGTCGCAACAACGCGGAGGACAGGCGCGTGTTCCACGTGGCGCTGACGCGCGCCGCGCGCCGCTGCATCGTGTCGACCTCGCCGGGCCCGACCCGCAAGGGGTCGCCGAGCCGCTTCGTCGCCGAGATCGCCGGCGGCATGCCCGAGGTCGAGCCGCGCCCCGAGACGTTGCCGCTCACCTTCAGCGAGGCCGCGGCGCGCTGTCGCCGGGCCCTGGCCGATCCCGACGCCGGCCCGGCTCGGCGTCTCGCCGCGCTGGCGACGGTGGTCCGCATCTGCAGGCTCGATCCCGGCTGCACGGCCGCACGCCCCAGCGACTGGTGGTGGCGCTGGGACTGGACCGAGGGGGCTGTGCCGATCAACGCTCAGCGGCCCGACGGGGACGACGATCTGGCCCCGGACAAGCTTCGCACCAGCTACTCGCGCATCTCGAATTACGACAACTGCGGACTGCAGTATCTCCTCGGCGTCGTGCTCGGGCTCGACTCCGAGACGTCGCACAACATGGCCTTCGGGACGTGGATCCATCAGATCTTCGAGGACTGCGAAAAGGAGCCGACCGAAGAGCAAAAGAAGTCCGGCCGGCACAGACTTCGCAGGAAACCCGCGGTTTACGAGCGCTACCATGAGCTCTTCGACGAATCGGTGTTTCCGAACAAGGCCATCGCCCGGCAGTTCAGACGCGACGGCGAGAGGATGATCGAGCGGTTCATCACACAGCTCCATCCGGGCTCGGCGCTGCTCGTGGAAGAGGCCTTTACGGTCGACTTCAACGGTCATCGCATCAGAGGGCGCATCGACCGCGTCACCAAGGCGGGAAGCGGTGTGCTGGTCAGCGACTACAAGACCTCGCGCTACCCGATCGGGTGGAACGAGATCGCCGAGTCGTTGCAGCTCGCGATCTACTACCTCGCGGCCACCAGCAACGACGACATCGCGGCCCACGGCGAACCCGTTGGGATGCAGCTCGTCTATCCCGGCTCGCTGCAGCGCGGCGAGGTCGCGGTCCGCTGCCAGAAGCCCGAGCAGGCCAAGGTCGTGCTCGAACGACTTCCCGTTCTCATCGACGGAGTGCTCGCCGAGGACTTCCGGCCGAGCCCCACGGCCAACTGCAGGTTCTGCAAGTTCAAGCCTCTGTGCCCGTTGTGGGCCGAGGGTCAGGAGCTCCCGGCATGACCCATCCCTCCTCCGAGCGAATTCGCGCGGCGCTGAAGGGCTATGAGCCCACCGACGAACAATGGGATGCAATCGCGCACGGCGAGGGACCCTCTTATCTGATCGCGGGGGCCGGTTCCGGCAAGACCGCGGTGATGGCGGCGCGCATCGTGTGGCTCATCGAGAATCATGACTACGCGCCGTCGAGCATTCTCGGTCTGACCTTCACCAACAAGGCCGCCGAAGAGCTCAAGGAGCGCGTGCACACGGCGCTCACGGTCGGCGCCGAGCATCGACTCGACGACATCACGGTGCAGACCTACCACGCGTTCGCGGCGGGCATCGTGCGTGATCACGGCCTGCTCGTGGACGTCGAGCCACAGTCGGGATTGCTGTCCGACGCCCAGCAGTGGCAGCTCCTGCTCAACTGCATCGACGTGCTCCCGCCCTTCGAGGCGATCGAGATGCGGACGCCGGCAAGCATCGTCCGCTCCGCCCTCGGACTCGCCGGCTCGATCTCAGATCACCTCGTCACGACCGCGGACGTGCGGGCTTCGGACGAGCGCACGCTTTCCTCGCAGGACGCCACCGCGCGCATGCGCGAGACCTCGGCCAAGCGCAAGGAACTGTGCGCCGCCGTCGACGCCTACAACAAGGCCAAGCGCGACTTCGCGCGCATCGACTTCGGCGACCAGGTGCTCAAGGCCGTCGAGGTGCTCGAGGACTACGATCACATTCAGAAGTCCTACGTCGGACGCTGGCCCGTGGTTCTGCTCGACGAATACCAGGACACCAACGTGGCGCAGCGGCGCATGCTCCAGGCCCTGACGCGAGGCGGCGACATCGTCACCGCGGTGGGAGACGCTCGCCAGGCGATCTTCGCGTGGCGCGGCGCCACAATGTACAACCTCATTGGCTTCCCCGAGCATTTCCCCGACGCCGGCCGAAGCCACTACGAGTCGATCTCTCTGTCCGAGAACTTCCGCTCCGGACGCCGCATCCTCGAGGTCGCGAACCGGGTCGCCGCCGTCATCGAGGAGTCGCGTCGTCCGGGACGTCCGCTCCGCCCGCATGACGCCAACGGCGAGGGCTCGGTCGCCCTCGGCCTCTTTAGCGACGAGCGCGCCGAGGCCACCTTCATCGCCGAGGAATGCAAGCGGATCTTCGAGACGTCGCTGGCGCCGGAGCGCGACCCGGTGCAGTGGAGGGACATCGCCATCCTCGTGCGGAGGCGGGCCACGATGGAACCGATCATCGAGGTCTTCAAAGAGCACGACATTCCCGTCGAGGTGGTCGGTCTCAGCGGACTGCTCAACACTCCCGAGGTCGTCGAGATCGTCGCCTGGTTGCGCAGCCTCGAATCCAAACCGGCGGCGAACCGGTGGCTGGCCCGCCTGCTGCTCGGCCCCCGCTGGCGCATCGACTTTCACGACCTTGCGCTCTGCGCCAGGTGGGCATCCGAGCAGGACTGGGGGCTCAGGCTCCGGCTCGCCGGGGGCGACTCCGAGGTGGCGCGCGACCTCTCGCCGGGAGACGTCGGATTCTCGCTCTCAGAGGCACTCGACGACGTCGACAAGATCGAGCTCCTGGGGGCCGAGGCTAAAGCTCGTCTCAAGGCCTTCAACGCACGCCTTACCGAGCTGCGACACAAGACGCACCTGCCGCTGCTCGAGCTCGTCGAGGAGGTCATCTGCACCTCCGGCGTGCGCGACGCGCTCGAGTCGAGCCCCACTCGCTCGGCCCCCGCCGCGCTGCAGAACGTCGCCAACTTCGTCGATCACGTCGCCGCGTTCGCGCCGATTGAGGGCGAGGCCACGCTGCGAAGCTTCCTCAGTTACCTCGATGCTGCCGAGGTCGCAGAGGAAACGCTTGAACCGTCACAGCCCGCGGAGCAGAACTCGGTCAAGCTGATGACCGTCCACTCGGCCAAGGGACTCGAGTTCGAGTGCGTTTTCGTTCCCTCGGTCGCCGCGCTGACCAACCGCAAGGGCGACTTCGTGTACTCGGTCTTTCCGAACGTTCGATCGTCGAACCCTCTGCAGAGCCACGATGCTCTGCCCTACGACGTGCGCGAGGACCGCGGCCATCTGCCCGAGTGGAAGGGCAAGGCGAAGGACTTCGAAGAAGCAGTCAAACAACGTACGCTCGAGGACGAACGGAGGTTGTTCTACGTCGCGCTGACGCGCGCCAAGCAACGGCTCTGCGTCACGAGCGCGTGGTGGTATGGGCGGGGAACGACCGAGAAGGGGCCGTCGGAGTTCTACGCCGAGCTCAGGGCCATGGCCGATGCGCAGGGGATCGAGGTGCTGCACGAGGCCGACAAGCCCGAGGACAATCCGGTGGTCGACGCCCTCGAGGCGAGGCGTACATGGCCCCCGCCGGCGCGCACCGGTCTTGACGATGCCCTGTTCACGGAGGGCTGGGGAGTCGCCGCCGATGACGCGGTGGCCGATCCCGGTCGCGCCGACGCCCTGATCGATGCGCTCGAAGACGAGGCGCGCGCAGAGGCTCGACGTCTCATCGATGCGCACGAAGAGGATCTGGCATTGATCTCGCGCGCGTCCGGCGACAAGCAGCCGGTGCGGGCCGAGCTCCCCGACATCCTCTCGGCCACCGCGCACGTCGCGCTCGAGGCCGGACGGCTCGACGCGTGGCAGATCATCAGGCCGCTCCCGGACCGGCCGACGGTGGCCCGGCGGCTGGGCACCGAGGTTCACCGGCTCATCGAGGAGCGCACGCGCGGCATCTCGCCCTATGCGGACGAGAGCGAGCTGGACGAGCCCGGCGAAATCACCGGGCCGACCTTCATGGCCACGACGCTGGCGCACTGGGAGCGGTCGGGCTACGCCGAACGCGAGCTCGCACGCCTGCCCTCGGGCGAACCGATGATTGAGTTGCCCTTCACCCTGCGTCTCGACGACCGCATCATCAGGGGACGCATCGACGCGGTCTACACCACGGATGACGGGGGGCTCGAGATCGTCGACTTCAAGACCGGGCGACGCTTCGAGCCGGAGGAGTCCGACCAGCTCGGCCTCTACGCAAGGGCGCTGAAGGCCAACGGGCTCATCGCCGACGGAACGCCGGTGACGCTCACGTATCTGTTCCTCGACGGCGGCGAGCCCGCGACCCGGGCGTGGAACCCCTGACGCGCGCATGTACCGCTGCGCTCCCGCTAGAGAGTGACGGGGTCGTCGGGCTCCGTCGCCGCCCCCTCGAGCTCATCGTAGCGGTTGTCCTTCCACAGGTTCACGCCGCCCTTATACGCGGCGCGCCCGATGACGTGGGCGGCCACGGGTGCGGTCGCAAACTGAAAGACGATCGCCACAAACAGCTTCACCGAGGCCACGCCGTCGTCGAGCAGGATGGCGGCCCCACTGAGGATGAAGGCGATCCCTAGGCTTGCGGCCTTGGTCGCCGCGTGCATGCGCAGGTAGACGTCGGGCAGCCGGAGCACTCCCACCGCGGCCAGCGCGATGAGTAGCGCGCCGACGCACACGAGCACCTGCGCGATCGGAGTCATCTCCGACCTCGAGACACGAGACGGGCGAGTGACACCGTCGCCAGGAATCCCACCAGCGAGGCGATGAGGACTGCATCGGCGAATGCCGCCAGCTCGTTGCGGGCGGCGAGCAGAGCAAAGACCGCCACCACCGAAAAGAAGCAGACGTCGACGGCGACCGCGCGATCGGCCAAGGAGGGCCCCAGCACGACCCTGAGGAGGGAGATGGCGAACGCAGCCACGACGAGAACCAAGCCTATGTTGACAAAGATCATCTGAGTACTCTCAACAACTTGTCCTCGAGCTTCCCGACGCTCGCCCGGAGATTCTCCGGTGACGAGACATTGAAACCGTGCACGAACAGCGCGGAGTGATCCCGGGCGACCTCGATCGTCAAGGTGCCGGGCGTCAACGTGATGAGGTTGGCGAGCATCGTCACCTCGAGGTCGCTGTCAGACCGGATCGGCACGCGGATGATGCCCGGTGTTATACCGAGCCGGGGCGTCGCCACCTCGTAGGCGACGTACGCGTTGGCGAGGACGAGCTCCCACAGGAAAAAGAAGACGAACCCAACGGCTCTCACGATCTTTTCGATGAATCTCACGAACCCAGAACTCCTTCCACATAGGCCGAGACGTCGAGCAACTGCCTGGCGGCCTCTTCGGACAGCTCCAGGACGGGAGCGGGATAGAGGCCGATCGCCAAGGACAGCAGCGACAGCGCCAGGGCGGGCGCGGCCAGGCGAATCCCGCCCCACCGCAACTCAGAGCCGCCGGCGAACTCGGGAACGAGGCGGACGTCGCGCTCCTCGCGCGCGCGCGGCTTCTGCGCGAAGACGCCGTCGTAGATCTTGATCATTGATGCGAGCGTGAGAAAGCTCACCACCAGCGACACTCCTGCGATCACGTAGTGGCCCTGAGCTACCGCTCCTCGCAGCAGCACCAGCTTGGCGAAGAATCCCGACGACGGCGGCAATCCGGCCAGGGAGAAGGCGGCGATGACGAAGGCGAGCCCGGTCAACGGCTGTTTGGACATCATGGAACCGAGCCGCTTGAGCAAGCCGGTTCCCTCGGTGGTCTCGACGGCTCCAGCCGCCAGAAACAGAGACGTCTTCACGACGATGTGGTGCAGCACGTAGAAGATCCCACCGGCCAGCCCGACAAGCGAGAACAGGCCGAGGCCCATGATCATGTAACCGACCTGGCTCACGATGTGAAACGACAGGATGTCGCGCATGGAGTCGCGACCGATGGCGCCGAGCACGCCCACGACCATGGTGACCCCCGCAAGGACGAGAATGAGTCCCCGCCATTGCTGATCGCCGGCGAAGACGAGCGAGAAGACGCGAAACAACGCGTAGATGCCGACCTTGGTGAGAAGCCCGGAGAACAGCGCCGCGACCGCGGGAGAGGACCACGGGTAGGAACGAGGCAGCCACCCATGGAGGGGGGCGAGCGACGACTTCACTGCGAACGCGACCAGCAAGAAGGCGCCGCCCACGGTTAGTGCAGGCGATGCGGGACCGGACTCGGCGAGCGCCGCCATGTTGACCGTCCCCGTCGCCGCGTAGACGAGCCCCACCCCGGCCAGCAAGATGGTCGACGCGAACAGGTTCGTCGTGACGTAGACGGCGCCCGCGTGCGTTTGGTCGGCGCCTCTTTTCAGCGTCAGCAGCACGTAGGACGCGATCAGCAGAACCTCGAAGAAGACGAACAGATTGAAGAGGTCGGCGGTGAGAAACGCTCCCGAGATGCCCGCGAGCAGAACCAGCACCAACGCGTGAAAGAACGGCTGGCGATCCTCCTGGCGAAAGACGGCGAAGGTGCTGCATGCTACGACCATCAGCGACGCGATGAACAGCATCAGGGCCGCGAAGACATCGGCGACGAACGCGATAGCGAACGGCGGGGGCCAGCCACCGATCTGCGTCACCAGCACCTCGCCTCTCGACGTGGTCACGACGACGAGCGCGGACAGCACGAGACTCGCCGTCGTGATTACGAACAGCAACGCGCGCTGCAAGCTCAAGCGGTTCGGGAACAGCGCACACACTGCGGCGCCGGCGATGGGCACGGCGATGAACAGCGCAAGACCCTCGTTCACGTGGCGTCCTCGGTGTCGTCGTCGCCCTCGAGCTCGCTGCTGCGATAGGCAAGCGCGAGCAAGAACGCAGTCACGGCGAAGCTGATGACGATGGCGGTGAGCACGAACGCCTGGGGCAGAGGGTCCGCCACGGCCCCCAGTTCGCCCCCCGATCCGATGATGGGAAGGCCGCGGCGGTCGGTGCCGCCGCCCGCCAACAGCAGGATGTTGACCCCGTGACTCAGCAACACGAAGCCGAAGATGATGCGCACGAGTCCTCTCTGGCACAGCAGATAGGCCCCCGCGGCGACGAGGACTCCGACGATCAACGCGGGGCTCATTCCTCTTCTCCCAGGTGGCTCACGACCGCCACGATCACCGCGAGCACGACGAAGTAGACCCCGAGGTCGAAGACGAGCGAGGCGGTGACCTTCAACTCGCCAAGGGCCGGGACGTCGAACTTGTGCACGCCTCCGGTGAGGAAGTCGGCTCCCGCGAAGAGCCCTGCGACGCCCATGCCTGCGGCCAGCAGCAGACCGGCGCCAACCAAACTGGAGAAGGACAACGGGATCGTCCTCAGTGCGCCCTTGGGTCCGCCGGCGTAGTGCTGCAGCACGACCGCGGCGCCGGCGAGCAACGCCGCGATGAAGCCCCCGCCGGGCGAGTCGTGTCCTCTCAGCAGGAGGTAGACGGATAGGGCGAAGATGACCGGAGTCAGCACCCGGACGGTGAAGCGCAGGATCACGGTGTTCATTTCGGCTTCCGCCTCTGCCCCACGAGTGCGAACACGCCGATCGCGGCCATCGCAAGCACCGTGATCTCTCCCAGCGTGTCCAGGGCGCGGAAGTCGACCAGGATCGTGTTGACAACGTTGTTACCGGCCGCGTCGCGCGGCCCGGCATCGAGGTAGTAGGCGCCCACGTCGGAGAGCTCTCTGCGGCCCGCCACCAACCAGGTGACGGCCGCGGCCCCCAGTCCCAGCGCGCTCCCCAGCGCGAGACCTGCCCGCCGGCGCCGGGGTGAGGTGGGGTGAAACGACTGGGGCAGGCGGCGGAAGACGAGCACCACGAGCACCACCGTCAGAGTCTCGACCAGCAATTGCGTAAGCACGAGGTCGGGAGCGCCCAGCAACGCGAACACCACCGCCACGAGAAAACCCGTGGCGCCCAGCAACGCGGCCGCGGCCATACGGTTGGTGGCGGCCGCGACGCCGGCGGTCGCGCAGACGAGCAGCGCCATCACGATCCAGTCGGCGGCAAGCGGCGAGGGGGGCGAACCCTCCGGCGAGAAGTCCGTCACCACGAAGGCTCCCGCCGTCGCCGCGAGCAGAGCTACAGCGATCCACGAGAGATGAAGGCGCGGCGCGTCCGAGAGAAAGGGGTTGCCCGCGCGCTTCCCGAACGACACCGTCGAGTCGTAGATCCGGTCCCAGGTCTCGCGCCCCCTCAGCGGAGCGCGGAGCCGGTCCATAAAGCCGTCGACGCGACGGCGCGCGAGCAACAGAGCGACTCCGGCGCCGATGGTGATGACCGAGAGCCCCAGCGCGAGCGTGAATCCGTGCCACAGCGCGAGCTCGACCTCGTCGCCCGAGCCGGTGGCCGCGCGCGCGGCGGCGCCCACGAGCGGATTCACTAAGAAGACCGCAAGCCCGAGGATGGTTCCCCCGATCGAGGTGATCGCCGCGGGCGCCAGAAACGAGGTCGCGGGCTCGTAGAGCTCTTGCTTCAAGGGGCCTTCGAAGGCCCCGAGAAAGATGCGGGCGCCGTAGGCGAAGGTAAGGATCGCCGAGGCGACCATGACAATCGTCGTAAGGTCGGTGAGCGAGCGGGGGCCGGGCGCTTCGAGAAGTGCGATGTAGGACTCCTCTTTCGAGATAAAGCCGAGCAGAGGGGGCGCGCCCGCCATCGACAGGCCCGCGAGTCCGATGATTACCGCGGTGCGCGGCATGGCCCGCCGCAGACCCGAGAGCTTGCGGATGTCGCGGCTCCCGGCCTCTTTGTCGATCACGCCCACGACCATGAACAAGGTCGCCTTGTAAAGTCCGTGGGCGACTATGTGGACGCACGCCGCGGCAAGCGCGGTGTAGGTCCCGATGCCGATAAGGGCCATCAGGAATCCGAGCTGGCTCACGGTCGAGTACGCGAGCAACGCCTTGAGGTCGTGTTGTTTGAGGGCCACCGCCGCGCCGAACAGCGCGGTGACGACCCCAACTCCGATCACGACGTAACGCCACTGGGTACCGGCGAGCAGGGGAGTGAAGCGGGCCAGCAGGTAGATGCCGGCCTTGACCATCGTCGCGGCGTGAAGGTAGGTGCTGATGGGGGTCGGCGCCACCATGGCGCCCGGTAACCAGAAGTGAAACGGCACCTGAGCCGACTTCGTGAAGGCCCCCAGCAGCAGCAGAATGAAGATCGCCGGGGCGAGTGCGTCACCGGTTATCGCGCTCGGATCGGACAACATGGCCGCGATCGAGAAGTCGCCGGTGATCGAGGCCATGAGCACGAGGCTCATCAGCAGCGCGAGGCTCCCGATCCCCGTGACCAGCAAGGCCCTCGTCGCCGGCGCGCGTTTGTCGCCGCCCCCTTCGCCGATGAGGAAGAACGACGTGATCGTCGTCAGCTCCCAGAAGACGAACAGCAGGATGCCGTCGCCGGCGAGCACGAGTCCCAGCATCGACGCGGCGAACAGGGTCAACAGCGAGTAGGTGCGGCCCAGCGACGGCGAGTCCGAGAAGTAGCGGGCGGAATAGGCCATCACGAGCGCGCCGACGACGAGGACGAGCAGCGCGAACAACAGGGCGAGACCGTCGAGGACGAACGAGATGCTCACCCCGACGGCGGGCAGCCACTCATACGAGAACATGGCCGTTTCGCCCCGAAGCACGTCACCGCCTGCGAGCGCGAAGGCTACGGCGAGGGCCGCGAACACGGCCCCCAGCGCGTAACCCGCGTCTCGGCCCAGTCTGCGCACGAGCAGCGGTGACAGCGCGGCGAAGGCGGCGAGGGTGACAAGCGCTATAGGAAGCAGCGACGGCATGGTTCCTCCCCAAGGGGCTGGGCAGACGAAAACGGTGCCGACCAGGCTTCCCGGCTCACCGCGTTACAGGCTAACCGACTAGTGGTCTGTCGCGTAAGTAACGCCAGCACCGAGAGCGCCCCTGCGCGTCGAGGGCAAGGCGCGAGGAGTCGAGCGTACTTGGAGGTACGTGAGCGACGAGCAACGCAGCCATCGGCGATGCAGGGGCGTTCGAATGCGTCGGCTACTTGCGCGGCGGGCCACTAGGCTTTCGGCATGAGAATGCGACAGTCGAGGGCGACGTCCTACGTCGGGCCGGGCGCGATCGTACTGGCCTGTGTCGTGCCGGTCGTGTTGTGGGCTCAGGCGACGCCGCCTGGTCTCCGCTTCGGAGATGCACAGGCGACCCTTCGTTCCATCGCGATCCTGTGCGGCCTTGCGGGCATCACCGCGTTCGCGTGCAACCTCGTGCTCGGGGGCCGTATCGCAGTGATCGAGCCCTTCTTCGGGGGCCTCGACCGCATGTATCGCATCCATCACAAGATCGGGGTGGTCGCCTTCAACCTGCTGCTCGGCCACGGGTTGCTCATACTCGCATCCGCAGCCACGGACTCGCCCGGCGCGGCCCTGCGCTTGCTGGCGCCGTCGCCCAACTGGACCGTGACGCTCGGAGCACTCGCGCTGCTCGGCATGGTCGTCGTCATGCTGGCCACGCTCTACGCGCACCTCAACCACGAGGTCTTCCTGTGGGTGCACCGCTTCTTCGGCGGCGTGTTCGCGCTCGGCGCGCTGCACGCCTTTCGCACGCCCGGGATCAAGGCGCTGACCCCGGCGTTGACGGTCTACCTCGGCGTCTTCGTCGCGGCGGGCGTGCTCGCCTACGCGTACCGCTCGCTGTTCGGAGAGCTCTTCGTGCGTCGGCGTCACTATCGCGTCGCCGACATCAACCGGCGCGGCGGCGAGGTCGCCGAGCTCACGCTCGAGCCGAGCGAGAGCGGCCTACCCTTCACTCCCGGTCAGTTCGTCTTTCTGACCTTCGAGTCGCGCTCGATGAGCGAGTGGTTCAGGCCCTTCTCGCGCGAAGCGTCGGGGGGATCCGAACTCGTGTCGCTGCGCACTGGGGCGGTGCGCAAGCAGTTCCATCCCTTTTCGATCACGTCGTCGCCGGAGGGGCGCGAGCTCCAGGTTGCAATCAAGGCGTCGGGCGACTACACGGCCGCGCTCGAGCATCTCGAGGTCGGCGACCAGGCGTGGATCGAGGGTCCCTACGGCACGTTCTCCTACCGCCACGTGCCGTCGCGCCGCCAGGTGTGGATCGCCGGAGGCATCGGCGTCACCCCGTTCCTCAGCATGGCCCGCAGCTTGAGCGACGGCTACGAGATCGACTTCTACTATGCGGCGAAGACGCGCGCCCAGGCTTACTTCCTCGACGACTTCGAAGAGCTGGCCAGGATGCGCCCCGGCCTGACGCTCACCGCCTTTCCCGAGGACGAGGCCGGCTTCGTGACCGCCGAGGAGGTCGAGCGCCGGGCGGGCGATCTCGCCGACGTCGACATCCTCATGTGCGGTCCCAAGCCGATGACCGATGCGCTCGAGGCGCAGTTCAGGAAACGGGGGGTCCCGCGTTCGCGCATCCACTACGAGGAGTTCGGCTTCGCCCGCTGACCCGCCTGGTCGGGCCTCTACGGCCTCGTCAAGCTTCTCGCCCGAGTAACCGAAGGCGTCTAGCCTTTCGCGCCGGCGCGCGAAGATGGGGAGCGATGGCAGTCTCTCCCTCGAACCCCTTATCGAGTTTCTCCGAGCCCACACGGCGGTGGTTCGAGGGCGCGTTCGAATCGCCCACGCCCGCGCAGATGGGGGCCTGGGACGCCATCACGGCGGGGGACAATGCCCTCGTCATCGCCCCGACCGGATCGGGCAAGACGCTGGCCGGGTTTCTGTGGGCGATCGACCGGCTGCTGACCGGCGCCGCCGTTGACCCCAAGAAGCGGCTCCGGGTCCTCTACGTCTCGCCGCTGAAGGCGCTGGCCGTCGACGTCGAACGGAACCTGCGTACGCCGCTCGCAGGGATCACGGGGGCCGCGCAGCGTCTCGGGGCCGTCGTGCCCGAGGTCGCGGTCGGCGTCCGAACCGGTGACACGCCACCAGACGAGCGGCGCCGCTTCATGTCCGCGCCGCCCGACATCCTCATCACCACGCCTGAATCGCTCTTTCTGCTGTTGACGTCACGGGCGCGCGAGCAACTGCGCTACGTCGAAACCGTCATCGTCGACGAGGTCCACGCGCTCGTGCACAACAAGCGCGGGGCTCACCTCGCACTGAGCCTCGAACGGCTCGACGAGGCGCTCGACCGCCCGGCCCAGCGCCTCGGGCTCTCGGCAACGGTGCGGCCGCCGGCCGAGGTCGCAAACTTCCTCGGCGGCTCCCGTCCGGTGCGCGTCGTCGATCCCGGCAGTGACAAACGCTTCGATCTCTCGGTCGTCGTGCCGGTCGAGGACATGGGTGATCTCGACTCGTCCGCGCCGCCGGGCCCACGTTCGGGCGGAGATGCGGCCTTCGAGGGAGCTCCGCCGCCGAACGCGACTTCGCCCGACGGCGACGCCGCCTCGTCCGGCGACGGCCCGTCTTCGGCCGGAGCCGCGGTGCTGGCGCGCACGAGCGTGTGGCCCCACGTCGAAGAGCGCCTGCTCGATCTCATCGAGGAGCACAGCTCGACGATCGTGTTCGTCAACGCGCGCCGGGCCGCCGAGCGCCTCTGCGCCCGACTCAACGAACTGGCCGAGGAGCGGAGCGCGAGCGACAGCGAGCGGGGCGGGCGGGAGGAGCAAACGAGCGCGAGCGACAGCGAGCGGGGCGGGCGGGTGGAAAAGAATGGCGAGCGGGGCGAGCGGGAAGAGCGGACGATCGTGGCGCGCGCCCATCACGGCTCGGTGGCGCGCGCACAGCGCGTCTACATCGAAGAGGAGCTCAAGGCCGGCCGTCTGCCCGCGGTCGTGGCGACGAGCTCGCTCGAGCTCGGGATCGACATGGCCTCGGTCGACCTCGTCGTGCAGGTCGAGTCGCCGTCGACGGTCGCATCCGGTCTGCAGCGCGTGGGCCGCGCAGGACATCAGGTCGGCGAGGTCAGCCGCGGTGTGTTCTTCCCGAAGTTTCGCGGCGACCTGCTAGAGACAGCGATCGTGGTCGAGCGCATGGCCAAGGGTGCAATCGAGGCGATGCGCTATCCGCGCAACTCGCTCGACGTCCTCGCTCAGCAGATCGTCGCCATGGTCGCGCTGGACGACTGGGAGGTCGACCATCTCTTCGAGGTCGTGCGGCGCGCGGCCCCCTTCGCGGAGCTGCCTCGTAGCGCGCTCGAGGCGACGCTCGACATGCTGGCGGGCCGCTACCCGAGTCACGAGTTCGCCGAGCTGCGGCCGCGCCTCAACTGGGACCGCCACACGGACACGCTCAGCGGCCGTCCGGGGGCCCAGCGACTGGCCGTGACCTCGGGCGGGACGATTCCCGACCGGGGCCTGTTCGGGGTCTTTCTGGCGGGCTCCGACCCGGCGCGCCCCGGCGCGCGCGTCGGCGAGCTCGACGAGGAGATGGTCTACGAATCCCGTCCCGGCGACCCTTTCGTGCTCGGCTCGTCGAGCTGGCTCATCGAGGCCATAACCCACGACCGCGTGCTGGTGACGCCCGCGCCCGGCGCAGGCGGCGCGATGCCTTTCTGGCGCGGCGATGCTCCGGGGCGTCCGATCGAGCTGGGCCGGGCCCTCGGCGTCTTCGTGCGCGAGCTGACCCGCGGGCGTGCCGACCGGGCGAGCGAACGTCTCGCCGCCGCCGGCCTCGACCGCCTCGCCTCAAGCAACCTCATGGGGTATCTCGGCGAGCAGCGCGATGCGACCGGTGTGGTCCCCGACGATCGCACCATCGTCGTCGAGCGCTTTCGGGACGAGATAGGGGACTGGCGGCTGTGCGTCCACTCCTTCTTCGGTGCGCGGGTGCACGCGCCGTGGGCGCAGGCGATCGAGGGGCGCGTGCGCGACGAGCTGGGGCTCGAGGTGCAGTGCATCTACACCGACGACGGGATCGTGGTCCGCCTCCCCGAGGCCGACGAGGCGCCGCCGGGCCGCTTCGTCGTCTTCGACCCAGACGAGATCACCGACATCGTGACCTCGCAGGTCGGCTCCTCCGCTCTGTTTGCGAGCCGCTTTCGCGAGTGCGCGGCGCGCTCGCTGTTGCTGCCACGTCGTCGCCCTGGAAGCAGGACCCCGCTGTGGCAACAACGCCAGCGCAGCGCCCAGCTCCTCCGGGTGGCGAGCAAGCACGAAACGTTCCCCGTTGTCCTCGAGACCTATCGAGAATGTCTGCAGGACGTCTTCGACCTGCCCGCGCTGGGCGAGCTCATGGCTTCGATCGCGCGGCGAGAGGTTCGCATCGTCGAGGTCGACACGCCGGCCCCCTCACCGTTCGCATCCTCGCTTCAGTTCGGCTTCGTCGCGTCGTTCATGTACGAGGGCGACGTCCCGCTGGCCGAGCGGCGCGCTCAGGCGCTCAGCCTCGACCGCTCGCTGCTGGCCGAGATCATGGGGCGCGAGGAGCTGCGCGAACTACTCGACGACGCGGCGCTAACCCAGCTCGAGCTCGAGCTCCAGTTGCTCACCGACGAGCGCAAGATCCGCGACGCCGACGGTCTGCACGACGCGCTCCGCCTCCTCGGGGACCTCAACTCCGAGGAGATCGCGCAGCGCTCGGTGGCGCCAGGTGAGGTCGGCTCGTGGCTCGAGACGTTGCGGTCGTCGCGGCGCGCGCTGTCGCTGCGTGTCGCGGGCGACGAACGCTACATCGCGCTCGAGGACGCGGCTCGCTACAGGGACGCGCTCGGCGCGGCTCTGCCGACCGGAGTGCCCGCGGTGTTCCTCGAGCCGGTAGACGATCCTCTCGGTGATCTCGTAGGCCGCTACGCGGCACGGCGCGGGCCGTTCGTCCCCGAGGATGTCGCGCAGCGCTACGGTCTCGGTGCCGGAGTCGTGCGCACCGCTCTGCAGAGGCTCGAGGCCTCCGGGCGCGTGCTCGAGGGCGAGTACCGTCCCGGCGGCAGCGGGCGCGAGTGGATCGACCTCGAGGTGCTGCGCAGGCTCAGGCGTATGTCCCTCGCCGCCTTCCGCAAGGAGGTCGAGCCCGCTCCGCCCGAGGCGCTGGCGCGCTTCGCCCAGGCGTGGCACGGACTGCGAGCGACAGCGAGCGGGGCGGGTGGGTGGAAAGAAGCGACAGCGAGCGGGGCGGGTGGGTGGAAAGAAGCGACAGCGAGCGGGGCGGGTGGG
>Ga0136627_1000465_pt1 | contig 15239 bp, 14 predicted proteins | sample AntDrymUQ4892206_2_FD_104652 | JGI IMG/M metagenome (GOLD analysis project Ga0136627, IMG submission 104652) | Polar desert sand microbial communities from Dry Valleys, Antarctica - metaG UQ489 (22.06) | ecosystem: Environmental > Terrestrial > Soil > Desert | place: Antarctica: Dry Valley... | reverse complement strand
ACAAGCGGATCTGGGCTTCGCGGGCATCGGACGGGCCAAGATGGCCGTCTACCCGCTCTCGGACCACTTCGCGGAGAAGCTGCACGCCTACACCCGGCCCAGGGAGCGCCGCACGAGGGTCAAGGACCTGCTGGATCTGAGTATCATCTTGGAAGAACTCGCGGACGGGTTACCGCCTCTCGAGGAGATGCAACGGATCATCGAAGCCACTTTCAACCGCTACGACACGCATGTCTTACCGGACCCGCTGCCGTTGCCACCCGGGGACTGGGCCGAGCCCTTCAAAGCTGAGGCAGCGAATCTCGGCTTGACAACTACCGACATCAGCAGTGAGCATAATGCCCTCGAGAAATACTTGCGTGCTCTCGGAGAATGAAGTACTCCTCCCACGTAGTCATCGTCGGAGAAGTAGATCGTTTGCGTCTTATGCTAGAAATGAGCACTGAAAAACGATCTCCTGTTACAGCTTGCCGGCAAAGGCAAAACCGCTTTGCAACGCTAGCAGTCACGCAGCCATAAGTTCGCAGACCGGCAAATAATCTTACATCCCTAGCTCGACACTTCCAATTCTTCAGGATTGAAACCCGATATATGCGGCAGCGAGCTTTCTTTCCTTTCGTCGATTCTGCTCCACGCAGCGTGAAGGCTCAACCGAAATCGAATGCCGCGACGCGCGGCTAAACTAAGATGTATTGTAGCCCTCCCAGATTGAGATTTCCCGATGTCCGGTTTGTTTGATGGCTAGCCACTATCGAGGGTACGCTTCCTTCACACCGCCATCCACATTGAGAATGTTGCCGGTACTCTTGGGAGAGCGTTCATCGGAGGCGAAGTGCAGAACAGCCTCTGCAATATCTTCCGCGTAGATGTTCACCTTTAGGGTGGTACGCTGTCGGTAGTGTTCCTCTAGCTCGTTAGGATCTATTCCGTAAGCTTCGGCCCGCTCTTCTCTCCAAGAAGAACCCCAAATCTTGGAGTCCTGTAAAACGGCGTCGGGATTGACGGTATTCACTCGGATACCATGTGCCCCTCCTTCCTCGGCCAAGCAGCGTGCCAGGTGGAGTTCGGCGGCCTTGGCGGTCGAGTAGGCTGAGGCGTTCTTGCCGGCGGCCAGCGAGTTCTTTGAGGCTACAAAGATGACGCTTCCTCCAACTCCCTGTTCCTTGAGAGTTCGGAAGGCCTCGCGGGCCACCAAAAAGTATCCTTTTGCGAGCACCGCGTGGTCTCTCTCCCAGAGCTCCACGCTTGTCTCCTCGACGGGTGCTCCAGAGGCGAGCCCGGCGTTGGAGACTACTATATCGACACCACCGTAAGAGAGAATCGCTTTCCGGTAGGCTGCGGCGACCTGATCCTCACTTGTGACATCCACAACGACGGGTTCTCCGGGATTTCCCAAACCCTCTGTTACGCTCGCGGCACCATCTTCATCGAGATCGGCGACCACCACGTAGGCTCCTTGCGCATCGAAGTTCCGGGCGACGGCGCTGCCGATCCCTCCGGCCCCTCCGGTAACCAGCGCCACCCGGCCTTCGAGCTCTTTGGGTGCGGGCTTCAGACTCAGCTTGTAGAGTTCCAGCGGCCAGTACTCGACGGCGTAGGACTCTCCCTCGTCGAGTGAGGTAAAGGCGTCTATAGAGGAAGCGCCACGCATTACGGCTATGGCGCGATGGTAGAAGTCCCTGGCGAGGGTGGAGGACTTGTAGTCCGCTCCCACGGAGACCAGGCCGACGCCCTGGATCATGACCACGCGAGGGTTCGAGTCGTGCATCTCTTCGTCGGCCTCCTCGTGGCGCGAGAAGTAGGCTTCGTATTCATCGCGGTAGCCAGTTACCCCCTCGGCGAGCCTATCTTTGAGCTCTGCCGTCCCTTCGTTCTCGGGGTCGAACTTGATCCATAAAGGGCGCACTTTAGTCTGCACAAGGTGATCCGGACACGCAGCCCCTACCTGTGAAAGATTCGGCGAATCCGCGCCACAGACGAACTCCATGATGTCATCCGACACATCTACCCGCAGGATCTTGAACGAAGTACCGGAGACAGCACCGCGCAAAGCTGGAAGGACCGCGGCTAGCAGATCTTCTCTCCTATCGTCGGGCAACGGTGCGACACCCTGGCCCCCGAAGGGCTCTTTGCTGGCGCTCTTTCTGGCGACGAACTCCGCCGCACGGTTAATGATCTCTATCGTATTGTTATAGCATTCCTCGGCAGTTTCCCCCCAGTTGACGAGACCATGCTTGGCGAGCAGAACGAGTTTGATGTCGGGATTATTCTTCGCCGCCTCGCCGACCTGTTTGGATAGCGTAAACCCTGGACGGATATAAGGGACCCAGACCACTTCGTCCCCGAAACACTCGCGTGCCAACTCCTTACCGTTCTCGGAGGCGCAGATCATGTTGATTGCATCGGCATGAGTGTGGTCGACGTGTGGATATGGGACAAAGGCATGGAGCAGGGTCTCTATGGATGAGCGCGGCATGGCGGGACCGAGCTGGCACTTCGCCAGATAGGCGACCATCTCCTCGTCGCTCATCTCGTCACGGTCCATCAGAGGCAGAATTTCATCCAGCTTCAGGCCTGTAAAACCGTCGGCCGTGATAGTGGAGAGGTCGCTACCCGAGCCCTTGACCCACATTGCCCGTATCTCCCGGCCCGTATGATCTGTCTCCGTCGTTTTGGTGGATGTGTTTCCTCCTCCGTAGTTGGCGACCGAACGGTCCGTCCCGAGGAGGTTGGATCTGTAGGCCAGGGCTTCGAGCGGTGAGAGTCCTTTAACCTCCCCGCTATCCCACAAGTTATCTACTGCTCCGGCGAGCTTCACATCCATATCTCTACATCCTCTCCTGTTCGAACACTATTTACCGACTAGCCCCATCCGGCTCCCCGGCCTTCTTTACGCTCTTCGGTCACCCGCTCCATGTAGTTACTCTCCCGAAACGCGGCGAGGGGATCGGACGAAGCGCCCATATCTTCCCGGACTTTGGCGCACAGGGGGCGCACGTCGGTTTTGTAGGCTTCGAGAAGGTCCCTGTGGGCTCCCAGGACATCGCCCGAGCGCTGCGCTTCCCTGAGAGCCCCCCGGTCGACCAGGAGGGCTTTGGCATAAGATTCCTGGAGGTTCATAAGGCTCAGGATCATTCCCTCTATCTTGGGCTCGATGTTGTGAGTCTGGTCGATCATGTACGCTATGCGTTCTCCGCCGCCCTCGAGCTCCCCACCCACGAGTTCGACATAGATCAGGAACAGCTCGAAAGGCTGGAGAGAGCCGACGATCAGGTCGTCGTCAGCATACTTGCGGTTGTTGAAGTGGAACCCTCCGAGCCGGTCCTCGTCCAGTAGCATCGCCACCAAGTACTCTATGTTGACTTCTTTGGCATGATGCCCCAGGTCTACGAGCACCTCAGCCCGCTCGCCGAGCTTCTGGCAAATGTTGAGTGACGCCCCCCAGTCGGCGATGTCAGTGTGATAGAAGGCGGGCTCGAATGGCTTGTACTCCACGAGTAACCGCATATTCTCCGGCAGGGCTTCGTAGACTTCGGAGAGGCACTCCAACATCCTGTGCCGCCGTTCGATAAAAGAGTCCTGGCCCGCGTAGTTAGTACCGTCGGCCAACCAGAGGGAGAGGATCTCCGACCCGACCTCTCCGGCCACCCCCAAGCACTCCAGGATGTGGTCGGTTGCCTTGCGTCTCACCGCTTCGTCCGGATTGCACACGCTCCCTAACCTGTACTCCTCTTCCTGGAACAGGTTGGGGTTGACGGCCCCTATCCTCATCCCTAGAGACTCGGCATATTCTTTGAGTTCTCCGTAGTCGTCGACCTTATCCCAGGGGATATGGATGGCTACCGAAGGACAGATGCCGGTATGTTTGTGGGCTTCGGCGGCATCCGCTATCTTCTCGAAGGGGTTGCGCGGCACGCCCGGCTGAGGGAAGACCGCAAACCGAGTGCCGGTATCACCGTAGCCCCAAGAAGGAGTCTCTATCCTCTGGCCTTTCAGACGATCCTCGACGTCCTCGAGGTCCACTCCTCGGGCAACTAGGGACCGGCTCAGGGCATCGTAAGCCTGCGCGGTAGCTTCCTCCGTACTCATACAGCCCTCCAATCGGTACGGGCGAACCTGTTTATTCGGCTGCAGTGTCTGCACACTGCCATACTCGTTTCTGCATCATGTAGCAATGTCCGCGCCTCCCTGCTGCATCTTTGCAAGCTTGTGAATGTGCTCCCGGGTAGCCGGGTAGCCGGGTAGATCTCCCGGTAGACCTCGTAGAGCATTCGGCAAGGGGAGGCCGTGGAGCCTCTCAGCGGTCGCTACGACCTCTCCATCGGGCCGGGCGAGCACGCCTTTGGCGCTTGCCGTGCCAATGTCTACGCCTAGTAGCAACCCGCTCACATGTACCCCCTAGTGTTGCAGGGGGTGCACACAACGACACCCCCCTACAGATGGCATCTCAGCCTAGAAGTTGAACTCGCCGATATTGTCCTTGGTGAAGACCAGAGGCGGCCCAAGGAGGACCTCATCCGGCGCAATCAACTCAACCTCGCCGAGCCTTCCAGCCTTGAACTTCGCGCCTTTTTCAGACGGCATATTTCCTTCTACCTGGCGGTTGGCTACATGCACGGCCAGGTAACCGAGGTCGACGGGGTTCCAGAGAACGAACTTATTGATCGTACCGGACTCTATGTATGGCTTGGTCTGGTTCGGGGTACTCAAACCGGTAACTGCGACTTTATCCTTGACCCCGAGTTGCTGAACAGCTTCAGCCGCGCCTGGCAAGGCGACGGTGGTCAGGCCAAATACTCCGGCGGTATCCGGATTGGCCCTGAGGTAGTTTTTGGTAACGTCGATGCCTTTCTGAAGGTCCTCCTCGCCCGGTTCTATAGAAGCTATCGACATGTCAGGGTACTCGTTCTTTATGTGTTTCTTCATCGCGTCGATCCAAGCATTCTGGTTGGGTGCGGTCAGCGACCCGGTGACAACCAGGAACTCGCCCTTGCCGCCGGTTTCCTCGGCCATGATCTCGACCATCTGCTGTCCAATGGCTTCGAACGTAGCCTGGTTGACGAAATACTGGCGGGAATCTTCTTTGACGTCGGCATCCCAGGCCGATGTCTTGACGCCGGCTTCTCCAGCCTTATTCATTGCGGGGGCCAGTGCCTCGGGGTCGTTGGCGGCAATGGAAATGGCATCGCATTGCTGTTGGATCATCTGCTCTATCATCTGGACCTGCTCGGCGGCTTTAGCTTCGGATGGCCCGTTGTAGTTCAGTTTGACATCCAGTTCCTCGGCGGCTTCTTTAGCGCCTTTCTCTGAAGCGTTGAAGTACGGAATACCTACTAGCTTGGGCATCATGCATATCTGGGCTTGTCCTCCACCACTTCCGCCAGCGTCACCCTTATCAGACGGCCCCTCCTGTCCCACTCCACACGACGCGGCGACGAGTGCCAGAACGGTACCAACCAACAGCATCCTGAAGACTTTCGAGAATCCTTGTCTCGCAAACACGTTGCTTACCTCCTTTTTCGTAGTTTTGTGAATATCCTCTTTCCTTCTCGACACGCTTATCCCTCCTTCCGGAAAAACTCATTAAAGAACACAGCCGCTATTAGCAGCACCCCGAGTACGAAAAGCTGCCAGGTGCTGGATACTCCGGCCAAGACAAGCCCGTTTCGAAGGGTGGCGATGATCAGAAGTCCCAGAACCGTGCCGGCTACGGAACCTTTTCCACCGTAGATGCTCGCCCCGCCAAGTACGACCGCCGCGATAACGTCGAGCTCCAATCCGGTACCCGAGTCAGCCCTTGCGGTGGAGACCCGGGAGGTGTAGATAACTGCTGCAAGGGCCACCAGAAAACCCATCCCCGTGTAGAGGGCGACCTTTACCCGACGTATGGGCACACCCGAGAAACGGGCGGCTTCTTCGTTGCTACCGATAGCGTAAACGTAGCGACCGTAGCGGGTACGGGCGAGGATCAACCACACCACTGCAACGGCCATGACGAAGACGATCAACTGTCCAGGTATCGGGCCGATAAAGAATTGTCCAAAGTAGTCGAACCAGGCCGGAAAATCCGACACCGCGTCGGCGTCCGAGAGACCAAAGGCGACCCCTCGGAACAAGGCCAGGGTGCCCAAGGTCACGACCAGCGGATGCAGCTCAAGTTGGGTTATAAAGAAGCTGTTGAACGCGCCGGCTGCCAAGCCTACGAACACACCGAATAGAATAGCCAGAGGAAGCGGCAACCCGGCGGCGAAAGAGAACCCGACGGCTACGGACACGATGGCCAGGCTGGAACCAACCGACAAGTCTATGCCGCCGGTGATAATGATGAGGGTCATGCCGAGGGCGATCAGGCCTATCTCCGTGAAGAAACGCGAGGTATTGAGCATATTGGAGAGCGTCAGGAAGTTTGGCGAGAGAAACGACATGGCGACCACCACTAGAATCAAGACGGCGAACAGGACCAACTCTCTCGGAACCTTCAGATTATCCATGCGGCCTCTTAGAGTAGTGATTGCACTGGCGATCATGCTTCCACCCCCAATACTCTCCGGCGTAAGACATCACCCGTAATCGCCAGCAGAATCAGCGCTCCAAGAACGGCGCTCTGCCAAATACCGGGAACCCCGATCAGGATCATTCCGTTCAAGATGGTCCCTATAAGCACCGCGCCGGTAAGAGCCGCGAGCGTAGAGCCTCTACCCCCCGCAATACTCGTGCCCCCGATAACAACGGCAGCGATAACTTGCAACTCAAGACCAGCACCGGCATTGGTCTGAACGCCACCTGTTCTCCCTATGAAGACCATCGCGGCGACGCCGACGCAGACCCCGACAAGAACAAAGGTCATGAACCGGGTCCGATCCACGGGAAGGCCCACGAGCCGCGACGCTGCGCGGTTTCCTCCAACTGCGTAGACGTTCCGGCCCCAGATCGTGTTGCGGCTCACCAGCGACAGCACGACGAATAGAGCGAGCAGGATAATAAGCGGAATGCTAACCCCGAATATTGTCCCAAGGCCCAGAAATCGGGTTTCGGCGGGTATTCCACTGACCCACTCTCCACCGGTGATCAGCAGGATCACTCCACGAAGGGCGTAGAGCATACCCAGAGTAACAATGATGGCCGGGACGCGCCCTACGGTGAGCAGGAAACCATTCAGCGCCCCGGCCAGGGCGCCAACAACGACGGCGGCCAGTAGGGGCAATATCAACCCGCCGTAATTAGTAGCCACGATACCGGCTACCATGGCGCAAAGGCCCATCATGGAGCCCGTGGAAATGTCTATCTCCGCGCCCAGGATCACCTGATTAACCGCCATTGCTATGATGCCGAGAACGGTTACCGAGGTGAGTATCGACTGGAGGTTTCCGATAGATAGAAAGCTCTCGGTTCCAACAGAGAAGGCGATCAGCAACAGCGCCAGGAACACCAAGGCGGGCGCCGCCGGCCACGAAAGCCACCGGCGCAAGGCAGCACCGGCCGAACTGGAGCGACTTCCGGCAGTAGATGCCTGCGCTTCACTCATTACTTTCCCCTTCCTCGTATGTCTCATCGGCTCCGGATGAATCTCCCGCACCCGTTGCAGCCGACATAACCTTCTCCTGGGTGGCCTCCTGACGACTTAGCTCACCTGCCACGCGACCCTCTCGCATTACCACGATACGGTCGGACATCGAGAGTACTTCTTCCAGTTCCGACGAGATGAGAAGAACGGCTTTGCCTTCCCCGGCCAGTTCGTCTATGAGACGGTAGATCTCGGATTTCGCCCCCACGTCAACGCCCCGGGTCGGCTCGTCCAGAAGTAAAACGGACGGTTCGCAGGCGAGTGATTTTGCAAGCACCACCTTCTGCTGATTACCTCCCGAAAGCCGGCTCACCGGGGCCGTCATTTCGGCTCCTTTTATAGAGAGCGATTCAGCGAACCTATCCGCTGATTCCTTTTCAGAATCACGTTGCACAAAACCGAACCGGGAGATCCGATCCAAAATGCTCAGGGTAATGTTCGATTTGATCGGGAAAGGCAGGATCAGCCCCTGCGACTGCCTTTCTTCGGGAACGTAGAAAACGCCGTGTTGCATGGCCGCCGTGGGCGAACTCATATTCACTGCTTCACCATCGACGAGAATCTCACCACCCTCAGCAGGTTCTATCCCGAAAATAGCCTGGGCCACCTCGGAGCGGCCGGCACCGACGAGACCCGCGAGCCCAACCACTTCACCCCGGCGTACGCTCAAATTCACATCCTCGAATTCACCTTCCCGAGTAAGTCCCCGAACTTCCAGGGCTACCTCTCCGGTATTGCTTTCGGTGCGGGTGAATAGCTCTTCCAGTGAACGTCCGACCATCAGACGAACCAGTTTCTCGGAGTCCATTTCGGAAGTGGAAGCTGTTTCGACATGTTCCCCATCCCGCAACACGGTTACCCGATCAGAGATCTCGAAGATCTCCTCAAGACGGTGCGAAACGTATACGACCCCGACGCCGTTGGATGTCAGGTCTTCGATGATTCCGAAGAGCCGCCGGACCTCCTCACCCGCGAGCGACGCGGTCGGCTCGTCCATGATTATGGCCCGGGCATTTCCCATCAAAGCTCGTACTATCGCCACGAGCTGCCGGTTGGCGGTCGAAAGCTGCTTGACTGGCACGGTAACGTCAAAATCTACGTTGAATGATTCGAACTGGCGCCGGGCCTCAGCCTGCATAGTTCCCCACCCCAAGCCGCCCCAACTGCTCCGGGGCCGATCCCGGCCCACGAATAGGTTCTCCGCGATCGACAGCTCGGTGAACAGGTTTAGCTCCTGGGGAATCATCGCTATTCCCGCTTCCTCGGCTTCGCGGGGCGAGGAGAACTGGCTTTTTCGACCATCTACCTCAAAGCTTCCCTCATCCGGCGCGTGGACCCCTGCGACGATCTTCATTAGCGTGCTCTTTCCCGCTCCGTTCTCCCCGACGAGGGCGTGGACTTCGCCAGGATAAAGATCAAAGTCGACGTCATCGACAGCCACAGTGCCGCCGAAACGCTTCGTGATGCTCCCTAGTTCAAAGGCAGGAGTGCCTGAGGCTGCAGCAGTCTTGCTATCGTTTTTAGACGTCATAGCTTCACCTGGTCTTCTCCGATCGCTATGGGTCCGGCCTCCAGGATCTTCCCGAACCTCTCTCTTAATTCCGCCCACTCCCCAGTAGCTTCTCCGGGAACATAGTGAACAACATCGCTAGAACGACGAATGATCGCGCGTATTTCTTGCAGTGAGTCAACGTAACCTCCAGCCAACGCCTGGACCATCGCGTTGCCTAGCGCGGTCGCCTCGACGGGACCAGCCAGAACCGGCAACCCGGTCGCATCTGCCGTGAGTTGGCACAAAAGAGAATTCTGCGAACCACCACCCACTACGTGAACCGTCTCGACAGATTGTTCACCCAACCGGGCGGCTTGCTCCAACACTATCGCGTACTTGAGCGCCAAGCTCTCGAATACACAACGCGCTACTTGGCCTGGACCTTCCGGTGTTTTCTGTCCGGTCTTCTCGCAAAAATCTCTGATACGCGACGGCATCTCTCCGGGAGAGAAGAAGGAGCGATGATCCGGGTCCACTACCGACCCGAATGCCTTCGCTTCTCTCGACAGGCGCTCTAATTCTTCATAGGAATGTTCGTACCCTTCCTCACCCCAGGTCCTGCGACATTCCTGTAAAAGCCAGAGTCCCATCACGTTCTTTAGGAACCGGGTTCTGCCACCGACACCTCCCTCGTTGGTGAAGTTGAGATCCAGGGCTTCCTGGGTTATCACAGGCTCCGGCGTCTCGATGCCTACGAGTGACCAAGTCCCGCTCGAGATGTAGGCGAAGCTGTCCCCCTCGGCAGGCACGGCCGCAACGGCGGATGCTGTGTCATGACTACCTACGGATATGATGGGCACACTTTCACTGAGACCTACTTGTTGAGCCACCTCTGGAAGCAGACGACCGAGTTGCGTAGCTGGAGATACTATCTCCGGGAAGACGTGTGTCGGCAGGGACATCTCATTCAGCAGTTTCCAGTCCCAATCTCCGGTCTGCTGGTCGTAGAGTTGTGTCGTTGTAGCGTTGGTGAGTTCACAAGCCATACGTCCGGTGAGCCAATAGGAGATCAAATCAGGTATCAAGAGCAACCTATCGGCGACCTGAAGCAGCGGAGATTTCTCCATTGCTAGTAGTTGGTAGAGGGTGTTTATTCGGATGAACTGTATGCCGGTAGTTCGGTATATCTCATCCTGTGGCATCCGCTCGAAAGCTCGTTCGATCATGCCTTCCGTACGAGGATCCCGATAGTTGTGAGGGTTTGCGAGTAGGGCTCCCTCGCGATCCAGTAACCCGAAATCCACTGCCCAGGAATCGACGCCTATACTCGAGAGCCGCTCCACTCTCTCTCCGGCCTTACGCAACCCTTCTTTCACCTCGGCGAAAATACCGAGGATGTTCCAGTACAACCCGTCGTTCAACTCCACGGGCACGTTGGCGAAGCGGTGTATCTCCTGGAGTTGGACTTGCTCATCCTTCAAACTAGCGGCCAGTACGCGCCCGCTTTCGGCGCCGAGGTCTATAGCCAAAAATGTAGGTTCGGTGGTCATATCTAACTTACCGGATGAGCCATAGTGGTCATGAGCGTAAGAGCCTCCTGGGATGTATCCATGCGGGAATGCTGGACCGTGACCGGCACGTTACTCTCCACCCGCAATGCGTAGGGCACGCCCACAGGAATCGAGACGCCGCCGAGATGCTCGGGGAGATCCAGGCGCACGTGCAAGGTCCGCTCGGGAGGAACCGTAACCCGAACGTCTTTGATAGGCTCCCGGTCCTCGAAGTAAACAGAGACGAGAAGCTGGGCCTCTTCGGTCGAGGTATTCAAGACGCAGATCGCCTCGTGACTCTCCTGCGTTCCCGAACTCTCCTCCGGCAGAAAGCCGTCCGGTATGAGCCAAACCCATGCCCCTTCGCTCACGAAGCCTCCCTGCATATACCAGAGTACCTGACGCTACACACGGCGCACCTCGACTCCTTGTCGCTCCAGGGCCTCCAGATCGGCTTCGGCGCAATCAGCCGCCAGAACCAGGCTGATATCCGAGACGCTTCCTATGAGGCTCAGGCCGCGGCGACCGAACTTCCTACCGTCGATGAGGAGTATCGGATTTTCTGAACGCTCGATCATGGCCTTCTTGACCTCGGCTTCTGACGGGTCAGGGTCAGTCATCTCTCCTTCGGCCGTCATCCCTTTGACGCTCAGCAGAGCTATGTCCGTGAAGTGCGCCCGTACCATCTGAACCGCATGCGGCCCGACAAATGACTTCGTCAACTCCTTGAAGGAGCCACCGATCCCGATAAAGCTAGCGCCCGACACCTCAAGGGTCTTGAGTAGTTCCATAGCCGGCAACAAGTTGGTCAGAAACGTCGCCTGTTGAGTGCCGGTGAGGATGTACTGCACCGCGTAGTATGCAGTGGTGGAAGAATCTATAAACATCGTAGAGTCCGGCTCTACGAACTCAGCAACCGCTTCAGCCAAACGATGCTTGGCCTCCACCGCCTCGGTCAGACGCTGCTCGAAAGAATCTTCGTGGCCCGCGGACCCGGGGAATACGGCGCCACCGTGGGTCCGCCGAGCCTGACCAACCCGCTCCAGGATGTCCAGGTCTCGCCGGGCCGTCGCCGCCGAGATCCCAAACTCCGTCTCCAGGGTGGCAACGGTGACATTACCGGTATCCCGAACGATCTGCGCTATCCGCCGACGTCGCTCTTCAGGAGTCGTTGCTCGATTATTTGATGCTTTTTGCTCTATTTTTACCATCCAACACCCTTTGCGCTCAGAAAGCGTGATTCTTTTTTAACAGAATGAAGGATCTGGCGCAAGTGCTTTTGCACCGGGGTTTGGTTAAGCTTGGGTCCCTTTGGAGCCTAAATCGAGAATATTTGTTTAGAGTTTGTCGTTCGCTGGGATCATCAAGTGGGAATTTCGTATTCGGCGGCTTTATTGCGGAGAAACGAAAGCCCGTCCCGGATTAGAGTCTCTGGGTTACCGACCACGTCCCTCCAGATGGCGGTCGCTCCGGCGATGTCTTTATTGATCGCCGCAAAAGACTCCATTACCAAATATCCATCGTAGCCGATATCGCGAAGTCCTCTGAAAACGTCGTTCCAATGTACATTGCCGGTACCGGGCGTTCCCCGGTCGGACTCAGAAAGGTGAATGTACTTCAACTTATCTCCCAGCCCCACTATAGGCTCGTAGAAGCCCTTTTCCTCGATGTTCATGTGGTAGGTATCCAGGTGGGCAAACATGTTAGGCTCGTCGATCCTTTTCAGGATGTCGCCGACCTGTTCGGCCAGGTTGACCAGGTAGCTCTCGTACCGGTTGACCGGCTCGATTCCCAACTGTAAGTCGCGGCTGGCGGCATGATGCGCCACACGCTTTAGAACCCGCACGACTGTCTCCATTTCCTCTTCGGATGGGGGCCCGCCAGTCAAGGTGCCCCGGTTAGTGTAGATCGCCCCGGAAAGCGCAGTAGATCCCAAACCCGCTGTTACATCCACAGCCTTCTTCAGAAACTCCTCGGCTTTCTCGGGATAAAAAGGCAGGTGAACATCTCTGGGCAACCCTAGCGAGCATGTGCATCCGATGTCATGTTGATCCAGTAGTTCGCGAGTGCCAGCTACGTCCATGTCATTGGGCCTTAACAGTGGTATCTCGACGAAATCCAGGCCTGCGTTGGCCGCGCCAGAAATAACTCGCTCAGCACTCGCTGGGGGTCCAATCTCCCGCCCAAATAAACGCGTGGGCTCCGAATAAAGTCATTGCTTACTCCTTTCCGACAGAAGTAGGCTACCAAGAAGATGCCAGAGGTGCAGGCTGTTCCTAGGGCAGGTGTTTGAGACCGATTACAAAAGGAGCGGCGCGTACTACCATCCTTGCAGTCATTTTGCTACACTGGCTACTATCTAGCAAGCTGGGAGACGGCGCTTGGACGTAAGGAACATCTATTACCTTGCGGTAGCAGGATGGCTAGTCTTGCCTAAACGTAACTTGCTGATGTACACATGCGTGAAAGGAGGAACCTATGAATGACTTGCAGAAGAGCCTGGGCTTACCAGCGCTCGTGGCATTGGGTGCCGCTGCGTACTCGGTACCAGTTGGATCTACACGGACGGGGATTTTTTCGCCAAATACGGCGCAGGTGGTGAGATCTTCGGCCTCGCGCTCGGCGCGCTGCTCGCGGCGTTCATCGCCCTCTCCTACGCGGAGCTGGCCTCCACCTTCCTCCGGGCCGGCGGTGAGATCATCTTCGGCTACCTGGCCTTTAACCGTACCGTTGGCTTTCTTGCCGGATGGCTGATTATAGGGGCGTTTATTAGCTCTATTGCTTTCTACGTCACGGCAGCCGGTATGCTCCTCTCCGACATCTTCCCTTCACTCACCACCATACCCTTATGCAGTATCGCCGATGCTACAGTCTATCTACCGGTGCTGCTTGTAGACCTAGTTCTCGCCGCCGTAGTGTGCGCAATCAACGCATACGGAATGCGTCTCGGGGGCGGTACGCAGCTCGTGTTTTTCGGCATCATCATCGCGATCGGTGTCGTGCTCCCCGTGGTGGGCTTTACGGTCGGCAGTCCGGACAATTTCTGGCCGCCGTATTCTCCAGATGGACATCCTGTTCCACAGACCCTACGCTTTATCCTGCCCGCAATGACGTTTCTGACCGGCTTTAGTTTAGTTGCGATACTGGCCGAGGATGCGAATATGAGTCCGCGTCGCATAGGAACTGAGGTGGTTGCGACAGTCGCGATAGCGGGTGCGTTCTACTGGATCGTGCTGCTCGCCTCGGCCTGGATTATTCCGTGGGAGAAGACCGCCACCCTGGGGCAGGGGTCCATAGACGCCTACCGTATCGCCGGCTTTCCCATACTCGGCAAGGGCGCATATACGATCTCCGTGCTGGGTCTTCTGACGAGCTTTCTCGAACTCTTTGTCGCCACCTCCCGGATGATGCTAGCCCTGGCTCGCGCCGGGCTCTTCCCTCGCATCTTCGCCCAGGTCAGCGAGCGGCGCGGCACGCCGGTCAACGCGCTCATCTTCACTCTCGTTCTAACACTCGCATTCGGGTTGCTCGGAGAAGGCACGCTAATCTGGTTCCTCGATACTGGCGGTGTGTACATCGGGCTCGCCTAGTTTATAGGGGTGATCAGAATGTACCAGATACGCCGGCGCTATCCCAACGTTGATAGGCTCTATAGGGTGCGCCTTTCCTGGTTGCCGGCTATCGGAGGCGTAGCGGCGCTGCTAGTCATTCTGGCTACGCTCGCGGACATGTCCGTATGAGTACGCTATTTTGCTGGCCTGGGTAGTTCTCGGGGTCGTGATCTACGTGATCGCTCCCAAAGACGACGAAAACCAGGCGCTCGAGACACTGCTCGGCGACCAGTACGACAAGCTCGAACGAGATTCAGAAGACGAGCAGTCCGAAGTCGAGGAGAAGTCTGCCAGACGCAAAGAGTAGTATCAGCCCGAGCCCTGCCCGCACACTCTATCCGAAATCCGGATCGGCATTTGCCAGGGCCACAACCCCGATGAACGTCTTGTAGGCAACGACGTAGTCCTCGTGGGTCCAGGAGACGCTCCGGTCGTCGAGGCGCTCTATCTGAGGAAAGTACAGCGTACTCGCAGCCAGGCTGGCGCTGGCAAACTCGACTGTAAAAGTGTAAGGCGGTTCGACGGTGTATGGAGTCAGGCTCCCGACCGTCTCGACCGCCGCCTTAGTCTCACCCCGAATAAGGTCGCGCGCAACTTCTGGGGACAAGCATCGGGCCGTGTAGCGATTTATAGCAACCTTTACCTGGGCTATCCGGACACGCTGGTCGAGTTGACGGGAGCCTGACGGGAACAGCATGAAACAAAAAGGTTCCTACGAGCACCAAAAACCCTTTAGAATAGTTTGAAACGCACCTTTAAGAACCGCATAGAACTGCACAATTCGGACTACGAATCAGGAGGTCGCAGGTTCGAGTCCTGCCGAGCGCGCCCCTAAAAGTAGCCGGCTTGCATCTAAAACGCAACCGGCTACTTTTTCTTTGGATTTGTTGTCATGGATTTACCACTACGGGGCTGTTTCCGCCTCTGAGAAGCGATGGCCGAAGCGCTGGCCGAAGCGATCCACTGCTGCGGTCTGGATGTGGGGTAGGACGTGGGTGTATACGTTGAGGGTGGCGAGCTTT
>Ga0136627_1000464_pt1 | contig 15246 bp, 11 predicted proteins | sample AntDrymUQ4892206_2_FD_104652 | JGI IMG/M metagenome (GOLD analysis project Ga0136627, IMG submission 104652) | Polar desert sand microbial communities from Dry Valleys, Antarctica - metaG UQ489 (22.06) | ecosystem: Environmental > Terrestrial > Soil > Desert | place: Antarctica: Dry Valley... | reverse complement strand
CTCTTGGCGGTACAAGGACTGGGTGCGGACCTGGAAGTACGACGGTATAGGGTTCCGAGTCTCCCATGTAGCCTGCTAGTCTCGCTTTCAAGGGCTGTCGTGCGCGCTGGACATAAGGCCACGCGCGCACGACGGTCGCAGGTGAATCGAGCAGCGGGGCTGGACTGACGGGACCAAGAAGGTCGGCCCACGGGACGACTGGGACGCATCGGCGTGATGATGCCTAGGCCGGTGGGCTGGCACTCGACTCTGACGGCAGCTTCCCCCAGACCGAGCAAGGAAGATCATCCGACCATCTCGGCCTTCCCGTTCACGCCGCGCCAGTCGGCTGCCCCTGCCTGATCGTGCATGGACCGCAGGCCTTGCGGGTGGAAGACCGTGGTCCCGGAGCGAGTCGCCTGGGCTCGCGGGAGATCATGCAACCGATGATCCGTCACTGGTCCTCATCTTTGCGCTAGCTGTGGCGGCTCTGGCCGGCGGCCTCATCGTGATGGCCTCGGGGCCCATCGCCTTCGATGTCGCTGGCGCACTCGCGGGCGTGGCCTCGCAGCTGCCCGTCACGCTCTTACCGGCCGCTTTCGTCGCCCTTGCCACGGCGATGGATGTAGCAGCTGGCGCCGTGCTGATCCGGATCCTACGCAGGTCCCCATTCGACTCGTTCGCCGAGGCGGTGCTGGGTGGCCTGATCGGGAGCGTAGCCAAGGGAACCGTGCTGCTCTTCGGTCTTGGTGGCGTCGGCCACTTCGGACCCTTGCCGCTCGCCTTCTTGGATATCGGCCTCATCGCTGGGGGTCTGCTGTTATGGCGGCCGATCATCATGCCCGGGGATCCGACGGAGCGGCGGCTACCGGTCGCGGCATGGCTACTGCCACTGCTCCTGTGGTCTTTCCCACTGTTGCTGCAACTGGCCTCCCCGGTCGTTCCCTTCATCGACGTGCTGCCCAACCATGTGGCGCCATTGGAGCACCTGCGCACGTACGGCAGCTACCAGGAGCTCGCGGTCTCGCCCTCACCGATCTACGGGCCCTCGCGCCTGTTCCTGGGCTACATCGGGTCGGTGGGATCAGTGACGACGCTCACCGACCTTCCCGCCACGTTGGCGGTGGCGGCTTTCGCCCTGCCGCTCAGCTTCCTGCTTGCGGCCGGCGGCTATCACCTCGGTCGGCTGCTCGGAGGGCCGTGGGCGGGTTATTGGACGCTCATGACCGTGCCCCTGACGTTCGCTTTCCTGCGCCTCCCCGACGCTCGCGCCACGGTGCTGGCCTTTCCGTTGGCTGCCGCCGCCATCGGCCTCACTGTCCCCGAGACTCGCGCAGCGGCCTCCGCGGTACTCACCGGCCGCTCCCGGGCGGTGCTGATGGCGGCCGCTACGGGAGCGACCATCTTGGTCCATCCAGTGATGGGTGCCTTCACTTCCGCGACGGTCGCCTTGGTCGCCCTGTCGGGTCCGGTCGCGCCGCGTCGAACCCTATTCGCAGGTTTCGTCGGAGGTGCGGTCGTGGCGCTGCCTCAGGCGGCGGTGATGGTGGGAGTCCAGGCGCCCGCCTGGGCGGCTCTACCGGCGTGGCCTCTGGGATCGCTGATCGCTGCGCTACTCGCGGCCGGACGGCTCGGGGATCACGCCTCTCCGGTCGTCGCCTCTCCGGTGGACGTCCCGCGTGGCCCGGCCGCGCTGTCCGGGCGGCTGCGGTCCGTGGCCCGCATCCTACTGATGGGCATGATGGCCTTGTCGGTCGCGGTCACGTTCCTTCTTGCGCTGAGCGATCACCCTGTTCTGCTCCTGGGCCTGGGCATCACCGCGCTGATGCTGCCGGACCGCCGGGTCTGGCTGCCCATCGGCGCGGGGCTTCTGGTCGGAGCCGCAGCGATGGTCGTCGCCACGCTCACGCCCGCCGACACCCGCCTGGGCGAATCGATCCATCTCGAGATCCCTAAATCGGTGGGCTACTGGGCCCCGTGGCTGGTAGCCGTCGCGGGCGGTCTGGGGCTGGGCGCGCTGTGGCGACGAGGTTCGTTGTCGGCGGTGGTTCGCGTGGGCGCCCTGGGGACCTTCGTGGTCCTCGCCGCTCTGCCCCTTCGAGGAGCTGATATCGAACCCCGTGGCATCGAAGAGCATCGCTACGCCGAATCCGCGGCGGTGGTGCTCCGGGAAGCTGAGCGCGGCTACTGGACAGGCTATCCGGATGTGCGCCGCTTGGTGGATGCCGACGGCGTCGCACTCATCGAGGCGATCCGTCGGGAACAGGCCGCCCAGCGGCTCCGACCCGCCACCCCCGTGTTGCACGTGGCGCCAAGCTTCCAGCAGTGGATCGCCACCCCGCTGGGAGTGTTCACCGGCGTCATCGAGACGACGGCCACGGAGGACCCGGAGAACAGCGTGCACGGTCGGCGGCAGGCTGCGCGACATCGCGGACCTCGACGCGCTCCTGGGACCCGCCTTTCCCTATCTCGTGATCGAGGGTTATGAGCCGGGGTCCGGTCATCTCGCGCGTGCCACGGCCTCGGGCTATGAGGCCATCGGCCAGGGCGACGACTGGACACTCCTGCGCGCCACGGGCCCACCGGCCGGGTCGACAGGCCGTCCTGAAGACTCAGCGCCTCGACCGGCCGAGGTCGGCCGGCGCTAGGCTAGCCCGCGATGGACCTCGACAGCCTGCTCGCCAGCTTCGACCCGCCGGCCCTCGTCAAGATCCTCTTATGGCTGGTGGTCGTGGTCCTGGTCACGGCTGTAGCCTTGCGCCTTGCCCAGCGATTCGTGGACGGTGTCGTGGTGCGGTCCCTGTCCCGCCCGGTGGGCGACGACACGCGTGGTCAGCTCTCCGTCCTGGAATTCGAGAAGCGGCGCCACACCCTTCAGGCTCTGGGCGGGAACCTGGCGCGCATCGTCATCCTGGGCATCGCCGCCATGGCCGTGCTGGGCATCTTCGATGTCGACCTCGGCCCGGCCATCGCCGGTCTGGGCCTGGTGGGGCTCGGTGTGGCGCTGGGGGCGCAGGGATTGGTCAAGGACATCGTGGCCGGTGTCTTCATCCTCGCCGAGAATCAGTACGGGCGCGGCGACATCGTGACCATCGCGGCGGTCACGGGCACGGTGGAGGATCTGGGGCTCCGGCGCACCATCCTGCGCGACTTCGACGGCACGGTCCACGTCGTGCCCAACGGCCTCATCGGCGTGGCCTCCAACCTGACACGAGTCTGGGCGCGCGTGGTGGTCGACATCCCCATCAAGGACGCCGCGCGCATCGATGGGGCGATCACGCTCATCGACAAGGCCGGTGAGGCCATGTCCGCGGATCCGCGTTGGAAGCGGAAGCTGCTGTCGGCTCCCAAGGTCGATCGGGTCAAGTCCATCTCCGGCGCCGGGGTGACCCTCAAGGTGGTCGGCTCCGTGGCGGCCGGCGATCGATGGGATGCTGGCGGCGACCTGCGCGCCCGGATCCTGACCGTACTCTCAGCGGCCGGCGTCGAGCTGGGCGGGTAGCTCGCCCCACGGGTCCGGACCGATCAGTGCGGCGAGTGCGATGCGTATGAGGTCGTCCAAGGGATCACCGCTGGCCGGCGAGTCTGCGCGCGTCGCCGGTTGGTCGATCCAGAGGATGGCAGCCGCACGGACCCGGTCACCGGGCCGTGCCTGGACACTGGCGCGGGCGGCGAGGACGAAGAGAGGCGAGGTACCGAGGTCCGTCGCCAAGATCCCGCTCGCCGCCAGCTTCCTGAGACGGGCGGTGTCGGGCGGCACATCGACGGTCGCCACGCCGCCCGTATGCACGCTCACACCGGCGGCTCGCGCCGCGTGGACAAGAGCGCAAACAAGGCCGAAGTCAGCGATCGGCGCCAGCGGTAGACCACCGAGGTAGGTCTGGCTCGTGCCATCGACAGCCGACGCAGAGACGGCCACGACCGCGCCGCCGATATGCAGCCACGGTGCCACGGCCATCGCCGGGGCGACCCGCACGAACCGGCGAGCACCGACCATCAGAAGCTCTTCGACCACCATGGCCACGGCTGGCGACCCGACGCCGGTCGTCTGGATGGTCACAGGATGATCAGCCCATTCGCCGCTGAAGGCTGCCAGTCCGCGATGCGCCGCGATGATGCCTGCGCGCTCGGGTGAAGTGTCCAGGAGGCCCGCCGCGCGCGCGGCGAGCTCCGGGTCATCCACCAGTAACACGTCCGGCGGCCGATCCCCGTGGTCAGCGCGCAGGAGGATGGTGGGCACGTCCGTCCGTCACGTCCAGCGTTGCACGAGGGCGGCGTTCCGTTCTAGCCAGGCGCTCAGGTGAGGGAAGTCGGCCGGCCGCTGGCAGACGCTCAGAGCGAGCGACGGAAGATCGGCGCCCACGTCCAGGTCGTCCCACGGCGGCAACAGCATCGGCTGCCAGCCGGCTGAGACGAGCGCGGCTCGCGTCGAGGAGAGGGCGTCGCCACCACCCATCCGGGCCGTCCCAAAGACCCGTTGCAGGCGGCCGAGGAGCCGACGCCGTTGCCATGGCCCGAGTAGCATCCGCCGCCGAGACCAGACTAGCCCCACAAGGTAGAAACCACCGTCACGACAGGTCCCCAGGACGGCCGCCTGCCCGCCAAGTCCGGGGCTCTTCCCCAAGTGGTCGATCACCGGGAGATCGCCGGCCAACGTCCCCGCAGCCATGGCGACGAGACGGCGCGGCAGCGTCGGGCTGTCCGCGCCCACCGCGATCGCGCTGGTGGCACCGGCGTCGAACGCTCGCAGGAAGCATTCGACCAGGCCACCGGACAATCCTGGACGCTGCTGGATGTTCAAGTCCCAGCCATCGTCCAGCAGGGCTCTGACCGGCTCCTCATCCCGCGCCTCGGGGACGATGACCATCGCTCGCAGTCTCAGTGCACACGCGGTGGCTCCCAGCGATGCCGCACCATCGGCCAGGCAGGCGGCCCAGAGCGCACGCGTCTCGGTGTGGCCGATGTCCGCTGCCAGACGCGTCTTCGCATGTCCGTCGCGGGGCGCCTTGGCCATCAAGCCAAGGACCGGGCGCGGCCGGGACTCCGCGATGGCTACTGTGAGCATCGCACGACCGGCGGCCAGGGATGGCCGGACCTTCCCGGAGACCTTGCTCTTTCCGCCACGCCGCTTCCGGAACCGGACCGGCCGCTCCACGATGCGGGTGCCGCCGTCGCTCAGGGCGCGGGTGATCAGTTGTACCGTCCACCCGTACCCGGCGTCGTCGGCGCCTAGACGATGCAGGACGGCCGAACGGATCACCTTGAATGGCGACAGGTCGCTGACCCGCTGACCGGTGAGGACCGCCAAGGTCCGCGTCACCATGGCGTTTCCCAGGCGGGCGTGCCAGGGAAGGGCGCCTCGTTCGGTCAGGGTCGGCACGCGCTTGCCGAGCACCAGATCGCCGTGGTTCAAACCGCCCACCAGCACGGGCAGGTCGGCCGGATCGCACGATCCGTCGCCATCGAGAAAGGCCATGGCGCTATGACCGTCACCGGCAGCCACCTCGCCGCCGGTGCTGCAGGCACGACCGTATCCGCGCCGTGGCTCGTCCAGGACCAGCGCCCCGGCAGCCTTTGCGGCCTCCTGTGTCCCGTCTCGAGAGCCGCCGTCGACGACGTACACGCAACAGGCTCCCGAGACCTGCAGACCGCGCACCAGTGTCCCGATCGCGGTCACCTCGTCGAGTACGGGCACGATCGCGGCCACGCCATGCAGGGTGGGGGGCGCGTTACTCATCGAGGGGGGCCCAGACCTGAAACCGTCCGTCGTCGACCAGCAGCCGGCGTCCCGAGCTGGCCAATCCGTCGAGCCAGGCTGCTCTGTCCCGCCAGCGCAGCAACCCTGCCACATACGGCTCCCCATCCACGACCACGAATGCATCCGCACTGGCTGACGGGAAGACCTCGATGCGTCGCCGGTTCGCGAGCGCCGGGGCGACCCCGGAATCGGCCGTTATCGGCGCATCCGCCGGGATGATGGACGTTGCGGATAGGAGTCGGGTCAGCGCCGCTGGCCGGTTCCAAGCCCCCTGTTCGCGCCATGAGAAGGGCGGCACACTGCCTCTCTCGAAGGCGATGGCGACCGCCGGCGTCACCAATGCCAGGACCATCATCGCGGTGACGGCGCGTGCGCGGAGCGGTCGTGCTGGTCTGCCCGCCGTCAGGCGCTGTGCCGCGGACATCGTGGACGACCGGCCTCGTGCCCCACGCTTCCGTCGGTAGCGGAGTGAGAGCGCCAGCAGGCGGCGTCCACCGAACCCTCCCGCCACGATGGCCGGCACGACCAGGAGGAGTCCGTATTGCAAGAGCAACTGCGGCTGAGGCTCCTGACGGCTGAGCAGGTGCGCGACGGTGGGCGGCAGCATCAGCACGGCCCAGCGCGGCCGAAGCAGTGGCAGTGCACCCAGCGAGACGATGAGTCCGATAACCACCAGCCAGCCCTCCGGCCGCGTCAGCGCCGCGATCACCGCCTCGGTCTGCACGAATGGTGCACGCAGGATGTTCGCACCACCGCCCAGCCAGGCGTAGTAGCGGTCGATGTCATAGACCGCGCCGGCGCGCAGGGCCGGCATGAGCAGGCCGAAGGTGGCCACGGCCCAGCCGACGGACAGAGCCAGCAGCATCACTCCGGCGCGTCGCATACCGCTCGCCAGCGGCCCGGGCGCCCGCGCCGCCACGGCCAGGCCCATCACCGCCACCGGATAGACCTGGTCCTCCTTCGCGCCCAGGGCCAGCAGCGCAGCGCCGAAGAGGATGACGGTGCGGCCCGTCAGCCCCGCCCAGCCTGCCACGAGGATGAGCGGCAGCGCGAGCGATTCGGTATGGAACGACGCACGCGTGGCCTGCTGCGCGACTGCCCAGAAGGGGATGGGCAGAGCCAGTGCCGCGGCCAACCAGGATGCCTCACGCGCGGGACGGAGCAGGGCGCGCAGGAAGAGGTACGCGGCCGGGGCCAGTGCCGCCAACGCTGCTGCCTGTAGAAGGCCGAGCAGGCGGGCGTCTGGCCACAGCGGCTGGAGGAGCGCCGGCACCGCGAGGAGTGGCGAGAAATGAAGGCCCAGGAACTCTCCTGGATTGAAGCTGGAGCGGAGGCCTTGGCCCTGACCCAGAGACCAGACCAGCTGCTGAAAATACGCCTGGTCGAAGGCACCGTTGGTGAGGCCCTCGGCTCGCCGGAGGCCCATCGCTGCGTGGCACGCGAAGGCCACGACAGCGGTACCCACCACCAGGACGGCGGGTACCGCCTCAGCGATACTGGCCGCCGCGGGCAGGCGTGCTGTCGCGGCGCTGCTCGCGCGCCGGAGCTGGGACCGGCTCACCGATCGGGGCCATCGCGCGCCGTGTGCCCTCACGCGGACCTGGCTCGTCGCTCGGCGGTGGTCAGGAGCGGCAGGCCACACCGCAGCAGTCGGTCTCGGGTCCCTATCGCGGCGCGCCGGATGGCCTCCTCGGCCGAGTAGCGCGGTGCCCAACCCAGCGCGCGCAGCGCCGCGGTATCCAGGTCGACGAGAGGCGTGTCACCCGGCCACCCGCCGCCGCCGCGCGCCGCGCCGTCCAGGTAGACCCGCTCGACGGCCGTATCATCCAGGCCCAGGGCGTCGATGACGAGCTCCGCCACCCGAGCCACGGTCAACGTCCCTGAGGTGCCTACGTTCAGGACTGTCAGGGTCGCCGCCGGAGCCACGCTCTCAGCCAGCAGCATGGCGGCGACCACGTCATCCACCGCGACGTACGGCTTGGCTTGGCGCCCGTCGCCAAGCAGCTCCAGACAGCCCGGATCGCGCAGCAGCTTGACCACCAGATCGTGCACGAGGCCGTGATCCGAGTGCTCGCCCACGGTGTTCCCGAAGCGGAAGGCCAGCGCGCGCCAGCCATGCAGCGCGGAGGATCCGGCAATGAGTGCCTCTCCGGCCAGCTTGGCGGCCGCATACGGCGACTCGGGCAGGAGCGGTCCATAGGACTCCGTGGTGGGCACGCTGGTGGGGTATCCATAGACGGTGCCGCTGGAAGCGAACATCAGGCGGCTCACGCCCAGCCTGCGCATCGCCTCCAGGACGTTCCAGGTACCCGCGACGTTGACCTGGAAGTCGCGCCAGGGGTCCGTCCGACCCCGAGCGATGTCCGTATGTGCAGCGAGATGGACGACCAGCTCGTGGCCGGCCATGGCCGACTCCAGGGCGGCTACATCGCGAACATCACCCCGTACGAAGCGGAGTCGTGGGTCGCCATCGATCGGTTGGGCGGCCTCGGCGGCCCCGGTCAGCGTGCTGGCACGATCGATCTCGGCCGAGGAGAGGTCGTCGAAGATCGTGACGGGCCTCCCTCGCGCCAGCAGGGCGTCGACGAGCGTCGACCCGATGAAGCCCGCGCCACCTGTCACGAGCACTCGACCGCGCTCCCGCGGGCCGGTCACGCCGCCTTCTCGCACACCGCGTACTGGTACCAGCGGTCCGCGTCGCGCCTGACCCATGCCCAGGGCTGGCTTTCCGTGAGCCGTGCGAAGGCGGCCACGCCCAGGATCGCAGACCTCCCCGATCGTCCGGGCCTGTCGGGGGAGTGGCTCAAGAGGTTCGCCGCGCGCGCCGTGAGATGCATCAGTTCGAGCGCGAGACCCGTCCGCAGCGACGAGCGGGGTTCGGCCACGAAGGCGCGTCCGCCAGGCCGGAGTACGCGGTGGACCTCCGACATCACCCGTTCGTGCTCCGGCAGCACCGTGAAGAGGCGAGAGACGATCACGGCGTCCACGCTCCTCTCCGGTCGTGGCAGCTCCCTGGCGTCGGCCCGCTCGAAGCGGCAGCCGGTCAGGCCGCTCGCCAGCGCTGCAGCGCGAGCACGACGCAGCTGAGCTTCGGAGTTGTCGATGCCGACCAAGAGCACGCTCTCGAATCGTGTCGCCAGCCGCCTCGCGTAGTGACCGGGTCCGCAACCGACCTCCAGAACGGTGGTTCCCGGGGCGGGACCAGCCGCACCCCACAGCGATGCGCAGATCCGCTCGGTGTCGTCGCGGAACAGGTGCTCTCGACACAGGCCGTAGATCGCTGGGTGCTGCTCGTACAGGGCGACGCCGGCCTCGAGCGACGACGGCCGGTCGACGCCCCTCAGGGGCAGCGCGCTCACGCGCGAACCATCGCCGTGACGACGTGATGGCCGGTGGCGCCCTCCGGGACCACGGAGCGACCGCGATCGGTCTGCACCATGCCCGTGCCGTCGGTGGCCCGCACGGCCAGGCGGACGTCGCCCGCCTGCCGCGGCGTCCAATCGAAGCTCCATAGCGCCCAGGTCAGTCGTCCGCCGGGGTAGTCGAGGCGCGCTGACTGCCAGGTCGCGCCACCGTCGACGGTCACCTCCACGCCGGCCACGCCGCGGTCGCCCCCGAAAGCCGTGCCGTTCAGCCGGATGGGACGGTCCACCGGCATGGGCTGACGCATGTCGGGACCATCGAAGCGTGATCGGGTGGGGATGGTGAAATCGGGGCCCCAGCCCTGCTGTTCATAGAAACCATCGACTTCGTGCGGCACCAACTCGATGCGGGTGATCCACTTGACGCTCTTCTCCCCGAATAGCCCAGGCACCAGCAGGCGCACGGGATAGCCGTGGCGGCGGGGCAGCGGCTCGCCGTTCATATGGTAGGCCAGCAGCGTGGTCGGTTCAAGGGCCTTCGCGATGGAGAAGCTGTCGGTATAGCCATCGACCGAGCGGCACAGCACCTCGACCGTCCCCTCACGGACACCGGCCGCCTCGATGAGGTTGCCCAAGGGGACGCCTCGCCACACGGCGTTGCTCATCAACCCACCGGAGATGGTGTTGCTGATGCACATCAGCGTCTGTTCCTGATCGACCGCGGGGAGATCCATGATGTCCGCCAACGAGTAGCTACCGGGGCGCGACACGTGTCCTTCGACGGCCAGGTTCCACAGCCCCGGCACCACATCGGGATCGATCACGTTCTTGGTCACCACGTAGAAGCGGTCGTTGGGCGTGATGGGCTCGATGTCCGGTCCACGCACCTGGAGGCCGTCGTAGGCAAATGTGGCGTCGTCCGACAGCCGGCGCAGCAGGCCGCCGCTGAGGACCAGCAACAGCAGCCCCAGGCCGCCCATCAGGATGCCCCGCCGCGCCACGTGCGGGCCGCCGGCATGCCCTTCCCCGGCACCTGCCGCGCCGCCCGAGCGCTGGCCTGCGCTGGGCCGCACGACTCGCAGCAGGGCCGCCAGCGTGGCGCCGAAGATGGCGAAGGCGAGCAGCAGGGTAAGGATCGTGGCGACCATCGCGGGTCCCGGCGGCAGGCCGGCGAAGTTGGTAGGCAGGACCGGCCACAGTACCACCAGCGCGGCCAGCCACAGGAAGGCCACGAAACCGATCAGGAAACGGACCGCCGGGCGAACGTGCCACAGGTGCTGCCCCGGATGCTGTGCCGATCGGTCGCGCAGCCAGGCATAAAGCATCCCGCCCACGGCACCGGTCACCAGCTGACCGAGCAGGACCGATCCCACGCCCAGCTGCTTCAGCTCGTTGTAGCCGCCGGCCCAGGAGATGAGGCCGCCGAAGTCACGGGCCGGGATCAGCGGCGCGAAGCGATCGCCCACCAGCTCGGCGGGAGTGGGCAGTCCGAAAAGCGTGCGTAGGAGGAGCAGGACGGTGGTCATCAGCAGGGCCGCCACGATGCCCGCCACGAGTCCCGACAGGAGGCTGACCGCCGTGCGCGGGCGCGCGCTCACGCGCGAGCTCGGGACGATGGCAGCCGCGCCGCGCGATAGGGCATCTCCGCTCCCGCCAGCCTCGACACGGATCGCGGGTCGATCCCTTGCGATGACCGCGTCAAGGTGACCATGCCGCGGCGGGGTGAACGGCTGCGAACGCGCCGGTGAACGAGCGCGAAACGTTCTAGGCGAGTTCGCTCGGCGCCGCGACGGGCGGCCAGTCCGAGCCCAGAAAAATCAGGACGATGGCCCGGCTGTTCCGGGAGCATCGTCCTGATAGGAGGCTACAGGCGAAGCGCCACGCTATGCGCGGATGCGGCGCATCCGGAACGAGATCGCTGCGACAGCTGCGAGCAGCGCGGTGAGACCGATCAGTGGAAGAGGAGGTGTTAGGCCGTCACTGGTCGGCAGGCTCGTGGAGGTGTCCGGCAAGGTTCCCGCCTCCGTCGGCTGGGCGATGACCGGGCAGTTGATGATGGCATTCGAGGGCTTCAGTCCTGCGACGAAGGCATTCGGAGCGCCGGTATTGGTGGGAGCGTCCGTGACGAGACCGTCCGCGATGAGCTGCTCCAAGTCTTCGAAGCTCGTGATCCGCCGTCGTTCGCCGGCATCTATCGCCTCGGGGGTCCAGACGTTGATGTGCGCATCCCACATCGGGCTGTAGTTGTTGTCCGGATCGCCATTGTCAGGATCCAGGGGAAAGGTGTTGATCGGTGCGAGTGCATCGAGGATCGTGGAGTTGAGCCCCTGGCGCTCCGGGTTGTTCACGCCCGTCTCTCCATTGGCAGTGGGCGAGAAGCCCAACAGTGCCGAGTCGTCATCCAAGTCTCCCCCGAACGTCGGCAGAGCGCCCAATCTCGGCGCGTATGTCGCACTCTCGACGGTGGCTGCGGCAGGATCGCTCGATTCGGTGGAAATGTGATAGAAGTACTGATCGCCGCCTTGAAAGCCATCCAACAGCTTGAAGACGACCGTCCCTTTCTCATGGTCGATGCTCAGCATATTGTCGTGGCCACCGGTGCTATTGGCGATGATGATCGCGTTCAGCACCAAGCCGCTCGGCAGGACGACCAAGGGTGAGTATTCAGCGTCACCGACCGAGCCTGGCTGCGCTGTCGCTGGCGGGAACGTATTCGGGAAGGGTCCGGGCTCGACGGCCCGCACTGGGCTGAAATCGACGTCGCCCTTGAACTTCAGCATGCCGTTCTCGATCGTCACCTGCTGGCTGCCGGCGGTGTCGCGACCATTGACCAGCTTCGGAGCGAAGTTGAGACCCATCATCTCGGCCACCTCGTAGTCGGCGGCCTCGGTGATGAGGTAGTAGGTCGGCTCACCGGTAGGTCCGATGCCCTCGTACACCGGCAAGGTGACCGAAGGGCTGGCCTCCGTGAAGTCGACAGCTAGCGTGCTGGGCATGAACACGTTCTGGTCGCGATCGAAACGGTCGTCATCAACGAGGGTCTGCATGAACGCTTCCTTGCTGACATCCCGTTGTTCGGCTGCACTCGTGAGAAGCTCGTGCACTTCATCGAGCGCGCCGCCGTCGCCATTCGCGGCGATAGCTGGTGTGGCGAGCAGTAGCGCAAGCGCTGTGCCCGCCAGGATGGAGCCGAATCTGGGCATCAGTCTCTCCTGATCCGGCGCTCAATGGATGGTGATCTCGCGGGAGATGGGCCGGTACATCTCGAGTGGCTCGATCGTACCTAAGGGGCGCAGCGTTCCGCGAAAACGTCCGGCGAACATTTCGTGAACGTTCACGGACGCTTGGCGGCCCGGCGTGCCCGAGGACCTTTAGGGGCTCGGGGCCGCTTCGCTCCGTGGCTGCGCGCGAGCGTCAGTGTCATAGCGGCGGAAGCGGCGGAAGATGGAAGCAGACCGTTGCGCCGGGACCGGGTGCTACCCAGATCCGGCCCTCATGCGCCTCTATCAACCGCTTCGCGATGGTCAGACCGAGTCCGGTCCCCCCGGTCGTACGGCCGTCGGGAGCATCGGTCCGCGTGTAGCCCTCGAACTCGCGATCCCGCCGCTCGTCCGGAAACCCGGGGCCATGGTCCTGCACGCAGACCATCGGTCCAGCCTCGTTCCGGACGCGGACGATGACTTCCGAGCCCGGCGGCGCGTGGCGGATGGCATTGTCGAGCAGATTCCGCAGCGTGCGCGAGAGCTCGGCCGGACCGCCGGAGGCGTAGACGTGTCCGCTCGTGTCGAGGCGGATGCGGACGTCCTTCAAGCGAGCGACGGGCGTCAGGGCCTCCACCGCCTCATCGCCCAGTTCTGACACGTCGATGGTGACCTTGGAGAACTGCAGGACGCCGCCCTCCAGACGAGCGATCAGGAAGAGATCGTCGACCAGGCCGGTCAACGCGTCGAGATCGTTGCGCATCGCTGCGTAGTACCGGTCCGGCTCCGGGGCAAGCCCGTCCTCCAACGCCTCGGCTGCCGCGCGCATGGCCGCCAGCGGGGTCCGGAGATCATGGCCGACAGCGGATAGGAATGCCTGCCGCGACGTCTCAGCGTCAGCCCGCGCCTTCTCCATGGTCTGCAGCTCCATGGCCATGCGGTCGATGACGCGGCCTGCCTCGCCGATCTCGTCGAGCCGGTCGAGCTCAGCGCGCGCCGCGTAGTCCCCGCGCCCGATCTGACGAGCCGTGGCGCCGAGGCGCCGAAGGTCGTCGCTGAGGGACCGAGCCAGGCTGAACTCCAGGATCACGCCGAGTGACGCGCCGAACAGGAAGATGATGACCAGGACGCTCAGCTGGAGTGGCTCCAGCATCACCGCCGCACTGGAGACCGTGATGGCCACGCCGGTGATCACCATCGCGGTGATGCCGGCAGCCAGGACGGTGCGACGCAGAGAGCTCGAGTGCACGCTCAGCCGGGGCAGGACGAGCACGCCGATGGTGGCGGTGCCGGCCAGACCGAAGACGACGGCCTCGAGCGGGGCGGCCGCGGAGATCCCAACACCACCGACGGTCTGGAGCGCCAACAGGGTCACGAGCCCGACGACCAACGGCGCTGCCGCGAGCGTCAGGGCTCGAAGCGGTAGCCTACGCCCCATACCGTCGTGATCCAGCGAGGGTGCAATGGGTCAGCCTCGATCTTGTTGCGCAGCCTGCGCACGTGGACGGTGATGGTCGAAAGGTCCTGGAACTCGGCGGGGGCGTCCCACACGCGTTCCAGGATCTGGGAGCGGGAGAAGACCTGCCGCGGCGATGCCGCCAGGAACGCGAGCAGATCGAACTCGCGCGGACGCATCTGGACGAGGAGGCCGGAGACGAAGACATCCCGCGCGGCCGTGTCGATGACGAGTCCATCGAAGGCAAGCTTCTCGACCGAGGGGCGGACCCGGCTCCGGCGCAGGACAGATCGCACGCGGGCGGCCAACTCCCGCGGGGAAAACGGCTTCACCACGTAGTCGTCAGCGCCCAACTCCAGTCCGACCACGCGATCCGTCTCATCCGAGCGCGCGGTCAGCAGGATCACGGGCGTCTCGCCGTGCTGGCGGATCTCCCGCAGGATCTCCAGCCCGGTCGTGCCGGGGATCATGATGTCGAGCACAACCAGATCGGGATGGCGCTTCAATGCGTCCATCGCTTGAGCGCCATCGGAGGCCTGTTCGACGGTCATCCCATCGCGTTCCAGGTACCGCGCCACGACTTCCCGGACCGTCGGCTCGTCATCGACCACCAGGACGCGGCGCGGCGCATCGCCGTTCGGGCGTTCCAGCGGCTCCGAAGGCTTGGGGCGGTGCTCCATCAAGGGAGCTTACGCCGCGGCGACGCTGATAAGGTAGCCGCAGCCGTCCACGCTGAGGAACTGATCATTAACTCTCCGTGGCACGCTGAGCACGATCCATAGTGGCGACCGACGACGCGCTCCAGGCGGCCCTTTGGGCCCTGGCGGGTGGCAGCGCCTTGATCATCGGTGCGATCGTGGCCATCATCGTGACCCTCCCCGAGCGGGTCATCGGCATGTTGCTGGGATTCGCTGCGGGCGTGCTCATCAGCACCGTCTCGGTGGATCTTGCGGCGGAGGCCATCGAAGACGGCGGCCCGATCACCCTCGCCTTCGGCATCGCCGCCGGTAGCCTCGCCTTCTTTGGTGGTGCCTGGCTCATCGACCGTGCAGGCGGAGGCGCCCGACTTTGCACCACGGTCGAGCGAGATGATCGGAATGCGTCCACGACCGTCTTCGGTAGCGTCCTCGACGGCGTCCCCGAGTCGCTGGCGATCGGCGTCAGCCTGTTGGCGGGGGGCATGGTCGGTCTGCCTCTCGTGGCGGCCGTGTTCCTCTCCAATCTTCCGGAGTCGATCGCGGCGACCACGAGCATGCGCAAGGCGAAGCATTCGATGGCCTATGTGCTAGGGAGCTGGGCATCGGTCGTCTTGGCGAGCTCGGTCGCGGCCGCCGTCGGCTACATCGTGGTCGGCACCGCCTTTCCCGCGGTGATCGGTCTAGTCCAGGCGTTCGCTGCTGGGGCCATCCTGACCATGGTGGCGCATACCGTGCTGCCTGAGGCGTTCGATCATGGAGGACGGGCTATCAGCATCTTCACGACCTTCCGATT
>Ga0136627_1000463_pt1 | contig 15287 bp, 20 predicted proteins | sample AntDrymUQ4892206_2_FD_104652 | JGI IMG/M metagenome (GOLD analysis project Ga0136627, IMG submission 104652) | Polar desert sand microbial communities from Dry Valleys, Antarctica - metaG UQ489 (22.06) | ecosystem: Environmental > Terrestrial > Soil > Desert | place: Antarctica: Dry Valley... | reverse complement strand
CCGTTGCCGCCGCATCTCGAAGGTCGGCAGGACGCGATGGAGCAAGTCCACGAATGCCAGACCCCGTTCTTCCTCGCCGAGGACATAGACGACGAGGGGCGGGTGACGATGTACTTCGACGCTCCACAGGAGGCTCCGACGACGAGGAGTTTCGCGGGTGTCGTGTACGAGGGTTTGAACGGACTCACCGCCGGGGAGATCCTCGGAACCCCCGACGATTTCTATATTCGGATGGGTTTGTCGGAGGTCGTTTCGCCGCTTCGCCAGCGAGGGATTTCGGCGATACTTTGGCGCCTCAAAAAACGCATCCGCGCCGAGATGGAGACTCGGGAGGCTTCGTAGTTTTCAGCGATTAGCTTTCAGCCGTCAGCAAAGACGAAAGTCGGGCGATTGCGGGAGGAAGCCTCGCCGATGAGGTGGTTTGCGTTCGCGGCTCTCGCCATCGGATGCGGTTGATCTCGCTTCCGCTTCCCCGGCTTTGAAGCGACATCCGGAGATTCGCCCATCATGCCGAAGCGTCATTGTCCGAGGGCGTTTTTGCCTTTGCTTCGCAAGCCGCCGGATCAGCCTTTCCGGGCCACCCATCCACCGAAGAGTATCGCGTTGTAAAACCGCTCGACGTCTTTGAATCCGGCCTCGCCGAGAAGTTCGAGTATCCGCTCCTCCGGGACGAAGTGGATGTTCGCGTGGAGGTCGTCGAACCATTTTTCGAGGTCTTCTTCGCTCATTCCGGTGGCGCTTTGGCGGGCTTTCTTCGTCTCCATGAAGCGGGGGAACTTCGGAGAGTTTTTGTCGGCGTGGAGGTCGGCGAGGATGAAGGGGGAGTCGGGCTTCATTCGGGCGGAGATGCTTTCGAGGAGGGCGAGCTTTTCTCCGTCGTCGGGGAGGAAGTGCATCACGAGTATGAGCGTCGCCGCGTCATATGGCTCGGACTCGGGGAGGTCGTGGACGAATCCGGTGTGGATTTCGGCTCTTTCGGAGAGGCCGCGCTCTTCGAGGCGGCGTTTCGCGATGGCGGTCATTTCGCGGGAGGGGTCGGCTCCGGTGAACGTCCATTTCGGATTGCGTTCGGCGAAGTATGAAAGCTCCATTCCGGTGCCGGAGCCCGCGATGAGGAGGCGGGGTGTTTCGGGGGCGTTCTCCATTCCAGTCTTTATGAAGAACATCGCCATGTCGTGGAGCGCTTCGTAGCCGGGGATGGTCTTCCGGGTCCACGCATCGTACTTTCCCGCCCGCTCCTCGTCGAAACGCTCGCCATTCGTCATCGCCATGGTTCATCCTTTGATAGCCAGCTCGCCCTCGGTTTTTACCAAAAACCAAAAACCAAGTGCGGTAGCGGAGCGACCTTCGCCAACTCGCCCTCTCCACGCCCGGCCCACCCTCCCGGAAGTCGAAAAACGTGTACAAACCGAAGAACAAAACGAAAGTTCCCACCGCGAGCAACGCCCCTCGCCATCCCACCCTCGAAATTCCCTCCACCGCCATGCCGTCCTCTCTTCCGTGTCCGAACCGACGAAACCATCGAAGTCCATAATTAATAACATATTATCGTTTAATGGTCGAGGCGGGACGGGATAAAATAGGGGGATGGAGATTTGCGGGAAGGTTTCGGGATGATCGGGCGTGGGTTCATTGCGGTGATCCGTGTTTACCAGCGGTTCATTTCGCCGCTGCTTCCGCCTTCGTGCCGATTCACGCCATCGTGTTCGAAGTACGCTGTCGCGGCCATACAAAAGCACGGGGCGATAAAGGGTGTCGCTCTCGGGGCATGGCGCGTGCTTCGTTGCAATCCGTTTTGCAAAGGCGGCCATGATCCGGTTCCGTGAGGCCGCGCGGCTTTCGCCCTCTTCGACGCCTCTCTCTTCGGTGAGTGATCGGCTCCGGTGGAAATCTTGCATCGCCGCGGCGCGGGGTTCGGTTCGCAGTCGAGCGGATGGGTCGCGCCTTCGCCCCCGAAAACGATAACGGCGAATCGCCGAGGGGTGGGTCATGATAGTATTTTGGCATGGCTGTGAAGAGGCGGACGAGGCAGCGGGAGGCGATCCTCGGTGTGATCGAGGGTTCGGACGGGCCTTTGTCGGTGGGCGAGGTCCACGAATTGGCGGGGCGGGAGATACCCGGCCTCGGGATCGCGACTGTGTACCGGAACATAAAGCTCCTCAAGGAGGAGGGTGTGATCGTCGCCGTCGAGCTTCCGGGCGAGGAGCCGCGCTATGAGCCGGATGGCCGCGGTCACCACCACCACTTCCGATGCAGAAACTGCGAGCGCACCTTCGACCTCGAAGAATGCCCGGTCGGCATCCCCGACGGGACGACCCTGCCGGGCGGCTACCGGGTCGAGGGTCACAGCCTGACTTTGTACGGACGATGCACGAACTGCCCCGAATAACCTTTTGAAAGTCGCCCCGAACACCGTCGTCTCCATCGAATACGTTTTGCGCGTCGAAGGTGAAATCGTGGATTCGACTCCCGAGGGCGAGCGCATTCTCTTTCTCCACGGCGAAGGCCACGTTCTCCCGCCCGGCCTCGAAGATTCGCTTTCCGGGAGGGAAGTCGGCTCTTTCCGCGTCACGCTCGCGCCGGACGAGGCCGTCGGGGAATACGACCCGGGCAAAGTGTTCACGGCGAAAAGGGGCGACTTCCCCGGAGATGCGAAGGTCGAAGTCGGGGAGGAATTCTATTTCGAGGACGAGGGGGAGACTCCGGTGGCGGCGAAGATAATCTCCGTGGACGGCGACGACATCACCCTCGACTCGAATCCCGAACTCGCCGGAAAGACTCTCGAATACGAGGGAATCGTCCACGATGTCCGGGCGGCGACGGATGAGGAGGTCGAGCATGGACATGTGCATCGCGAGGGGGGAGTGGAGCATTGACGTCTCGCTTCGCTCGGGTCATTGGTTTTCAGTTTTTGCCAATAACCAATAACCAATAACCGGGAGCGACCGAAGGGAGCGACCCATGAGATTCAAGAAGCGGATACCGGTCACGCTCGTCGGGGGGTTTCTCGGGGCGGGGAAGACGACGCTCGTGAATCGGCTCATCGAGTCGGGGGAGAAAAAATACGGCGTCGTCGTCAACGAATTCGGGGATGTGAATATTGACTCGGAGATTATCGAGGAGATGGAGGATGGCGGGGTCGCGGAACTCGGCGGAGGGTGTCTTTGCTGCGTCGGACGCGAGGATCTCTCCGTCGCATTGTATGGTCTCGTGTGCCGGGACGAGCCGCCGGAGCACATCCTCATCGAGCTGAGCGGGCTCGCCGACCCGGTTCCCGTCGCGCAGCAATTACTCACGACCGAATGGCGCGGCCTCCTCGACCTCGACGGGATAGTCGCCGTCGCGGACGCGGTGAATTTGAGGGAGACGATGGACGAGGCGCCCGAGGGGAAGTCCCAGCTTGCGTATGCGAGCGTGGTGGTTTTGAACAAAGGGGATCTCGTCGGGGTGGCGAAGCTCGAAGAGGCCGAGGGGATCATCGAAGAACTGAATCCGATGGCGGAGGTCATAAAGACGAGCCGGGCGAAGGTCGAGACGAAGTACATCATCGGCCTCGGGGCTTTCTCGCCGGACTGGAAGCCGAGGGGGCATAAGCTGGCGCATGGCAAGAACATAAGCTCCGTCACGCTTCGGGCCGAGCGTCCGCTGAGGATCGAGGATTGGGTTTCGTTCCACCGCCGGATGATGATCCGGCGCGAGGGAATATATCGCGCCAAAGGAATACTCCATTTCGAGGGGATGGACGAGCCGATGCTTCTCCAAGCCGTGCGCGGCCTGTACACTTTCGAGACATACGAAGGGAAGCACGACGGAGGCTCCGAACTCGTAGTCATCGGACGGAACCTCGACGAGGCCGAGTATCGGGAGGCGTTCGAGAAGGTTCTCGTGTGAAAGCGAAGCGAGCTTCGCGCTTGTCAGCGTTTCAGCTAAAAACAGGTGGATGGAGGAACGTGTTTCCGCGCCGAAGGGCAACTCGCCGAGCAGTCTTTGCGATGGGCTGCGCTTCCCGAAAGCCGTATTCGTCTTCCCCCCGGCTCTCCACTGCCGAAGCGAGCGTCAGCGAGCGCGGAATCATTCGCTCGGATCCCGTGTCAGCCGTCGGCTGAAGACAGGCGTGGGAGGGGGTGGCTGCTCGGGGCGCGAAGTTTGCGGAGGAAGCTCCGCTCTCATCGTCGGGGGTCGTGATTCGGAGAATGACAAAAGCTGGCGGCTGGCGGCTATGGGCTGAAAAACAGCAGCCACGCTCCGACGAGGACGACTTCGACGCCGAGGATGATGAGGAAGGGCGCGGCGGCTCGGGAGTTCTTCCGGGCGTAAAGAGTGGGGGCCGTCAGCCAGCCGAACGCCAGTCCGCCGACGAGGCCGCCGATATGGGCGGTGTTGCTTATGTTCGGGATCGAGAACCCGATGTACAAATTTATCGCGAGGAGGATGAGTAATTGGCGGATGATCGGGTTTTGCCATGAGAAAGTTCCTTGCCGCATCGAGAAGCCGAGGATCGCGCCGAGAAGTCCGAAGATGGCCCCCGACGCCCCGACCGCGAGCGAATTGAAACCCCCGATATACAAATACGCGATGCCACCAGAGAGGCCGCTGAGGAGGAAAAGGGCGAAGAAGCGGCCTCGTCCGAAGGCGGATTCGGCGAAGGAGCCGAGGAAATAAAGCGCGAGCATGTTGAAGCCGAGGTGTACGAAGCCGGAATGGAGGAACATGCTCGACAGCAGCCGCCACTCCTCGCCCCGCGCCACGAGCGCCGGAATCAGCGCGCCCCTTTCGAGAACCGCGCCCGGCTGCGCCATCAGCCCGACGTTCCACGGGGTGGCGGGCATCCCGAGGACGGCGACGCACACGTATACGAGGACGCACGCCGAGATGAGAGAGAACGTTACCGGGAGCCGGGAGAAGAGATTCAATTGGTGGTTCGGCTACCCGAAGCGACCGGGTTTGCGGCTTTGGGTCTCGCGGACTTCGCGCACCGCGTCGCCGACCTGGACTTGCGAGAGGTCTTTCAGCGGGCCGCCGATCATGGATTCGAGGTCGTCGTCGCTGTCGTCGTCGGACTGTCCGGGGTTCATGCCGAAGCCTTGCACGCGCACGTCGTCGCCGAACATTTGGCCGAACATACGCTGGAGCTGCTCCTGCATCTCACCCATGCCCGCCGCCCCGAGAGGCATTTGCTGGCCGCTCTGCAAACGGGCGATGGCGAGGCGGTCTTTGACCTCCGTGACCTCGGCCTTCGCCTTCACGTCCTCGACGGTTCCGAGGGTTTCCCCGGTGTCGGGGTCCCAGACTTCCTCGCCGCCTTCGGTGAAGACCTCGAAGACCATGCCGTGCCGGACGCTGTCTATGCGGCCGCGGTTTATTACGATCTCGTTGTTTCCAAGTATTTTCGCTACTTTGCCCTCGACCGCCATGCGATGAAGCACCTCCATAATTATGAAACACTCCGGCTGATTATACATTCCAGCAAAACAGTCTCTTTGCGGATAAAATCCCCGCCATGCCAAATCGAGAAAACGGTCGAACGAATCGCATCGGAAGACACCTCCCGACCTCCGGGGGACTCAAAAACACACTCCAAAAAGCAGCCGACCAAAAATGCGAGACCATCCAAATCTTCGTCTCGAACCCGCAGCAATGGGCCGACCCGACCCCGCGCCCCGACGCCGAAGCGTTCGTGAAAAGCAAGGACGAACTCGGAATACACCCGATGGTCGCCCACGCGAAGTACCTCATAAACCTCGCCTCGAAAGACGAGTCGCAAAGGGGGAAATCCGCGAACGCCCTCGCCCGCGAACTCGTCGTGGCGGGGGAACTCGGTGTGGACTTCGTCGTCGTCCATTCCGGCAGCCACGGCGGGGAAGGCGAGGAAAAAGGCATGGAACGCCTCGTCGAAGGACTCGACAGCGCGAGGGAACTCGCCGCGAAGTTTGCCGGAGGTTCGCGTGTCGCGGAGCCGCTCGTCGAGAACTCGTGCGGCGCGGGGACGCAGCTTTGCTCCGACCTCGACTCTCTCGCCTCGGTTTTGCGGCGCGCCGATGTCCGATGTTGTTTCGACACGTGCCATGCCTTCGTGTCCGGCCACGACCTTTCGTCGCCGGATGCCGCGAAGGAGACGGGGAAAGAAGTTCGGGAAAAGCTCGGAGACGGCATCGGCATTTTCCATCTCAATGACGCGAGAAACCATTTCGGGAGTCGGCGGGACGGTCACGCGAGGATCGGGGAGGGGAAGGTTCCCGAGGATTCGTGGACGGCTTTTTTCGGTGAGCTTCCGGGCATACCGCTCGTTATGGAGACACCGTATGCGACGCCGGAGGTGGACGCGGATCAAATTCGGAGGGTCAAAGAACTTGTCGGCGGGTTGCGTATACAGGCTGGTGGGTTATAAAATTCAGATCGTGACGACTATCGAGATAAACCCGAAGAGTCAAAAGGGCGACCTCCTCGTCGCCATCGGGGAGACGCTCCGCTCCGAGCGGAACGAGCGCGGCCTCACTTTGAAGCAAGTCGCCGAAGGGGCGCACGTCTCCGTTTCGTACCTCGCCGAGATCGAGCGCGGGGAGAAAGACCCTTCGTCCCGTGTCCTCGAAAGCATCTCCGCCGGACTCGACGTGGAGATAAGCGAGCTTCTCACGAAGATCGCCGCCTCCCTCGAACCCGCGCAAGTCGTCTCGGTCGCGGATTCCCTCGCTGCGTAAGCTCGCTTCGCTCGTGCATTTCGGCTAAGACTCGCGAAACTCAACCCCCGAGAAGGAAATACGAGAGAAGGACGCTCGCCGTGTTGTATCCGGCGTGGGCGAGGAAGCTCGCGGTCGTGTTTATGTGCTTTCTTATGTATCCGAGTCCGAACGAGAGGAGGAGGATGTACCCGAGGAGGAGCGACGGGCCGTACTGCACGTGGAGCGTGGCGAAGAGGATGGAGGTGAAGACGATGCCAAGAGCGGGCTGGAGCGCGCCCCGGAAGAGAGTCTCCTCGCCGAGTCCCGCCCCGATGCCGATGAGGAGGGCGAAGAGGATGGCGGATATCGGAGACAGTCCGCTCGGGTCAAAGAGGCTCTCGGAGATTTCCCCGACTTGCGAATATAAATCCGGCTGGAGGGCGGCGAAGAGCGTGTCGGCGGCGACGGAGAGTCCGAGCGCGGCGACTATGAAAAGCGCGACGGCACCGAGATGCTTCATCGAGATCGACCCGTATCCGAGTCGTTCGAGCGTCTGGCGGAGGTTTCTTCGGAAGAATATGCCGACCCCCATCGCGGCGACGACGATGAAGGGGAGTTGGCTGGCGACAATGAGGAGCGGGGAAATCCTTCCGTCGGGGAAGAGGGAGCCGATGTCCGGGTCTTGCGTGAAGATGAGGAAGCTCACCGCGTTGTTCGCGAGAACCATCACCGAGAGCCAAAGCGCGAGTGTGATCGGCGGGTCGGCGAGGAACTCCCGCCTCATGTTCCGACCGAGTATCTTTCTCAAAAGAGGCACGCAAAGGAGGATCCCGAGTATCCCCGCGACGAACGCGGCGATTCCTCCGCCGACGAGGAGGATTTGATCCCCGCCCGTGATTTGCGTTGCCCCGCCCCCGGAACCCGACGCGATGAAAAAGAATCCCACTCCGACGAACACCCCGACGAGCGACACGAGTGCCGAGGCGGCGAGAAGCACAACGAAGAGGGCGATGAGGGCGTATCGGCTGGCGCGGGCCGACTGCGCGAGGAACCCGAGACCGCCAACGAGGGCGGCGAGGACGAGCGTGGCGATAGCGGTAGCCATCCACAGCCTTTCTAAAATCGGTGGAGACGAGCGTTTACGCGGAAGAGGTTAGCATAGCCATAGTCCGACGAACGTGAAGAAAACTGGAATGAGCGGAGCGAAAACAGAGCGAAAACGAGGCCGCGACGGAAAGGAAAGGGGAAGAACGGCAACCGTCGCGGCCTCTGTTTATTATTCCGAGTCCCGCGTAATCCGCGACCCGGAGTTTTCTTATGGGCTTGAAGGGGTTAGCCCATTGACGATCAATATAAACGGACGCAATTACAAAACCGTCACCACGAGATTACATTCCGATAACAAAAGAGCCGGTCGCATCTCCGGCGTCACGGGTCGCGGTTCTCCGGGCCTTCGAGCCTTTGTATGATCGGCCCGAGCTCCTCGTCCCGTGACTTCTCGAAATCTTCGAGCGTCCCGGCGCTCTTCGCGATTTCCACGAGCCTTCCGATGAGTCCGGTTCCGGCTTCGCTCTTCGCGGCGAGGATCCTCCACCCGAGGAGGCGGTATGCTCGTTCGAGTTCCGGGTTTCCCGCGCCGCTTTCGAGGATGTCTTCGAGGACGGAGTGGAGCGCGTCGGCCTCGGCGGGGGAGAGGGGAATGTCCACTTTTTCGCCGTGGTTTTTCAGCGGACCTTCTCCACGTATATGCGATCCTGTGTGATCACAACCTGCAAATCCTCGGGACTCGCACCGACATAACCCCGCCATTCCTGCTTGAAGACGTCGGATTTCCAAGCGTCGGTGTTTATGGCGATGCCGCCGCTTATAAGGTCGAGCGTCGCCGGATGCTCGGAGACATGCCCGCGCCTCACCGGGTCGCGGCGGTAAATGGAGTTCCGGGAGCGGAAACTTTGGACGCTCGACGAAGTCGTGTTCAACTCGCCCGCGATCCAGTCGTCGCTCCTCCCGTCGTCAACCCATCGCCTTATCTTCACCGCGTGAGGCTTCAGCGCAACCCTTCTGATCCCCAAAACTTCGCTCCTTCACCCGGAACCCGGACAACCCGTCCACGAACTTGCTTTATAGTTCATATGTACCACTTTTTCTTACCCGACGCTATACCTTCAATGCAAAATTTTGGCGGCCATCCACAAATTTAATCCCCCGCGCAAACTCCACGCGACCGTCCGCACCCAGTTCGAGGCGACGAGAAACTCATGCGCCCCGCCGTCGAAGCCAAGCTCGAGCGCCGCATGCCGCGGAACTTGCAGAAAAGCCGTCGAGAGCCACACGACGCCGACAAGCCCGAGTCCGAGCCACAAAACGGAGGCGGAAATCCCCGGCGGCCGAAAGAAGAAGAGGAGTATGGCGGTCGCGAGTTCGGCGATCATCGGCGGGGCGACGACGAACGTCGTGAGGCGCGAGTGGGCTTCGGAATAGGCGGCGAAGCTCGTGTCTCCGACGGCTCCGAAAAGCGGATAATGGACGATCTGGACGAACCATATCACCCCGACCATGAACATCGTCGCCGCGAGGTGGATGATGAAAACGGCCTTCGTCCGCTTATCCATCATGCCGAACTGTGTGGGATCCACTTCCCGGGATCCACTTCCCCACTTCCCGAGAACCGAACTCCTCTCGTGAAGACGGCTCGGCGGCTCGTCTCCTTTGCAAAGGAATGCTCCATGCGGGGGAGGCATTCCATCGGAGCGTATCTGGGATCCGGGCCGTCGAGTACGGAATCATTCAGCCGGACTCGGCATGAGCCGCTCCGAGCCACTCCGCCGCCGCGAGTCCGGAGAGCGAAGCCCCCTCGACCTTCGGAGAGCCGAAGGCGTCCCCCGCGAAGACGAGCGGCGGACTTTCGACCCCGACGAAGTACCGTTCGGTGTGGTTCTCGGTCACCCAGCTATATCGCCACCGTGCCACGGACGTCCCGACGACCTTCGAGGCGACGTTCTTCCCGAGGGCTTCCCCGGCGAGTTCGAGGAGGGCGGCGGTCGTTTCGTCGTCGGAGTCGCCGAAATGGGTGCGGCTCCATTTCGGTCCGGCGTGGATGGTTATGGCGGGGGCTTCCGAGACGCCCTTCCGTTCGTTGTCGGAGATCCAATCGAGAGGCTCGCCTTTTATTTGCACGCCTCCGGGTTCGGGGAGGTTCGCCGAACCGTCGAGGAGCGCCATGAGCGCGACGCATGGATCGTATGAAATCCGCCGGAGATCCTCGCGCTTATACGTCGGCACGATCCCCCCGACGAGCGCGAGCGACTGCGGCACCGGAGCCGTGAGAAGCAGCGCGTCACCATATTCGGAAAGCCCGGACTCGCACCGAACTTCCCACCCGGTGCCGGAGCGAAGCACATGCACGGCACGCTCGCCCGCTCTCACATCGAGTCCCTCGGCGAGATGCTTCGGGATCGAAGTCATCCCCGAAGCCCCCCGATACCGGGGATGCCCGTCCGACGGACGCTCGCCGTCCGCGTCCGCGAAACCCCGGCTCCACTCGACCGCCGCCCCGGCCCCCGTCCATTCCTCGACGAGCTTTTTGAATTCGTCGCCCCTCGCCGTGAAAAACTGCGCCCCGTGGTCGAAGACGCCATCCCCGACGCGGCGGGTCGCCATTCGGCCCCCGACTCCGCGCCCTTTGTCGAGGACGACCGTTTCCCACCCGGCCCGTTCGAGGGAGCGGGCTGCGAGAAGTCCCGACATGCCCGCCCCGACGATGACGCATCTCATGCCGAACCCGGTTGGCTATTCGGACGATACGCGCCTCGAACGAATGGCGTCTTTTCCGCGCTCACAGCGAAGTCCATGAGGAGTGAGCCACGATCCCTTCGCCGACGCGGCTTCGACCCGAAAGCGCGTCTCCACCGCGACGAATTTCCTGAAACCCCGTCCCCGCGAAAGCCGATGCCCGTGTCATGCGCTCACCTCCTCACCGCCCGGCGGGGCATCGGGCGGAGCGTGGAGAGGCCGCCGTCCACCCCGAAAACCTGCCCCGAGACCCACGTGTTTCTCGGGTCGAGGAGCCACTCGATCATGGGGGCGATGTCCTCCGGCTCGCCGAGGCGCCCGAGCGGGTGGAGGTCGGTCGAGGCTTGCCGGGCGGCGTCGCTCGACGTCACGCTCTCCGTCATCGGGGTTTCGACGAGGCCGGGGGCGACCGCGTTGAAGCGGAGGTTCCGGGGCAAATACGTCGCCGCCGACGACATGGTGAGACCGATCACCGCCGCCTTCGCCGCCGATATCGCCTCGTGGTTCGCAAGCCCGACCCTCCCCGCCACCGACGACATAAGCACGACCGACCCGCCGTCCTCCATAAACCGAACCGCCGAGCGGACGGTATTGAAAGCCGTCTTCACGTTTTGGGACATCACCGCATCGAAATCCTTGTCGCACGTTTTGTGCGCGGGTTTGAGAAGGAACGACCCGACGAGGTTCACCGCCCCGTCAATCCGCCCGAAATTCTCCTTCGCCCGCTCGAATGCGGTGTCCGTCTGTTTTTGGCTCGTCGCGTCGAGCGCGACGGGCGAGGCGTTCGTCTCTTTGGCGAGGCGTTCGAGTTTCTCCTCGTTTTGCGCGGCGATGACGAGGTTCGCGCCTTTTTCGGAGAGGCGGCGGACGGTCTCCGAACCGATGCCGCCCGTCGCTCCGAGAATCACGTATACCGGGTTCGTGTTTTCGCTCATGGGTCATGCTCCTTTCGGTGAGCCGTGAAGTTCCGCGGCTCTTTTTATGGAGTTCATGTGGATCTCCACCGTGTTTTCGACGTCGTTCGAGTATCCGCCCGCCATGACCACGGCGACGGGGATGTTCCGGTCTCGCAAGGTTTCGAGGACGATCCGGTCCCGTTCGGCGAGTCCGTCTTTCGACACCGAAAGCCGCCCGAGTCGGTCGCCCTCGAACGGGTCGGCCCCGGCGAGGTATATGGCGAGTTGTGGACGCGAGGCGGCGAGCGACTTTTTGAGACCCCATTCGAGGTTTTCGAGGAACTCGTCGTCGCGTGTCCCGTCGGCGAGTTCGATGTCGAGGTCGCTCTCCTCTTTGTGGAACGGGAAGTTCTTCGCGCCGTGCATCGAAAACGTGAAAACCGAGTCGTCGCCCGAAAGTATGGACGCGCTCCCGTTTCCTTGATGGACATCCGTATCCACGATGACGGCGCGCTCGACGAGTCCCATATTTTGCATCTCGCGCACGGCGATGGGTGCGTCGTTGAAAACGCAAAACCCTTCGCCCCGGTGCGCGAAAGCATGGTGCGTCCCGCCCGCGAGGTTCGCCGAAAAACCTCCGTCGAGGGCGGCGAGGCATGCTCCGATGGTTCCGCCCGACGCTCGCCGGGAGCGCTCGATCATGCGCTCCGACCACGGGAAACCGATGCGCCGAACCTCCTTGTCCGTGAGTTCGCCCGCTTTCGCCCGTTCGAGATAATCGCGGTCATGGGCGCGAAGAATTTGTTCGTCCGTCGCCGCGTCGGGAACGCGAAGCTCGCCGGAGCCGCATATATTCGATGTTTCGACCTCCTCGCGGAGCATCGAATATTTCACCATCGGGAACTTGTGTCCCTCCGGCAAAGGCAAAACGAAATGGTCGCTGTAAAAAACCTTCATCGTCCGATTCCTCGCAATTTCGATGCCCTCTTCGATCCGATGTCTCTCCGCCAGTTCATCATACTCTCATCATCTCCGCCCTCCGGTGCCTCCATTTCCTCCCCGCATACGAAGGATGTCCCAAAAGCCGCCCCTTCGCTGTGATAGCTTTTAACGAACGTGGAAAACTCGCCACAAGAAAAACTCTTTCTCGAAGAGCCGGGGAGCGTGGACGCGCCCGAGCCGGGCCTTTATCTCGGAACTTCCGGATGGTCGTACTCCGACTGGGAAGGCACGGTGTATTCCGAGAGGCTCCCCGCCGGAGCGCGTCTCTCGGAGTATGTGAAAAAGTACGCCACCGTTGAAATAGACTCCACTTTTTATGGGACTCCGCGCCGTTCGACGGTCGAGAAATGGCGCGAAATTACGCCGGACGGATTCCGGTTCGCGGCGAAGTTCCCGCAAGAAATAACGCACGAAAGAACCCTCGCCGGATGCGCCGACCTCGCCCGCTCCTTCGTTTCGACGATGGATCTCCTCGGGGACAAACTCGGGCCGCTCCTCATCCAGTCTCCGCCGTCCTTCGATGTGGATGGGATGGGTGTCCTCGAAGATTTCCTGAAAGACCTCCCCGAAGGTTTCCGGTACGCCGTCGAAGTGAGGCATCGAAGCTGGCTCCGCTCCGACCTCGCGAAGATGCTCGGAGAAAAGAACGTCGCCCTCACGCTCATAGATTATCCCCGGATGCCGCGCATGGAGGCCGCGACCGCGGACTTCGTGTACATACGGTGGCTCGGGGATCGGCGCGAGTTTCCCTCCGACCACACCGCTCCGAAAAGGGATCGGAGCGAAGACCTCCGATGGTGGGCGGAGCAGACGAAGAAATTTCTCGGCGAGGGGCGGGAGGTTTTCGCGTATGCGAACAATCATTATCAAAACCACTCGCCTTCGACGCTCACGCAATTTCTCGAAGTGTACCGGGGCGAAAAGTGACGCCGCGTCCGGGCGAAGCGTTTCGGGCGACGGGTGCATGTTTCGCGGGGGTGGGAGCCGCGCTCGTCGTTTTCTCGAAACCCGCCGATGGACGCGGCGGAGCGAGCGATCCGCCGGATGTCGCATGAGCATCCCCGTAATTTTCAGCACGGGGTCTCTTTATACCTTCGGCATCGAGCGGGTGTTTTCGTGGATCTCCGAGTCCGGGTACGACGGCGCGGAGGTGATGATGGACGATCGGTGGGACACGCATCAAAAAGACTATTTGCGCGACCTTTCGGATAGGCACGGTGTTCGGATACTCGCTCTCCATCCCCCGATATACGAGGGTGCGTGGCGGCTTCCGCCGGGTGAAACCCTCGCCCGTTCGGCGAGGATGGCGAAGTCCCTCGATATTCCCACCGTCGTCGCGCATCCGCCGCGCCCCGCGGAGATCCGGGAGTGGCACGACGGGCCGCTCCGGAAAGCCCGCGAGGAAGGCGTGGTCGTCGCCGTCGAAAACATGCCGAAATCGTTGAAGCCTCGCGGATTCCTCGGATTCGGCGGTTCGGGGAGTTCATATTTGCCGGAGCATCTCGACGGCCTCGGAGAACTCACGCTCGACACGAGCCATGTGGCGGCGAGCCGGCTCGACCTCATGGGGGTGTATGCGGCTCTCGCCGGGAGACTCCGGCATGTGCATCTTTCGGACTCCGACCTTTCCGGCGGCGATCAACATCGGCTCCCCGGAAAAGGCCGACTCCCGCTCCGACCGTTCCTCGCCGCGCTCGCGAGGGACGGGTATCCCGGAGCGGTGAGTTTGGAACTCAAACCATTTCAGTCCGGCGCTCCGCATCCGGAGAAGATTCTGGAGAGGATGGGGGAGGCACTCCGGTTTGTACGGGAGGGGCTCGTTCTCCCGGCATGATATATTTGCGGCGTACAAAAATGTGCGGCGGATTTCGGGAGAAATGGTATGGCGCAAAGTACGGAGCGGGTTCAGTTTCGCTTGGATTGGGAGCATCGGGAGAAGTTGAGGACGATCGCCGAGGCTCGCGGCGTTTCACTTTCGGAGTGGCTGCGGGGTGAGATAGACCGTTCGTATGAGGAGGAGCTTTCGGAGGAGAGGAAGCGGGCGGTGGCGGAGATCTCGGCCATGAATCTCGAGGACATGCCCGACATGAAAACGTTGAAACGCCAGATCGAGGGTGCTTATGACGGCCCGGATCTTTATTGATTCGAACATTCCCATGTACGCGGCGGGACGCGACCACCCTCTGAAAAACCCTTCGGTGGAAATACTTTCGCGCATCACCGACCATCCCGCTCTCTTCTTCACGAGCGCGGAGGTTCTTCAGGAAATCTTCCACCGATATCTTTCCCTCGGAAGGCTCGAAGATGGTCGGGGAATCTTGACCCGTTTCGCGAAACTAATGCGCGGTCGCATCGAGCCGATCCACGGAGAAGACGTCGAACGCGCCGCGAGCCTCGCCGAAAATTACGCTCCGGCGCTCTCCGCCCGCGACCTCCTCCACGCCGTCGTCATGCTCCGGACGGGAGCCGAAAGGATCGCGAGCGCCGACGGCGACTTCGACATCATGTCCGCCGAAGGCATCGTCCGCCTCGACCCTATGGATGTGGAGGAATGGGGCGGCGAAATTTCCTCCGGCGAGAGCGGGGCGTGACCGTCGGAGAAACACCGAGGCCGCCCCGGATCGGATGATAAGCTCTCTCGAGCGTCAAATACCGAAGGAGATTCTATGAAAGATAAACGGCTCGAAAAGTTGGCGAGGGTTCTCGTGGATTATTCGCTCGGAGCGAAGGAACGCGACCAAGTCGTGCTTTCCGGCGGTGCCGCCGCCGCGCCTCTCGTAAAGGAAGTCTATGCGCGGCTCCTTCGAGTCGGCGCCGTCCCGATCCCCCAAATTCAACTCCCCGGCATGCCCGAGCTTTTCTTCGAGAACGCCCACGATTTCCATTATGAAGAAACCCCGAAAATAACTCGCTCGACATACGAGCAAGCCGACGGCTT
>Ga0136627_1000462_pt1 | contig 15309 bp, 12 predicted proteins | sample AntDrymUQ4892206_2_FD_104652 | JGI IMG/M metagenome (GOLD analysis project Ga0136627, IMG submission 104652) | Polar desert sand microbial communities from Dry Valleys, Antarctica - metaG UQ489 (22.06) | ecosystem: Environmental > Terrestrial > Soil > Desert | place: Antarctica: Dry Valley... | reverse complement strand
GGTCAAGACCCACGGCAACTGGCAAGTCCACCAACCATGCACCGGCGTGTACGTCTGGCAAGCACCCACCGGCCACGTCTACATCGTCACCCCCAACGGCACCCACGCCATGACCTGAGCGGCTCACCTCGACCACCAAGGTCGTCGAACCGTCAGCTGTGAGTTCACGTGCTTTCCCGCTCAGCCCGGTATGACCTCGAATCGCTGCCGACCGTGCAGCCGGTAGATGTGGAAGTCGGCGTCCAGCGTGAACACCCGTCGCCTCCCGCGTTCCTCGGCCAGGGCGACGAGGGTGGCGTCAGCGAGGTCCATCGGCCTGTCCGCATACTTCTCCATCAGCTGGGAGCTGCGTTCGAGGGCCGGTCGCGACAGGTCAGCGAGCTGCAGGCGATCGCTCAGAGCCAGCCTCCACAACGCTTCGCGACCACGCGCTCCGCCCGCTCGGGCCAGCAGGTACATCGCCTCTGTGAAGGCGGGCCAGGTCGTCACCAGCGGCAACGGGAGGCTGGCCAGCACCAACCGGCACACCTCGTGATCGGGCTCGTCGGCGTCGATCAGCGCGACGAGGGGACCAGCATCGGTGAGGGTCACCCTCGCGAGGAGCGCTCGGAAACGACGTCGGTGAATGCCTCACCCGTCCGACGAGCCCGTCCGCCGCCGCCATGTACGACACCCAGCACATCGGCGAAGTCCCCGGCATCGGCGTCGAGGGTCGCATCGGCGCGGTCAGCAGCGGCACGGCGGATGAACTCCGAGGGCGACTCACCCCTGACCGCTGCCGCCCGCAGTAGTCGATCCTCGAGGTCGGGATCCAGGCGGACACTCCTCATGGCCTCAGCGTATCACATGCGCAGTCAACGTAATACGACAGCTCAGCCCAGCAGCTCGCGCAGCGCGTCCAGCCCGGTCCACGCCTCGCAGTACGACGTCGTCAGCGGGGACAGCCCGAGCCGGATCATGTCCGGGTTGCGGAAGTCCGGCACGATCCCCCGCTCGATCAAGGCGTCGGTGACCTCGCGGGCGCGAGGCACTGCCACGGTGACGTGGCTGCCGCGGACCGAGGCGTCGCGCGGTGACACCAGCGTGGCACCCAGCGGCACCAGCCAGTCGTCGACGAGCCGGACCACCATCTCGGTCAGCCCCACCCCCTTGGCGCGGATCGAGTCGACACCAGCCTGCTGGATCAGCTTCAGCCCCTCCTCGACCGCGACGATGCCGAGCACGTTCGGCGTTCCCGACAGCATCTGCCGGGCATCAGCGGCCGGGATGTGCCCGCCGGCCATCGCGAACACGTCCGCGGCGCCGAACCATCCCGGGACGGGCTGCTCGACCGCATCCAGGTGACGCTGCGCGACGTAGAGGTACGCCGGCGCGCCCGGCCCGGCGTTGAGGTACTTGTACGTGCAGCCCACCGCGAAGTCGGCGCCGTGGACGTCCAGCGAGATGGGTACGACGCCGGCGGAGTGGCAGAGGTCCCAGACGACGACGGCACCGGCGGCGTGCACGGCCGCCGTGATGGAGGTCAGGTCGGCCAGGTAGCCGCTGCGGTAGTCGACCTGGCTCAGCACCACCACGGCGGTGGAGTCCGACAGCAGGTCTCCCAGGTCCGCGAGCGCGACGCCACCACGCGGGTGTGGAGGCAGCCGACGGACGGTCAGTCCCCGCCCAGCGGCGACCGCGTCGACCAGGTAGCGGTCGGTGGGGAAGTCGGCATCGGCGACGACCATCTCGCTGCGGTCCGCGCGCAGCCCGGCCGCGGCATGCAGCAGCTTGAACAGGTTCACCGACGTGGAGTCCGCGACGACTGTCTGACCGGGTGCAGCACCGAGCACGGTGGCTCCGAGCAGGTCACCGACGCGGATGGGCAGCTCGGCCCAGCCCTCGGACCACTCGCGAATCAGTCCGGTCGCCCACTGCTGCTCCACGACCTGCCGCAGCCGCAGGATGGTCGAACGGGGTGGGCGCCCGAGGGAGTTGCCGTCGAGGTAGGCCACCGGGTCGTCCCCGATCGCGAACTGCCCGCGAAATCCAGCCAGCGGGTCGGCGGCGTCGAGCTCCCGCGCGTCCTCGTACGACAGCGGCATCAACCGGAACCGATCTCGGTACGCACCGCGAGCAGCTCGGGAAAGAAGGTGAGGTCCAGCGCCCGTTGCAGGAACGCGACCCCCGACGACCCACCGGTGCCGCTCTTGAACCCGATGACCCGCTCGACGGTCTTGAGGTGCCGGAAGCGCCACAGCTGGAAGTTCTCCTCCACGTCGACGAGCTCCTCGCACGCCTCGTAGTCGTCCCAGTGCGCCTCGGGGGCGGCGTAGATGGTGCGCAGCACCTCGACCACACCGGGGTGCGCCTCGTACGGCTCGGTGAAGTCGCGCTCGACCCGATCAGCCGGCACGGCGTGACCTCGACGTGCGAGGTGTCGCAGGAACTCGTCCCACAGGCTGGGTGCGGCCAGGTCGGCCTGGAGCGAGGCGAGCCCCGCGGGGTCGTGGCGGTGCACGGCCGTCATCCCCGGCGTCTTGTTGCCGAGCAGGAACTCCACCGTACGGTACTGCAGCGACTGGAAGCCCGACGCGTGGCCCAGCACGCCGCGGAACTGCGCGTACTCGATCGGGGTCAGCGTGGCCAGCACTCCCCACTGCTCGAACAGCTGCCGCTCGATGTGCTTGATCCGGGCCAGTCGCTTCATGGCCGGGGCCAGGTCGTCGACGCGCAGCAGGCCGATCGCCGAGCGCAGCTCGTGGACGAGGAGCTTGAGCCACAGCTCGCTGACCTGGTGGGCGACGATGAACAGCATCTCGTCGTGGTGGTCGCTCAGCGGCCGTTGGGCCCCGAGAAGCGTGTCCAGGTCGAGGTAGCCGGCGTACGTCATGCGTCCGGCGAGGTCGGTGGTGACGCCGTCCTCGATCTTCCGGTACGTGGGTTCGCCGGTCATGACGCCGACGCTACCGCGGGACCGCTCACCCGAGCGGGTAGGCCCGCACGCTGCCCTGGACGCCGACGTGCACCTCGGCTCCCACCTGTGCGACGTCACGGGACAGCACCCGTGAGCAGACCACGAAGGGAGCGGTCCCGTTCCTGCCCGCGACCTCGACGTCGACGAGCGCGTCGTGTCCGAAGTAGCGGACACCGAGCACGCGGCCACGCAGCCCGTGCCCAGGGTCGGCGGACAGCGCGAGCTGTTCGGGGCGCAGCAGCAGTTGGACAGCACCGGCCGGTGCCGGGGTGTGGCTGACCTGTCCGAGCACGCAGGTGGCCTGTCGTCCGTCACTGGTGCCGTCAACGACCACGGCGTCACCGAGGAACCGACCGACCCAGGTGTCGACCGGAGCGTCGTACAGACCGTGCGGGGTGCCGCTCTGCAGCACCAGCCCCCCTCGCATCACGTACAGCCGGTCGGCGAAGGAGAGCGCCTCACCCTGGTCGTGGGTCACCAGCAGAGCGGTGGCGCCGGCACCTCGCAGCACCAGGCGGACGTCCTCGCGCAGCTCGGAGCGCAGTGCCGCGTCCAGGGAGGCGAACGGCTCGTCGAGCAGCACCAGACCGGGCCGGGGAGCAAGCGCACGGGCGAGAGCCACCCGCTGCTGCTGGCCGCCGGAGAGCTGGTGCGGCATCCGGTGCGCGAGCTCGCCCAGGTCGGTGAGGTCGAGCAGCTCCTGTACGCGTGCGTTGCGTTGCCTGGCGCCGGGCGCGGCCCTGCCCAGCGATGACCTGCGCAGTCCGAAGGCGATGTTCTGGCGGACGTCCAGGTGCGGGAACAAGGCACCTGCCTGCGGGACGAGACCGACCTGGCGTCGCTCCGGGGCGACGAGGAGTCCACCGTCGTTGACAGCGCGCCCGCCGACCTCGACCCGCCCTGCGTCCGGACGGTGCAGGCCGGCGACGACGCGCAGCAGGGTGGTCTTGCCCGACCCGCTGGGACCGAGGACTGCGCCGATGTCACCGGCGGGCAGCTCGAGCGCGACGTCGTGCAGCACCCGCTGGCCTCCGAACGACGCGACGACCTCGCTCACCAGCAGACCGAGGCTCATGCGCGCCTCTCCGGGCGTGAGAGCAGATACGCCGGGACGCTCGCGACCAGCATCAGCGTGACGGCGTAGGGCGCCGCGGACCCGTAGGCGTTGACCGTGGTGCGCGACCACATCTCGGTCGCCAGCGTGTCCATCCCGGTGGGCCGCAGCAGGAGGGTGGCCGGCAACTCCTTCATTGCGGTGAGGGCCACCAGCAGCGCCCCGGCGGTGACGCCGGGCAGGGCGATCCGCGCGGTGACCGCCCCCCACACCTGGGCGGGGCTGCGCCCCAAGGTGCGCGCGGCGTCCTCCAAGCCGGGCGGGACCTGGGCCATCGAGGCACGCACCGAGCCGACCGCCTTGGGCAGGAACATGACGGCGTACGCGAAGGCCAGGGCGAGCGACGTCTGGTACAGACCGGGGACGACGTTGACGGTGAAGAAGACCAGGGACAGCCCGACGACGATGCCGGGCAGCGCGTTGCCGAGGTAGGACGCCGACTCCAGGGCCGCCACCCCTCGGCCGCGGTAGCGGGCCGCCAGCAATCCCACCGGCAGAGCCATCATGATGGCGATCACCGCGCCGATCGAGCTGACGGTCAACGTGGCGACGGCGGCGGTGTAGAGCTCGCCCCACTCCAGTCCACGGGCGGTCCCCTCGGCCAGGCGTACGAACAACGACACGATGGGCACGCCGAGCGCCAGCACCGCCACAGCTGCCACACCCGTCAGAGCGGGCACCGTGCCGCGACCCAGCGGGCGGGTCGAAGCCGGCGCTCCGGTGCCTGCGGGCGGTTGCCGGCGCTCCGCGTTGCCGCGGAACCAGCGCTCGGCGAGCACCACCAGCAGGGCCAGCACGGTGAGCACCAGGGCCATGACCGCGGCGAGTGTGCGGTCGAAACCGACCCGGTAGGCCAGCTGGATACCGTAGGTGAACGCCTCGAAGCGCATCACCGCGACCGCCCCGAAGTCAGACAACGCATACAGCGCCGCCAGCAGCGCGCCCGCACCGGCGGCGGGCGCGATCTGCGGCCACACGGTTGACCGGGCCGCTCCCCAGGGCGATCGCCCGAGCGTGCGCGCGACATCCTCGACGTCGCGGTCGGCGCGGCGCAGCGCCGCCGCGACCGGGATGGTGACGTACGGCGATGAGACCAGGGTCAGCACGAGGACCGACCCGACGAAGCCGTGGAGCCCCGGCCAGGTGGCGACCCAGGCGTAGGCCGCGACGTACGACGGAACCGCCAGCGGCAGCGCCGCCAGCACCCGCCACACCGGCGCCCAGGGCAGGTCGGCGCGGGTGATCAGCCAGGCGGTCGGCACTCCGATGAGCAGGCAGCCGGCCGCCACCGACGCCGCCAGCGCCAGCGAGTTGACGGCGAGCTCGAGAGTACGACCGCGCAGCAGGAGTGGCTCGACATCCGCCCAGCCGGCCTCACTGGTGCGTACGACGAGGTAGACCAGCGGGATCGCGACCAGCACCCCGGTGACCAGGCTCCCCGCGAGCAGGACCTTCGGCGGGCGGGTGCCCACCGAAGGTGCTGCTGCTGTGCGAAGAGCCGCCATGCTCACACCAGCCCGACCGACTGGATCAGTGCCGTGGTCTCGTCCAGCGACTCCAACCGGGCCAGGTCGAATTCCCCGCCGACCAGCTCGGACAGCTCGGGCAGTCCCTCGGGTCCGGGGACGCCCTCGACCAGCGGGTACTCGAAGGTCTGCTCGGCGAACGCAGTCTGCGCCTCTTCCGACACCAGGTAGCGCACCAGCTCCTCGGCATCCTCGTCGCCCTCGGCACCGGCCAGGATTCCCGCACCGCTGACGTTGACGAGCGCTCCCGCGGTGCCCGGCTCGGCGAACTTCAGCTCGGTGATCACGTTCTCGGCGCCGACCTCGGCTGCCAGCTCGTACTTGTAGTAGTGGTTGATCAGGCCGACGTCCACCTGGCCGTCCTCGATCGCAGCCAGGATGTCGCCGTTGCTCTCGTAGATCTGCACGTCGTTGTCGACGAGGCCGGACAAGAACTCCTCGGCGACGTCCTCGCCCTCGCTCACCCGCAGGGCGGTGACGAACGCCTGGAACGAGGCGTTCGTCGGCGCGACGGCGACCTCACCGCTCCACCGTGGGTCGACGAAGCCCTGCACGGTCTCGGGCAACTCGCTCTCCTCGACGTCTCGCGGGTCGTACGCGAACACGCGAGCCCGACCGGTGACGCCCACCCAGGTGTCGTCGGTGGAGGTGAAGGCTGCGGGGACGGCGCCGGCGACATCGTCGGGCAACGTGGCGAAGGCACCGGCCTCGGCAAGGGCCCCCAGTGCCCCGGCGTCCTGGCTCAAGAACACGTCAGCCTGCGTGCTGTCGCCCTCCTCGAGCAGCTGCGCGGCCAGCTCCGTGGTGTCGCCGGGGCGGACCTCTACCTCGATGCCGCTCTCCTGCGTGAACGCGTCGATGATCGGGCCGACGAGCTCCTCGTCGCGACCGGAGTACAAGACGATCGAATTGTCCGAGTTGTCATTGTCGGTCTGCTCGTCAGCGTCGGCTCCGCAGCCGCCGAGTGCGGACATTGTTACCACGGCCACAGCGGACAGGGCCGCGGCACGTCGGTTCAGGTACATAAAGGTTCCTCATCCAGTCAGGCGGAGGCCGGGGCGAGCGGCAGCCGTATGAAGTGAGGCTAACCTTATACGCGTTGGGGTGGTTGTCGAGTCGGGCGGTGTCGCCAGCCCTCCGACCCGCCGAGCCTTCGCCGTAAACTGGTTGCAATGCGCCACGATCCGACCACGCTCCCGGCCGACCTGCCCCGCCCAACCGACGACGGCGCGGCGGCTCACCTCGTGGGGATGCCCGTGCCGTCGTGCCCGTTACCCTCCACCAGCACTGACGTGGTCGATCTGTTCAGCAGCAGCCAGCAGAGTCGACTGGTCGTGTTCGCCTACCCGCGGACGGGACGTCCGGGCGTAGACCCGCCTTTTGGTTGGGACGCGATCCCCGGGGCACGCGGTTGCACCCCCGAAGCGTGCGCGTTCCGCGACGTGTCCGAGCAGTTCCGAGCCCTGGGGGTCGAGGTCTACGGACTCTCGACCCAGGAGACCGTCGACCAACGGGAAGCCGCCGCCCGTCTGCGCCTGCCGTACCCGTTGCTCAGTGACGCCGGCCTGGAGCTCACCACGCTCCTGCGACTGCCCACGTTCACGGTCGCGGGCATGACATTGCTGCGCAGGTTGACCATGGTCGTGCGGGAGGGCCGCATCGAGCACGTGCTCTATCCGGTGTTTCCGCCGGACCAGGCGGCTACCGACGTCCTGGCTGTCCTCACCCGCTGACGGCCGATGGATGGTTCTACGCAACCGCGGTATCCAAGCGTGAAGTGTCGTCGAAGGGCCCGACCACCGCGAGCGACGGCGTGCCGGCGAGGTGTTCGCTCGCGACCTGACGGACCTCGTCGATGGTGACTGCGTCGATGCGGGCGATCACCTCGGCGATGGAGGCCAGCTCGCCGTGCAGCAGGTCGGACTTTCCGATCCGGCTCATCCGCGACCCGGAGTCCTCGAGGCCCAGCACGACGCTGCCGCGCAACTGGCCCTTGCCCCGGTCCAGTTCGGCCTGGCTGATCCCTGCCTCGGCGACCGCCAGGAGCTGCTCACGCACCAGCGAGAGCACGGCGTCCACCTTGCACGGAGCGCAACCGGCGTACACGCCGAACATCCCGGTGTCTGCGTAGGTGGCGGCGAACGAGTAGACGGAGTACGCCAGGCCGCGCTTCTCGCGCACCTCCTGAAAGAGCCGAGAGGACATGCCGCCGCCGAGAGCCGAGTTGAGCACGCCCGCGGCATGTCGGCGGGAGTCACCGCGGGGCAGCCCTGGAAGGGCGAGGACCAGGTTGGCCTGCTCGGTCGGTCGAGTGACCACCCGGGCACCACCGGCGAATCCACGGCAGGCGTTCCCACGCCGGACAGCGGCCGGGGTCGCCGGGCCGTCGAGGAAGCCGTCCCGCCCGAAGGCTCGCTCGACGGCCGTGACCACCGCGGTGTGCTCGACGTTGCCGGCGACCGCGACGACCATCGACTCCGGACGGTAGCTGCCGCGGTAGTAGCTGCGCAGCTGCGACGTGGACAGCGTCCGGACGGACGCGGGCGCACCCGCGACCGGGCGGCCCAGCGACGAGTCCCCCCATACCTGCGTCGCGATGAGGTTGTGCACCAGGTCGTCCGGGTCGTCGTCGTTCATGGCGATCTCTTCGAGAATCACCTCGCGCTCGGATTCGACGTCCTCGGCGCTGATCAGCGACCCGGTGATCATGTCTGCCACCACGTCGACGGCGAGCGGTAGGTCGTCGTCGAGCACCCGCGCGTGGAAGCAGGTGTACTCCTTGCCGGTGAAGGCGTTCAGCTCGCCGCCGACGGCGTCGAGCGTCTCGGAGATGTCCAGGGCGCTGCGTCGCACGCTCCCCTTGAACAGCAGGTGCTCCAGGAAGTGCGACGCACCAGCCAGCGAGCTGCTCTCGTCACGGGACCCGACACCGACCCAGACACCGAGAGATGCCGAACGGACGCCCGGCATCGCCTCGGTGACGACCCGCAGGCCGCCGTCGAGCACGGTGCGCCGGACGACGCCGCCGTCGGCCGCGCTCAGCAGCGTGGCGGTGCTCCCCGCTGTCTGGGTGGCGTCGAGGTACGCGACGCTCACGCGGAAGGCGCCTCCGCACCCTTCTCGTCGGACTCGCTCTCCTCGACCACCGGGACCAGGGACAGCTTGCCGCGGTCGTCGATCTCACCGATGGCGACCTGGATCTTCTGGCCGACCGAGACGACGTCCTCGACGTTCTCGACCCGCTTGCCACCGGCGAGGGCGCGCAGCTTGCTGATGTGCAGCAGCCCGTCCTTGCCTGGCATCAGCGAGATGAACGCCCCGAAGTTCGTCGTCTTGACGACCGTGCCGAGGTAGCGCTCGCCGACCTCGGGCATCGTCGGATTGGCGATGGCGTTGATCATGTCCCGCGCGGCGTCGGCGGCCTCGCCGTTGTCGGCACCGACGTAGATCGTGCCGTCGTCCTCGATCGAGATCTGTGCGCCGGTGTCGTCCTGGATCTGGTTGATGACCTTGCCCTTGGGGCCGATGACCTCGCCGATCTTGTCGACCGGGATCCGGATCGTGATGATCCGCGGCGCGTAGGGGCTCATCTCGTCGGGCTCGTCGATGGCCTCGAGCATGACGTCGAGGATGGCGAGCCGGGCCCCGCGAGCCTGGGTCAGTGCGCCGCCCAGCACCGACGCGGGGATGCCGTCGAGCTTGGTGTCCAGCTGCAGGGCGGTGATGAACTCGCGGGTGCCGGCCACCTTGAAGTCCATGTCGCCGAACGCGTCCTCGGCGCCCAGAATGTCGGTCAGCGTGACGTACTCGGTGCTGTTGTCGACCTCGCCGGAGATGAGACCCATGGCGATGCCGGCGACCGGGGCGCGCAGCGGCACACCGGCGTTGAGCAGGCCCATGGTGGACGCGCAGACCGAGCCCATGGACGTCGAGCCGTTGGAGGACAGTGCCTCGGAGACCTGACGGATCGCGTACGGGAACTCCTCGCGGGTCGGCAGCACTGGCAGCAGCGCCCGGCCGGCGAGCGCGCCGTGGCCGATCTCGCGGCGCTTGGGCGAGCCGACCCGGCCGGTCTCACCGGTGGAGTACGGCGGGAAGTTGTAGTTGTGCATGTAGCGCCGCGACTTCTCCGGCGACAGCGTGTCGAGCTTCTGCTCGAGGCCGAGCATGTTGAGCGTGGTGATGCCCAGGATCTGGGTCTCGCCTCGCTCGAACAGGGACGAGCCGTGGACGCGCGGGATGATCCCGACCTCGGCGGCCAGGGTGCGGATGTCGGCCAGGCCCCGTCCGTCGATGCGGACCTTGTCGCGCAGTACGCGTTCGCGTACGAGCTGCTTGGTCAGCGCACGTACGGATGCGCCGAGCTCCTTCTCGCGGCCCTCGAAGTCGCTGCCGAGCTTGTCCAGCGCGGTGGCCTTGATCTGGTCGAGCTTGTCCTCACGCTCGGCCTTGTCGGCGATGGTGAGGGCTGCGGCGAGATCGGAGCGCACCGCTGACTCGACAGCGGCGTAGGCGTCGTCCTGGTACTCGGGGAACGTCGGGAACGCCTGAACGGGCTTCGCCGCGGTCGCGGCCAGCTCGGACTGCGCCTCGCACAACTGCCGGATGAACGTCTTCGAGGCCTCGAGGCCCTCGGCGACGACCTCCTCGGTCGGGGGCGTGGCTCCGCCGCGGACGAGCTCCCACGTCTTCTCCGTGGACTCGGCTTCGACCATCATGATCGCGACGTCACCGGTGTCGGTGACCCGACCGGCGACGACCATGTCGAAGACGGACTGCTCGACCTGGCTCTGCGTCGGGAACGCGACCCACTGGTCCTCGACGAGTGCGACGCGGGTGGCGCCGACGGGCCCGGAGAACGGCAGGCCGGACAGCTGCGTCGACGCGGAGGCCGCATTGATGGCGAGCACGTCGTAGCGGGCGTCGGGGTTGAGCGACAAGACGGTGATGACCACCTGGACCTCGTTGCGCAGGCCCTTGACGAACGTGGGACGCAGCGGGCGGTCGATGAGACGGCAGGTGAGGATCGCGTCCTCGCTGGGCCGGCCCTCACGCCGGAAGAACGAGCCGGGGATGCGACCCGCGGCGTACATCCGCTCCTCGACGTCGACCGTCAGCGGGAAGAAGTCGAATTGCTCCTTGGGATGCTTGCCGGCCGTCGTGGCCGACAGCAGCATCGTGTCCTCGTCGAGGTAGGCAGCCACCGAACCGGCTGCCTGCTGGGCCAGCAGGCCGGTCTCGAAGCGGATCGTGCGGGTGCCGAAGCGACCGTTGTCGATGACGGTCTGGGCGGCGGTGATGTCGGGTCCCTCCACGGGACACCCCTTCCTGTCGTGAGCAGGAACGCTTCGCGGGGGTGGCGGTGTCGGGACCGGCCTTCGATCGAGGCCCGCGGGGGCTGTGCTGCTCCCGAGGGCCACTACCGAGGACCGGTGGCTACCACCGTGCGCCATCGTGCGGGGCGCTCCTGCACTGGTTGTGTTGGTTGGATGATGCGGCCCGGACGGCCTAGTGCCGATCCGTGCGGATACGCACGTAAGCGGCCACCCCGTCGGTCGGAGGGCCGCTCCTCGCATGCGTCACTTGCGCAGACCGAGCCGCTCGATGAGGCTGCGGTACCGCTCGATCTCGGTGTTGCGGAGGTAGTTCAGCAGCCGGCGGCGCTGACCCACCAGGAGCAGCAGTCCCCGACGGCTGTGGTGGTCGTGCTTGTGCTCCTTGAGATGCTCGGTCAGGTGCAGGATGCGGTGCGTGAGCAGCGCGACCTGCACCTCGGGGGACCCGGTGTCGCCCTCGCCGGTGGCGTACTCGGAGATGATCTTCTTCTTGGTCACGACGTCAGTCGGCAACAGGAGGCTCCCTTGTCAAAATCGCTGCGCGGCGCGCCGGGGCATGTCCACCAGGGCACTGGAGATCCCGCGGCCGTTCCACGGCAGCTGTCAGGCTATCAGCGGGGCAGCCGATGGCCCTAATCCGCGCGCACGGAGAGTATCTACGCGATGCCGAGGGTCCGGCGGGCAGCTTCGACGTCCAGGTGCATCTGCGAGACGAGGTCGTCGACCGAGTCGTAGGTCTCCTGGCCGCGCAGCCGGCCGGCGAAGGACATCTCGATCTCGACGCCGTACAGCTCCAGGTCGGTTCGGTCCAGCACGTAGGCCTCCACCCGGCGCTGCGCGCCGTGGAAGGTGGGGTTGGTGCCGACGCTGATCGCTGCCGGATGCCGGTCGCTGTGGTCGTCCAGGCGGCGGAACCACCCGGCGTACACGCCGTCGCGGGGCACCGCGGTCAGCCCGTCGGTCGGGACGTTCGCCGTCGGGAAACCGAGCTCCCGCCCGCGCCTGTCGCCCTCGACCACCACGCCACGCACCGCGTGGTCACGGCCCAGGACACGTGCCGCCTCGACCACGTCACCCTCCGCGAGGCATTGTCGGACGTACGACGACGACCAGGGGTGCTCTGCGCCGGCCAGAGGCAGTGCGCTCACCTGCATGCCCAGCTCGTCGCCGAGCGCGGTCAGCGTCTCGGTGTCACCGGCGGCCCGGGCACCGAAACGGAAGTTCTCCCCCACCACGACATGTCGAGCTGACAACCCGTCGATCAGCACCCGCTGCACGAACTCCCGAGGCGTCCACGCGGCGAGGTCGGCGTCGAAGCCGAGGACGAGCACGTGGTCGACACCCGCTTGCACCAGGAGCTCCGCCCGACGCGGCACGGTCGTGAGCTGCACAGGAGCACGCTCGGGCAGCAGAACCCGCATGGGGTGCGGATCGAACGTCACAGCAACCACCGGTGATCCGTCCTGCGCCGCCTGCGCACGCGCCTGCTCGATCACGAGCCGATGACCGCGGTGGACCCCGTCGAAGTTCCCGATGATCACGACACTTGGGCGCAAGCCCGGCGCGACGGCGTCGAGGGAGTGCCAGACCTGCATGGGCAAATCGTGCCATGCCACGCCGTGCCGGGAGGTGCAGGGCTCAGCCCCGGATGGCGCGCTCCGTGTTCATCCCTCGCCCACGAACACGGCGACGGGCCGGACGGCGGCGCCGCTTTGCTCGTACAGCGCCAAGAAGGCGCCAGCCGGATCGAAGAATGCGACGACACCACCGGCGTCGAGACTCAGACCAGGGATCGTCCTACCGTTGCGGACCATCGCCGCCTGCGCGTCATTCAGCCCGTACACCGGGAACGAGCGTCGCGCCGCCTCGGAGATCGACACGGCGTCGTACCGCTCCTCCAGCGTCTCGAGGGTGCACGCATCGGCAAGCGTGAATTCCCCGACCCGGGTACGGCGCAACGCCGTGAGGTGGCCGCCGACTGCGAGTCCCGCCCCGAGATCACGGGCGATCGCGCGGATGTAGGTGCCGGCCGAGCACACCACCGAGACGTCCACGTCGACGTACGGGGGCCGGTGGCGGACCTCGCCCACCTCGATGGAGTCGATCCGCACGGCCCTGGCGGCGAGCTCGACCTGCTCGCCGGCCCTGACCCGGGTGTACGCGCGCCGTCCGCCGACCTTGACCGCCGACACGGTAGATGGAACCTGCTCGATGTCTCCGACGAAGGCGTGCAGGGCATGCTCAACGCTCGCGCGGTCGTGGCCGGTCGCATCGGTGATCGCCCACGACTCGCCCTCCGCGTCATCGGTGCTGGTGACCTCGCCGAGCCGGATCGTCGCGTCGTAGGCCTTGACTGTCGTCATGAGGTGCCCGAGCAGCCGGGTGGCCCGCCCGACGCCGATCACCAGCACCCCCGTCGCCATCGGATCCAGGGTGCCGGCGTGCCCGACCTTGCGAGTGCCGGCGACTCGTCGGACGCGCGCGACAACACCGTGAGAGGACAGCCCGGGCGGCTTGTCGATGATGAGGACGGCGTCGCCGGGAGCATCGAGGGCAGACACGTCGACCACCGTAGCCACCGCACTCGTCGCGGCGCACATGAGAAAGTTCTCATGGTCGTCTCACGTTCTGCTGGTGCACGAGGAGCACGATGACGTCATGAGGTCGTGGTACAAGACAGCCGCTGCCGGTGTCCTGATAGCAGGCGTGGGTGGATTCGTCGCCGGGGTGGTGCTCGGCGACGAAGCTGACCTGCCGCAGGTCGGGGATTCGGTGGTGATGACGCCGGTGGCTGATGAGCCGACGGAGGACACCACGGACGACACCCAGGGCCAGAAGCAGTCCGGTGCCGGTCGAGGTGGGGAGCAGGAGCCCGAGCCGCGTGCCGACGGTGGGTCGTCCAACGGTCAGGAGGGCGGCCAGAACGGCGCTCAGGGGACCGGCGGACAGGACCCTCCTGCGCCGGCGCCCGACCCGCCACCAGAGCCCGCTCCTCCCCCACCGCCGGCGCCCGCCCCACCGCCACCGCCGCCACCACCGCCACCGCCACCGCCACCGCCACCGCCGGACGATGACGACGACGAGGTCGAGCTCGAGATCGACGACGACGACGACGATGACGACGAGGAGGACGACTGAATGAGTCAGCCCGGCGCCGCCTGCGCATGCACTCGGTGCCCGTACGCATCCGCATCACCGCTGCCGTCGTGCTGCTTGTCGGGCTCGCCCTCACCGGTGCCGGATTCGTCGTCTATGTGTTGCAGCTGCGCCAGATCGACGAGAACGTCAACGCCGCGATCACCCAAGAGCTGGAGGAGTTCAAGCGGTTCCAGGTGGAGAGCTCCGAGGAATTCGCGGATCCCGCAGCTCTGATCAGGGCCAACCTGCGCAGCAACGTCGCTGGTGAGAACGAGCTCTTCGTCGGCTTCATCGGCGGCGAGTGGGCATTTGCCCAGCAGAACCGCTACAGCGACCACAGCACGTACGACGACCTGAGGACCGATCCGGCGCTCGCCGAGGGAGTGAACCGGGTCCTGCCCGAGGGTGGGTCGTTCCGGCTCGACACCGAGCTCGGGCCCACTGTGGTCACCGTGCAGCCGGTCAGCTCCGCGAACGAGACCGCCGACGGGGCCTTCGTCATCCTGTACCTGCTGACCTCGGACCAGGACGCGCTCGGTGACGTGATGCGGACGTACGCGATCGTCGCCTTCCTCTCCCTGATCGCGATCTCGGCCACGGCGTACGGCGTGGCCGGACGGCTGCTTCGTCCGGTACGCCGAATCCACGCGACCGCCCAGACGATCAGCGACACCGACCTGAGCCGCCGGCTGGAGGTGACGGGCAACGATGACCTCACCGACCTGTCGCACACGTTCAACGCCATGCTCGATCGACTCGAGGAGGCGTTCGACGGGCAACGGCGTTTCCTCGACGACGCTGGTCACGAGCTGCGCACACCGATCACGATCGTCCGAGGGCACCTCGAGCTGCTCGATGCCGACGACGCGGCCGAGGTCAAGACCACCACCTCGCTGGTGATCGACGAGGTGGATCGCATGTCACGGCTCGTCGACGACCTGATCCTGCTGGCGAAGACCAGGCGGCCCGACTTCTTGCGCCCGGACTGGCTCGACGTCGGCGAGCTGACCGACGACCTCGCCGACAAGGTAAGCGGCTTCGGCGACCGCACGTGGTCGGTAGACCACCGGGGCAGGGGCAGCGCGTTCGTCGATCGGCAGCGGATCACCCAGGCGATGCTGCAGCTGGTGGACAACGCGGTGCGTCACACCGAGGTGGGCGACTCCATCGCGATCGGCAGCATCCAGGACGACGACGCGCTGCGCCTGTGGGTCCGTGACACCGGCGTCGGCATCGGGC
>Ga0136627_1000461_pt1 | contig 15353 bp, 14 predicted proteins | sample AntDrymUQ4892206_2_FD_104652 | JGI IMG/M metagenome (GOLD analysis project Ga0136627, IMG submission 104652) | Polar desert sand microbial communities from Dry Valleys, Antarctica - metaG UQ489 (22.06) | ecosystem: Environmental > Terrestrial > Soil > Desert | place: Antarctica: Dry Valley... | reverse complement strand
CGGGGATTATCTCTTCGCGGAGACGTTCTCGGAGCTTGCGGAGATCGGGGACGCGAGGATCGTCCGCTCGTTCGCCGAAGCCTCGGAAGGACTCGCCTCCGGCGAACTGGAGCAATATCGCTCGAACGGCGTTGTCGTGGATGTCGAGGAGTATCTCGAGCATATAAAGCTGAAAACGGCGGGTCTTTTCAAGGTCGCGTGCGTTGCGGGCGGGACGCTCGGGCGGCTCACGATTCGGCAGGTGGACGCATTGGCGACGTATGGACAGGCACTCGGCATCGCGTTTCAAATGTCTGACGACATCATGGATCTCGTCGGCAAGCCCGGCCTCATGGGGAAGGGAATCGGCGCCGATCTCATCGAGGGAACGGTGACGCTCCCGGTCATATTCGCATTGCGAGAAGGCGATGAGAAAACCATCCGGCGCGTTCTCGAAGACCCGGAACCCTCGCCGGAGAGCATCGAAGCGGGCATCGAAGCCGTCCTCGCCACCGACGCGATCGTCAAAACCGAGGCGTGGGCGAACGGTGAAATAGACGCGGCCATCGCCGACCTCGATTTCTTGCCGGACTGCCCGGAGAGGGAGTTTTTAGAGATGGTTGCTTCGGAGGTCGTCGGGCGCGAGGTTTAGCGGCGGCTTCGCCGCGATTTTAGCCGTTGGCAAGAACGAAACACCGATGTTTCCGGGAAGGTGCGAGTTTTCGCGGTGGTTCGTGTTTTCCGGCGTCGCGCCGATGTTCGTGTGGCAGCGGTTCATAGAGACCCGGCCACGCCATCCGCCGATCCCCACTCCACGGTCGCCGCCCGTCCGGAAAAGTCGGCGGCCATTTCGCTAAAATTCCTCGTTCGGCAATCGAAAAGAGGGGCTTCTTTTGGATAGTGCGGTGGGGAAGAGGAGTATTTTCACGGCGGATTTCTTGTTTCCGGTTTCTTCGGGAGCCGTGCGGGACGGGGCGGTTCTCGTCAAGGACGGGAGGATCGCCTCGGTCGGGAAGTTTTCGGAGGTTCGGGAGGCGAACCCGGACGCGGAGGTTCGGGAGTTTTCGGGGTGCGCCATCCTCCCCGGCGCGGTGAACACCCACGCGCATCTCAGTTTCCGGCGCGAGGACGGGCCGGAGTATGGATCGTTTTCGGAGTGGCTTTTGGGACTCATCGAACGCCTCGAAGAGAACGACAAACGGCTCGCCGAGAACGCGACGGACGGCGCCCGCGAGGCCGTCGAGGCGGGGACGACGTTCATGGCGGAGTCGTCGCCGTATGGCGGGTGCCTCCCGTATCTCGCCCGGAGTGGGATGGCCGGGACGTGCTTCGCGGAGTTCTTCCCTCACGAGTCGGGGGACGGGACGCCGGAAGGCGCGGTCGAGTTCATCATGGGGAAGGTGAGCGAACTGGGCGAGGGGCTTCCTCCGAGGGTGGATGCTCGGGTGAGCGTCCATTCGCCGTACACCGTGGATCCCGAATCCGCCCGTCTCGCCGCCCGGAGGACGAGGGAAGCCGGGGAACGCCTCGCCATCCACCTCTCCGAAAGTCCCGAGGAATATGACTTCGTGACGGAGGGAACGGGCGGTTTGGCGGACATTTTTTCGAGCAATTCGTGGGGAGCAACGGGGAAGACCCCGGTGAAGTATGGGGATGGCATCGGGCTTCTCGCGCCGGAGACGATCGCCGCGCACCTTGCGACGGGGGTGGGGGAAGAGGAGATCGAGATACTCGCCCGAAGCGGGGTCGCGGCGGCTCATTGCCCGCGCTCGAACGAGAACCTCGGGTGCGACGTGTCGCCCGTCCCGGCGATGATGCGTGCCGGAATTCGGGTCGGTATGGGAACGGACGGACTGTGGTCGAGCCAAAGTTTGAACCTCTTCGAGGAGACGATGGTCGCCGTGAAACTCCATAATTTCGACGGGGAGACCGGGCTTCGGCTCGCGACGCTCGAAGGGGCGCGCGCCCTCGGCGTCGAGGACGAGACCGGGAGCATCGAGGCCGGAAAATACGCCGATTTCGCGGTCGTCGAAGTCCCGCCCTCCGGCTCGGACACGGAGCGGGAAGTCCTCGAAGCGGCCGCCGAAAACGGTGCGGTCGCGACGGTCGTCGGCGGCGACATCGTCCACGAGCGGCTGTGATGCCGAGTCCGCGGGTGGTCGTAGCCGCGCTCTCCGAAGAAGAGGCGGGCGGCTCGCGTCCGCCGGGATGCGGTTCTCCCCTCGAATGGCGGAAGTCCGGTGGAGGGTGGGCCGCGAATCGGAAGATACGACCCACGCTTCCTCGACTCCTCTCGGCATTCGGGAGGTCGCGTGAATAGTCCGGGAGAGGAATGTCGCCGCGATGGGCGGCATGGAACCATGCGGCGAATGTCGGTTCGTTCACCCGAGCTTGGCATGGGGCTGGAAAATGGGGAGGGTGTGAAGGAGGCTTCGCGCTGTTCCTGATAAAATCTGAGTCGTTATGATGATGAACCGTGACAAACTTGGTTTCTGGGCGAGATTCATTGCCATCGGCCTCGCCGTGGTGTTCATCGCTTCCTTTGTTTTCATGGGGATCGGCTCGAACGTCACGTACAACGTCTTCGACATGATCGGGGGCGAAAATCAGCAAGCCGCTCAGCAACAAGGCGGCGGCCCCGAGGAGCAAATAAGCGCCGCCGAGGCCGAACTCGAAGAGAACCCCGAAGACCCGGACGCTATAAAGACGCTCGGCGGGCTTTACCTGCAAAACGGGCAACTCGAGAATGCCGAGGAGGTTCTCTCCGACGGTCGGGAGGCCGCCCCGGAGGACGAGGACATGCCGGTGCTTCTCGGGCAGGTTTATTCGCAGCGGGCGCTCGGCGCGGGCGAGGATGGGTCCGAAGAGCTTCATCGCCAGGCCGGGGAGGAATACGTCGCCGCGACCGAGATAGACCCGGAGAACTCCGACGCTTTCCTTCTCGCCGGGCAGGAATATGAGGAGGCCGGGGATTCGGGGCGAGCCATTCAATATTGGAACGGATACCTCGACCTTGAGCCTGACGGCGAGCAGTCCGACGCTGTGAGGGAGAGGGTGGACGCATTGCTCGAAGGCGGGGAGGAAGGTGGCGAAGGAGAAGAAGGTGGCGCCGGGCAAGGCGGCGGCGAGGTCGTCGAGGAGACGCCGGAAGGTGGCTCGAATTGATCCGGCGCGGGGCTTCGAGCCGTATAACATGGAGCGCAAACCGAATCCGCGAGGAGGAGAGAGAAAGTGCCTAATTTAGGGCCGACCGAACTGATTATTTTGCTGGTGATCGTGCTTTTGCTTTTCGGGGCGAAGAGGATACCGGAGCTTGCGAAGGGTCTCGGAACCGGGATGCGCGAGTTCAAAAACAGCAGCAGCGGCAAATACGAGGAAGTCGAGAGCGACAAGGACGAGAAGAACGAGGAAAAGAAGGACGACTTCGACTCCGCGAGAGCCGACCTCGACGAAGACGAGCGGAAGGCTCGCGCCGAGAATGGATCCTCCGGAAACGCATCCTCCGAGAACGGCACTTCCGACTCCGACGAGCCTCGTTCCACCGAAGCCAAGCAAGAGCAGCGCGGATAATCGCTGTTTCGACCGAAATAAGCAACTAACTTAGATGGCGAGCCGCCTCAGAATACCGCTCCGCGCCCGCGACGACGCGAGCATGCCGCTCCTCGACCATCTCGACGAGCTTCGGACGAGGATCTTCAAGGTTGGGATCCTCTTCGTGATCGCCTCGATAGTCGCGTGGTTTTTCAGGGAGCAGGTTTTCAACTTCCTTCTCGCCCCCGCTGACAATGTTTTGGACTATACGCTCCAATTCACCAACGTCACCTCGCCGATCATCACAGATTTCAAGCTCGCCCTTTACACCGGGCTTATGGTCACGTTGCCAGTGATCTTCTACCAGGCGTGGGCTTTCGTCGCCCCCGCCGTCGGCGAGATGGGGCGCGTGTTCACGTATACGCTCATCGGGCTTGCCTCCTCGCTCTTCATCGGCGGGGTGGCGTTCGCCTATTTCGGGGTCTTGAACATCACGCTCGAGTTCCTGCTCGGGTGGGGCGATGGCCGCTACGAGCAAATCATCACCGCCGACGCATACCTTTCTTTCATAACCCGCTTCCTCCTCGCCTTCGGGGTGGCTTTCGAGGTTCCGGCGGCGACGTTCGTCGGGGCGAAGCTCGGGCTGGTTGACGCCGCGTTCATGAGGAAATACCGAAAGCACGCCATCATGGTCAACGCCCTCGTGGCGGCCATGATCACGCCCGCCGAGCCGACGAGCATGATCGCCCTCGCCATCCCCCTCATCCTCCTATACGAAGTGAGCATCTTCATAGCCGGAAGAGTGAACCCCGCCTCCGCCGTCACCGAGCCAGACACCCTCGACGACGACGACAAATACGAGGACGAAGACGACGAATGCGCCGACGAGGACGAAGAGGATCGCAACCGGGATCGCGTATAACGAATCGCGGAGCAATTCGCGCTTCTCAGCCAGTCAGCTTTTTGGCGCGCTTCGCCACTTTCCGCGCTGAACGTTCCTCGTGAACCCGTCGGTGGTCTTCGAGAATACGGCCATGTTTTTACTGAAATGCTGAGAAGCGCGGAGCGAAGCGACACCTCACCCGAGCAGAATCCCCACCGTGTAAAGAAGCCCGAACGCGAGGTGAAGCCCCGCCGTGCGCTTCACGACCGGGTCGAGTTCCCTCGGAATCCTCGTCGAGGCGATGGCCCTCCACAGTTTGAAAAGTATCGGGAGGCTGAGAATTACTGTTGCCGCCGTCCACGGCACGATGCCGAAGACGATGAGGAGGAAGGCGACGATATACGCTTCGAGGAGGAGGAGGCGATATACGAGGATCGCGCCGTTCCGTCCGAAAACTATCGGGATCGTCCTCCGTCCACCTTTTCGGTCGGACTCCATGTCGCGGATGTTGTTTGCGAGGAGTATCGCCGCGACCGGGCCGCCGATGGGAAGCGCGGCGAATGGAACGTATATTGGAAAGCCGCCCGCCTGAACGGCGTACGCGATGACCACGATGAGAACCCCCATGAAAAGGAAGACCGCCGCCTCGCTGAAGGCGGTGTACGCGATGGGCCGCCTCCCCGCCGAATAAACATAGCCGCCGAGCGCGCACAGGCACCCGAGGGCGAGGATCCAAACCCCCCCTACATAAACGAGATAAAGCCCGAGGAAAAGCGCGAGCGTATAGCAAAAGAGCGCCCCGAGAAGCACCGTCCGCGCCGCCAAATTCCCCTTCACGATCGATCCGGAGATCCCCACCGACTCGACCGAATCCAGCCCGCGCTCGTTGTCAAAAAACTCATTGAACATATTCGTGGCCGCCTGAATGAGGAGGCTCGCAAAAAGCATCGCAAGAAACGGCCCCCACGAAAAGAAACCGTCCTTCGCCGCGAGCACCGTCCCGAAAAGAACCGGAACGGCGGCCGCCGTCAAAGAAAAAGGACGCGCCAGCCAAAACCACTCCGACGCCGCCGACCTCGAACTCGCCTGGCTCAATGGATGCTCGCTTTCGTTGGGGGTCGCTTCGCTGTTTGGTTGTTGGCAAAAGCAAAAACCAATAACCGCAAACCAATAACCAACAACCGCTTTTTATGATACAAAACCCAGTCATGGAAGCGGGCGGAACTCGATTGTCTCCCGGATCTTTCCTGCAACTTTCCCGGCCGAGGCAATGGACCAAAAACGGGTTTGTCCTCGCCGGGCTGGTTTTCGCGGGCGAGGCGCTCGTGGCATCCTCGATTATGGCGGCTTTTTTAGCATTCGCCGCTTTTTGCGCCCTCTCGAGCTCCGTGTACGCGGCGAACGACGTCCTCGACATTGACGAGGATCGAAAGCACCCGAGAAAGAGGGATCGCCCCGTCGCGAGCGGTGTCGTCCCGCCCCGCGCCGCGGTGGTCTTCTCCATTTTCCTCGCCGCCGCCGGACTCGCGGTGTGCTTCTCGGTCGGCTTTTATGTCGGCATAGCCGGGCTTTCCTATCTCGGGCTTCAGGCTGTGTATACGACTGTTTTCAAGCACATGGCGATCCTCGACGTGATGAGCATATCCTCGGGGTTCGTTATACGGGCGATGGCCGGGGTCGCCGCCGTCGCAAGCCCGATCTCCCCGTGGCTCATAGTATGCACGGGGCTTTTGACTTTGTTCCTCGGATTCTCGAAACGCCGCCACGAACTCGCCTCCCTCGGCGACGGAGCCGCCGTCCACCGACGAAATCTCAGCGACTATTCGGTGCCGCTCCTCGACGAGATGATGAACATCATGCTCTCGTCGACGATCATCGCGTACACCATATACACTTTCTTCGGCGCGGAGAACGACTATATGATGGCGACGATCCCATTCGTGATTTACGGCGTCCTCCGATACATGCTCCTCGTCCACCGCGACGGCGGCGACAATCCGGACACGCTTTTGCTGAGAGACCGTCCACTCCAAATCACACTCTTTTTATGGCTCGTCGTCGCGATGGTCGTCATATATATTTTCGGATGAGACCCCGATGAGCAATCTCTGGCGAAACCTCATCCTCGCCCTCGGCCTCGGCGTGGCCGTGTACATAATCCTCAGCGTCATCGTCGGCCTCGACGACCTCCGAACCGCCGCCGCGAACTTCGAATACGCGGTTGTTCCGCTGATCCTCGGCCTCGTGCTTCTCTCGTATGTCGGGCGTTTTTTCCGGTGGATGTATTATTTGCGGATTCTCAAAGTCCGCGTCCCATTGGCGACGAACGCCGCCATCTTCGCCGCCGGACTCTCGATGGCGATATCGCCCGGAAAGCTCGGCGAGGTTCTCAAAAGCGTTTTCGTGCGACAGGTGAACGGCGCGCCCATCGCCCGAACCGCCCCCGCCGTCGTCGCCGAACGAGCCACCGACGGAACCGGGATGGTCGCGTGGGGCATCATCGGCGCGCTCGCTTTCAGCTTCGGGTTCGGGGTTTTGGCGCTTTTTCTCCTCGCCACGGTCGTCGCGATAGCCGTGCTTCGCTCGAAACGGATGTCGCTCCTCGCGGAGAAACTATTGTCGAGGCTTCCGGTCGTGCATCGCTTCGCGCCGCACCTCCACGCTTTCCATGAGTCGTCGAATGAGCTTCTTTCCACGCGGCCTCTCATCGTCGGGACGGTTATTTCTTTTCTTTCGTGGGGGATCGAGTGTGTGGCGGTTTATTTGTGCGCGGTGGCGATGGGGGCGGAGAGTCCGTTCCTCGTCGTTGTTTTTATATTCGCGGTGAGTTCGCTCGCGGGGGCGATGTTTTTCACACCGGGTGGGATCGGGGTGGCGGAGGCGGGGCTTGCGGGGATGTTTGTTTCGGTGGCTGGGCTGGCGGGAGGAATCGCCGTCGCGCTGACTTTCGTCATACGGCTTGCGACGCTTTGGTTCGCGGCTTGCGTCGGGATATTTGGGCTTGTCGTAGTGCGGTATATAATAGGTGGCGAGGGGTCGGTCGGGGTTGTCGAGGCCGCCGAGCGGGAACGATGAAATCCACTTCGCTTCGATGTGCGGCGGGTCTCTCCGAATAAAAACATCTCTATGATTCTGAAACGTTATGCTATAAACGGAGTCCATTATGCGACTAATTATTTCTGAGAAAGCGAACACAGCCAAGAAAATCTCTCAATTCCTCGCCGAAGGAAAGGTGAAGGAGGGGAAGCACCGGAGCGTGCCTCACCATACTTTCACGTGGGAAGGCGAGGAGACGATGTCCATCGGCCTCAAAGGACACATCCTCAACCCCGAGTACCCGGAGGAGTACAAGAACTGGCAGAAGATCGAACCGTCGAGCCTCATCGACGCGGAGATTCTCAAGCCCGTATCCGAGAAGGGTGTGGCGAACGCCATCGTCTCGCTCGCCAAAAAGGCCGAAAGCGTCATCGTCGCAACCGACTACGACCGCGAAGGCGAACTCATCGGAGTCGAAGCCCTCTCCCTCGTCTTCGAAGCGAACCCGAAACTCATTGACAACGTTCGACGCTCCCGCTTCTCCGCCCTCACAACGGGCGAAGTCACCCGCGCTTTCAACGAACTCGTCGAGGTCTCGAACGAGTTGGCGGACGCCGGAGAAGCGAGGCAGGACATCGACCTCATATGGGGAGCGACGCTCACCCGGTGGGTGTCGCGGGCCACGAAACGATACGGTCCGGCGTTCCTTTCGGTCGGGCGCGTCCAGTCTCCGACGCTCGTCCTCGTCGCCGAGAACGAACTCGAACGGCGGGCGTTCATTCCCGAGCCGTACTGGGAACTTGACGCGACGCTCAAAAACGGCGGCGACCCGTTCGATGTGCATCACAAAACGACCCGCTTCCTCGACGAGGCGAAGGCGAGGGAGGCTCACGCGAACCTCGCCGAGACCGCGAAGGTCGCGAGCGTCGAGCAGAAAGCTGCGACGAGGCAGCCGCCCGCGCCGTTCAATACAACGAGCTTTTTGACGGCGGCGGCGAATATGGGGATCGCGCCTTCGAGGGCGTCCCGGCTCGCGGAGGATTTGTACACCGACGGATATATTTCGTACCCGAGGACGGACAACACGGTCTATCCGCCGTCGCTTGACATGCGCGAAGTCCTCACTTTCCTGAAAGGTGTGGAAGGCGTCGGAGAGGCCGCCGGGCAACTCCTCGAAAAGGACGAACTCAAGCCGACTCGTGGGAAGAAGCAGACGACGGACCACCCCCCGATCTACCCGACGGGATACGTCTCGAAGAACGCGCTGCGCGACGATCAATGGAAGATTTATCAGCTCGTCGTCCGCCGCTTCCTCGCGACGCTCTCCGGCCCGTCGAAGTCCCTCCGAACCACGCTCCAGTTCGACTCGGGCGGCGAGACACTCACCACGGGTGGGACGGTCGTCACCGAGGAAGGCTGGCTCGGGGTATACCCGTACAGCCGCCGCGCCGACGAGGAAATCCCGAACCTTTCCGAAGGCGACGAAGTGAAAGTCGTGTCCTCGGAGGTCACCGGGAAAGAGACGCAGCCACCGGGGCGGTATGGGCAGGGGCGGCTCCTCAACGTGATGGAGGAGCGCGGCCTCGGCACGAAGGCGACGCGCCCGAACATCATCCAAAACCTTTATGACCGAGGCTACGTCCACAACGACCCGCTCATCCCGACTGAAAAGGGGATGGGGGTCGCGCAGGCGTTGAAAGATTTCGCTTCCGAGATCGCCTCGCATGAGATGACGGCGAAGCTCGAGAAGAGCATGGACGACATCTCCGAGGGGAAGACGGACAAATCCTCCGTCGTTGACGAGTCGCGCGACCTTCTCCGGAGCGTGTACAAGCACCTCGAAAGCTCCGAGGAGGCGTTCTCGGACATCGTATGGAAGGGCATAAAAGCCGACGAAACCCTCGGCGAATGCCCGAATTGCGGCAAGAACCTCATCGTCCGACGGAGCCGGAAGAGCCGGAAGCGGTTCGTCGGCTGCGAGGGATATCCGGACTGCACGATGACGTATCCGCTCCCGCAAAAAGGGACGATCCTCCCGACAGGGACGACGTGCGAGGAGTGTGGCACCCCCGAGATAAAGGTTCTCGGAGGTCGGCGGCCGTGGATCACCTGCCTCGACATGGATTGCCCGAAGAAGATCGAGCAAAGAAAGCAAGCCGAGGAAGCGAAGGCCGCCAAAGAAGCCGAAGAAGAGAAAACCAAAAAAGCCGCCGAAGAAGTGAAGTCCGAGGAAGAAAAGCCCGAGGTGAAAGAGTCCGAGAAAGAACTCGAAAAGTCCGCCTCGGCGACGACTTCGTCATCGTAGCGGAATAGTCGGAACACATATTCGCCGGGAGTCGTGAGAAACTTAACGGCTCCCGGCTCTCTTTATGTGCATAGAGCATAGACCTTTGTTAACATCGCGTGCGTGATCGAGTTCGTCGAAGAATACGTAGTTTGAGTGATGCGCTCGATCCGATGAGTTGCTAACGTGAGTTTGGCAGTTGCGAGCTATTTTATAGAAGGTGAATTGACATGACCCCGGTTATTGGCGTCACGGCGACATTGAAAGAGGATGGGGAGGCACCCGCTCCGGGGGAGGTTTCGCGTCCGCTCGGGGAGTACGTCCGGGCGGACCTCGACTATGTGGAAGGCGTGTTCGATGCTGGGGGCGCGCCGATAGTTCTTCCTCCGATTGGTGGGGCGAGGAACGTGGAAAGCCTCGTCGGGGCGATGGACGGTCTTCTTCTCAGCGGCGGGAGCGACCTCGATCCGAAATATTACGGTGAAGCCGGGATCCCCGAGATGGGCGCGACCATTCCCGAGCGCGACGAGTTCGAAATGGCGCTCGTCGGCGCGGCCCTCCGTCGCGGCATCCCCATCTTCGGAATATGCCGCGGTCTTCAAGTTCTAAATGTCGCCCTCGGCGGGACGCTTTATCAGGACATATCCGCGCAGCTCGGCGACGACGCTCTCAGCCATCGCCAGACGGCGCTCAAATTCCAGCCCGCGCACGAGGTCGAGGTGCGGAGTGGCTCGTGGGTCGGCGAGGCGATGGGGGAGACGGGTGTGAAAGTCAATTCGTACCACCATCAGGCGGTGAAGGAACTCGCGCCGGGACTCGTCGTTTCGGCGAGTTCCCCCGACGGGGTGATCGAAGCCGTCGAGTCGCGGGATTTCTCGGATCAATGGCTGTTCGGCGTTCAATGGCACGCCGAGGCGATGAGGACGGTCGGGGTCGAGCATCGAAACCTCTTCGCCGCCCTCGTCTCCGCTGCGGAGAACCACGCTGTGCGGCGGGCTGCGGCGTAGGCTCGCGTAGCTTCGCGCTTGTCGGCCAGTCAGCAAGTCAGCTTTTTCGAGGCGCGTCTCGCGCGGAGAATCCGTTTTCTTCGGTCGTTATACTCTCGCCCGTGAGTATCTTTGGAACGGAAGAATTCGTGGAAGTTTCGCGCGGCGTTTTCATAACCATCGAGGGACTCGACTTCTCGGGGAAATCCACGCTCGTCGGGATTTTGAGAGAGAGATTCGAAGGCTCGGAGCCGCCGACTTTCTTCACGCGAGAGCCGGGCGGGACTCCGGCGGCGGAGAGGATCCGCTCCCTCGTCCTCGACCCGGACATCGAGATGGACGATTTGACGGAGGCGTATTTGTACGCGGCGGCGAGGGCGGATCACACTCTGCGGCAAATCCTCCCCCGCCTCGAAAACGGCGAAAACGTCGTGTGCGAAAGGTACCTCGACTCGAGCCTCGCATATCAAGGAGTCGGACGCGGCCTCGGCCTCGACGCGGTGCGGGAATTGAACGCGAAGGCCGTCGAAGCCGCGACGCCCGACAAAACTTTCTATCTCAAACTCGAGCCGGAAGAGCGGGAACAAAGGGCGGAAAACCGCGGGAGCCTCGATCGTTTGGAAAGCGTCGGCGAAGAGTTCATGCGGAAAGTCGAGGGGGCTTTCGAGGAGCTTGCCCGCCGCGAGCCGGATCGCATCGAGGTTCTCGACGCGATGCTCGCGCCCGAGGAACTCGCCCGGATAGTGGGCGGTTTTCTCGGAGAGCCTCGTTATACTTCGTAGCCGAGGCGGCGAAGGGAGCGGGATGGACAGCGGGGAAAGGAATCGCATGGCGGTCGGGATGTCGCTCGGGACGGGGTTCGGGCTTGTGATCGGCGTCCTTTTCGGGATCGCGTCGGACAACCTCGCAATTGGGATCGCCATCGGAGTCGCCGTCGGCGCGGGACTCGGAACGGCTTTCGGGGTCGCCCTCGGAAACAGAAACGGCTCGGACGGTGGATGAAGATTCCGAAAGGCGAAGGACACCGGGCGCGAACGGAGAGTTTCTCGGTTTCTCATGCGGAATCCGGGTGAATAACTCCGGGCGGGCGGCGCGACGTTTCGTGAAATCGCGTGAGATGCCGTGTCTTCACCGGGCGACTTCGGCGGCCATCGTCGTGGTGAAGGAAACGATTTCCCGGAATCCGTATCATTCGGATCGCGCCCGTCTTCGTTCGGACACGGCGAATGACGATGAGGTCGGAAGGAATGGCGTGGGTGGCGAAAGCCCGACGCTCGGCAAACGAGAGGGTGGGGAAAGAATTTGGATCGAGGTGACGGAAAACGCGGTTTCGGCGGAGGCCGTAGCGAAGGGTATGCCGATGTCGGCGGCGTGATGGATGATTTGATCTTCGGAATCAAGGTCGGAATTGCCATCGGATTCGATGTCGCGTCGGGCTTCGACAGCCGGAGTCGGGGATGACGGCGATGGCCGAGACGTTCGATGGAATCGTCGGGAACGAGGCGGCGATCCGCGCTTTGGCGAAAGCCCTCGATGCGGGCGTCTCCCACGCATACCTTTTCCACGGGCCGCCGGGGGTCGGGAAACGGACGGTCGCCCGGAGGTTCGGGGCCGCGCTCGTGGCGGGTGGGGATTTGGTTGCCGAGGAAAGGGCGCGTCGCGGGCTTCACCCAGATTTGCCGGAGATTCGGCCCGAAGGCATGTTCACACTCATGGATCAAGTTCGGGAGGTCGTGAAGCTCGCGTCGAGCCGACCGTTCGAGGGGGCGCGGCGCGTCATTATGCTCGACGCCGACTCTTTCAATGCGGAATCCGCGAACGCGCTCCTCAAAACCCTCGAAGAGCCGGAGGGTGAGACGGTTTTCATCCTCTTCGCCAATGCGCGCGAGGGTGTGATGCCGACGATCTCCTCGCGGGCGCAGTCCATACGCTTCGATCCCGTCCCCCGTCCCGAGGTCGCCGAGTTTTTGAGGACGCGCGGAGCGGACGAGCCGGAACTTTACGCCGCGCTCGGTCGGGGGAGCGTCGGGCTTTCGGTGCGGTATGCGGAGGAAGGGGAACTCCGAAGCCTCCGTGACGTCGTGTTCCGGGCCGCTTTTTCCTTCGATGAGGATTTCGAGGGGCGGTATAAAGTCGTCGAGGAGATCGTGGATCGCGCCAAAAAGGTCGGCGAGGCTCGGGAGAAGGCGGTTCTCGAAGGGTTCGAGGAGCCGGATCTCCGCACGAAGGAAGAGGCGAAGCGGGCGGAGCGGGCGGGGAAGGCGGCCCGCGACGGCGCGGTCCGGGAGGCCGTCGAACTCCTCGCGATGCTTTTTCGGGATGCGGGGGTCGTCCGGTTCGGGGCGGGGGATCTCGTCTCGAACGTGGATCGAGTCGGGGAGATCGAAGCCGCCGTCGAACGGACTCCCGATGCGGATTGGGCGGGGGCTTCGGCTTCCCTCGAAGAAGCGCGGACGGGGCTTGCGTATAATGTCTCTTCGGAAGCGACTTTGGAGGTGGCGTTATCTCTGACACGGCGACAGATTCTCGGGTTCTCCCGAGGCTCGTAGACATACGTATTCCCGGCTGGAGCACGCCCCGGCTTTGCTACGCCCGCGACCTCGACCTCCGAGTGGGAACCAAAGTCGTCGTCGAGACCGAGGTCGGGGAGTTCATCGGACGGGTCGCCCTCACTCCGCGCCGCCGCGAGGCGTACACCCAGCCGTATGACATCCTCCGCGTCGCCGCCGAGCGGGACGTCGCCGAGGAGGACGAGCGGCGCGAGCTCGCCCGCGAGGTTCGCATCGAGGCTCAAAAACTGGCTCGCGACCACCGGATTCAAGGCGTTCAGTTCATCGGATGCGATGTGTCGCTCGACGGTTCGTACATCGAGGTGAAATACGAGTCGGAGAAGGATGTGAACCTCGGCGCGGTCACAAACGGGCTTCGGCGCGAGTACGATGCGGGGGTGAGGCTCACTCGCTTCAACTTCATCGAGAGGGCGGGGGACGTCGGAGGGTGCGACACGTGCGGGCTTCCGCTTTGCTGCGCGACGTGGAGCGGGGCGAGGAGCATGGGTCCGGTGAACGTGCGGCTCGCCCGCCAGCAAGGAGTGACGCCGAACGAGAAGATCATGGGCTGCTGCGGCGAGGTGAAATGTTGTATGCGCTACGAGCACGACACATACAAGGAATTCAAAGAGCGCGCCCCATACAAAAACACGGACGTGAAACTCGGGGAGCGCGAAGGGAAGGTCGTTGACTATTCAATGGTCAAAGACTCCGTGTTCGTGAAGTTCGGGCCGCAACGCTCGGACACCGAACTCGTCCCGCTCATAACCCTCGCCCGCGAGAACGAGAACATCTTCCCCGCCGACCCGGAGGAAGAGCCGGAGCCTTCGGACGAGGACGACTCGTAGCCGAGCATCTCGACAATATCTGCGACGTTCCCGGCATCCTCGTCGGACACGCGCATGACTCCGAAGCGCTCACCGGATGCACCGCCGTCCTCTTCGACCGCCCGGCCATAGTCGGGGTGGACGTGCGCGGATCGTCGCCCGGAACCCGCGAGACCGCCCGCCTCGCCCCGACCGCGAGCGTCCGCCGCACCGACGCTATTTTATTGACCGGGGGGAGCGCGTTCGGACTCGCCGCCGCCGACGGTGTGGTGAGATACCTCGAAGAAAACGGCGTCGGCCTCGACATCGGCGATGTGACGATTCCGCTCGTCTCCGCCGCCGTGCTTTTCGACCTCATGAATGGGAGATCGGATATCCGACCCGACGCCCGCATGGGATACGAAGCCGCTTCGAACGCGGAGAGTGGAGCCTTCGGACAAGGGAACTTTGGAGCGGGGATGGGGGCGACGGTCGGGAAGATCCTCGGTTCGGAGCGCGCGATGAAGGGCGGCGTCGGGAGCGCGTCCTTCCACCTCGAAGGTGGTCTCATCGTCGGAGCCATCGCCGCCGTGAACGCCTTCGGCGACGTGCGGGACGCGAGGAACGGGGAGATTTTGGCCGGGCCGCGCCTCGACGATGGAACGCTCGGGGATACGGTGGAGCTTTTGCCGGAGGCGGCGTCGCGGCTCCGGTGGGGGCAAAACACGACTTTGTGCATCGTCGCGACGAACGCCCGGCTCACGAAGACGGAAACAACGAAGGTCGCGCAAATGGCGCACGACGGCCTCGCCCGGACGATATACCCTGTCCATACGACGGTGGATGGGGATGTCGCCTTCGCGGTCTCGCTTGGCGACATCGAGACGGCCCCGGACATTGTGGGTGCGTGGGGGGCGAAGGCCGTCTCCGAGGCAGTGATGCGGGCTGTGAGGAGCGCGGAGTCCGTCGGCGGGATAGTGGGGATTGGCGGGTGAGCGGGATGCAGAAAGCATCCCGCGCCGTCAGCCGTCAGCTAAAAACCACGGCGCATGGTTCGTGGATGGAGCCTCTTCGCCGCTTGGCCGGGATCCGGTGTTCGTAGGCGGTATGGCGGATTTTATTTCGCATGATGATGAGCTTGGCCGCGAAGTTTCGGTTTTCGCCAACAACCAAAAACCAACAACCAAAAACCGGAGCGAAGCGACATGAGTGAACCCGTCGTCGTATCATGGAGCGGGGGGAAAGACGGGTGCGTCGCCCTCCATGAAATCCTCGAAAGCGGCGAATACCGCGTCGAAT
>Ga0136627_1000460_pt1 | contig 15357 bp, 17 predicted proteins | sample AntDrymUQ4892206_2_FD_104652 | JGI IMG/M metagenome (GOLD analysis project Ga0136627, IMG submission 104652) | Polar desert sand microbial communities from Dry Valleys, Antarctica - metaG UQ489 (22.06) | ecosystem: Environmental > Terrestrial > Soil > Desert | place: Antarctica: Dry Valley... | reverse complement strand
CCTCACCCGGGTACACCGAACCCCGCGCGGCGGTGGCCCGTACGTCGGATGCGCCGAGCTCGCGGGCCAGATCCACGGCCCCCCGGTAGAGCGCCCATGCCGTCCGCCGCTCGCCGGCCCACGGGTCCACGACCAGCAGGCCAAGCGAGATCCTCTTCGACTCCGTCGCGTACCGCACCGCGCCGATGAGCCTTCCATCCTTCTCCGCGACGATGAATCGCTCCTCGAAGGCGACCCACCGCGGCATCCCGTTGAGCTGCAAGAGGTCCGCGACCGCCGCCTCGTCCTCCGCGAGACCCCAGCGAACTTTCATGCCCTTTCCCTCGATCTTCCCGGCCACCGAACGCGCCGCCTCCCGGGCCAGTCGCAGCTCGGCTGCCTCCCGAAGAAGCTCCCGGCGCCGCTCCTTCGCCAGCTCGAGATCCATCCATCCGTTCACCGCTCACCTCCGGGCAAACCGCTTGTTGTATAATTGCCCCATTCGACTAGGACAATTATAAGTGACATACTGTAATAGGACAATAGGATAATCCATGGATCTGCAGATAAATTCGAAGAGCCGCGTGCCGGTACACCTGCAGCTAGAGCAGCAGATAAAGCACCTCATCATGACGGGCGGTTTCGAGGTTGGGGGGCGTCTACCGAGCATCCGGGCGATGGCGGGTTTCTTGCGGGTCAACCGCAACACGGTCGCCCGCGTGTTCTCGGACCTGGAGCGCGAGGGGTTCGTGGAGAGCCGTCGCGGCAGCGGGATGTACGTGCTCGAGCCGCCGGTGGACGCGGTGGAGATGAAGGGCGACGTGCTCGACCGGGTGATGGACCTCGCGGCGGCGCAGGGGTTGCCGGTCGAGGATCTCGCCTATGCGCTGTTGGCCCGGGCCGGCGCGGAGCCGCGGGAGAAGTCCAAGATCCTTTTCGTCGAGTGCACGCGGGAGGAGCTCGACCAGTTCTCAGACGAGCTTGAAGGGCAGCTACCGGTAGAGGTTGAGAGGGTGCTCCTGGAGGATCTCCCCGGGCGACTCTCCGAAGACGGGGAGCCGCCGTGGACGCTGGCGGTCACCACCTTCTTCCACGTCCACGAGGTGCAGGACCTGATGGAGCCCCTGGGCGTGGAGACCGTGGCGCTGCTCGCGGAGGCGAACCTCGAAAGCCTGCAGCGCCTGACCGAGCTTCCGGCCGGGACGACCGTAGGCGTCGTGGGATGGGGCCGGACGTGCATGGAGAACCTCGCTCGCTCGCTCGAAGGCGCAGGCCTCGACCACCTCGACTTCGTCCAGGCCTACGTGGACGAAGACCCGGATGAGGCGCTGCGGGTCCTCCAGAGCGTCCGGGCCGTGATCTGCGCCAGCATCACGGCGCGCAGGCTACGGGAGTTCGGCGCTCCGGAGGACCTCGAGATCATCGAAGAAGACCGCACCCTCGACAAGGGCGGCGTCGAGATGCTCGGCCGCATGCTCCGCGAGGCCCGGCCGACCACCCCGTAGGGGCCGATTTCAAACCGAGCAGGAGGCGCCCGTGGAACCCGAACACGTACTGGAGTTGATCCGCTCCGCGCCCGAGCGATACGGTACCGTGCGCGCCGCCCTGCGTTACCGGGGGGACGGTCTCGTACATAAGGAGATCCGCGAGAGCATAATGCGTAGCGAGGCCGGAAGGCGCGCGTTCGGGGTCTCTGCGCGGGAAGCCTCCGAGGCGATCGAGCGCCCCATCGACCACCCCGAGCCGGACGGGCTCTTCGGGTGGAGCTGCCGGGCCTGGCGCGCAGACAAATATCGTTGGCGCGTGGAGACGGAGGTACCGGGCGGCGGGGTCAACATCTCCGCCTGTAACGGCCGGAGGCGCTTGCCGATCGGCGGTCCGCCAGGCAGCGGGCTGGTGTGGGAGAATCGCGTCGGGGCCGGCCCGCGCGAAGACGACCCGCTGTGGTTCAGGTTGGCCCTCGACCACTACTGGACCTTCTATGCCCTGCTCACGGACGAGATCTGCGGGATCTCCTACGAACTGAGCCCTCTAGACCTTACGGTGGAGGGCCCGGTTACGTGGGCGGGTCGGGAGGCGGTGCGCCTGGTGGGCGTGCCGGGGGCCCGGTGGGATTGGGGATGGGACCCCGACCCCCTGAGTTGGGGCGCGGACGAGTACGAGGTGGTCGTGGACGCCGAACGCGGCGTGCTCTTGCGCTGCGCCTCCCGGCTGAGGGGCGCAGATTTCGATGCCCTGGAGGTCGAAGAGATCCACTTCGACGAGCAGCTCGGCGCGGAAGTGTTCGACTCACGCCAACCTCTGCCCTGGCGCTAGAAGCCCGTCTTTCAACCCGGCACGGGAGACCGCACTGCGATCCGTGAACCCTCCCGCGGTACCCCGCTCCTAGGCGGTGTCTCGCACGTTGAAGCGGTTCATCGCCGCCTCGGCCCCTTCCTCCACGACGGCCTCGACGGCGTCGGCGGCCCGTGGCAGAGCGTCCTTGACCGCTGAGTCCATCCGGCCGAGCACGAAATCTGTGACGGAAATGCGGGCGCCTTCGGGCGGGCGGCCGATGCCGATGCGGACACGGACGAAGTCGGGGCCGACGTTCTGGATGGTCGAGCGCAGGCCGTTGTGGCCGCCCGCCCCGCCGCCGACCTTGACGCGGACGGTCCCCGGTTCGAGGTCGAGGTCGTCGTGGACGAGGATAAGGTTGTCGGCGCGGTGGCCGGCCAGCGCCGCGCCCGCGAGGTTCATGAACGTCGTTGGTTTCAGCAGGGTGACGTTCTTCGGGCCGACGGAGACGTCGGCGGACTCGGCCTTCTTCTTGCGGCGCCAGGAACCGCCGTGGCGGCGGGCCAGCTCCTCGACGACGAGGTAGCCGGCGTTGTGGCGGGTGCGCTCGTAGGAGCGGCCCGGGTTGCCCAGGCCAACGACGACGGGGGACCCTGAAGGCCCCCCGTCGTCGTTACGCCCGAAAAAAGAGCGGGCGAGCCTCAGGTTACCTGTTCTCCCCTTCGTCGCCCGCTTCGGTGGGAACCTCGTCACCCTCGGCGGCCTCCTCAGCTTCCTCGCCCTCGGCAAGCTCCTCGTCGGACTCATCCTCGACGATGCCGGCGGCCTCCATCTCCTCGTCCGTGATCTCCGTCGGCGCGGTCACCGTAGCGGCGATTTCCTCCGGGTCGGAGAGCAGGACGACGCCTTCCGGCAGGGTCAGATCCCCCAGCGTCAGGTTCTCGTTCATGCCGAGGCTGGTGACGTCGAGGGTGATCTCCTGCGGGATGTTCCCCGGCAGGGTCTCGACCTGGATCTCATACGCGACCTGCTGCAGCACGCCGCCCTCATCGGACCCGACCGCCTCGCCGACGATCGTGAGGGGAACGGTTACCTCGATCTTCTCGCGCATATTCACCGGCGCAAAGTCCACGTGGACCAGCAGGCCGGTCACGGGATTCCGGTGCGCGTCCACCACGCGGGCCGTCGAGTTGCCGGAGCCGAGGTCGATGTCGTAGAGGGCGTTGTCCCCGAAGTGGGTGAGGGTGTAGTCCAGGGTCCTCGTCTCGACCGCGAGCGAAGTGCTCTCCCCGTCGCCGTAGAGGATCGCCGGGGTCATCCCGGAGGCCCTCAACCGGCGCGCCGCGTTCTTGCCCCGCTCCCCGCGCTCGTTCGCCTGCAAAGTAACGTTGTCAGCCATTTCCTTCTCCTGCCCTCTTTAAAAAAGTTGGTTCTCGCCCATAAAGACCTCGCTCACGGACTCGTCTGTAAAGACGTTCTTTATCGTGCTGGCGAGGATCGGTGCGATAGTAAGCGTCTTGATCTTAGACCGCGGCTGGTCGCTCTTCAAGGGAAGCGTGTCCGTAACCAGGACCTCTTTTATCAGGGAGTCCTCGATCTTGCGGTACGCGTCCCCCGAGAACTCGCCGTGCGTCGCGGCGGCCCGGACCTCCGTCGCCCCGTCTTCTACGAGGCGGGCGGCGGCGTTGACCAGGGTTCCGCCGGTGGCGATGATGTCGTCGATCATGACGACGCGCTTGCCCGCGACGTCGCCGATAACGTGCGTCACCTCCGAGTGGTCCGGCCTGTCGCGCATCTTGTTCACGATGGCCCACGGCAGCCTGAGGTGTCCGGCGAGCTGCTTGGCGACCTTCACCTCGCCCGTGTCCGGGGCGACGACGACCGCGTCGTCGGCGTCCTTGAAGCCCTGCTCCACGAAGTAGTCCACAAAAGTGTGCATCGCCGTCAGATGGTCCACGGGGAAGGTGAAGTAGCCCTCGATCTGGCCCGTGTGCAGGTCCATCGTCATAACGCGCTCGGCGCCCGCCGCCTGGATCATGTTGGCGACCAGCCTGGCCGTTATGGGCTCGCGGGGCTTGGTCTTGCGGTCCTGGCGCGAGTAGGCGTACCAGGGGATGACCGCCACGATCCGCTTGGCGGAAGCCCTCTTGGCGGCGTCTATCATGACGAGCAGTTGCATGAGGTTCTCATTGACGGGCTCGCACAGGGACTGGACGATGAACATGTCAGCCCCGCGCACGCTCTCCAGGTAACGGGCGTAGAGCTCGCCGCCGGGGAACTTGACGAGCTCGACCCCGCTGAGGTCCATGTCGAGCCGGTCGGCTATCCTTTCGGCGAGCTCCGGGTAGCCCTCGCCGCTGACGATCATCAGCCGCTTCTCCGTGGTCTGCGTCAGATGGCCGTTCTGCATCACCGCTCTAGTCCCCCTTCTCATCGTCCATCGCTCTCTTTCTCCGGCTCTGCGGTGATTCCTTGATCGCGCGCGCCGGAGCCCCGACGGCGAGCCTGCCAGGCGGGACGTCCTTGCTGACGACGCTCCCAGCCCCCGTGTACGAGTCCGCCCCGATTGTAACCGGCGCGATAAGGTTCGTGTTCACGCCCGTGAAGGCCCCGTCCCCGATGCTGGTCCGGCTCTTGTTCTCGCCATCGTAGTTGGCTGTGATGGTCCCCGCCCCGAGGTTCGCCCCCTCCCCTATCTCCGCGTCCCCGACGTACGAGAGGTGGGGCACCTTGCTCCCCCTGCCAACCCGCGTGTTCTTGACCTCGCAGTACGCGCCGACCTTGGACCCCTCCTCCAGCACCGTCCCCGGCCGCAGAAAGGAGAAAGGGCCGACGCCCACGTTCTCGCCCACGACCGCGCCGCGCCCGACCGAGTGCTCGACCTGGGCGCCGTCGCCGACCGTGGTGTCCACGAGGTCGGCGGAGGGCCCGATCACGCAGTCCGTTCCTATCTTCGTCTCCCCCCGCAGAAAGCTGCCGGGCAGGATCACCGTGTCGCGACCTATCTCCACGGAAGCCTCGATGTGGGTGCTCGCCGGGTCCCTGACCGTCACCCCGTTCCTCATGTGCGCGTCGAGTATCCTGCGGCGCAGGATCTCCTCGGCCCTCGCGAGCTGCGCCCGGTCGTTGACGAGGTTCGCCTCCTCCGGGTTCTTCAACTTGTACGTGACCGCCCGACTCCTCCGCCCGATGGTCTCCAACACATCCGTGAGGTACAGCTCCCCCTGGTCGTTACCGGAGTCCAGGCCCGCGATGGCGTCCCGGATCTCCGCCAGATCGAAGGCGTACAACCCCAGGTTGACCAGCCGGTTCTTCTGCTCGGACTCGCTCGCGTCCCGCTCCTCGACGATCCTGACGACTCCGGCCTCCTCCACGACCCGCCCGAGCCCGCTCGGGTCTTCGAGCTTTGCCACCAGCACCGTCGCCCCGACCCCCGCCGAGCGGTGCCGCTCCAGAAGCTCTCCCAGCGTCCCGTCGGAGATCAGCGGCCCGTCGCCGTTGACGACGAGCAGGACCCCGTCTTCCTGACCTTCCAGGGCGTCCAGGGCGACCCGCACCGCGTCCCCGGTGCCCCGCTGTTCTTTTTGAAGGACAGGCGTCGCGTCGAGGGGCAACACCGCCTCGACGAGTTCCGCCTGGTGGCCCACCACGACGAAGAGCCCCTCCGGGAGGAGGGGCCTGGTCGCCTCGATAACGTAGTTGACCATCGGCACGCCGCAGAGGGTGTGCAGGACTTTCGCCCGGTTGGACTTCATCCGGGTCCCCCTGCCGGCGGCCAGGACCACGGCGAAGATCGGCGAACTCTCGGACATCGGTCTGCGCCTCTCCTTAATCTAGCCATCCGTCGCGCCCGGGGCTGGGGCGGCAGGACTCGAACCTGCGATCCCGGGACCAAAACCCGGTGCCTTGCCTCTTGGCCACGCCCCAAAGACCGACCCGCCCGCGACGCCGCAAGTATACCGAAGCCCCTATGCGTCGTCAGAACCCCCACCACCCGCGCGCACCCCGCGGGCGGGTGGTAGATCTCCCCCCATCCCGTCTACCTCGAACGACCCCACGGCGGTATGCTCCGCGCTATGCGCCATCCCGTCAATCTTCCCCGCGAAGCACCCGTAGGCCAACACCAGCACACGACGTCTGGGCAAGGACTCGTAGACCCGGGCGTCGAGCAGAGGCCCTACCTCGACGGACAGGCCAAGCTCCTCCAGGACCTCGCGGGCGACGCATTCTTCCGGGCTCTCGCCGGCCTCCAACCGCCCGCCCGGCAGCCTCCACTCCCCGCGCCCGTTCCGGAGCAGGACGATCCTGCCCCCGTCCAGTATCACACCCGTCACCGACACGGGGAACCGTCCTTCCAGGCTAGACATCATCCGAACCGCGAGGGACCGGAACGCAAACGCCGGCGAAGGGAGCATCTAACTTCTCCTTTGCCCTCAGGGCCGCGTCCTCGTCGCGGAACAGGCCGTACACGGCGGTACCGCTGCCCGTCATCGAAGCTCCCATGGCTCCGGCCTCGAGCAGGTTCCTCTCCAGCTCCGCCACCTCCGGGACCATCGCCCTCGCGACCGGTGCGAGGTCGTTGCCGAGGGCCCCGGCCAGCCCGGCGAGGTCGCCCGAGCGCAGGGCGGACAGCACGCGATCCGCTACGTCCCCCCCGGCGGAGCTCGCGTCGTAGGCCCGGTAGACCTTCGCGGTGTCGGCCCCGCGGCGCGGCTTGACGACGAGCAGGCGGTGGTCCGGCGGGGAAGGAGCAGGGCTCAGGATCTCTCCCACCCCCTCGCCCAGCGCCGTCCCGCCGGAGACGCAGAAAGGGACGTCGGCCCCGATCTCCTTCCCGACGTCGCGCATCTCCTCGACGGAGAGGCCGAGACCGAAAAGCCCGTCCAGCCCGCGCAGGACGGCCGCCGCGTCCGCGGAGCCTCCGCCGAGTCCAGCGCCGGCGGGGATGTTCTTGCGCAGCGCAATCCTTACCGGCAGCTCTTCCCCGAGACGGTCGCACAGGAGCCTCCACGCCCGGTACGCCGTGTTCTTTTCGCGCGGTCCGACGTCGGTGTGGGGCGGGTCGACCCGCAGTTCGAAGCCTTCGCTGATGCGCCCGATCTCCACCTCGTCGGCGAGCGAGATGCTCTGCATGACCGTCCGTAGCTCGTGGTACCCGTCAGGGCGCACCCCGACCACGTCCAGAGCGTAGTTGACCTTTGCGTGGGCCCTGAGCCTGACCTCCCGCACTACAGCGCCCACGAGAGCGCCCGGTAGAGCGCGACGAAGTCTTCCGACGACAGTTCCTCCGCCCTCGCGTCCGGGCCGAGGCCGAGGGAGAGCAGGATCCGCGGCGCCTCCGCGCGGGCTGGCTCCGGCAGATTGTTGACGAGCCGCTTGCGGCGGCTCCTGAAGGCGCCGAGCACCACGCCCTTTATTCTGTCGTAGTCCTTCGGCGGCTCTTTCCGCGTCATCTCCACGACGGCCGAGTGCACCCGGGGTGGGGGGTCGAAGACCGTCGGCGGGACTTTGTGCAGGATCTTCACCTCGGCCAGCAACCCCACGAGCACCGCGTAGGAAGCGTAATCCTTCGTCCCCCGCTCCGCCGCCATCCGGCGGGCCACCTCCAACTGCACCATGAACCGTAAAGTCCGCAGGCCCTCCACCCGCTCCAGCAGCATCAGGACGAGCGGCGAGGCCACGTTGTAGGGCAAATTGGCGACCATCATGTTCGGGGCGGGGTCGAGGCCCGCGTAGTCGAAACGCAGGGCGTCGCCCTCGTGGATGCGGACGTTGCCACGTTCGCCCACTGCCCCTCGCAATGCCGGCAGAACGTCCCGGTCGATCTCGACGGCGTAGACGAGCTTCGCCCTCTCGGCCAGGAAGCTCGTCAGGAAGCCTCGTCCGGGGCCGATCTCGAGGACCACGTCGTCGGCCGTGACGCCGGAGGCGACGATCCTGGCCGTATTGGGGTCTTTGAGGAAGTGTTGGCCCAGTTTCTTCTTGGGCCTGGCGGGATCAGGCACCCCGGCTCACACTTCGATCGGGAGGCCGTAGAAGTTGCGGGCGTTGCGCGTGGTGAGGGTGGCGAACTCGTCGTCCTCCATCCCCAGCCTCTCGGCGACGAAGCGGGCCGTGTGGGCGACGTTCTTGGGGGCATTCTTCGTGCCGCGCACGGGCTGGGGGCTCAGGTACGGGGCATCCGTCTCCACGAGGATGCGGTCCTCTTTTATGAGGCGGAGCACCCTGGCCGTCTCGTTGCTCTTGTAGGTTATGTTGCCGGCGAGGCCGACGAAGTAGCCGCGCTCGGTCGCCTCTCGGATCTCCCGGTCGCCGCCCTCGAAGCAGTGAAGGACGACCGGCACGCGGGCGCGTCCCAGGCAGGCCATCGTATCCGCGAAGGCCTGCCTGGAGTGGATCACGAGCGGCAGGCGGGTGTCGTTGGCCAGCGAGATGGCATCCTCGAACAACGCCCGCTGCACCTCCTTGGACCACTCCGAACGGTAGTAGTCAAGCCCCACCTCCCCGAGCGCCACGACCCCCGGCGACTCCGAGAGCTCCGCGAGCGCTTCGAGATCGGTGGCGGTGTAAGTCCCCGCGTTGTGGGGGTGTATCCCCGCGGTCGAATACACGTTCGGCAACACGGCCGCGAGCTGCGCCCCCCGCCGCGAGTCCGTAACCTCGGTCCCGACGTTCACGACCGCCCCGACCCCCGCTTCGGCGGCCTCCCTCACCGCGTCCTCCGGAGAGATCTCCAGCCGCAAAAGGTGCGTGTGCGAATCGACCAACATGGCGCCTATCCCTTCTCCCCGAGAGACGTCAGCGGGGCGCATTATACAGAGGGGCACGAACCTGGGCGTTAAAGCGGACGCACCACGTCCAGCAACTCCCCACCCTCGTGCTCGCAGCAGCACAGAGACTACCGCCGAGTACTGCGGATGTGGTAGATCTAAGGGCTACGAGAGCGTGGACTTAGGGGAAGAGCTAGATAACCTCACCAAACTCTAGCTCAGACACCGCTTCCGTCAGCACCGTCAGCATGAGCAATGCTTGAACGGAGAACTTCGCCTTACCATAGGTCAGATCGTGCCCGTGCAAGACGGAATTGCGCCGCCGCACCAACGTGTTGGCGATACACTCGGAGGCCGCACCGAGGTTCTCGTGCTCGTTGAGCTTAGCGTTCCTTATCGCAGGACCAAGGGTAACGGGCCCTAGCCGCTTCCTTTTACCGTTGAGCTTGAAATTGCCATACTCGTCCACCAAGAAAACTGGCCCTTCTCTTTCTTGACTAGATCCTTGAGGAGCATGAGATCCACGAGGGTGCCCTCTATCTGAGCGAGCGTCGCCGGTACTGCTAAGTCGTACTTTCTTGCTGCGTGGGCCTCGCAGGCGGCCTCGACGATGCGCCACCTCTTGTGCATCAGTTTCGACTCGCCAATTACATTGCCAAGCTGCTCGACGAAGATTTCTGTTGTCGTGTAGGAAACCAGCTGCCGCGTAATATTGGCATCTCTGGTCTGGGGGTGCATGTGCGCAAAGCCCCGAACATAAAAGATGTTCCAGAAATGGTCCGCGAAGCCAAACTCGCTGGCCCTTAAGGCTGCACGTCCTTCCTCTGCATCCTTCATCAAGATCACAAAATTTCTTATAATTGGCTGCATCTGGTCCCAAAAACCGTCGAAACTCTGAAGCTTGGGGATATTGCGAATCATTTGCTGCCAACCCTGTACGGGACGGGCGAGTTCCTCGCTGATCCGCGCGAGGCCGGCCAAAGGTGGTGCCATGGCGTTTGCCACTCGTTCCACCATCTTATTGATCTGCCCAAGGTACTGACCCGCAGTCCGCGTTACGTCCAAAATGCCGTCCAACCACCCGGGATTTGGCACATTGGCAAATCCGACTTCCGGAACCTGGCTGAGTGAGCGGGCGATCGCGCTAGTTGACGGAAGATCGTTCTTATGATCGAGTAACCACTGCTGTTCGACGGCTTTAAAACCATGCCAGGCCGCCGGACTATGGATGTCTTGCCATGAAGCGGCTGCATTCCACGCTTCGCTGAACACATCGTCGCGTTTGATGCGCAATTGCTGTTCGCTGAGCTGTTTGCTAATACGTCGAATGTGTTCGTCCACAGCCTTCGGATTGTAGCGCACCATCGCATCCGATCCATCAGTCTCCCTTACGTTCCGTCCGGTAGCGTAGTATTTGACTATGGTGGCGTCATGCACCCTGAGAGAGCGAACGCCAGAAGTGCCGATCCGGCCGAGGGGCAGGTCAGGGATTTTTGCTGCGCCTGCGGAGCCTCGCGACAAAGACGACGGGGACGTCTTCACGGTAATGGTGTGGGTGGTTCGACCCTCGACCTGAACCCAGGGGACGGCCTCATCTTGCTGGACGAGCACAACAACGAGGTGGACGGTGGGGACATCGACGAGCTAAAAGAGGGTTTCAGCGGACCTAAGGGTTTCGCTCCTACGTCTAGCACGATAACTGTACATCGGCGGGAGTCGTTCAAGGCTCAAGGGGGCGAAGAGACCGAAAAGGACGTGTAAAGCAAGCGCCCCTGCCATCCGTGAACAGGGGCAATGTCTACGCGATTCCCCTATCGCCGTCACCGTTTTACGGTATCTGTTACATTTGCGGGCAGTAAGACTTCCCAGGAAGTAACGGGGGCATGGGTCAGGAGCACGTATGAGCGAACACGTCGAAGTAACCCTGGACGACCAGGGACGGCTCGTACTGCCTTCTCCTTTGCAACGCCGGCTCGGTTTGGAGCAGGGTATGACACTGATCGTGGAGCAGGAAACGTCGGACGCAGCATACCTGAAGGTCCAGGACGCGGAACCGCAGCTAGTGGACAAGGACGGGGTGCTGGTAGTTCAGGCGCAACCGACGGATGATCTCGAAAACTCCACGCGATACGAGCGGGATCGACGGGCGTCTGACCTGTTGCGACGATCCGGCGTGTGAAGGTATTCTTCGATACTTCCATCCTGGTGGCGGCGATGCTGGAACATCACCCCGCCCACGAGCGCGCGTTGCCCTGGCTCCAGCGCATAAAGAAGGGTACGGACTCCGGTGTCATCTCGGCACATTCCGTCGCGGAGTTGTATTCCATCCTGACTACACTACCCGTTCGACCGCGTATCTCGCCGGTAGCGGCCCGGCGCCTGATAGAGGAGAACGTTCTGGAGAGTTGTGAGGTCGTAGCCCTATCGGACAGGGACTACGCGGACTTGCTCGTGCATCTCGCTTCGGTGGGGATTGTGGGCGGAACGACCTACGATGCGTTGATCCTACACGCGGCGACGAAGGTCGAGATCGACCGCATCGTAACCCTCAACGAGAGACACTTCCGGCAAGCCTATCCAGCGCTCATCGACAAGCTGGTCGCGCCGTAATGCGACTCCGACCAGATCCAGGACCGTAGAACCAGCCTTTCAACCCTCCACCATCCGATTGTAAATTTCCCCTTTCTTGAAGCCCACCTCCCTGGCCGCCCGCGCCGCGGCCCGCGAAGGACTCTCACCATCGGCCACGTATCTCCTTGCTCTCTCCACAGCCTCTTCGAGGCTGGACGAGGCAACGTCCGTCCCTCCCCTCACTACCACCACGACCTCCCCTTTCACGGGCCCGGCGAAGTGCTCCGCCGCCTCCAGGGCCGTCCCCCGAAAAACCTCCTCGTGCAGCTTGCTGAGCTCCCGGCACACGGCGACAGGCGCTCCCGACGGAAGGTCTCCGAGCGTCCTCGCCAGCCGGTGCGGCGACTCGAATAGGACGAAGGTGGACGGCTCGCCGGCGATGCGGGCCAGAAGCTCCGTCCGCTCCTTCCCCTTGCGCGGCGGGAAGCCTAGAAAGACGACGGCGTCGGCGGGCAGGCCCGAGGCGACGAGCGCCGTCACCGGCGCGGACGGGCCGGGGAGAACCTCGACATCGACGCCCCTCTCGATGCAGGCCACGACGAGGCGGTGGCCCGGGTCGGAGACCAGGGGCATCCCAGCGTCGGAGACGAGGGCTATGCGCCCCGTCTCTGCCCGTTCGGCGAGCACCTCCGCCAGTCGCTCCTCGCTGTGCTCGTGGTAGGGGATCAGATCTTTCTTTATCTCGTAGTGGGCGAGCAGGCGCCCGGTGCGGCGGGTGTCCTCGCAGGCGACGAGGTCCGCCTCGCGCAGGTAGCGGAGGGCGCGGAGGGTGATGTCTTCGAGGTTGCCTATGGGGGTCGGGACGACGGCGAGGGGCATCGCCTAGTCGCCGAGCACGTACGCGCCGTCCGCGCCCCGGGCGAGGGCGGCGGCGCCGAGGACGCCGGACTCAGGCCCCAGGGTGGCGACCTGCACCTCGACGAGGTCGCGGGAAGGGGGGCGGGCCCGGAGGTGCATCTCGCGGCGGGCGGAGGCCAGGATCAGGTCCCCCGCCTCCATCACCCCGCCCCCGACAGCCGCCACCTCGGGGTTGAAGACGTTGACGAACCCGGCTAGCCCGATACCGAGCCACGTGCCCGTCTCTTCGAGCACGGAGATCGCCGTCTCGTCCCCCTGGCGGGCGAGCTTCGTCACGTCCTCGCCGAGCACCTTGCGCCTGGAGGCGATACGGCCCAGGGCCGAATCCGGTCTCTCGACGGCCGCATCCCTCGCGCGGCGGCCTATGGCGGTGCCGGAGGCGAGGGCTTCGAGGCAGCCGCGGTTGCCGCAGGCGCAGCGGGGGCCGGTCGCGTGGACGGTGACGTGGCCGAGCTCTCCTCCGGAGCCCTGGGCGCCGCGCAGGAGGACGCCGTGCGAGATCACACCCCCCCCGATCCCCGTTCCGAGCGTCAGAAACACCAGGTGGTCCACCTCGCTCCCCGACCCGAACCGGAACTCCCCCCACGCCGCGGCGCTCGCGTCGTTCTCGATGGTGAGCGAGGCCCCGATCTCCGGCTCGACCCTGTCTTTTAGCGGGATGCCTTCTATGGCGTGCAGGTTCGCCGAGAAGACGACCTTGTTCTCCTGCGCCAGGATGAGACCCGGCACCGCGAGGCACGCCCCGCCGACCTCGTGGCCGTCCATGACCTCTTTTATGGCCCGCACGATGGCCTCGACGAGCTTCTCCGGTGAGTGGGGGGTCGGGTAGCGGGCCTCCGCGAGGACCTCGCCCTCCGGGGAGACCACACCGGCGGCGATCTTGGTCCCCCCCACGTCCACCCCGATGGCGTTCAAGCCTCTACCTCAGATCTACTATCTCGAGCTCCGCCTGCCCCGAGTACCGGCTGCGGGAGACGGTGTACGCGGCGTCGAATGGACCATCCGGCAGGTCGTCGGTATCGCCGGACATCCTGGCCTTCACGCCGCCGGCGAGGCTCACGAGGTTCATACCCTCCCAGAGCTGCCTGGAGCCCTCGATCCTGAGTCCCTCGCTCGCGAAGACGGGCCTGTGGTTGCCGCTCCCGAACGGCGCGAGCTTCTCGTGCCAGTCGAGCAACCCGTTCTGCACTTTGTCCAGCTCTATCTCCGCGTCAACCTCCAGCGCCGGGACGAAGACCTCCGGGTCCTCGGCCTGCTGCGCCCGCACCGCCTCGTTTACCCCGGCGACGAACTCGTCGAACCGGCCCGTTTTCACGGAGAGCCCGGCGGCCTTGCGGTGGCCGCCCCACTCGCCCATCAGGTGCCTGACGGCGTACAGGGCGCCGTAGAGGTCAACGTCCGTATCCCCCGCCCGGGCAGATCCGCCGTAGGAACCGTCGGCCCTCCGGTTGAGGATCGCCGCCGGCCTCCCCGTCGCCCCGGCAACCCTGCCGGCGACGAGCCCGGCGAGCCCCCCGGTCTCGTCCGTGACGACGACCTTGAAGTCCTGCCCGGGGTCCACCTCCTCCATCGCCCGCTCGACCGCGTAGCGGGTCCGGCGCTGGCGCTCGGAGTTGAGCCCGTTGAGCTCCCAGGCGATCCTGTTCGCCTCTCTGGGGTCTTGCGTGAGCAACAGTTCGAGGGCAGGGCGGGGGTTTTTGATCCTACCGATGGAGTTGAGCCGCGGCCCGAGCCTCCACCCGAGGTCCTCCTCGTCGAGCTCCCCGCGCACCCCCGCCACCTTGACGAGCGCCTGGATGCCCGTCCTGGCGGTACCCCCCGAGAGCCCCCGGTTGATGTGCCTCAGGCCCATCATTGCCAGCGCCCGGTTGTCCCCGACGAGCGGCGCGATGTCCACGACGGTCCCAACAGAGACGAGGTCGAGCAGGCGCCCGAGCCTCTTCTTCCCCTCGGGGTCCCCGAGCTCGCGGGCGACGGCCCAGGCGAACTTCCAGGCCACCCCCACGCCGGCGAGCGGGTCGTCCGGGTCCCACAGCTTCGGGTCGAGGACGGCGACGGCCGAGTCGGGCGGGTCTTCGGGCGGGATGTGGTGGTCCGTCACGACGACCTCCATCCCGAGCTCGTTCGCCAGGGCGACCTCCCGCCGATTGGAGATGCCGCAGTCCGCCGTGATGAGCAGGTCGACGCCCTCGGCGAAGAGGTCCCGCACGTAGGGCTCCCGCAGGCTGTAGCCCGTCTGCCGGGTCGGCAGGGCGACGGTCAGATTCTCCGTGTAGTTCGAGAGTGCTACGTACAGCACGGCCGCCGAGGTGAGGCCGTCCGTGTCGTAGTCGCCGAAGATCCCGATGCGCTCTCCGGCCCGTATCGCCTTCGCCACCCGCCGGGCCCCCACCTTCCACGGGTCCTCCTCCGGCATCCCGATGGCCTTTAGGGACGGCGCGAGAAAAGCCGAAGCGCCCTCGGGTTGTACGCCCCGGTTCGCGAGAACACGGGCGCACAGGAGGTCGACCTCCGCCTCCCGCGCGAGATCCCCCACCACCCCCTCATCCGGCTCAAGAAACCGCCAGCGCGCCAACCAGTCCTCCGTAGATAGGAAACCCCGATCCCGAATCATCGTCATTATACAGAGAGAGGATTAGGCCCCCGACCACGCAAAACCCCGTAGGGGCGGGTTTCAAACCCGCCCGAGCCCCAACCCCACCGCCCCGACAACCGCACAATCGCCACGCCCGAACGACCTGATGCCTAAAACCTGAAGCCTAAAACCTCTAAACCAGCGGGCTCAAGGAGGCAAGGACGCGTTCGACGACCTTCGCCGGGAGAGGTCGGCGTTCCCATTCTT
>Ga0136627_1000459_pt1 | contig 15395 bp, 16 predicted proteins | sample AntDrymUQ4892206_2_FD_104652 | JGI IMG/M metagenome (GOLD analysis project Ga0136627, IMG submission 104652) | Polar desert sand microbial communities from Dry Valleys, Antarctica - metaG UQ489 (22.06) | ecosystem: Environmental > Terrestrial > Soil > Desert | place: Antarctica: Dry Valley... | reverse complement strand
GACGGCGGGTTCCTCATGACCGGGCAGGAAATAGAGACGGCGGTGCGGTATGGGCTTTCACTCACGGTCGTCGTGATGCGGAATGGGATGCACGGGACGATCGCGATGCATCAGGCGCGGGGGATGGGGAGGCTCGCCGGGACGGAGATAGGAAATGTGGATCTCGCATCCTTCGCCCGGAGTCTCGGAGCCGAAGGATTCTCCGTCGAAAATTCGGACGAACTCATCCCCGCGCTCGAAGCGGCGGTTTCATCCGAGGGCGTCTCCCTCGTGGACATCGTCACCGACCCGGACCTCATAACGCCGACGGCGCGGTTATCCGAAATGTCGTAAAAACGGGGGTGGGAAAGGCGAGGAGCCGAAACCCGCACCCATCGTTGTCCCGGTCGAATACGGCGAGGGCCTTTCGGGCGTGACACCGAGTCCGGATGAAGACTTCGTTTCTTTGGTCGCGCGTGAGGACGCTTCGCTTCGTGAGGTCGGCGTGTTCTCGGCTCACGACCTCGCGAAAGGCGAGGGGCGCGAACCATGCGCCCGGATTTGGTATGAAAGCGAAGATACCGTAGAAACGGGGAGTCGAAAATATCCCGACTCCCCGCGGCGATCCGGTTCAAACTTTCGTCGCGAGAAGCTCCCCGAGATGCTCGTCTATCTGCGGAATGTACGTCGGCGCGACCCCGAACAGGCCGAGATGCCCGAGGACGTCGTCCACGACGCGAAGCTCGCTGTTCGGGACGAGTTCTTGTTCGGCTTTGCAATCGCGGGGCGGGAAGAACATGTCCTCGCTGATCGGCATCACGAAGGTTTTGGCGGTGATGCGACCGAGCGCGGCTTCGAGGTCGCCGCTCGCGTGCCGGGTCACGTCGCCCCGCTGCCACTTCCACGCCATGCAAAGAAGGTCGTTCGGATCCATCACGGTAAAGTACGGTTCCAAAAAGCCTTCGAGGAACGCCTCCTTCGACTCGAACTCGAGCGCGCGCCACACTTCCTGTTTCCAGAATTCCGTCGAGAAGCCCATGATCCCCCATATGTGGGCATGCCTTTTCAGGCCGTCCTCCACATCCTCGTTCGATTTGTATTCCCCGCCATTCCAGCCCGGGTCGGACCATATTTGCTCGTTGAGCGACTCGGTGTACAAAAAGTCGTGCGGCGTGTTTTGCGCGGTTCCGGCGATTGGCGCGGCCCGCTCGACCTTGTCCGGGAAGCGGATCGCCCATTCATAAGTTTGCTGCGCCCCCATCGAGCCTCCGACGACGAGCGCGAGCTTTTCGATGCCGAAATGCTCGCGGAGCAGCCTTTCCTGCGCGACCACGTCGTCGCCGATTCGGACTTTCGGGAACTTCGACATCGCGAGGTCGGCGTTCGGGCCGTCGGCGTTGTGCGGCGAGGTGGAGAGTCCGTTTCCGATCTGGTTTATGCACACGATGAAGTATTTCGACGGGTCGAGCGCATGCCCCTCCCCGACGTACGCATCGCGGAAAATCTGGTGCGTGCCGGAATACCACGTCGTGATGAGGATGACGTTGTCGCGGGCTTCGTTGATTTCGCCCCACGTCGTTATGGCGAGATGGCAGTCCGGTATGGAGCCGCCCTCTTCGAGGTCGAGGCGGCCGATGGAGACGAGTTCGTACTCGCCGTGGAATTCGGGCGTGTAAAACTGGTTTGCGATCACGCGCCAGCCCTTTCTTTGGTGGCGAAGGCGAAACCTTCGTAGTCGTTTTCGGCGATCTCGTCGCACTTCGCCCGGTACGGCCCGACCCCGCCGAGGTACGGCAAAAACACGCGCGGTTTGCCGGGGATGTTCGCGCCCATGTACCACGTCGCGGATTCGGGGAAGAGCGTCGAATAGGCGACTTCCTGAACGTGCGACGTCCACTCGTCTTCGGCTTCTTTCGTCGGCTCGATGGTTTCGGCGTCGCGGTCGCGCATGTCGGAGACGATCCTCGATATGAACTCCACGTGCTGCTCGATGGAGACGGGCATGTTCGAGATCACCGACGGACTCCCCGGACCGGTGATCGTGAAGAAGTTCGGGAAGTCCGCGCTCGTCAACCCGAGATACGTCCGCGGCCCCTCCGACCACTTCTCGCTGAGGAGCTTCCCGCCCCGACCCCGGATGCCCATGTTGTTCAGCGGCCCAGTCATCGCGTCGAAGACGGTCGCGAAAACAAGGACATCGAACTCGTACTCTCCGTCCTCGGTGCGGAGTCCGGTCGCGGTTATCTCCATTATCGGGGCGGCTTTCACGTCCACGAGCTCGACGTTGTCGCGGTTGAACGCCTCATAATAATCGTATTCGAGCGGGACGCGCTTCGTGCCGAAGGCGTGGTCGCGGGGGATGAGTTTCTCGGCGGTCTCCGGGTCGTCAACGCGCTCGGCGATCTTCTCTCGCAGCCACTCGGAGACTTTGTCGTTCGCTTCTTGCGTGAAGAAGATGTCGTTGTAGTTCCCGATCCACAGCCCGAACCCGCCGTTGTCCCACATCTCCTTCCACGCCTTGTCGCGCTCCTCGGGGGAGGCGTCGAGCGCGCCTTGCTCGATGAAATACAGCTCGAACCCGGCGAACGAGTTCCGCGTCCTTTCTTTGACCCCCTCGAAGTCCTCTTTGCGGGCTTTGTCCTTCTCGCGGTCGAGCGGGCCGTTCCGCGACGGGATGGCATAGTTCGCCGTCCGCTGGAAAACGGTGAGATGTTCGCACTCCGGGGCGATGAGCGGGATGGCTTGGATCGCAGTCGCCCCCGTGCCGATGATCCCGACCGTCTTCCCGGTGAAATCCACGCCCTCTTTCGGCCACAGCCCGGTGTGGTACGTCTCCCCGGCGAAGTCGTCGCGCCCCTTTATCTCCGGCAGGTTCGCCGACGAAAGCGCCCCCACGGCGGCGACGAAGAACCGCGCCGTGACCGTGTCTCCGGCGTCGGTGCGGATGTTCCATATGTTCGTGGCGTCGTCGAAGGTCGCTTCGATCACCCGCGTGGAGAATTGGATGTCGCGTCGGAGGTCGTATCGGTCGGTGACGTGTTCGAGGTAGTCCCGGATCTCCTCCTGCGCCGGATACCTCTCCGACCACTCCCATTCCTGCCGAAGCTCCTTGTCGAACGAGAACGAGTATATATAGCTGTCCGAGTCGCTCCTCGCCCCCGGATACCGGTTCCAATACCACGTCCCCCCGACACCCTCCCCGGCTTCGAAAACCCGCGCCGAAAGCCCGAGGTCATTCCTCAAGCTGTGGAGCATATAAAGTCCCGAGAACCCGGCCCCGACGATCACCGCGTCGAAGTCGGTCTCCGGCTTCCCGCCAGCCTCCCGGATACCTTCCTGAATTTCCGTCATGCTTCACTCCTCCTCGTCTCCGTGCGTAAACAGAGCGCGTTCGCTTCGTGTTTCGCTTCGAGCGGGCGTCGCATACGTATGATCTTTCTTGTGTTTGCGACGGAAGCGTCAACCTTTCCCCGGTTTATTCGCATCGTGTGCCGGACATTTCCTTCGCATGTCAAGCCCCAGGGGCATCACCTCGAACAAAGATCGTAGCGAGTTCCGATCCGGCTGTCAATGATTCGTTTCGCCGGGTTTTCAAGGCCGCTCGGAACGCCTCAAAACAGCTTTCCGGGATTCAAAGTCCCGTTCGGGTCGGCCATTTTTTTCAGCTTTCGCATGAAAGGGATCGAATCCCCATGCTCCGCTTCGAGATGCTCCATCTTCCCGAAGCCGACGCCATGCTCCCCGGTGCATGTCCCGCCACGTTCGAGCGCATAATTCACAATCTCCTCGTTCACTTCCTTCGCCCGTGCGAGGTCATCCTCGTCCGCCGGGTCGAGCATGAAAACGGCGTGGTAATTCCCGTCCCCGACATGGCCGAGAATGGCTCCGTACATGCCCCGGGAAGCGATGGTTTCGCGGGCGTTCCGAAGAGCCTCGGGAAGCTCCGACACCGGCACGCACACGTCGGTGGACATCGCGAGCTTGTCGGGGGACGCCGCGACGATGGCGAGCGCGGCCTCATGCCTCGCCTCCCACAAAAGCTCGATGCCTTCCTCATCCGCCTCGAAGTCGAAGGCGCGGCAATCCTCGGCTTCCGAGGCTTCACGGGCTTTTCCCACGTCGCTCTCGACCCCGGCTTCATTTCCGCTGAATTCGAGGAAGAGAGTCGGAGCTTCGGCGTAGTCCGTATTTTTATAGGCGTTCACGGCTTTCATGGTGTGTTCGTCAACGAGTTCGACCCGCCCGATTTGCATGCCGGTTCGGATCATGGCGATCGCCGCACTCCCCGCCGCCTCGATGCTCTCGAATACCGCGCGGGCAGCGACGGTCTTCTCGGGAACCGGATAGAGCCGAAGCACGATCTCCGTGAACACCCCGAGCGTCCCCTCCGACCCGACGAAAAGCCGCGTGAGATCGTATCCGGCGGACGATTTCATGGCGAGGCTCCCCGTCCGCATGAGCGAGCCGTCGGCGAGGACGACTTCGAGCGCCAAAACCTGGTCGCGCATGACCCCGTATCTCACGGCGTTCGTTCCGCTCGCGTTCGTCCCGCACATCCCCCCGAGCGAGGCGTTCCATCCGGGGTCGACGGGAAAGAGAAGGCCGTGTTCTTCGAGCGCTTCGTTCAATTTCCCGTGCGTCACGCCCGGCTGGACACGGGCGATGAAATCGTCGGGCCGGATTTCGAGGATTTCATCCATGAGCGAGAAGTCGAGGCTCACGCCGCCACGAATCGGGACGACGCTTCCTTCGAGGCTGCTTCCCTCTCCGAAAGGCACGACCGGAACCCCATTCTCGTCGGCGAAGCGGAGGATTTTTCGGACTTCGTGCTTGTCTTTCGGGAAGACGACGGCGTCGGGATTTCTCGGAGTGTGGTATGCGAAATCGCGGCTGTGTTTTTCGAGGGCGTCGGCCGCGTCCGTCACCCGTTCCGTGTCGCCGACGATCCCTTCGAGGGATGCGATCATGTCCATGCGAGTCTCCTTTTCCCGATCCGGGAGAGGGTATCACGGGTGTCGGAAAGCGAAGCCGCTTCGGGAGCGGGGAAGCCCAAAGCGAAGCGCCCCCCCGAAGCCCCGGATCGAGCCGCCGGATGGGAGTTCGCCGGACGGAGACGCGGAGGCGCCGCGGGGGAGCGAGCCGGGGGAAGATGAACGCGGCTTTCGGAAAGTGAAGCTCCCCGCGAAGCCGCGCCGCCGACCGTATTTTCCGCCAACGGATAAACGCTATAAAATACTCCGACCATGAATACCTCCCCCGTGAAACTCTTCGCCCAAGCAAAAGCCCGCCGTGAAAAACTAGCCATGATCTCCCTTTACGACGCTCCCTCCGCCGCCCTCTCCGCCGACGCCGGAGCCGACATCCTCCTCGTCGGAGACTCGATGGGAAACGCCATCCTCGGCCACGACGGCACGGTCCCCGTGACGATGGAGGCGATGATCCACCACACGGGCGCGGTCGTCCGGGGCGTGAAGAACTCCTCGCGGCCCGATGTCCCGGTCGTCTCGGACATCTCGTTCGGCGGCTTCGCGACGGTCGAGAGGGCCGTCGAGAACGCCTCGTCCCTCATGCGAGCCGGAGCCTCGGCCATAAAGCTCGAAGGCGCGGGCGAGAGCGCGCTCTCCGCCGCCCGAATCCTCGTCGAGATGGGCGTCCCGGTCATGGGGCATCTCGGATACACGCCGCAGTCGGCGCTTCGCTTCGAGGGCGTCGTTCAAGGAAAGACCGGAGAGGCCGCGACGCGCCTCCTCGACGGCTCGAAGAGGCTCGAAGAGGCCGGGTGCTTCGCCGTCGTCCTCGAAGTCGTGCCGACGGAGGTGGCGAAGAGGGCGACCTCCGAACTTTCGATCTCGACCATCGGCATCGGCGCGGGGCCGCATTGCGACGCGCAAGTTCTCGTGTGGCACGATCTCGTTGGCTTTTCCTCCGACAAACCATTCCGCTTCGTGAAGCGATACGCCGATGTATACGCGACCATGAAGGACGCCTCCGCGAGCTTCGTCGAGGAAGTCCGCGCCGGAGATTTCCCCGCCCCCGAACACGGGTGGAACATGGACGAAGAGGAATATCGGAGGTGGGAGGATGGCGAATGAAGCGATCGTCGTTCATACCCCGGACGAGATGCGTCACCTCTCATACGAGTGGCGAGCGGGGGGAGAGGTCGTCGGCCTCGTCCCGACGATGGGCGCGCTCCACGAAGGACACCTTTCGCTCGCCGAGAGGGCGAGGGAGGAGTGCGGCAAAGTCATCGTCTCCGTGTTCGTAAACCCGACGCAGTTCGGGGAGGGCGAGGACTTCGACACGTACCCGAGGGATCTCGACCGGGATCGCAAACTTCTCTCGGACGCCGGATGCGACGCGATATTCACCCCCGGCGTCGCGAAGATGTACGGCGAAGGCCCGACCGACCTCTCCTCCGGCGAACGTACTTTCGTGGAGGCCGGGAGCCTCGGCGAGGTCTTCGAGGGGAAAGACCGTCCGGGGCATTTCCGGGGGGTCTCGACCGTCGTGGCGATGCTTTTCAATTCGGCGGTTCCGCATCGGGCGTATTTCGGGGAGAAGGATTTCCAGCAACTCAAAGTCATCGAGAAAATGGCGCGTGAACTTCAAATGGGCATCGAAATAGTCGGGTGTCAGATCGTCCGCGAGCCGGACGGCCTCGCCATGAGCAGCCGCAACGCGAACCTCTCGCCGGAGGAAAGGGAGGCCGCGAGGGTCATTTATCGTTCGTTGAAAACAGGCGCGAACCTCGCCGAGGGCGGTGAGGGAGACGTGTCCGCCATCCTCCGCGAGATGCGGAAGGTCTTCGGCGAAGAGCCGCTCGCTCCCCTCAAATACATCGCCGTCGTGGATGCCGAGACGCTCGAACCGCTCGAAACCCTCGGAGAGGGGCCGGCCCGCGTCCTCGCCGCCGCCCGCGTCGGGGACGTGCGTCTCATAGACAACATTTCGCTTCCTTCCGCTCTCTGAACGAACATCCCTGAAAAATTCCCGGACTTCGGGAAAGAATTGCTCTTTCTCCCGGGAATGCGCCGCGGGTATCGTGCCTTTCGCCATAGCCGACCGAGCGAAAGGAAACGGCCATGCAAAAGGCGATGACGTTGCCCGTCGAGAGCGAGGAGGTTCGCGGCGTCTCTGTCGCGGGACTCGTCCGGGGGGGCGGCATTTTGGCGATAATCGTGGGAGCCTCGACGGTGCTGTTGCCGGTGATTCATCCCCACAGCCCCCAGAGCGCCGCGTGGGTTCCGGTTCACGTCGCATCCTTCGCCGCGCTTATCGGCTTGCTTCTGGTTCTCGTCGGGATCTTCGCCCGGCAGATGCCGCGAGCCGGAAAACTGGGCGTGGCCGGGTTCCTCGCGGCGTTCGTCGGAACTGCCATGATCGTCATGGAGGGCCGCGAGCATATCTTCTCTCCCGACTTCGGCGCGGGCGTGCCGCTCGGGCTGTGGGAGCTTGTCCTTGCGAGCTTCGTTTTCAGCGTCGGCTATACCTTGCTCGGCGCCTCGATAGCACGGGCCGGGGTTTTGCCTCGCGGAGCCGGAGTTTTGCTCGCCGTGAGCGGGCCGGTCGTGGCGTTCTCGCCGCCCATCGGGATACCGGCGGTGATCATCGTTTCCCACACAATCTTCGGCGTCGGCCTCACGTGGGTCGGGTACGCGCTGTGGAGCGGCGAAAAAACACGAAAGGGGATAGTCGAATGACTTCGAGTTTGGTTCGAGACAAACAGTTTGCGGGTGAGGTCGAGGAGCCGTCGCGTTGGGAGCGGCTGGCGATTGCCTGCGGCATCGGGTACGGGGCGATCTTCTTTGCGGGGTTGGCGTTCCTCACTTTCTTCGTCGTCCCGAAGTTCGCGCCGATAGACGCGCCGCCCGAGCAGCACGCGGCGGCCTGGGCGGAGATGGGCAACCTCAGCGCGGTCGCCAGCTACCTCCTCACTTTGCAGATTCCGTTCTTGCTTCTCTTCCTCGGCGGGCTGTACGCCGTCCTTCGCCGGGCCGAGGGCGGCAGCGGCGCGCTCGCCGTCTCCGCATTCGGAGCCGGTGTCGCGATGGCTATGATCTGGCCCATGGGCCTCCTCGTCGCGGAGATCGGCACAGGCGTCGCGGTGGCCGGAGGGGACGTTGTCACGGCCGTCGAGTTCGACGCGATGGCGCCGTTCTCGCTCGCGTTGAGTGCCTTCCCGCGAGCGGTGCTGCTTTTTGCGACGTCCCTCGTGTTGCTGGGGAGCGGGCTGGTGGGGCGTTGGGTGTGTTGGCTCGGGTTCGCGCTGGCGCTTGTCAGTCTTCTCGGGACGGGCATGCTCGTTGACGGTCTCGTGCCGTTCCCGATTTCGCTTCTCGGGACGATGCTCTTCGTGGTTTGGGTTCTGGCCCTCAGCATCTCCCTCTTCCGGAGCGCCCCGAAAGCCGAGTCGGCGCGATGAGACCGACGACGAAGAGGCTCGTTTCCGTCGCGGCCCTGACCTTCGCGGCCTCGACCTTCGGCGCCGTACTCGCCATAATCTTCCAATGGCCCACCCAGTTCGACGGCTCGGGTAGCCCGAACGTCACGGCTGGAGAGTTCGTCACCGGCGGCACGGCGACCTCGATTCCGCTCATCCCGTGGATCGCGCTCGGCGTGTTCGCCCTTCTCGCCCGCAGCCGACGTTGGTGGGGTACATTCGGCGTGGTGGGTCTGTGCCTGCTCGGGCCACTCTTCGTCATAGGTGGGATGGGAGAAGCGTTCGCGCCCGCCACGCCTCATGTACCCCGGGCGGTGCTCGTTGTCTCCGGCGTGGTGGCTGGCCTTCTGGGTTTGACGCTGCTGGCCTCCGGCGTTCGGGATCTGATAGGACGCTGGCGGATGAGGGGATTATCGAAGACGGCGAGAGTGTGACGGAAGATCTTCCACCCAGGTAAAATGAGGAAACGGAAAGGCTCTCTCGGTTGACTCAACTATCCTCAGACATCTCCGGGCAAGCGATACCGAAACGCGCATCGAACGTGAGCGCCGCACGCTTCGCCCGGTTCCTCTTCGCCATCTCCATGACGCTCGTCGCGCTCGCCGGAGTTTTTCTGTTTCTGAACTGGCCCGACGGATCGCCGTACTTCGTCAACCTGACCGCCACCGCGCTCGCGTTCTCGCTGGTCGGCGTCCTCGTGGCCTCGCGGCGCCCGGAGAACCCCGTCGGTTGGCTGTTTTGCGCCGTCGGGCTTCTCTATGCCGTCACGGTTTTCTCCGGCGAGTATGGAGCTTTCGCGCTCGACGCCGGACTCCCCGGAGGGACACTCGCTTTTTGGTTCGCCTCTTGGATCTGGCTCCTCGGCGCGAACGTGGTCCTCTTCTCGTTCCTTTTCTTCCCGGACGGTCGCCTGCCGTCCAGCCGCTGGCGGCCCGCGGCGTGGCTCTTCATCGCCGTCGCCTTCCTGAGCGCGGCGGTGTGGGCGTTCGCGCCGGACGTTCTCTGGCGGGCTTTCAGCGATGATCTGCCACCCTTCGGCAACCTGTTCGGCTTCGAGAGCGCGGCTTGGATCCTCATTCCGGCCAACGCGGCGTTGGCGCCGCTCTCCGGAGTCGTTTGTATTCTGGCCCCCCTCGCCGCCCTCGTCGCGAGGTTCCGCCGCGCGACCGGAGAGGAGCGGCGGCAAATAAAATGGGTCGCATACGCCGCCGCCATACTGATGACGGCCGTCGTCTCCGTGAGCTTTTGGCCCGCGCTCGACGGATCGTGGTTCGGAATGGCTCTCTTCCTCGCCGGATTCCTCGGAATACCGGCCTCCGTCGGCGTCGCCATTTTGAAGCATCGCCTCTTCGACATAGACCTCATCATCAACCGCACCCTCGTCTATGGTGCCCTGACCGCGTGCGTCGTCGGGATATACGCCTTCGTCGTCGGATATTTGAGCGTGCTTTTCCAGACGGGCGGAAATTTGCTCTTCTCTCTCGTCGCGACCGGAGCCGTCGCGGCGCTCTTCGCTCCCCTCCGCGAGCGCCTCCAACGCCTCGTCAACCGCCTCATATACGGCGAGCGCGACGACCCATACGCGGTGGTCTCGCGCCTCGGTGAGCGCCTCGAAGCCACCCTCGCACCGGACGCCGTGCTTCCCGCGATAGTCGGAACGATCCGGGACGCCCTCAAACTCCCGTACACCGCCATCGAACTCCCACGGGAAGATGGGTTCGAGACCGCTGCGACCGCGGGCGAACCTTCCACCGAACCACTCCGCCTCCCCCTTTCCTATCAGGGAGAAACGGTGGGACGGCTCCTCCTCGGGCCGCGCTCTCCGAACGAGGACTTCTCCGCCACCGACCGGAAGTTGATGGACGACCTCGCGCACCATGCGGGCGTCGCCGTGCATGGCGTCCGTGTGATGACGGATCTCCAACGTTCGCGGGAAAAACTGGTGCTCGCTCGCGAGGAGGAGCGGCGGAGGCTTCGGAGAGACCTCCACGACGAACTCGCCCCGACGCTCGCCGCGCTCGGCTTGACCGCCGCGACGGTGGGAGAACTCATCGAGGCCGACCCGAAAAGAGCCGCCTCGGTCAACGACAAGCTCCGAATGGAGATCCGAAATACCGTCGGCGAGGTGCGCCGCCTCGTCTACGACCTCCGTCCCCCGGCCCTCGACGAGCTCGGCCTCGCCGAAGCCATCTGAGAACGAGCCGCCCGATACGGAGGTTTCCGCGTGACCGTGGAGGTCTCGAACCTCCCGTCGAACCTTCCCGCCGCCGTGGAGGTCGCCGCGTACCGCATCGTTCAGGAAGCGCTCATGAACGTCGCCCGCCACGCCGAGGCTCGCAAGTGTGCCGTCCGGATGTCGTGTCCGGAGGAGCGGTTTTTGGACATCGAAGTCGTGGACGACGGCGTCGGGATGCCCGCCTCGCCGAAGCCGGGCATCGGCCTCTCCTCGATGCGCGAACGCGCCGCCGAACTCGGAGGAGGGTGCGAGATCGGGAATGTCTCGTCGGGCGGAGTCCGCATCTTCGTCCGGCTGCCGTTGCCGGAGGAGCCTTCGGAAAACAAAGCCCCGAAATCCGATGCCTGAGACCTTGAAAACCATGATCGCCGACGACCACCCACTCTTCCGCGATGGAATGCGCGGCCTCCTCTCGACGACGGAGGACATCGAAGTGGTCGGCGAGGCGAAGAGCGGGGAAGAGGCCGTGGAGCTTTCGAGCGAGCTTCGCCCGGATGTCATCCTCATGGACATAAAAATGCCGGGCGGCAACGGCATCGAGGCGACGAGGCGCATCCTCGCGGAGAATCCGGACATCCGCATCCTCGTCGTGACGATGTTCGAGGACGACACCTCGGTGTTCACGGCGATGCGGGCGGGCGCTCGCGGCTACGTCCTCAAAGACGCCGAAAAGGACGACATGATCGGCGCCATCCGAACGGTCGGGCGCGGCGGCGCGGTCTTCGGCCCCGGCGTCGCCTCGCGCCTCACCGACTTCTTCACCACCGCCCGCCCCGCCGCCCCGAAAGAGGCTTTCCCGACCCTCACCGACCGCGAGCGCGAGATGCTCCACCTCATGGCGAAAGGCGCCTCGAACGCCGAGATAGCCATCCTCCTCTCCCTGAGCGGCAAAACCGTCGCCAACTATGTCTCGAACATCCTCGTCAAGCTGCAAGTCGCCGACCGGAAAGAAGCCGCCCGCCGCGCCCGCGAGTCCGGCCTCGGTGGCTAGTGAACTGAAAGTCTACTTTACAGTATACTAATTTGTATGGGTACCACGATCCGGGTTACAGACGCGACCAAGAAGAAAGTCAGGGATCTCGCGAACATCATGGGCAAGCAGATGGGTTCCGTCGTCGAGGAGGCGGTGGCCGAGTATGAGCGCAAGATTTTCTGGGAGCGGACGAACGAGAGGTACGCGGAGCTTCGCCGGGATCGGGAGGAATGGGCGAGGATCGAAGCCGAGCGCGAGGGTGAGTCGGGCGCTTTGCGGGACGGCTCCGATTGACGGAGGCGAGGCAGGGCGATGTCTGGCTCGTTGACTTCGGCGTCCCCGTCGGGCGCGAACAAGGCTATCGGCGACCCTCTGTCGTTGTGTCTTCGGACATGCTCAACTCCGGCCCCGGAGGCGTGGTCGTCGTGGTTCCCGTGACCACCGCGCACCGTGGGTTGCCATCGCATGTCGAGGTCGAGGCGTATATAAGCGGATTGGATGAGGTCAGCTACGCGAAGTGTGAGGACGTGAAATCCATCTCGGTCGAGCGGCTGGAAAGACGCTTCGGCGCCGTTCCGCCGGAGGTTCTCGCCCGCATCCGGCAGATTCTTCGTTATCTCTTCGAACTATAGGGACGCTTTCCACCCGCGTTCGAGGAAGGAGCCGGGGATCATAACTGCTTTTCCCGACTCCCCGCGCTCGAAACGAGCGAAGCGAGCGCCTCCCCGCTGCCCGTCCTTAAAAAGCCTCCGGATGCATCTCCTCGGCGATTTCGCGTATCGCCTCCGTGATGCGCGGCCCCGGTCGGCTAAGCGATGCGTCGTCCACCGCGACAACGTTGTTTTCCTCGACCGCCGTGAGCGATGAGTATCCGGGTCGTTCGGCCACATCCTCCGGCGTGATGCCGACCGACTCGCCGATGAGATAGTATTCCGGGTCGCGTTCGATGACGGTCTCGGCGGAGTATGTCGGATAGCCTTCGTTCGTGTCGGCGGCGATGTTCTCCGCCCCGGCGACTTCGAGTCCGTCGTGGACGAAGCTCCCCGGCCCCACCGTTTGAAGCGGATCGTTGAAAACTTCGTAGAAAACCGTCGGCTCCGGCTCTCCCTCGACCGCCGCCGATATTTCTTCGAGGTCGGAGCGGAGTTCCTCTTCGAGTTCGCGCCCGGCCTCCGGCTCCCCGGCGGCGCTTCCGACGAGTTCCATGCTCGCCACGACTTCATCGAGGGTTTGCGGGTTGACGACGACGACATCGGCGTTCGTTTGCTCTTCGAGGTCTTCGGCGACATCGCGGGTCGTCGAGTCGTATGAATGGAAGAGGAGGTCGGTGTCGAGTTCGAGGAGCCTCTCGATGTTGACTTGCTGGAAGTCCCCGATCTTGGCTATGTCCGCGACCTCCTCGGGATACGCATCCGCCGTCGTGACCCCGACGACCTTCTCCCCGGCCCCGACCTCGAACAACGTCTCCGTGACGCTCGGAGCCATCGAGGCGATGTTCTCCGGCTCGGAGTCAATGGTGATCTCGCGTCCGAGCGAGTCGGTTATTTCGACCGGATACCCGGCGCCATCCGAACCCCCCGAAGCCATCGTCGTCTCGGCTCCGTTCGTACTTTCGGTCCCTTCGCCGGACGGGCTTCCGGCGCACGCGGACGACAATGACATCGCGGCGAGCATGATCGCGGCATAGAAAACAGCGCGAATAGAAATTACGCGGAAAGGCTTTTGGCTTTCTCGACTTTCTCGCACGGTGGAACCTCCCTGTGTCGGTTGGAAATTGCTTTTCCGAAACGGAAGGTTTTTAGGAGAATCCTGTGGCGTCCATGGAACCGGCTCCCTCCTCGAAGAGTCTGTGGCTTATGGCGCCGGGCCAGGTTTCCTGGCTCGCGGCTCGAACGATGTGGTTTCGCAGCCTTCCCGAGTTTCCACTCAGTGGCCGGAGAGTGTCCTCCGACGAAACCCATCTCGCCGCTCACAGTGGCGGGACCGCTCCGGTTTCGCACCGGATTCCCTTTGCCACAGCGCCTTGCGTCTGTCCCGGAAAGACTACCACTTCGCGCCACCGCTTTCGAAAGCGCCGAGATACGAAGCCCGGGTGGCGGGTTTGTGGGAATTCTCCGATTCATGAGGTCGGGAAATACGACTCACGAAGCGAGAGTGAGGCGACGCGCCTCCCGAATCACGGGAGCCAAGCGACCCCACGAACCCGCCAACGACGGGATCCCCGCCCGGATCCGGTACGAATTCCGCCATGCTTCGATGAAAACAGCGTACGACGAAACGATCCGCCGCCCCCCTCCGGCGAACGGGAGGCGCGGCGGATCGGCGAAAATAGCTTTTCCTGAAATCTGAAACTTTTTTTACAACGTCTCGCGCTGGCGCTTGAGTTGCCCATACGGATGCCCCGTGTGCAATCTCACCATCGAGTTCATCTCGTCAATCCGTTCGAGGGCGAGAGTGTCGGCGGCGGTCTGCGTAGGGGAGCCGTCGCGCTTCGAGATGGCGATGATGCTCTTCACCGACTCGTATATCCCCATCACCCGCCGCGTCGAACGTGTCTCGTTGTACCCTTCGAGTTCGTCGGCGACGTTTATGAGGCCGCCCGCGTTTATGACGTAATCCGGCGCGTAAAGTATGCCCCGCTCCGCGAGCGACTCCCCGTGCCGGGGTTCGAGAAGCACATTGTTCGCCGCGCCCGCGATCACCTCGCACCGGAGCTTCGGGATGGATTCGTCGTCGAGGATGCCCCCGAGGGCGCACGGCGCGAACACGTCGCACTCGACCGACATGATCCCGTCCGGCTCGACCGCTCTCGCCCCGAACTCTCCGACGACCCGCTCGACGTTCTCCTTCCGAACGTCGGTGACGACGAGGTTCGCGCCGTCTTTGTGGAGGAGTTCGCACAGATAATATCCGACGTGTCCGAGTCCTTGAACGGCGACGGTTTTTCCTTCGAGCGAGGCCGAGCCGAACTTGTCCTCGGCGCACGCCTTCATTCCCTGGAAGACACCGAGCGCGGTGAACGGCGACGGGTCGCCCGAGCCGCCATACGTCTTGTCCACCCCGACGACGAATGACGTCTCGACTTGGATGTTCACCATGTCCTCGGTCGTCGTCCCGACGTCCTCCGCGGTTATGTATCTCCCGGCGAGCGTCTCGATGTACCGCCCGAAAGACCGGAAAAGCGCCTCCGATTTGTCTTTGTGCGGGTCGCCGATGATGACGGATTTCCCGCCGCCGAGATTGAGTCCCGACGCCGCTGCTTTGTATGTCATACCCCGGGCGAGTCGGAGGGCGTCGTTGACGGCCTCTTCTTCGGTGGCGTACGGGTACATTCGGCAGCCGCCGAGCGCCGGGCCGAGGGTCGTGTTGTGGATGCAGATTATGGCTTTCAGCCCCGTGGAGGGATCGTGGCAGAATACGACTTGCTCGTAGCGATACTCCTCGAGCCTCTCGAAAATTCGCATGATTTTCTCCTTTCCCGTCCATCAAAGTCCGGGAGGATATTGTACCGACCGAACGGGACGATTTTCCACCCGGTTCGCTGTCGCCGCGCTTGTCCGGGGCGGGCATGCGATGTATATATTGCGGGTTTTGGAAACTTCGAGAGCATCGGGAACGAGAAATCGCGTATGAAGAAATCGGTCGAAAACACATCGGACATGGCTTTGATCCTCGTCATGCTCCTCGGGGCTTTCGTCGCGATTTTGAATGAAACCTTCCTGAACGTCTCGCTGCCGCAATTGGCCGAAGATTTGGGAGTCTCCGCG
>Ga0136627_1000455_pt1 | contig 15434 bp, 16 predicted proteins | sample AntDrymUQ4892206_2_FD_104652 | JGI IMG/M metagenome (GOLD analysis project Ga0136627, IMG submission 104652) | Polar desert sand microbial communities from Dry Valleys, Antarctica - metaG UQ489 (22.06) | ecosystem: Environmental > Terrestrial > Soil > Desert | place: Antarctica: Dry Valley... | reverse complement strand
GGCTAAAGAGCCCATCATCAGGGCGATGGCCTCGGTCGTGGCGATATGGGAGACGCCGCGCAGCAGGTACGGCAGCTTCGGGTTTACGTGCCTATCGTAGACGGCGTGGCCGAACTCGTGGAGCATGGTGTTCATCCAGTAGGCGTCCGGCCTGCCGGCCCGCAGGTTCGCCAGCACCCGCACGTCGTAGGGGTAGTCCCGCCCCACGGAGAGGCAGAAGGCGTGCTGGTTCTTGCCGGGCCGCGCGTACAGGTCGCTCTTCGCCACGACACCCCGCACGTCGAGCCCCAGAGCGTCGTAGGTCTCGCGCATGAGGGCTTCGAGGTCAAGGCCCTCGAAGAAGCGGTCCGTGTTCAGGCTCCCGTCCTCCGGGGGTTCCTGGAAGAACGGGTCGGACAGGAGCCACGGCCTCACGGCCTCGCCCCCGAACTCCTTCAGGAGATCCCGGTCCAGGCGTTCTTTTAGCTCCCGAAAGGGGGCGTCGGTTGCGGCCTGGAGGTCGGACATGAGATCCTCGAGATCCGCGACCGGCATCTCCTGGAGGTCCAGGGAGCGGTGGTAGTGGTCAGGGTAGCCTGCCCCCCGGGCGAGCCGGTTCCTGAGTCGGGCGAGCTCCCGGACTGTCCCCTCGACCTCGCGGCCGACGGTCTTGGACGCCTCCCACGCCTCGCGCCTCACCGCCTCGTCGGGGGAGGTGCGCAGGATGTCCCGCACCTCGTTCTCCCCGACCGGCCTGCCGCCAACCGTACCCCGGTGGTTGCCGTAGACCGCGTTGGCCTCGGCCTCCAGCTCCTCGATCCTGTCCATGACCCCAGCGTCGCCCCGCCTGGCCGCGAACGTCCTGTAGAGGACGTCAACCTGCCGCCGCAGGAGCTCGTCGTCCAACGACTCCCGCTCCTCGTACCAGGCCGCGACCTTCTCCTGCTCCTCTCTGTCGGCGAAGAGCCGGTTGTACGCGGTGCCCGCGCTGACGAGCGCCTGTTGAGCCTCTTCGGAGCCCGTAATGGCCAGGTTCCACCACGCCTCGGCCACCGTCTTCTCGACGGGCGCGACGCGCTCCTCGAAAGAGGAGATAAAGGCCTGTATGTCGGTGGGGGAGGTCAGCGCCCGGCGGCGTCGCGGCGGTTGCCGAGCCAGATCACGACGAGCAGGGTGACGACGCCAACGGTCGCGAACCGCAGCAGGCTCTCTGGTTGACCCTGCCCGCCGACGACGAGCGCCGCAACGAAGACCAGGGCGAGCCCGGCCCACCCCGCCGCCCTGAAGGCCAGGTAGCCGGCGACGAGCCCGACGAGCGTGTACAAGATGAACATGAACGGGGCCAGGGCCGTGAGGAACGCGAAGACCCCGGGGTTCTCGCCTCCCGCCCACAGCCCGACCTGTCCCACCGCGATGAACGCCAGGAACGCCCCCACAAAGCTCACGGCCCCGGACTTGAGGGTTATGGGCTCGGGGTCGAGCCGGTGCGGCTCGTACCAGCGCGCCTCGCTTACGTCGTAGCGGCCCCTGGTCCTCGTTCTGGTGTCCCTGCCGGAACCGCCGCCGGAGGATCCCTCTTTCCTGCCGAAGCGGCCTTTGAGGCGCTCGCCCAGGGACGGGCCGCCGGTTTCGCGGGCGCGGCGGCGGGAGGAGAGCTCGTCCTCGGACGGTCCGAAGTCGAACTGGAGGCCGGCTAGCTGTTCGGCGGCATGGGCGAGGTCGAGGGCCTCGTCGTGCTCGCGGCGGCGGTCCGGGTCCGAAAGGACCGCGTTCGCCTCCTGGATGCGGGAGAACTTCTCCGCGCTTCCGCCGGGATGGTCGGGGTGAAGGCTCTTCGCGAGGTTGCGGTAGGCGTTACGGATCTCCGCCTGCGAGGACTCGCGCCCAATGCCGAGTACCTCGTAATAGTTGGTAGTATTCGCCATCGTTTCCCTATTCTAACCCAAGCCAGTGCCCGTAGCCGCTCCCGACAACGCGAGCCGTATCTCTTCCAGGCACCACCCGTCCGCCTCCGTCCCGGCCGCCTCCCGAAGCGCCTCCTCACAGCCCCCGATCTCACCCAGAGCCCAGGCCGCGTGCCCCCGCACGAGCGCCGAAGGGTCGTTACTCAAGCATTCGATGAGCGCCGGGACCGCCTTCTCCAGCCTCAGGTTCCCGGCCGCGACACAGCAGTTTCTGAGAAGTCCGGCCCGCCCCGGCCGTGTGAGCGGCGTTCCGGCGAAGCGATCCTCGAACTCCTCGTCGGTCCGGATCTCGAGCACCTCCTCGATCTCCAGGTACGGACCGGAGCCGCTCTCCGCCGAGAACTCCGGCCAGCGGCTCTTCGTGGCCTTCGTCTTGTTGTACGGGCAGACCTCCTGGCAGACGTCGCAGCCGAAGGCCCAGTCGCCCACCTTCGGGCGCAGTTCGCGCGGGATCTCACCCGAGTTCTCTATCGTGAGGTACGAGATGCAGAGCCTGGCGTCCACCACGCCGGGGGCCTTTATGGCGCCGGTCGGGCAGCGGTCCATGCAGCGGGTGCAGCGTCCGCAAGTCCCCGTGCCCGGCTCGTCTGGCTCCAGTTCCAGGTCCACGATCAGGTCCGCGATAAAGAAGTAAGACCCGATATCCCCGTCTATAAGACACGAGTTCCGCCCGAAGAACCCGAGCCCCGCGCGCTGGGCCGCCGACCGCTCCAAAAGCGGCACCGCGTCCGTGAACCCCCGGGCCTTGATCCTCGTCCCCAGCGCTTCTTCGAGGTCCTCCCTCAGCCAGAACAGCCGCTTCTTTATAATCTCATGGTAGTCCCGCCCCCAGGCGTACCGCGCCACCCGCCCGCCGCCCTCGACGTTCTCGGGGTGCTCTCCGGGATAGTAAGAGACCCCGAGCGAGACGACGCTCCTGGCGCTCTTCTGCAGCTTCTTCGGGTTCGCCAGCAGCTCCACGGGCCTGTGCATAAATCCCATGTCCGCCGCCATCCCCGCCTCCTGCCACTGGCGAAGACGCTCTCCGCCCTCCCGCAGAGGCTCCGCCCGCGTCACCCCGACCAGGTCGAAACCCGCCTCCCGCGCCCGCTCTTCGAGAAGACGCCTGGTCTCGACGGGGTTCGCTGTTCGGTCCACACTCATCGCTCGCCCCATTCTATCGCGGCACGCCTCGCGACCGGGGCCCCCGGGCGATAGACTGGCAACAGCGAGAGGAGAGAGGTGAGCTGCTTGGGTGACTGGGTGAAGGTCGGTTCCGCCCCCAATGAGACGGTGGCGTTGCTCATGGAGGGGTTATTGAGGGGCGCCGGCGTGCCGTCCCTGGTCCGCAGGGCGTCGGGATTCGACGTCCCGGATTTTCTCGCCGCCGGTCCCAGGGACGTGCTCGTTCCCGAGCCGGACGTCGATTACGCCCGGCAACTCCTGGAGGACACCACCGGCCTCGGCTCGTGGGCGCCGTGAGATCCGCCCGCTTCGGCCCGGCCCTCCAAAGGTGTATATTTGATCCGTTGCTAGTCTGACACCATCCGAGGAGGGTTCACCGTGGCGATATCCACCATCAACCCGGCGACGGGCGAAGAGCTCAAGACCTTCGACGCTTTGAGTGAGGAGGAGATAGACGGGAAACTGCAGTTCGCGGCGGAGACCTTCCGCGAGTACCGGAAGACCTCGTTTGCGGAGCGGTCCGGGTGGTTGGTGCGGGCGGCGGAGATCCTGGAAGAGGAGGCCGAAGAGCTCGGGCGCATCATGACGCTGGAGATGGGCAAGACGCTCGCTTCGGCCATAGGCGAGGCGAACAAGTGCGCCCGCGGCTGCCGCTACTACGCGGAGAACGCCGAGGGGATGCTCGCCGACGAGAGGATAGAGCTCGAAGGCGCGCGCACGTTCGTCCGCTACCAGCCCATCGGGCCCGTGCTGGCGATCATGCCGTGGAACTTTCCGTTCTGGCAGGTGTTCCGGTTCGCCGCGCCCGCGCTCATGGCCGGGAACGTGGGGTTGCTCAAGCATGCCTCCAACGTGCCGCAGTGCGCGCTGGCGATAGAGGACATCATCCACCGGGCTGGTTTTCCTGATGGAGCTTTCCAGACGCTCCTGATCTCCTCTTCCCAGGTCCAGGCCGTCATCGACGACCCGCGCGTGCGGGCGGCGACGCTTACCGGCAGCGAGCCTGCGGGCCGTCAGGTCGCTAGCGAGGCCGGAGGCAACATAAAGAAAACCGTGCTCGAGCTCGGCGGCAGCGACCCGTTCATCGTGATGCCGAGCGCGGACCTCGACCAGGCAATAAGCGCCGCCGTCACGTCGCGCACGCTCAACAACGGCCAGTCGTGCATCAACGCGAAACGCATCATCGTCCACGAGGAGATAGCCGACGACTTTACGCGCCGCTACGTCGACGGCATGGCCGCGCTCAGGGTGGGCGATCCGATGGACGAGAACACGGACATGGGCCCTCTCGCAACACCCCAGATCCTCGAAGACGTGACAGGGCAGGTGGAGAAGAGCGTAGAGGCCGGGGCGAAGCTCCTCACCGGCGGCAAGCCTGGGGACGGGCCCGGCAACTTCTACCCGCCGACCATCCTGACCGACATCCCCGAGGATTCGCCGGCTTACCGGGAGGAGATCTTCGGCCCCGTAGCCTCGTTGTTCCGGGTGAGAGACATCGACGAGGCCATAACCCTCGCCAACGACTCGGACTTTGGCCTGAGCTCCTCGGCCTGGACGAATGATCCGGACGAGCAGGAGCGGTTCGTCAACGAGATAGAGGCCGGCATGACCTACATCAATCGCATGACCGAGTCCACGCCCGAGATCCCGTTCGGCGGCGCCAAGAACTCGGGTTACGGCCGCGAGCTCTCCCACTTCGGCATCCACGAGTTCATGAACCCGAAGACGGTCTGGGTGGACGGGAGCGGGGAGGGCGCGAGCACCACGGGGGCCGAGTAGGCGACGCCCGGTGAAACCTCTTGCTGACTTCCTGGCAAACGGGCGGTAGATTCTCGGCAGAATGAAAACGATCTACAACAGCCTACGAGGCAGGCCGGAGCGGCTGTGATACTTCTGCGTTTGCTTGGCATCGGGCTCGCCTACGGGTTCGCCTTCATGTTCGTGAAGTCACTCTTCCCCGAGCCTTTCGTGCTCCTGATCATGCAGGGCGGACAGAGCAGCGAGGGCGACCTGACCACCCTCGCCCTCGTCTACATGGGCGTCGGAATGATCTCCGGCCTCATAGCCGCCCCCATCTTCGGCGGCGCGCTGCTCCTCCGCCGCGGCCCCGGCGAGGACGGGAGCTCCGGCTCGCGCCTGATCCTCAGCCTCGCGCTCGCGCTCCTTATTGGCACCATCTCGGGCGTCCTCACCCTGCTCGTCTACGCCTACGGCATCCTCCCGCCCGGCGGAGTCCTCGACCCCCTGGTGCTCATCCGCAACTCCGTCCACTCGGCTCCCGGCGTCGGCCTCCTCATAGCCTGGACCATCGCCCGCGACCTGCTCCCCGCAGGCCTCGCTGGACTCTTCCTCTCGCCCCTGATAGGCGGCGCCCTCCAGCGCCTCTACGAGGCCGGAGAGCCGCCCCAGCAGAAAACCTACGACCAGTACGATTACTAGGTAGCACGCTGGCTGCGCCAGCTTGCCAGCACGCTCCGGCCTCGCCTCCGCTTTCAGCAAGGCGCTTCGCGCCTTTCAGCTTGTCAGCTAGAAAGCCTCGAACCGTTACCCGGTGCGTCGGTCGCGCCCCACGGAGATACGGCCCGCCCGTCTAATCCCACCCGCTCGCGTGAGTCTGCCGGCACCACGGAACCGACGTCCCGGCAGAGGACCGCGCGACGGACGCGGCCCGGTGCGCCCCGAAAGACTGAGAGGGCTGACGGCTGAGAGCGGGGACGAAGTTGGAGCGTGCCGGGAGGCGCGGGGCGCCGGGCTGAAATCTAAATAATGCTGACGAGCGTGGAGATCTTGCACTCCGCTAGGGCGTAATCGTCGCGCCTGCCGGCGGCGCGGACTATGTACTCCAGGCAGTTGCTGCGGCAGTCCACTTTGCCGCAGGGGATCTCGACGGTCCCCAGGTCCTCGACGATGCGGACGACGGGGTCGAGGTTGTCGCCGGGGGTCGCGTCCGTGCGCCGCACGTACTCGCCCTCCTCGAAGTGATCCCGCCCGTAGCGAAACACGGTCATGCGCAGATTGTACACTGGTCTTTGACCTGGATCACATCGAGGTGGGGGAGACAAGCGTGAAGGTCTTTATCTCGGCGGACATGGAGGGCGTCACGGGGGTAACGCACCCGCAGGACGTGATCCCTGGCAGGAGCCAGTACGAACGCTTCCGCCGCTTCCTGACCGCCGACGTCAACGCCGCGATAGAGGGCGCATCGCAGGGCGGCGCGACGGGGTTCCTCGTGAACGAGGCCCACGACGGCATGCGCAACATCCTCCTCGAAGACCTCGACGAACGCGCGGAGTTGATCGTCGGCTCTAAAAAACCCCTCTCGATGATGCAGGGCTTCGAGGGCGCGGACGTCGCGTTCTTCGTCGGCTACCACGCCCGCGCCGGCGCCGAGGGCGTCCTTAGCCACACCTTCAACAGCCCCTCCGTCGTCACGGACGTGCAACTGAACGGTGAGCCGTGCAGCGAGGCCCGCATGAACGCCACGCTCTCCGGCCTCTCCGGTATACCCGTCGGCCTCGTCGCCGGCGACGATCCGACCTGCGAGGAGGCGGAGTCCCTCTACACCAACGTGAAGACCGCGCAGGTCAAGACCGCCATCGACCGTTACACGGCCCGGTGCCTGCCGCAGAGGGTCGCGCGGGAACGGATCCGCGGGGCGGCGGAGGGAGCGGTCCGCGGCGTCGGAGACCTCGCCCCCTACGCGCCGGGGCCGCCCTACACCTTCACCGTCGAGTTCGCGACCGCCAGCACTGCCGCGAGCGTCATGTTCTTCCCGCAACTGGAACGGGTGGACGACCGGCGCGTCTCCTGGACCCATGACGATTACGAGACCGCCTTCAAGATGTTCATAGGCGTCATGCGGATGGCGACGAGCGATCCGGACTACGGGTAGGAGCCCTCCATGAACCCCACCTTCACCATCGTCGACGTCTTCGCCGAAGAGAAGTACGCCGGGAACCAGCTCGCCGTCGTTCGGGGGGCTGCGGGCCTGCCGGACGAGACCCTCCAGAAGATAACGCGGGAGATGAACTACTCGGAGACGACCTTCATCCTCTCCGAAGAGGAACGCGCCAGCGGCTACGACGTCCGCATCTTCACACCGGGCATGGAGATCCCCTTCGCCGGCCATCCGACCCTCGGAACAGCCTACGTCATCCAGAACGAGATCCTCGACACGCCCGCCGAACGTATCGTTCTCAACTTCAAAGCCGGGAAGATCCCCGTGACCTTCGGCGACGTCCTCTGGATGCGCCAACTCCCCCCGGCCTTCGGCCCGACGCTCGACCCCGCCCGCCTGGCCCGGGTCCTCGGCCTCGAAAGAGAAGATCTCGACGACCGCCACCCGGTCCAGGAGGTTTCTACGGGTCTACCGGCCGTTGTTGTCCCTTTGAGGAACCTCGACATCCTGCAGCGCTGCCGGGTGAACTGGGATCTCTACCGCGAGACGGGGAGCGCGGGCAAGAACCTGTACGTGTTCTGTCCCGAGCCACACGAGGGTGGGCCCGGCGACATGTCCGCCCGCATGTTCGCCGACGGCCACGGCATCCCCGAAGACCCCGCCACCGGCAGCGCCGCCGGCTGTCTGGCCGGCTACCTCGTCGAGCACCGCTACTTCGGCACGGACTCCGTGGAAGTGCGGGTCGAGCAGGGGTATGAGATCCAACGTCCCTCCCTCCTGTACCTGCAAGCCAAAAGAGACGGCGACGAAATACGCGTCTCCGTCGGAGGCAAGGTGCAAATGGTGGCGCGGGGAGAGCTGGTTTGAGCCCGAAGCTGTAGGATGGCTGGATGGTGAGGACCGTGCGGTATGTGGTAGTCGTGGAGCAGGGCGAGAACGGATTCGGCGCTTACGTGCCGGATCTCCCGGGCTGCGTCGCGGTAGGCGAGACGAAGGAAGAGGCTTTGCGCCTGATCGGGGAAGCTGTCGAGTTGCACCTGGAAAGTCTGCGCGAGGACGGACTGCCGATCCCCGGGCCCTCTTCCAGCAGCGAGTACGTGGAGGTCGGGACCGCTTGAAGGCTCCGTCCGAGATTATGCCTGGATCAGCTTGAAAGGGAGGCTTCCGTGAGCGGAGGAATCTATCTCATCCATGATAATAACCGGCTTGTCGAGATGACAGAACAACCATACGGTACGGAAGATCTACTGCAAAAACTTTTGGCCGACTATCCGAACCTATTGGCCGGAGACCAGATAGATAGCAATGCACCACGTCGCTGGCTGCTGGTTGCGCGCGAGGTATCTTTGGCATCCGAGGAAGGCGGTTCCGGCCGGTGGTCAGTAGACCATCTCTTTCTCGACCAGGATGCGATCCCAACCATTGTGGAGGTCAAACGCAGCAGCAACACTCAGATCCGCCGCGAGGTCGTCGGACAGATGCTCGATTACGCCGCCAATGCGGTTGTACACTGGCCGGTCGAAAGACTTCAGGCGGAGTTCGAGGTGAATCCGGAGTACGAGCAAGACATTTCGGATCTCCTGGAAGATCCCGAAGCCGATACAGAGGAATTCTGGCAGAAGGTCAAAATCAACTTGAAGGCCGGTAAAGTGCGTCTGGTCTTCGTATCCGACGAGATCCCTACCGAACTCCGCCGCATTGTGGAGTTCCTAAATCAGCAGATGGACCCGGCGGAAGTGCTGGCCGTGGAGATCAAACAATACGTCAGCCAGGACTCGAACCTGAAAACGCTTGTTCCACGAATTATTGGGCAGACGGCAAAAGCCCAAGACAGCAAACCCACGGGCTCTCGAAGCGGCGGACAGTGGGATGAGGAGTCTTTCTTCAAAGAACTCGAAGCTAAAGCGCCTGGAGCAGTCAAGCCAGCCAGAGCAATTCTTGAGTGGGCGAAGAACAGCGTTAGCCGGGTTACATGGGGGAAAGGACCGAAGTATGGGACTTTCAGGGCAATGCTGGATCATCAGGGATCAGCGCACATAATATTGGAGGTTTGGACAGACGGTAATTTGTACATTCAACTTGGAGATCCGCAAGCCTCTACTCTTCTTGGCGAAGAATCGAAACGCTCGGAGCTTGTGCTTCGCTTAGACGAAATTCCTGGCGTCTCTCTTGCTGCTCAAGCTAAAAAGAAGTGGGCGTACATCAAATTGACTTCCCTCAACGAGGAGGCCGCTCTGAAACAGTTCCTCGAAGTACTCGACTGGTTCGTTCAAGAAGTCAAAGCAACATAGTCTTCGTAAGCGCAAGGACGTTCGATCGTAACGCTACAACGAATCTCCCCGGGGTCTTGCAGTCAGGAGCGAACGTGGGGTGGCGCTGGAGTTCATGCCGCCGTGCTCCTTTGGGCGTCGAACAGAGGAGTAGACCGTGCAGATCCGTGGCGCGGACATCGAGGACGTCCGTGAGATCCGGAGGGTAGCGCGGACCACCTGGGATCACACCTACCGCGACAGCCTCTCCGAAGAGGTGCGGACGGAGTTCGTGCGCCGGGCTTACTCGGACGACTCGCTTCTGCAGCGAATAGCGAACGACGTCTTCCTGGTGGCGGTGCGGGACGACGGGGTCTTCGGTTTCGCGGATTTCGGGACCGCATCGGAAGGCGAGGCGGGGTTCGTGGCGATCTACGTCCTGCCGGACACGCAGGGAGAGAGCCTCGGTTCCAGACTCCTCGACGCCGGCCTGAGCAAGTTCCCGGCCAACACGAGGTTCGTCTTGAGCGTAGAGCGGGACAACCCGAAGGCGAGATGCTTCTACAAGGCCCGGGGCTTCCGGCCCGTCCGCGAGCTCGTGGACGTCTACCTCGGGCACGAGTTCGACGACGTCGAGATGGTCCTCGAACCCGGGAGTCAGGTGCAGGATCTCGGCTCTATCCTCCTCCGGGCGACCCCGTTTTGCAACTCTTAGCAACAGTCTGGTAACAGTTTGCTGACAGGGCTGTTAAACGCCTTGATCGGGCGAACTGCCATGATAACTTCGGCTTGTGTGCTCGTGGCATATAGTTGCCGCGAGGGAACGTTGTAAACACGCCGCGCGGTGGAGTTGCCGGGCGGCGCTGCTTTTGAAGGGAGGTGTTCGGTCATGGGCCTGGGCGTGCTCACGAGGGTGAATTTCGAAGGGAAAATCTTGGCGTTACGCGGTCGGTTTGGTGAGACGCTCGGCCGGTTGCAGATGGGGGCTTTGCCCATCGTGCAGACGGCGGTGGCGGCGAGCCTGGCGTGGTTTCTCGCGACGGCGGTGCTCGGGCACGAGCGTCCCTTCTTCGCGGCGATAGCGGCGGTGATCTCGCTCGGCGTGGTGGTCGGGCAGGAGGGACGCCGCGTCCTGGAGCTCGTCTTCGGAGTCGCTTGCGGGCTCGCTGTGGCCGACGTGCTCGTTAGGCTCATCGGGACGGGGACCGTCCAGATCGGGGTAGTCATCGCCCTTGCGATGGGTGTGGCGTGGCTGCTCGGGGGCGGGCCGATGCTCGTCTCCGAGGCCGGCGTGACGGCGCTCTTTACGGTCATGCTGGATCCCACGACCTCGGGTTGGTCGCCGGACCGTTTCGTGGACGCCCTTATCGGCGCCGGCGTGGCGCTCCTGATTCGGGCCGTCTTTCCGAGCGACCCGCGCGAGCTCGTGGAGCGGGCCGCGCACCCGATCTTCGCCGACCTCGTGGAGTCTTTGAGGGAGACGGCTGCGGCCCTGCAAGCCGGGAACCTGGAGATGGCCGAGCACGCCCTGCAGAAGGCGCGGGAGACGGACGCGCGGGTGGGCTCCCTCAAAGAGGCCCTCGACGCCGGCTACGATACCGCGAGGCTCTCACCGCCCCGGCGCCGGGCGCTCGGGCAGCTCGGGTTCTACGCGACCGCCGCCGACCAGCTCGACCTCGCTGTCCGCAACGTCCGAGTGCTGGCGCGGGCCGCGGTGTCCATGGTGCGCGATGGAACGGAGGCCCCGGAGGAACTCTCGCACACGATCCTCGACCTCGCCCGCGCCGTGGAGGCGCTCGCCACCTACATCGAGGAGCCCGAGCACCCGCTGGACACCCGCCGGTTCGCGCTCGAGGCGGCCGAGGAGGCCACCGCCGTGCTCCAGAGGCGCAGCGACCTCCAGACCAGCATGATGGTCGGCCAGATCCGGTCCACCGCCGTCGACCTCCTGCGCGCCTCCGGCATGACCTCCGCCGAGTCCCTGGAAGCCCTCCACGAAGCCGCCCAGCGCGCCACGAAGCACCCGGCCCCGGCCGCCTGACGGCCGGCTCTTCCACCCACCAGACGTAGGGGCGGTTCGCGAACCGCCCCCGGCCGTGATATTTTCCGGCCATGGGCGAGACGCTGGCATAGGTCCTCGGATCATCAGGGTCCGCGACTGCGGACCCGCACCCCGGCCCGCCACGCGGTCGCCACCATGAGGAGCAGACCATGCCACAAGCCCGAAACCTCTCTCAGGAACACCATACGCAGAACGCGCTCGAACCGTTCACCCGTTCTGAAGAGTTGCGCGGGCGCGTGGCCGTCGTCACCGGCGTCGGGAGGCGGCGGGGCATAGGGTCGGCGGTCTGCCGGGCGCTCGCCGCCCGCGGCGCCGACGTCGCGCTCTCCTACTGGAAGGCCTACGACCGAGAGATGCCGTGGGATTCCGACGAAGACGAGTCCCGCAGGCTCGTCGAGGAGCTCAGGGGCGCGGGCGTCCGGGCCGAGGCCATCGAGGTGGACCTGTCCTTGGCTGAATCCCCGAAAGAGCTTCTCGATGCGGCGGAAGCAAGGCTCGGCATACCGTCGATCCTCGTCAACGCCGCCGCCCACTCGACGCACGACGGCTATGAGAGCCTCGATGCGGAGACCATCGACGCGCATTACGCCGTCAACGTGCGGGCGATGGCGCTGCTGTCGGTACTTTTCGCGCGGCGGTATCCGGGTGGTCCGGGCGGCCGGATCGTCAACTTCAGCTCCGGCCAGTCCCTCGGTCCGATGGAAGAGGAGCTGGCTTACGGCCTGACCAAGGGTGCCATCGAGGCGTTCACCCGTTCGCTGGCGGCCGGGGTCGGGCACAAGGGGATCACGGTCAACGCCGTAAACCCCGGTCCCACGGACACGGGCTGGATGACGGAGGAGTTGGGGCTGGAGTTGCTGCCGAAGTTCCCGGCCGGTAGGATCGGGCAGCCCGAGGACGCGGCGCGGCTCGTGGCGTTTTTGGCCGGCGACGAGGCCGCCTGGATCACGGGCCAGACCATCCACTCCGAGGGCGGTTTCGTCAGGAGGTAGGGACACGACGCTTGTTCTGAGCCCCCGGGGCGCCTTCGAGAAACATGGGTTACCATTACCCGGGCCATGAAGAACTCGAAGAAGTGGCCGAAGCCCTTCGGTGGGCCTCCAAGGAAGTTTTTCGATGATGACGATGGGAGCCTCGATGCCCCGGTCCACGGGCCGCTCTTTCCGCGCCCCGTGTTCATCGGGCTGCTCGTGGTCTTCTGCGTCTCGCTCATGCTCACGGCGGACTGGTTCGGGCTCCTCCTTCTCAACTCGGGCGGGGTGAGCGAGCGCATAGGACCGCTCAACACCGTTCGCGTGATGGCGGTCTTGATGGCCGGCATCGCCGCCCCCTCGGCCCTCCTGATGCTCCACTACAAACGCCTCTACTCCTACGTCTCCGAGCACAACGTGTTCTTCGCCATAACCTTCTCGCTCTCTTCCATGCTCGGCTTGCCCTGCGCCCTCGTTGGAGTGTTTGGGTAGGTCTCAGGCATCAGGTTTCGGGCGTCAGGGAGAACCTGGAAGTAGCGGCTGTTCGGCGGAGACGCTACCATCGCCTCCCGTACCATACTTCCGAGGAGCGGCCGATGTCTCATTACTCCATAGAGTTCAGGCGCGAGTTGCCCGGTCCCAACGAGATGTTCGGGCGTAATGGGGCGACTCTCTCCCACTACGGGCCCGTGCTGGAGGAGATGGGCCGGATGGGTCCAGGGGGGTGGGGGCGGAGGGTGGACCTCGCCCACGAGCGGCTGCTCGGCGTGCAGCGGGATCTCGGCATCTCCGGCCAAGAAGACAAGACCTATCCGACGGACTACGTGCCGCGCCTGGTGCCGGCGGTGGGGTGGGAGGTGCTGGAGCGGGGTTTGACCCAGCGGATGCTCGCCATCAACGAGTGGCTGCGGCGGTTGGAGGCGGGCCAAGACGAAGTCGTGCCGGCAGAGATACTGGAGAGCAGCGTCCTCTACGATGGTTCCATCCCGACGCGGTTCGGGGGCGTGCCGAACCGGCAGATGGGCTTCGACGTGGTGGCCGTGGAATCCGGGGAGGCCGGCGGCTGGGAGTACCTCATCATCGAGGACAACGCCAAGATGCCGGTCGGCATCGAGCCCATGCATCTTTTGCGGGCGAGAACGGCCGAGGTGCTGCCGGAATCATACGCGGCGCTCGGCGTCAGGCCGCTGGACGCCCTGATGGAGCGCTTCGGCGAGGTGCTCAGGGCCGCCTCGCCGAGGGAAGACCCGACCATCGCCGTCCTCTCGACCGGCTACGAAGACCAGTACTTTCTCGACCACAACGTGTTCGCCCGGGAGCACGGGGCCATCCTCGCCGGGCGCCACGAGGTCGAGTTGGATCGGGGCGGCTATCTCGTTCACAAGGAGAGCGGACGCAGGATCGACGTGATCTACGAGCGCATCGAGGACGGCAGGATCTACGACGATTTGCCCGGCCTGATCGAGAGCCAGGCCGCCGGCAAGATCGAGGCCGTCTTCGCCCCGAACCTCGGCATCGCCGACGACAAGGGCGTCTACCCGTTCGTGCCTGAGATGATCCGGACCTACCTCGGCGAGGAACCCGTCTTGCAGAACCTCCGCACCTACTCCCTCGCCGTCGAAAAAGAGAGAGACTACGTCATGGGCCACTTCGACGAGCTGGTCGTCAAGAGCCGCAGCGGCTGGGGCGGCAAGGGCGTCCTCATCGCCCCCGAGGAGTCCGAAGACGCCATCCGGGAGTTCCGCGCCGGGGTCGAAGAGAACCCGATGGAGTTCGTCGCCCAGGAGACCATAGACTTCTCCACCCACGTCCTCTGCGAGACGCAAGACGAAGGTTTCCTCTTGCGCGACTCTTACGCGGACTATCGCATCCACGCCCTCGCGCCCGACGAGCAGACAGTCTGGGTCGTCCCGGGCGCGATGACGAGGGTCGCGGCCCCCGGCAGCAGGCTCGTCAACGTCTCCAGCGGCGGCAAGACGAAAGACACCTGGGTGCTCGGCTAGCCGGAGCCGGCCGGCGGGAGAAGAGCCGTGAGGTCCGGCCGCGCGCGACAGGGGCCCCGTAAAGGAGCCTCCGCCGCGTCTTCGGTCTTCGGGCTATGGGCGGAGCGTGTTCACGGACCCGCAGCCTCCAGGGGGAGGTCTTGGCTAAATTACACAGTACAGGACCGGAGGCTATGCAGCGTACCCCCCAATTGCGCTGGTTCAATCGCCGAGAGCGGCTTCCAAGAAGTACGCCTCAAGGTGGACCCTATGGCACATCTTCCCGCCCAAGCGCGCTAGACTACGCGGCGGTCGTCGCCTTGGTTTTCCTCTCCTCGGGCTCCTGACGCGCCCTATCCGCCCGGGTTCGCGGAAGGTAGGCGTTCTCGGAACTTCGCGCCGAGGGGCTTCTAGGCAGTTCGGCCTCAGTGGGAGTGGGTCAGGCGACCGGCCAGAGCGGCGTCCGCTCCACGGCAACCGGAGAGAGGTCCGCGGGAAACTCCGATCCTGCACGCCCCAGCACGCAGAACTCGGGCGTGGGACCTAGCACCAACTGTCGTCGCCAGAGGCTCGTCTGTGGGGCGTTCGTCCAGGGCTCGAGCCGGGCGTAAAACTCCTCGTAGGAGGTGCCGCGTTGCTTGGTCAGCCAGGTCGCAAGGCCCGACCCTACCGCAGCGGGCTCGCCGCTCCCGAATCCGTATAGGCCCCCGGCCCCGCCCACGGCGGACGCCCCGGCGACCCTGTCGTGCGGGCTCTTGCGTTCCCCGGAGACGGCAACCTCGTTGAGGGGGTCCAGCGCGGAGGAGCCATCGAGCAGGTACCAGTCCTCGTAGCCGCGAGACCCGGGACCGACCCAGGGAGCGCCTTCGATGCGGAATGTCGAGGATCCGCGGAACCCCTCCGGCCCGGCCTCCGCCAGCGTCTCGTGGAAGGAGATCAGGCCCCGCTCGTAGTGTCGGGCCTCGACACCCTCCGACGGCCAGTGCCAGAATACGTAGGCGAGCACGCCCGTCTCCCCCCTTTCCGCTGGACTCTTTCTTGGGGGAGATGATGGCACAAAGAGGGCTGAGGATCTCACGCCCCCCAGCCCTCGTGCTGAGGCTCGGAGCCTCGCTCATGCCGTCTGCTGTTGCCAGCGCCGCCTCACGTCGTCCGCGAAGGCCTC
>Ga0136627_1000454_pt1 | contig 15439 bp, 10 predicted proteins | sample AntDrymUQ4892206_2_FD_104652 | JGI IMG/M metagenome (GOLD analysis project Ga0136627, IMG submission 104652) | Polar desert sand microbial communities from Dry Valleys, Antarctica - metaG UQ489 (22.06) | ecosystem: Environmental > Terrestrial > Soil > Desert | place: Antarctica: Dry Valley... | reverse complement strand
GCGCGTCCCCGGGTTGGAGCCGGGCCGCCGGTCGGCGATGACGACGGCGCCGGATCTGACGCCCACCATCCTCGAGATGACGGGGATCGAGCGCCCTGGCGCGGAGGCGATGCAGGGGAGTTCGTTCGCGGACGTGCTCACCGGAGACAGGGACGAGCATCGACCGTTCGTGGTCAGCTCCTGGCCGCTCTACTTCGCGGAAGGCGAGATGACCACCGCCGTGGATTCCCGGCCCCGACGCATAGCGAGCTACATGCCGATCACCATCACCACCCCGGAGAGATCCTTGATCCTCGGCGGGCCGACGGACACGCCGGAGCTCTACGACCTGACCACCGACCCGCACGAGCGGGCCGACATCTGGGACTCGCACGTCGGCGAAGGCCGGGCCCTGATAGCCGACGCGATCTCGTTTTTGGAGGAGCAGGGGGCGCCGGCGGAGTACCTGGAGCCCAGGAGGCAGGCCCTGGAGCACAGCGCTGTGGACGCGGAGCCGGTCGCGGCCAACCATGGCGAATCTTCGGGGGGATAGCCCCATGGACAAAACGGCTGAATTCGACTACCTCGTCCTTGGTGGCGGCACGGCGGGCGCGGTCCTGGCCGCCCGCCTCGCCGAGGAGCCGGACGTTAGCGTGTGCCTGGTAGAGGCCGGGCCATCCGACGAGGGCGATTGGCGGATACTCGAGCTCTGGAACTGGGTCAACCTGCTCGGCACGGATCTCGACTACGACTACGTGATAGAGCCGCAGGAGCGTGGGAACGGCCTGATCCGCCACAGCCGGGGGAAGATGCTCGGCGGCTGTAGCTCGCACAACTCGGCCATCGCCTTCCGCACCCCCGACGCGGATCTGAGGATCTGGGAGCGGGCCGGCGCGACGGGGTGGGGACCCGAAGACGCCCGTCCCTACTTCGACAGGGTCTTCGACCGAGTCAACATCGAGACGATCCTGCCTGGCAACACCTGCAGCGAGGCCTTCGTCGACGCGGCCCGGCAGGCGGGCTTTCCGCCCATTCGCTTCAACGACGAAGAGATCCGGGAGGGGGTGGGTTGGCTCCAGCTCAACGCCCGCGGGGCTATCCGGCACTCGAGCTCGGTGGCCTACCTCCACCCCATCGGCGGGCTGCCACCGAACCTCACGCTTCTAACCGATACCACTGTGCACCGCATCCTGCTCGACGACCACGGCGACGCTATGGGCGCCGAGACCGACCGGGGCACCATCCTCGCCCGTCGCGAGGTCATCGTCTGCTGCGGCGCCTTCGACACGCCGAAGCTCCTCATGCTCTCCGGGATCGGCCCGGCAGACCACCTGTATGATGTCGGCGTTCCCAACCTGGTCGACCTTCCTGGGGTCGGGGAACACCTCCTGGACCACCCCGAGGGGGTGGTGATGTGGGAGTCGACGAGGCCGGTGCCCATGATGTCGCGCCAGGGCTGGGAGGCGGCGCTCTTCGCCCGCACCGACCCCTTCGCCGAGGAGCCGGACGTAATGTTCCATTTCGGCACCAGCGCCTTCGACCTCAACACCGTTCAGCTCGGTTACCCGACCGCCGAGCAGGCGTTCTGCCTGACCCCGAACGTGATGCGCGCGAGGAGCGAGGGCGTCGTGCGGCTGCGCTCCCCGGACTCCTCGGACCCGCCCCTGATCGACTTCCGCTACTTTACCGACCCGGACGGGTACGACGACCGGACCATAACCGAGGGAGTCAAGCTCGCACGCGCCATCGCCGAGCAGCCCGCGTTGAGGCCCTGGGTCAAGCGCGAGCTAGCCCCCGGCCCCGGCGTCAGGAGCGACGAGGAGATCTCCGAGTACGCGCGCCGCACGGCGAACACCGTCTACCATCCCGCCGGCACCTGCCGTATGGGCGCGGCGGACGATCCGCGCGCGGTGGTCGACCCGCAACTGCGCGTCCGGTGCGTCGGCCGGCTGCGCGTCGCCGACGCCTCCGTCTTCCCGACGATGATAGGGACCAACCCCTGCATCACCTGCATGATGATCGGGGAGAAGTGCGCGGACCTCGTAAAGGAGACGGCGGTCCCGGCGCCGCTGGCGGAAAGGAACCTCTTAGTATGATCGCAACCACGAATTACCCCATGTACGTGGCGGGAGAATGGACCGGCTCCGAGTCCGACGCCCTAATGGACGCGACGAGCCCCGCCACGGGGGAGAAGATCGGGACCGTTCCCCAGGGCACCCGCGAGGACGTCAGGCGCGCCATAAGGGCCGCGAACGATGCCTGGGGCTCGTGGGCCGCTCTCTCGGCCTTCGAGCGGGCGGCCACGATGGGGCGCGTCGCGGAGATCATCGAGGATCGCCGCGAGGAGTTGGCCCTGACCCTGACCCTGGACCAGGGCAAGCCTTTAAAGGCCGAAGCCTACGACGAGGTGGACGAGCTCGTCGAGTACTTCGCGATGGCCGCCGCCGAAACCACGCGCCTCGAAGGGTCGATGCCGCCCTCCGTACACGCCGACAAACGGGTCCTGCTCTACAGGGTTCCGCGCGGGGTGGTCGGCATCATCAGCCCCTGGAACTGGCCATACACCATGCCGGCCGAGATGATCGCCCCCGCCCTGGCCTCCGGGAACGCGGTCGTCTGGGTGCCAGCCCCCTCGACGTCCGTGTGCGCCGTCAAGCTGGCCGAGTGCATCGTGGACGCCGGGGTGCCAGCCGGCGTTTTCAACATGGTGAGCGGTCCCGGGGCGGAGGTGGGAGACGAGGTGGCGGCCAACCCGGGCACCCAGGCGGTTGGCTTTATCGGCTCCATCGAGACCGGGCAGAAGGTGGCCGCCCGTGCCGCGGGCAAGGCGCTCCTTCTGGAGATGGGCGGCAACGGGCCGGTGGTGATCCTGGACGACGCCGACCTCGACGCCGCCGCGGAGGAGAGCCTGACCTCCGCCTTCCTCGGGGCGGGCCAGAGCTGCACCGCCGGGGAGCGCTTCCTGGTGCACGAAAGGGTCTACGATGCCTACCTCGAAAGGCTCGGTCGTGCGATGGAGCGCGAGATCAAGCTCGGCGACCCCTTCGACCCGACGACCACGCTCGGCCCCCTCAACAACGAACCGACGGCCAAGAAAATGGACCAGCACGTCTCCGAAGCGCTGGAGGGCGGCGCCGAGCTGGTCTCCGGCGGCTCCCGCGCGGAGGGCTTCCCCACGAACCTCTACTACCGGCCGACCGTGTTGGGCAAGGTCGGCGCCGGGATGCGCGTCTCGAGGGAAGAGACTTTCGGCCCGATAATCCCCGCGACCATCATCCGCGAGGAGGAGGAGGCCATAAGGGCGATCAACTCCTCCCCCTACGGGCTGCTCTCCGCCGTCTTCACGCGCGACCTGACGCGGGGCTTACGCTTCGCCGAGGCGGTGCGAACCGGATGGGTCAACATAAACGCCTCCTCCAACCACTGGGAGAGTCATCTTCCCTTTGGCGGGAGAGCCGGGTCCCTATCCGGCGTGGGACGCGTCGGGGGGCGCTACGCGATGGAGACGTTCACCGAGTTCAAGACCGTCATCCTGAACCTGGGCTGACGTGAAACGGGATGCTCTCCACGCGCTGCAAACCGGAAACATTCCGGCGGTCGCCGGAGGTGATCCGAGGTCTGATCCGAGGACTCCACGGCGTCCCGGTCCCCACGAGAGCGCGAATCCCGACACGAGCCGCACCTTGTGCCGACGGATCACTCCCCGCGTGGGCGTGAACGTGTTAGAGCGCCAAGGGAACCTAAAGGATAGTCATGGACTGTGGTCGCCACGACGGGAAGGCGCACGCCCTTGACTCGTATACGCACGTATGTTACTAGTGCCACATAGAGAAAAGATATGCGCGATACGCAACGAAAAAGACCGACGACGGGCCCCGATTGGCAGAAGAGGGCGGTGTCGGGGCGGACGGAGGTTTAGCGGTGGAGGATAGGGCGGGCGTCGTGGTCATCGGGGCCGGCATCGTCGGGTGCAGCGCCGCCGCGCATCTGGCGGGGCTCGGGTGGCGGGACGTTATGGTCCTGGATCAGGGCCCGCTTTTCGAGGCGGGCGGGTCGACCTCGCATGCCCCTGGGCTCGTCTTCCAGACCAACCCGTCGAAGACGATGACGGAGCTCGCGGCCTACGGCGTAAAGCGGTACTCGGAGCTGGAGTCCGACGGCAAGCCCTGTTTCTACCCCGTGGGGAGCATCGAGGTCGCGACGACGCCGGAGCGTTGGACGGACCTGAAGAGGAAGCACGGGATAGCGACCTCCTGGGGCGTCGAGTCGGAGTTGCTCTCGCCCGGGGAGTGCGTCGAGAAGAGCCCGCTCTTGGACCTGGGGGAGATCCGGGGCGGCTTCTACGTGCCCTCGGACGGGCTCGCGAAGGGCGTGAGGGTGGGCGAGGCGATGGCCCGGGAGGCCAGGTCGCACGGCGTGAAGTTCTACGGCGAGACCGAGGTGACGGGGATAGAGGTCCGAGACGGGCGCGTCGTGGCGGTCGAGACCTCGCGCGGGCGGATAGAGACCGCGTACGTCCTGAGTTGTGCCGGGATGTGGGGGCCGCGAATCGGACGGATGGCGGGGGCCTTCGTGCCGCTCCTGACGCCGATGCAGCACCAGTACGCCTGGACCACGCCGGTGCCGGGGTTGGAGCCGGTCTCCGAGGAGGCTGACCACGTGATCGTCAGGCACCAGGACAACTCCATGTACTTCCGCCAGCATGGGGAGCGGTACGGGATCGGCTCCTACAGGCACCGCTCGATGCCCGTCTCGCCGGACGAGATCCCCAGGGAACACGGGCCCGACCGGGAGATGCCCTCGCTCATGGAGTTCACGCCCGGGGATTTCGAAGGACCGTGGGAAGAGTCGCGGAGGCTGCTGCCCGCGCTGCGGGGGACGCAGATAGAGCGGGGCATAAACGGGCTCTTCTCCTTCTCGCCGGACGGCGGGTCACTGCTCGGCGAATCCAGGGAAGTGCGCGGCTTCTGGATGGCGGAGGCCGTATGGGTCACCCACGCGGCGGGCGCGGCGAGGATGATAGCCGAGTGGATGACCGACGGCGCCCCGAGCATCGACCCGAGCGGTCTCGACGTCCACCGCTTCGACGAGTTCCAGAAGAGCCCCTCATACGTGCTCGCGCGCAGTTCGCAGTCCTTCCAGGAGGTCTACGACATCATCCATCCCCAGCAGCCCATGGAGGAGCCACGCCCCCTGCGGACGAGTCCCTTCTACCTCCGCCAGAGGGAGCTGGACGCGTACTTCCTGGAGGCCTCCGGCTGGGAACGCCCGCAGTGGTACGGGGCCAACGACTCGCTGCTCGCCGACTACGACGTCCCCGAGATGGAGGAGTGGGCCGGGCGCTACTGGTCGCCCATCGTCGGGGCCGAGCATCTCGCCACCCGCGAGAGGGTGGCCCTCTTCGACATGGCCTCGCTAAAGAAGGCCGAGGTCACCGGCCCGGGCGCGCTCGAGTTCCTCCAGGGGATCAACACCAACCAGCTCGACAAGCCCGTGGGCAGCGTCACCTATACCTTGATGCTCGACGGTAAGGCCGGTGTGAGGAGCGACATCACCGTCGCGCGGCTCGGAGAGACCCACTTCCAGCTCGGCCTCAACGGGCAGAGGGACATCGAGTGGATGGAACGTCACCTGCCGGCCGACGGCTCCGTGCAGGTGCGGGACATCTCGGGCGGGACCTGCTGCGTCGGGGTCTGGGGGCCGCAGGCCCGGGAGCTCGTGCAGGAGTTGAGCCTCGACGACCTCTCCAACGAGGCGTTCGGGTTCTTCAAGGCCAGGCGCATCTACGTCGGCGAGGTGCCCGTCGTGGCGCTGAGGGTTTCCTATGTGGGCGAGCTCGGGTGGGAGCTCTACGCTTCGGCGGACCTGGGCTTGAGGCTCTGGGATCTCCTCTACGGGGCGGGAAGGTCGCTCGGTGTGATCGCCGCCGGCCGCGGCGCGTTCACCGGCCTCAGGCTGGAGAAAGGCTACCGGTCGTGGGGTGCTGATATGACCGCCGAGTACGATCCCTACGAGGCCGGTCTCGGCTTCGCGGTGAAGCCGGACAAGGGAGATTTCGTCGGCAGGGAGGCCCTGATGCGTCGCAGGGAGGAAGGCCCGCGGCGCCGGCTCACTTGCCTCATCCTCGAGGACCCGAGGGTGGTGGTCGTGGGCGGCGAGCCCGTCTACTCAGAAGGCGCGCCCGTCGGCTACGTCACCAGCGCGGCCTACGGGTACTCCATCGGGCAGAGCATCGCCTACGCCTGGCTGCCGCCGGGGCTCTCAGAAGAGGGGGCGAAGGTCGAGGTCGCGTACTTCGGCAAACGCCACGGCGCGACGGTGGCCGAGGAGCCGCTCTTCGACCCGGCGATGAAGCGGATGCGGGGCTGAGGGGGATGGTGATCCGGACCCGTCAACCAGGCCAGGGTCGAGCCGTCACCGCCGACGTTGGTGGAAGCCACCTCTGCCAGTACACAAGCGAGCATCTCCGAAACACGAGGGAGGGATAGATGCGACGAAGTAGCTGAGACCCTGGTAGTTGAAGCGTACGAGCGGTCTTTGATGCGAGGGCCGCGGAGAAATCAGGAAAGGAGACACCCGCGATGGCGGTAAACGACAACCCGGGTATCCTGCAGTACACGAGGATATTCAAGTCCCCGTACTTCTACGGCTCGCGCCGGCACGGGGTTCAGAAGTACAGCGTCTACAACCACCACTACCACCCGCGGTATTACAGGGACCCGGTGGAGGAGTACTGGCAGCTCCTCGACGGCGTCACGATGTGGGACGTCGGCGGGGCCGAGCGGCAGGTCGAGATCACGGGCCCCGACGCCTTCGAGTTCACGAACATGCTCACCCCGCGCGACCTGAACAAGTGCGCCGTCGAGCAGTGCAAGTACGCCTTTATCACGAACGCCGAGGGCGGCATCATCAACGACCCGGTCCTACTTCGCCTCGCCGAGAACCATTTCTGGCTCTCGCTGGCCGACAGCGACACGCTGCTCTGGGCCCAGGGCCTCGCCTACAACTCGGGGATGGACGTGGAGATCCGCGAGCCCGACGTGGGCCCGATGCAGGTCCAGGGCCCCAAGTCCAAGGAGGTCATGACCGACCTCTTTGGCGAGGGCATCCTCGACGTGCCCTACTATTACATGGAGCACCACGAGCTCGACGGGATGGAGCTCGTCATCTCCCGCACCGGCTACTCAGGAGAGTTGGGGTACGAGCTCTACCTGAAGAACGCCAGCCGCGACGGGCTCAAGCTCTGGGACCGCGTGTTGCAGGCCGGCGAGCCGCACGGCATCTCCCCGATCGGGCCCTGCCACATCCGCAGGATCGAAGGCGGCATCCTGGCCCTCGGTTGCGACATGTGGTACGACACCAACCCCTACGAGGTCGGCTACGGCTACAAGTGGATGGTCGAGCTCGAGCAGGAGCAGGACTTTATCGGCAAGGAGGCCCTGAGGAAGGTCAGCCAGGAGGGCATCAGCCGCAAGCTGGTCGGCGTCGAGATCGGGGGCGGGAACCTCGGCTCCTACAACGACGGCTCCATGATCGACTACTTCCCCGTCCTCAACGCCGGCGAGAGGATAGGCAAGGTCACCTCCGCCTGCTACTCCCCGCGCCTGGAGAAGAACATCGGGTTCGCCATGGTGCCCGTCGAGTACAGCGAGATCGGCATCGAGCTCACGGTGGAGCGCCCGGATGAGACGGTCTCCGCCGTAGTGGCCGACCGAACCTTCTTCAAACCGGAGCACGCCGAGCAGACGCTGAGCGCCACGAGCTCCAGTAAGGGCGCATAGCCGAGAAGCAGTAGCGGGGGCCGCCGGGCCGATTTGGCGCGGCGGCCCGTTGACCCCGAAGCGAGAAGAAGAGGACCGTGTGATGCAGGATAGGAGGAGCGCGCTGATCGAGGCGTTGCGGAGGCCGAGGTACGAGGTGATCCCGCTCCCTGGCATCGAGGATCAGGTCCTCGAGCACGTCCCGAAGCACGTCAAGCTCACGGTGACGGCCTCGCCGAAGAAGGGCATCGGGCCCACCCTGGAGTTGGCCGAGCGTCTCTCGGGGGAGGGTTTTGGGGCCGCCCCGCACCTCTCGGCGCGTCTCATCCGGGATAGGGCGCAGCTCGGCGAGATCCTCGCGCGGCTGCGCGAGGCGGATATACGCGACGTCTTCGTGGTGGCGGGTGACGCTCCCGAGCCCGCCGGCGAGTTCGAGGGCTCCGGCGCGCTGCTCGAGGCGATGGACGCGTTCGGGCACGACCTCGAAGAGGTCGGCATCACCGGTTACCCCGAGAGTCATCCGCTGATCAGCGACGAGGTCACCATACAGGCGATGTACCAGAAGGAGCCCCACGCGACCTATATCACCAGCCAGATCTGCTTCGATACCGGGACCATCAACGACTGGGTTCTGCGGGTGCGCCGGCGGGGCGTGGAGCTCCCGATCTACGTCGGGATGCCAGGCGCCGTGGGCATGACGAAGCTCGTTCGGATCTCCTCGAACATAGGCCTCGGCGAGTCTGCGCGCTTCCTACAGAAGTACGGCAACTGGTTCTGGCGAATGTTCATGCCCGGTGGCTACAGCCCCAACGCCCTGGTCGAGGGCGTATCCGCCTCTTTGGGAGATCCGGAACGCAAGGTGCGCGGTTTTCACGTCTACACCTTCAACGAGGTCGGGAAGACCGAGGCGTGGCGGCTCGAAGCGCTGGAACGGGCCGGGGCCACGCTTCACGAGGAGAGACACAAGGAGCCCACCGCATGACGTTACCGACAAAGAAGTTCCCGAACGACCTCGAGATCGCCCGCCGGGCGAAGCTGAGGCCGCTGCCGAAGATCGCCGAGGACATGGGAATAGGTCAGCATCTGCTGGAGCCCTACGGCAGCGACGTGGCGAAGATAAAGCTCGAAGCCATCGAGGAGCTCTCGGATCGGCCGATGGCGAAGTACGTGGTGGTCTCCGCCATCACGCCGACGCCGCTCGGGGAGGGGAAGACCACGACGACGGTAGGCCTGGGGCAGGCGTTCTCCCACCTCGGGAAGAGGGCGACGGTCGCGGTGCGCCAGCCGGCGATGGGCCCGACGTTCGGTATAAAGGGGGGTGCTGCGGGCGGCGGCTACAGCCAGGTCGTGCCGATGGAGATGCTCAACCTCCACCTGACCGGGGACACGCACGCGGTCACGGCCGCCCACAACCTGCTCTCGGCCATGATCGACAACCACGTCCACCAGAACGACGACTTTTTCCACGTCGACCGGCACAGCATCACCTGGCGGCGGGTGCTCGACGTCAACGACCGCGCCCTGCGCAACATAGTCGAAGGTCTCGGGCCACGCGCTGACGGCATCCCGCGCGAGACCGGCTTCGACATCACCGCGGCCTCCGAAGTCATGGCGATCCTCGCCCTCTCCACCTCGCTCAAGGACCTGCGCGGGCGACTGGGCCGCATCGTGATCGGGAGCACCGTAGACGGCGAGCCCATAACCGCCGAGGACCTGAAGGCCGCCGGCGCCATGGCGGTGATGATGCGCGAGGCCATAAAGCCGAACCTGATGCAGACGCTCGAGAACACGCCGGTGCTGGTCCACGCCGGGCCCTTCGGCAACATAGCCACCGGCAACTCCTCCATCGTGGCCGATAGGATCGGGATCCGGGGCGGCGATTACCTGATAACGGAGGCGGGCTTCGGCGCGGACATGGGCGCCGAGCGGTTCTTCAACATCAAGTGCCGCTACTCAGGCCTCAAGGCCGACGCGGCGGTGCTGGTCGCGACCGTGCGCGCCCTCAAGGCGCACTCTGGCAGGTTCAAGATCGTCGCCGGACGTCCGCTGCCGCCGGAGCTCCTTGAGGAGAACCCGGACGACGTGTTCGCCGGGGCGGACAACCTGAGAAAGCAGATCGAAAACATAAGGCTGCACGGCGTCTCGCCCGTGGTGGCGATAAACGCCTTCCCGACCGACCACGACTCCGAGCACGCCGCCATACGCGAGATCGCCGAGGAGATGGGCGCGCGGGTGGCCGTCGCCAACCACTTCTCCGAGGGTGGGGCGGGCGCGATCGAGCTGGCCGAGGCGGTCGCCGAAGCCGCCGAGGAGCCCACCGAGTTCAATTTCCTCTACCCCGTGGAGGCGAGCCTCAGGGAGAAGATAGAGACCATAGCCACGAAGGTCTACGGGGCGGACGGCGTGGCCTACGACATGAAGGCTTCCCAGCAGCTCGACTCCTATGAGAAGAGCGGCTTCGGGAACCTGCCGGTGTGCATGGCCAAGACGCACCTCTCCATCTCCTCGGACCCGACGCTCCTGGGGGCTCCGAAGGGCTGGACGCTCCCGGTGCGGGAGGTGCGCGCCTCGGTGGGCGCCGGGTTCATATACCCGCTGTGCGGAGAGATGAGGACCATGCCGGGCTTGAGCGCCACACCTGCCGCCACGCGCATAGACATAGACGAGAACGGCGAGGTCGTGGGCCTCTCGTGAAGGCGCGGCCAAAAGCCCTCCGAGAACCCGCCGGTGGGCAGCCCTGGTGATCAGGCCGGACGCGGGATCGGATTATCTGGGGCTGCCGCTTGGCGGCTTTCTGGATCTGGTCGCCTCCCGCGAGCCCGCCCCCGGTGGCGGTGCCTCGGCGGCGGTGGCCGTGGCCCTCGCCGCGGCGCTGACGGCCATGGCCGCCCGCTTCTCGACGGAGCACCTCGCCGACGCCGACGGGCTCGCCGGCAGGGCCGAAGGGCTCAGGGGCGAGGTCGTCCTACTCGCGCGGGCCGACGCGGTGGCCTACGGGCGCGTGCTCGATGCAAACCGGGCCCCGCGCGACGTCGGCGAGGAAGAGCGCCGGCAGAGAATTCGGGAGGCGCTGACGGAGGCCGCGGACGTGCCGCTCTCCATCGCCGGGATCGGGGCCGAGGTGGTCGGCATCTCGGCCCGGCTCGCCGAAGAGGGCAACCCGAACCTGCGGGGCGACGCCGTGACCGCCGCCGTCCTGGCCGGGGCGGGGGTGCGCGCCGCGGCGACGCTCGTCGAGATCAACGTCTCGGCGGGAGGGGCCGACGACGGGAGGCTGTCCCGCGTGGCAGAGCTTCGCGCCACGGCCGCCGCCGCGCAGGAGGCCGCCGAAGGCGCCGGGGTGCCCGCGTGATAGTCGGTCGCGGCCCGGGCCGGGGCGTCATTTCGTTCGCTGGAGACGGCGGATGCGGGTGGTGTTGTGGGAAACGGTACAATATCTGTCGATGCGTGTCTGCAGGGAGGGAAAGGATCATCCTATGACCGAGAGAAGAACGCCGCTTTACGACTTCCACTTCCGGTCGGCGAGGAACGTGATCAAGGGTGGCGGAGATTTCATGTTTCCGACTTCGTACACCTCGCCCGTCGAGGAGCACCTGAACGTGCGGCGCAACGTCGGGATGCAGGACCTCTCCACGATGGGGGAGGTGGACATAAAGGGGCCGGGGGCGGAGAGGCTGGTCAGGCGCCTGCTCGTCAACGAGGTGAAGGACATGGAGCCTGGCCAGCTCCGCTACTCCACGATGTGCAACGAGCGGGGCGGCATCGTGGACGACGTGACCGTCTACAAGTTCGACGAAGAGCATTTCATGATCGTCACAAGCTCGGGGCCGCGCCTGAAGACCTACCGTTGGATCTCCGAGCACGCCGAGGGCGCGAGCGCCTACGCCACCGACGTGACCGCAGGTATTGCCCTCCCGGTCGTCCAGGGCCCGCGCTCCCGGAGGTTCCTCAAGACCCTCGTCGATGGCGTTGACCTGGACGAGCTCCGTTTCTTCCGCTTCGCCCCGTGCCGCATCGGCGAGGTCGAGGTCCTGATCTCCCGCTCCGGCTACACCGGCGAGCTCGGCTACGAGCTCTACACCCCGGCGGACCAGGCCGGTCCCCTGTGGGAGTTACTTCTGGATAAAGGCCGCGAGTTTGACCTCAGGCCCTACGGGGTCGAGGCGATGCAGTCTTTGCGCATAGAGAAGAGCCTGCCCCTCTACGGTCCCGACATAAGCGAGGACGACACCCCCTTCCACGTGGGTCTCTCGCGCTGGATCCGCCTGGAGAAGCGCGACTTCGTCGGTCGCGAAGCGCTGCTGCGTGTGCAGGAGAGGGGCCTGGAGAGGCGGTGGACGGGGCTCACCCTGGAGAGCGAGGTGCCAGCCACCGCGGGGGCTAAGGTCTACAGCGTCGGCGACGTGGCGACCTTCCGCGAGGTGGTGGAGACCGGGGCCGAGGCCGGCGGGTACGAGGACGCGCTCATGCCGGGCGACCGGCAGGTCGGGCGCGTCACCTCTAGCGCGATGGGCCACAGCTTCGGCCGGATGCTCGCGATGGCCTACCTGGACACGGCCCACTCCTGGCCCGGCAACAACGTCATAGTGGAGATCAACGGCCGACCCATCCCCGCTAGAGTCTCCCCGACACCCTTCTTCGACCCGGAGAACGCCCGCATCCGGTCCGAGCCCCCGGAGGACGAGCGGCGCTCCGGGCCCAGCCCCACGGCCAACTCCCGCCCGGGCGTGCCGGCCAGGCAGTCGTCCAACGGCGGCTCCGGCTCGTGAGCGTCACCTACTCAGGCCGCTACGACGCCATCGTCGTCGGCGTGGGCGGGATGGGGAGCGCCGCGTCCTACTACCTCGCCCGGCGCGGCAAGCGGGTGCTCGGGCTGGAACGGTTCGGCCTCGCGCACTCCATGGGCTCCTCGCACGGGCACACCCGCATTATCCGGCTGGCCTACTACGAGCACCCGTCCTACGTATTGCTGCTCAAGCGCGCCTACGAGCTGTGGCGCGAGATCGAGCAGACGGCCGACGAGCGGCTGCTGCACATCACCGGGTCCGTAGACGCGGGCCCTGAGGACTCCTGGGTTTTCAAGGGCTCCTGGGAGTCGTGCAGGCTGCACGATCTGCCCCACGAGGTCCTGACCGGCTCCGAGCTGCACCGCCGCCACCCCGGCTACCGCCTGCCCGACGACCACTTGGCCCTCGTGCAGCCAGACGGCGGGTTCCTGGCGCCCGAGAAGTGCATCGTCTCCTACGTGGCCGCCGCGCAGGCGCACGGGGCTGAGATCCACGCCCGCGAGAGGGTCCTCGAGTGGGAGCCGCTCGAAGGCGGGGTGCGGGTCCGCACCGACCGCGGCTCCTACGAGGCGGACAAGCTCGTCGTCACCGCCGGCGCCTGGGACGCCGAGCTCGTCGACGTGCTCGACGGCCTCGCCGTCCCCGAGAGGCAGGTCCTCGCCTGGCTCCAGCCCACCCGCCCCGAGCGCTTCCGGCCGGACAACTTCCCCGTCTTCAACCTGCTCGTTGACGAGGGACGCTTCTACGGGTTCCCCGTTTTCGGCGTCCCGGGTTTCAAGTTCGGGAAGTACCACCACCTCGAAGAGATCGTCGACCCCGAGACCCTCGACCGTGAGACGCACGACTACGACGAACGGTTGCTACGAGACTTTGCCGAGCGCTACTTCCCCGACGGATGCGGGCCGACGATGGACCTGCAGGCCTGCATGTTCACCAACACGCCGGACAACCACTTCGTCATCGACCTGCACCCTGACTACGAGCAGGTCTCGTTCGCCTCGCCCTGCTCCGGGCACGGCTACAAGTTCGCGAGCGTGATAGGCGAGGTCATGGCCGACCTGGCGGAGACCGGCATAACGCGCCACGACATAAGCCTCTTCCGCCTCGACCGCCTGACCCGACCGTCCCGGCGACCGTCCGCCCCGCCGGGGAGCACCGACGGTCGGGTCCCCGAGCGGGACGGCCACTCCCGCTCCTTTCCGCGGGTGCCGGACGTGCGACCGTTCTGGTAGAAGGTTCGTAGGGATCGAGGACGCGGGACGACGAGCTTGAAAGGGGGAGCCAGTGTCGGTCTTGAGGGTCATATCGGGCGCGCTCGAGGACGGGACGCGGCGCGGGGCGGTCTACGGCGGCGACCTACTCGTCTTCGAGAAGGTTCCCCCGATGGAGGAGTTCTGCGCGTTCGCCGATGCCCTGATCCGGGAAATCTTCAAGACCGAGGATCCGGTGAGGGCGCAATTCGAGTTAGGGCGGGGCGAGTATCTTTCCAAAGTAGAGGCACTCCAGAGACGGTTCCGGAAGGATGACGCGGCCAAAGAGCTGTTCCTCGCGGCGCTCGGGCATGTCGGCGTAGACCTGCGGCGTACCTCGTGGGACTGGCTGTACTTGCGCGTCTCACCGCACGGCGATGAGCATGCCGGTCGGCGAACCGCCAAGCTGGGCATTCACCGCGACACCTGGGCCTCCAACGTCTATGCGCAGACGAACTGGTGGGCCCCGATCTACCCGATAACCGCGGGGCGCACCATCGCCTTCTACCCGGCTTACTGGGAGAAGCCCCTGAAGAACACGAGCCGAGAGTGGGACCTGGAGGAGATCAGGGCCGGCAGGTCGAGCGCCCCCGTGGTGCCCGAGCCTACGGAGACCGTGGACACCGCCTCCGAGCTGCGGCCGGTGATCGAGCCCGGAGATCTTCTCTGCTTCTCCGGGGCGCACCTGCACGCCAGCGTGCCGAACATGACGGGCGTCGCCCGGTTTAGCGTGGAGGTGCGCACGGTGGACGCCGGGGACGCGGCGGACGGCCGCGGCGCGCCCAACGTGGACGGCGAGGCCCCCCGCGTGGCCTCGGGCTGGTTCCACCATGTGGGCGACGGCACGCCTCTACCCGCGGTCGGCCCGGGTCCGGCCACGGAACGCAGTGTAGAATAATCCTCCATGGAGACCGTCAATCGCAGGAGCGGCTTCGTCCAATCGGTGGACCGGGCGATAACCGTTATGGAGTTCCTGTCGCGCCGGGGGTGGTCCGGCGTGACGGAGGTGTCCAGAGAGCTTGAGATCCACAAGTCCACCGCCTACCGTTTGCTCACGACGCTGAGGGACCGGGGGTTGGTCGAGCAGGACGACGCGACCGAGAAGTACCGGCTGGGTTTCGGCCTGGTCGCGCTCGCCAGCTCGGTGACGGCGGACCTGGACGTCGCGCGTTGCTCCAGGCCTGTCTGCGACCGGCTGGCCGAACGGACGCTGGAGACGGTCACCGTCGCCGTCCTGGAGGGCGACGACGGCGTCATCATCTACCAGAGCAACTCGGGGTCTTCTGCCTTGAGCGTGAGTTGGGAGGGCCATCACACGCCCCTGCACGCCACGGCGGCGGGCAAGATCTTCCTGCACTACATGCGTGAGGACCAGCGACGCCGCCTGCTCAGGAGGCCGCTGCAGGGCTACACCGAGAATACCGTCACAAAGCCCGCGACCCTCCAAAAAGAGTTACGCGCCAGCAGGGACAGGGGCTACTGGCACACCGTCGAAGAGCTGGAGGGCGGGCTCAGCGCGGTCGCCGCGCCGATCCGTTGCGCGGACGGCGCGGTCGTGGCCGCCGTGAGCGTGTCGGGACCAGCTTTCCGGCTACCGGAGGAGTCGTTCGAGGAGGTCGGCGGGCTCACCGTCGAGGCCGCGGCGGAGATCTCGCGCTGCCTC
>Ga0136627_1000452_pt1 | contig 15464 bp, 12 predicted proteins | sample AntDrymUQ4892206_2_FD_104652 | JGI IMG/M metagenome (GOLD analysis project Ga0136627, IMG submission 104652) | Polar desert sand microbial communities from Dry Valleys, Antarctica - metaG UQ489 (22.06) | ecosystem: Environmental > Terrestrial > Soil > Desert | place: Antarctica: Dry Valley... | reverse complement strand
CTGTGCTCGCCCTACCTCGGCGTCGAAGCGTCGACTCGCGAGGCGCTGCGCGGCATCGACCACTTCTTCCACCTCGCGGCCATCTACGACATGACGGCCGAAGAGGCCCAGAACGCGCTGCTCAACGTGGGCGGCACGCAGAACGCGATCGCCCTCGCCGACGACCTCGGGGCGAAGCGCTTCCACCACGCCTCCTCGATCGCCGTGGCGGGGACCTACGAGGGCCACTTCACCGAGGACATGTTCGACGAGGGCCAGAAGCTGCCCTCGCCGTACCACAAGACCAAGTTCGAGTCCGAGAGGCTGGTGCGCAGCCGCGTGCGAGGCGCCTGGCGCGTATATCGGCCGGCGATCGTCGTCGGCGACTCGCGCACGGGCGAGATGGACAAGATCGACGGCCCCTACTACTTCTTCAAGGCCCTGCAGAAGGCGCGCCGCGCGCTGCCGCAGTGGTTCCCGCTGATCGGCCTCGAGGTGGGCTGGACCAACATCGTGCCGGTCGACTGGGTCGCCGCGGCAATGGATCACATCGCGCACGAGCCGGGCCTCGACGGCCAGGCGTTCCACCTGGTGAACCCGCGGCCCCAGCGGGCCGGCGAGGTGCTCAACACCTTCGCCCGCGCCGGCCACGCGCCGCAGATGGTCCTGCGCGTCGACAAGCGGATGACCGACATGCTGCCCAAGGGCGTGCTCTCCTACGCTATGAAGCTGCCCGCGCTCAAGGAGGTCCGGCGCACGCTGCTGGCCGACATCGGGATTCCCGACAGGGTGATCGAGCACATGGCGCTGGCGCCGCGCTTCGACGGGCGCGACACGCAGCGCGCGCTCAAGGGCACCGGCATCGAGGTCCCGCCGCTCGAGAGCTACTCCGAGAAGCTGTGGGACTACTGGGAGCGCAACCTCGACCCCGACCTCTTCAAGGATCGCTCGTTCGCGGGCGCGATCAACGGCAAGACGGTCGTCATCACGGGCGCCTCGAGCGGGATCGGCAAGGCGGCCGCGCTGAAGATCGCGGCGGCCGGCGGCATTCCCCTGCTCGTCGCGCGCACCATCGCGAAGCTCGAGGAGGTCAGGGTGGAGATCGAGCGTGCCGGTGGCGCCGCCTACGTCTACTCGGCCGACCTGTCGGATTACGACTCGATCGACGCCCTGGTGGAGAAGATCTTCGCCGACCATGCCTCCGTGGATGTCCTGGTCAACAACGCGGGGCGCTCGATCCGGCGCTCCGTGAAGCTCTCCTATGACCGCTTCCACGACTACGAGCGCACGATAAAGCTCAACTACCTCGGCACCGTCAAGCTCATCCTCGGCCTGCTGCCGCACATGAGCGAGAAGCGCGCGGGGCACATCGTCAACGTCTCTTCGATCGGCGTCCAGACCAACCCGCCGCGGTTCTCGGCGTACGTCGCGTCCAAGTCCGCGCTGGACGCGTTCACGCGGGTGGTGAGCTCGGAGACGATCGGCGACAACGTGACGTTCACGACCATCCACATGCCGCTGGTCCGCACGGCCATGATCGCGCCGACCAAGATGTACGACTCGTTCCCGACCATCTCGCCCGAAGAGGCCGCCGATCTGATCTGCGAGGCGATCCGGGCCAAGCCGAAGCAGATCAACACCCGGCTCGGGACTTTCGGCGAGGTGCTGTACGCAGTCGCCCCCAAGGCGGTCGACCAGATCCTGCACATGGCGTACAAGGTGTTTCCGGAGTCCTCGGCGGCCAGGGGGGACAAGGAGGGCAAGGAACGCGCGTCGGGCGAGGCGACCGCCCTGGCGCACCTGATGCGCGGCGTGCACTGGTAGGCCGGGCGCAAGAGGAGGGAACGTGCCAAGCCTCGGCGTGCGCGTCCTGCAGCGCGTCCTGCTGGCCCGGACCTCGGGCACCGGGTCACCGCGATGCCACCCGGTGCGCGGAGCGGGTCCCTGACGATTCGGGTGCTCAGCCGAGCTGGGCGATGAGCTCGCGCGTGAGGACCTTGCCGCTCGGATTGGTGGGCAGCGCGTCGACGAACACGATCCGGCGCGGGCGCTTGAACGTGGCCAGCAGATCGCTGTCGCGGCAGAAGTCGTCGATGGCCTGCCGTGTGAGCGAGGGATCGCTGCGCACGACGAAAGCGGTCACCACGCTGCCCCACTCGGGGTCGGGCAGGCCGACCACCGCGGCCGCGCGCACGCGCGGACAGCTGTGCAGGACGTCCTCGACCTCGGAGGGATAGACGTTCTCGCCGCCGGTGACGATCAGGTCGTCGGCGCGGGCCTGGAAGTAGTGGTAGCCCTCCGCGTCGCGGTGGAAGAGGTCGCCGGTGTACAGCCAGCCGTGGCGCAGGCGCTCGGCCGTCCGGATCGGGTCGTTCCAGTAGCCCGGCGTAGTGTGCGGGCCGCGCACGAGGAGCTGCCCGACCTCGCCGGTGGGGACCTCCTCGTGCGGGAGGACGTCGCGGTCGGGGTCGTGGACGACGAGACGTGTCTCGCTCAGCAGCGTCGACTTGCCGCAGGAGCCCAGCTTGCGCAGAACGTCGCGGGGGTTCATCAGCAGCGTCAGGCTCGCTTCGGTCATGCCGTAGCCGTTGTACAGGCGCGGGCAGAGGTCGCCCAGGACGCGCTCCATCGTCGCGGCCGGCAGTACCGCCCCGCCGGTGGTGATCATCTTCAGCGAGGAGACGTCGCAGCTGTGGAAGTCCGGATGGAACAGCATGCCCTGAATCTGCGTCGGCACGGCGAACAGCGTGGTGACGCCCTCGTCCTGGATCTCCTGCAGCGCCCGGCGCGCCTCGTAGCGGGGCTCGATGAGGTTCGTGCCTCCGACGAGCAGGTGCGGGATGAAGAACGCCTGCATGCCACCGACGTGGTACAGGGGAGCGATGTGCAGAGCGCGCTCCTCGGAGCCGAGCTGGTACTCGAGGGCGCAGTTCATCGCAATCGCGACGTCGTTGGCGTGCGTGTGCATGACGCCCTTCGCGAGCCCCGTGGTGCCGGAGGTGTAGACGAGCGCCGAGAGCATCTCGGGGCTGATCTCGGCGGAGATGACGGGTTCGTGGCTCGGGCCCGTCTCGGCCAGCGCCTCGTAGTCGTGGTGCGCGACCGGCGGCGGCCGGTCGCCCGGCTCGACGACGATCACCTCCGCCATGCCCCGGACCTCGTCGAGGGCCGCCGCGGCCGTCTCCGCCAGCGACCCGCCGTACGCGAGCACCCGCGCGCCCGAGTCGCGCAGGATGTGGGCGACCTCCCCAGGCGCGAGCCGGAAGTTCATCGGCACCGCGACGGCGCCCAGCTTCTGGCAGGCGAAGTACAGCGTCGTCGTCGCCTCGTTGGCGTGCATGAACAGACCGACGCGGTCGTAGGGGCGCACGCCCAGCCCGGCCAGCGCGTGCGCCGTGCGGTTCACGCGGGCGTTCCAGGACTCGAAGGTCCAGCGCCGGCCGGCATAGACCAGGGCCTCGCGGTCGGCGTGGCGCTCGACGGTACGCAGCAGCATCGAGGCGATGGTCAGGCGGCTGGTCGTCGGGTGGGTGAGGCTCATCAGAGGTTCGGCTTGAGGTCGGGCAGGTCGGCCGACGCGATGAGGTACTTGACCATCTCGGTCGTGCCGCCCACGATGGTCAGCGCGCGGGCGTCGCGATAGATCTGCTCCGCGCGGCCGTACTCCTTGGTGATGCCGTCGCCACCGAGGACCTGCACCGTCGCGTCGGCGCAGAAGATCGCCGCCTCGCTGGCCACCAGCTTGGCCATGGCGGCCGGCTTGACCATCGCGTTGGGCGGAAGATCGCCGCCGTCGTAGAGCTTCGCGGCGCGATAGGTGAGCAGCTCGGCGGCGTCGATCCGCCAGCTCATCTCGACGATCTTGTCCCAAACGAGCTGCTTGCAGCCGAGCCGCTCACCGAACGCCACGCGCGTCTGCGCGTGCCGGCGGGCGATCTCGAAGGCGCTGCGCGCGACGCCGAGGCCCGAGCCGCCCAGGATCACGCGCTCGAAGTTGAACATGCCGAGCATGATCCGGAAGCCCTGGTCACGCTTGCCGAGCAGGTGGTCGGCCGGCACGCGGCAGTCCGAGAACTCGACCTCGCCGACCACGCAGCCGCGCCGGCCGACGAAGTGGTAGGAGCGCGGGAAGGTGAGGCCAGGCGTGCCCGCGGGCACCACGACCGCGCTCATCCCGCGCTGGGCCGGCACCTCCGGGTCGCTGATCCCGTACACGATGTAGGTGTCGGCCACCGAGGCGTTCGAGATGTAGCGCTTGCGGCCGTTGACGACCCACTCGCCGTCGTCCTCGATGCGGGTGCTCATCCTCGCCGTGTCAGAGCCCGCATCGGGCTCGGTGACGCAGATCGCGCCGATCTCGCGCCCTTCGACGATGCCGGGCAGGTAGCGCTCCCGCACCGCGGGTGGCGCGTGGCGGTGCAGCGGATATGCGCAGCTGAGCGCCGTGGCGATGGTCGTCTCGAAGGCGTAGTTGAGCGCGGCGGCCTCTTCCGAGAGCAGCGTGGCATGCGTCAGCCCGGGCTTGGCCAGCGAGCCGCGGTACAGGTCGGGGAACATGAGCGTGAGATGGCCGGCCTCCCCGAGCGCCCGCACGACGGCCTTGACGGCCGGCCAGTCCTCGTCGTGCTCGATCGCGGCGGCCCGAGGCGCCAGCTCCCGCACCAGGAGGTCGCGGATCTCGGCCCGGAAGGTGCGGTCCTCGTCGCTGAGCAGGAAGTCTTGCACCGTGAGGCTACGGCCTCGTGGCTCCGGCGCTGGTGCCGCCGAACTGGCTGCGTGTGACCCCGGAGCGCGACGGCTCGCCGCAGCCGGCCACGCCCGCCGAGCAGGCGGCGCGCAGGAGCGCGCGGGCGGCGGACACGACTACAGGTCGCCCCCTTCGGCGGCTAGGCGGTCGAGCTCCCGGCTGAGCAGGGCGAGGCGTGCCTCCTTGACCAGCGGCATCTCGCGCCTCCGGCGCCGGACGTTGGCGAGGTCGATCTCCACGGTGAGGAGCGCGGGCTCGTGGAGCGGTGCCTCGGCGACGAGCTGGCCCCATGGGTCGTACACGTGGGAGCCGCCCCAGAAGTGCAGCCCAGCCTCGTCGCCGACGCGGTTCACGAAGATCACGTAGCTTTCCAGCATCCGGGCGTAGAAGCGGTTGATGTCGCGCCACTCGTCTTCGATGTTCGGGCGCTGCCCCGTGCTGTTGGTGGGCACGATCAACACGCGTGCGCCGTCTTGAACGGCCAGCACGGCCAGCGCCGGCTGCCAGGCGTCACTGCAGACGAGGATGGCCATCTGCCCGAGACGAGTCTCGAAGGCGCGCATCGAGCCGCCGGGGGTGAAATGCTTGCGTTCCTCCCAGATGTCGTACGTCGGCAGGTAGAGCTTGCGGTGCACATGCCGAACGGCGCCGCTCTCGAGGTACGCCGCGCTGTTGTAGGTGTGCACCCGACCGGCCTCCGCGAAGCCGACGACGCAGGCGATCCCGTCGGCCTCCTCCGCGAGCCCGGTGATCTCTTCGTCGGTGACGGCTCGCGCGACGTCCTCGGACACCTGACCGAGCGCATAGCCCGTCAGCGTGAGCTCGGGGAAGACGACGAGGTCGGCGCTCTGGTCCTTCGCCTGGCGGATCACGTCACGGACGCGTTGAACGTTGCCGTCGACATCGCCGAGAGCACAGTCGACCTGCGCTAGAGCAACGCGCAACGTGCCCGAGCCGTTAGCAGCTGATGCCATGATCCGAGGGTACGCCGAGCGGTTCTGCGCGTACTTCTGGATCCCGGGCTTCGGGCAGCCGTCCGTGCCGAGCCCGCAGTGGTTGAACGTGTCCGCCCATTCTTGGGCACATTACAACTCCGGTTGCGCGTCGAACACACAACGTCTGCCTCGTCGTGAGCCCCTTAGAAGCGCGGGGGAACCGCCGCCCCGCGCAGGCGCAGCTCGAAGTGCAGGTGCGGGCCGGTCGAGTTGCCGGTGCTGCCCGCGCGCCCGATCGGCGTCCCGGCGACCACGCACACGCCCCGCCGCACCGCGAGGGAGGAGAGGTGCGCGTACCAGGAGGTCATGCCGAGCCGGTGCCCGATGACGACCAGGTTCCCGTACCCACCCGAGTCCCAGCCCGCGAAGGTGACGCAGCCGCGCCCGGCCGCCCTGACCAGAGCGCCCGCCGGGACGGGATAGTCCAGCCCGGGATGGAAGCGGTCACCGCGCGGGCCGAAGCGGTCGCTGGGCGTCGCCGCCATCGGCGGGGCGAATATCAGCGGGCTCGTGGGAGCAGGCCCGCGGAGTCGCGCGATCGTCGCCGGTCCGGCCAGCGCGTCGACCGACAGGCCCGCCCAGCGCTGGAAGCGCTGCACCGCGGCGGCGGTGCGCGGACCGAGGCCGCCGTCGACGGGCCCCGACGGGAAGCCGTGCCGACCGAGGAGGAACTGGAGGCCCGCGACGTCCCAGCCCCGGGCGCCGAGACGCAGCGTGCGCGCGCCCAGCCGCGGCCTCCCGCGGCGCCCGAGCGCCCTGCGCGTCGCCGGGCCGGCGATGCCGTCGACCACCAGCCCGCGCCGTGCCTGCAGGCGCCGGACCCCGGCTCTGGTCAGCGGTCCGCGGACCCCGTCGACCGAGCCCGCGTACGTGCCCTCGGCGCGCAGGGCGACCTGCAGTGCCGCGACGTCCGCGCCCCGGGCGCTCGCGACCGGCGCTGCGAGCGCCGGGAGCGCCACCGCGGCCAGCGTGGCGGCAATGCAGCGAAACGGTGTGATGGGGCCGACTTCGCCGCCCCGGGCGCGGCTCCTTCGTCTCCTGCGAGGGCCGCGACGTCAACGTCGACGGCGGCAGGTGGGGAGGAAAGGGGCTGAGGTCCGCGGCAACGATTTGCACGTTGACCCCAATATGTGCGGTCAACGTGCAAATCGCTCGCCATCCGCCACTGACCCTCCCCCCCCAATGGCGCCGTTGACGTTGCGCCCCTCCGAACCCGGAAGGTCAGGCGGTCCCGCCCGAGGCCTCGGCGGCGCGGGCGGCGTGCCAGGACATCAACTCGGCCTGCGTGTTGCGCGGCTCGGTCGCGGACGGCTCGCGCCGGGTCCAGGTGCCGTCGGCGTCGAGCGTCCAGGCGTTCGTGTCGTCGGCCATGCAACACTCGAGCGCGTCGAGCAGCTCGGCCTTCAGGGCGGGCTCGCGCACCGGCGCGAGCAGCTCCACCCGCGTGTCCAGGTTACGCGGCATGAGGTCGGCGGAGCCGATGTAGATGGTCTGCTCGTCGCCGCGCTCGAAGCCGTAGATGCGCGAGTGCTCGAGGAAACGGCCGACGATCGAGTGCACGCGGATGTGCTCTGAGACGCCGGACACCCCCGGCCGCAGGCAGCAGATCCCGCGGATGTTGAGGTCGACGGGGATGCCGGCCTGCGAGGCGCGGTAGAGCGCCTTGATGCAGCGCTTGTCCACGAGCGAGTTCATCTTCATCGCGATCCGCGCCGTGCCACCCGCCTCCTTGGCCGCGATCGTCTGCTCGATCTCGTCGATGATCCCGTCGCGCATGTGCGAGGGGGCCATCAGCACGCGCCGGAACGCGCCGGGCCGGGCGAAGCCGGTGAGCAGGTTGAACATGTCGGCCACGTCTGCGCCCAGCTCGTCGTCGCAGGTGAGCAGGCCGAAGTCGGTGTAGAGGCGCGCGGTCTTGGGGTGGTAGTTGCCCGTGCCCACGTGCACGTAGTGGCACACGCCGTCGCCCTCGCGACGGATGATGAGGATGCACTTGGCGTGGGTCTTGAGCGTCGGGAGGCCGTAGACCACGTGCACGCCGGACTCCTCGAGCGAGCGCGCCCAGCCGATGTTCGCCCGCTCGTCGAAGCGCGCCTTGAGCTCCACCAGGCAGACGGCCTGCTTGCCGCGCTCGGCGGCGCGGATCAGCGCCGGGACGAGCGGTGAGTCGTCGCTGGTCCGGTACACGGTCTGCTTGATCGCCAGCACCTTGGGATCGGCGACGGCCTGCTCGACCAGGCGCTCGACCGACGTGTTGAAGGAGTCGTACGGGTGGTGCATGAGGATGTCGCCCTTGCGCATGGCGGCCATCACGTCCGGCTCCTCGTCACCTGCCTCGCCCTGCGGGCTCGTCACCGCTTCGCGCGCGGCCTGGAGGCGCGGCTGCGTGACCGGGCTCCACGGCTCGTAGCGCAGATCGGCGGAGCCGTGCACGCGGGTGATGCCCATCAGGTCCTGGAGATCGAGCAGGCCGTTGACCTCGAACAGCTCGCCCTCGTCGATGTCGAGCGCACGCACGAGCGGATCGCGCAACCGCCGGCTCATGCCGGCGCCGACCTCCACCCGCACGACCTCGCCGAACCGGCGCCGGCGTAGCTCCTGCTCGACCGCGCTGAGCAGGTCGTCGGCCTCGTCGGACACCGTGAAGTCGGCGTCGCGCGTGACGCGGAACACGTCGCAGTCGACGATCTCCATGCCGGGGAACAGCGTGTCGAGGTGCCTGGCGATCAGGTTCTCGAGCGGCACGAACGTGCGCCCGTCGCCGATCGGGACGAAGCGCGGGAGCATCTCCTTCGGCACCTTCACGCGCGCGAAGGTCTCGTGCGCGGTCTGCGGGTCGCGGACCAGCACGGCAAGCGAGAGGGAAAGGTTGGAGATGTAGGGGAACCGCCGCCCGAGCCCGACCGCCAGCGGCGTGAGCACGGGGAAGATCTGGCGCCGGAAGCGCTCGCTCAAGCCGTCGGCGAAGCCCGGGGCGACCTCGTCGCACGTCTGGATGCGGATGCCGTGCTCGGCCATCTGCGGGCGCAGCGCACGATCCAGGCAGAGCGTCTGGCGGCGGGTCTGCTCGCGCACCGTCGCGCCGATCGCGTCGATCGTCTCGGCGGGCGAGCGGCCGTCCTCGCGCGGCTTGTCGATCCCGGCGTCGACGTACTCCTGCAGGCCGGCGACGCGCACCATGAAGAACTCGTCGAGGTTGCTGGAGTAGATCGCACAGAACTTCAGCCGCTCGAGCAGCGGCACCGCGTCGTCCTCGGCGAGCTGCAGCACGCGATCGTTGAACTGCAGCCAGGACAGCTCGCGGTTGAAGTACAGCGAGGACCTGTCGAGGTCGACCGGAGGGGCGGCGGGAAGCGCTTCCGGCTGCTGCAGATCGGTCACGGCGGGTCCGATGCTAACGCGGTTCCGGGTCGCGAACATCGGCGCGCTCGCCGAGCGCGTACTCCAGCCGGGCGCGGAAGCCCTTGCGCTCGGCGTCGCTCCACAGCTCGAGGAAGCGATCGAACAGCAGCAGCCGACGGGCACGCAGGTGCGCTTCGAGCGCGGCCAGCCCGGCGTGCTCGCGCGCATGCGGCGCCTGCTTGAGCAGCGCCGGGTCGAGGTCGTCCGCGTCACCCGCCGCGTCGCGCAGGGCGCCGGCGTCGGCCGCCATCAGCGCGTCCGCGAACGCGACCGTCTCGGGCACCTGGACGTCGCAGTCGTGGATCTCGCCGAGCAGGTCCTGGAGCTCCTTCACGAGGCTGGTGGCCGTCTTGGCGTAGGGCCCGAAGCACGGGCCGGTGATCTCGAGGATGTAGCGCAGGCGCTTGGCGGCGATGCGCATGTCGTGCAGCGCCACGACCTGAGCCGGGTCGGCCGCGGCCGGCATGAACGCGCACAGCTCGCCCAGCCGCACACGGACGATCCGCTCGGCGTTGTCGGCGAGCGCCTCGTCGGGCTCGAGCCCCTTCACCCGCCGGGCCTTCATGCCTCCAGCGCTTCCCCGGGCTCCGGCTCCGGCTCGGGCTCCGCCGCGTCGGCGAGCGCGAGCAGGCGCCCGTGCAGCCCGCGCGCACGGGCGCGCTCGAGCTCGGCCGCGAGCAGCTCGTTCCCGCGGGCCTGGCGCTCGCGCAGGTCCTCGACCAGGCGCGCGACACCGGGGCGGTTGCCGGCCGCGAGCGCCTTGCCGAACCGCTGCAGCGCGTCGATGTGCACGTCGGGATCGCGCCGCTCGCCCAGCGCGTCGGCGAGCCGCTTGACGTCGCCCAGCACGCCCTTGAACTCGCTGCCGGGGAAGCACGGCGCGAAAATCTCGAGAACCGCGCGGAGCCGGCGCGAGGCGACGCGCATCGCGTGCACGCTCTCGATGTCGCTCGTGTCGAGGACACCTTCGGCGTGGTCGAACAGCTCTCCCGCGCGCACGCGGACGATCCGCGCGCCAGCGCGCCGATAGGGCTCGGCGGGGTCGACGTCGATGTCCTCGGCCTTGGCCACGTTCCTCAGGTCCCGGCCGCCAGCTCGAGGATCACGCCCTCGCGCAATCCGCCGCGGCCGATCCGCAGCGGCATGCCCAGTCGCTGTGCGGCCGCGTCGAGCACCAGTATGCCCGCGGGCAGCAATCCGACGCGCTCCAGTGCGAGCCCGTGAGAATCGGCGACCACCCGGGCCGGGGCGGAGGTGAGCACTCCGAGCGCACGCTCGCACGCCTCGGCGTCCAGCACCGGGCCCACCAGCGTCGGCAGGGAGGCGGCGCTGCCGCCCACGGCGACGGCGTCGTCGGGCTGGGGGATCTCGGCGCCCGCGAACGCCGCCGCGGCGGCGGCGCGCACCCGCGCCACGTCAGCTTCCGTCGGGGGATCGGCCCGGCAGCGGGCGGCCGGCGAGCCCGATCCGATCGCGAACGAGTGCGCCCACGTGACGCCGGCCGCCATGGTGCCGACGGCGATCTCGGTCGACATGCCGCCCACGTCGACGACGGCGATCGTGCCCGGCGGCGTCACCGGGAGCGTGCGTGTGGCGCCGCTGAAGGCGAGCCGGGCCTCGTCATCGCCCGAGAGGAGCACGACCTCGACGCCCGCACGCTCGCGCAGCGCGGCGATCAGGTGGTCACGGTTCTCCGCGCGCCGGATCGCGGCTGTCGCCACCACACGCAAGCGGGCGGCGCCCGCCGCCTCGGCCGCCGATCGCTGGGCGATCACCACCGCGACCAGGTCGTCGACGGCCGCGCGCGGGATCACGCCGATCGCGTCCATCCGGCGCCCGATGCGCGTGAACGCGCGCTGCTGCACGACGGCCGCGAGGCGTCCGGGCGCCGCGTCGGCCACCAGCAGCCGCGTCGTGTTCGACCCGATGTCGATGCAGGCACAGCGCATGGAGCTGCGCGGAAGGTTGCCATGATGGACGGCGATGACCGCCGGAGCAGTCGCCATCGAGGTCGAGGACCTGCACAAGCGGTACGGATCTCACACAGCCGTGCGCGGCATCTCGTTCAGCGTCAGGCAAGGCGAGGTGTTCGGGCTCCTCGGTCCCAACGGAGCGGGCAAGACGACCACCGTGGAGATCCTCGAGGGCTACCGCGAGCGCACGCGGGGGCGCGTCGCGGTGCTGGGCATGGATCCGGGCTCCCGCCCGGCCGCCCTGCGCGAGCGGATCGGCATCGTGCTGCAGTCCAGCGGCCTGTACCGCCACCTCAGCGTGCACGAGGCGGTCAGCCACTGGGCCGGTTTCTACCACGCGCCGCGCGACGTCGAGGCGACCATCGCGCTGACCGGCCTCGAGGCGGCGGCCGGGCAGCGCACGCGCACGCTCTCGGGCGGCCAGCAGCGCCGCCTGGACTTCGCCTTGGCGCTGATCGGCGACCCCGAGCTGGTGTTCCTCGACGAGCCGACCACCGGCTTTGATCCCGCCGCGCGGCGCCAGGCGTGGGAGACGGTCCGCTCGCTGCGCGACCTCGGGAAGACCGTCGTGCTGACCACGCATTACCTCGACGAGGCACAGGCCCTGGCCGACCGGGTCGCGATCGTCAAGGACGGCGCGATCCTCGCCGAGGGCGCGCCCGGCGACCTCGGTTCCGCCACCCGCCGCTACCGCGTCGCCTGGCGCGACGCCGAAGGCGCCCCGCACGAGCGCGAGACCGCGGAGCCGACCGCGCTCCTGCACGAGCTGACGAGCATGGCGCTCGCGCGCGGCGAGCGGCTGCTCGAGCTCAGCGTCACGCAGCCGAGCCTGGAGGACGTCTACCTCGAGCTGACCGCGGAGCCGGCGTGAGCGATCACGTCTTGGACCCCGTGCGCCCGGCCCGTGCGCAGCGCAGTGCGGTCGCCTGGCGGCACGCCGCCTGGCGCCAGTACCGGCTGGAGCGCAAGATGTTCTGGCGCAATCCGAGCGCGGCCTTCTTCAACTTCCTGCTGCCGCTGATCTTCCTCGCCCTGTTCGGGGCGATCTTCGCCGAGCGGGAGGCCGACCTTCGGGTGATCGTGCCGGGCATCGCCGGCATGGCCGTGATGTCGACGACCTTCTCGGCGCTGGCGATGAACCTCACCTTCCTGCGCGAGTCGGGCGTGCTCAAGCGCATCCACGGCACGCCGTTGCCGACCTCGGCCTATTTGGCCGGCATCGCCGGCAACGCGGTGACCAACACCGCGCTCCAGGTGGCGCTCATCACCGCCGCCGGCAGCGTCGTCTTCGGGCTCGACTGGCCGCAGGACTGGGCGGCACTCGTCGCGTTCGTCGTGGTCGGCGTCGTCTGCTTCGCCGCGCTCGGCGTCGCGCTCTCCCACGCGATTCCCAACTTCGACTCCGCTCCGGCGTACGTGAACGCGGCGTTCCTGCCGGTGATCTTCATCTCGGGCGTCTTCTACGACGCCGAGAACGTGCCCGGGCTTCTGCGCGGGATCGCCGAGGCGCTTCCGCTCAAGCACCTGATCGACGGGCTGTCGGGCGCGATGGTGACCGGCGAGGGACTTGCCGACCACGCCCTGGCGCTGATGGTGCTCGCCCTCTGGGCGGCGGTCGGCAGCGCGCTCGCGGTGCGCGGCTTCTCGTGGGACGCGCGGCGGCGCTGAGCGACGGGGTCAGCGCACCGAGCCCAGCACGCGGACGCCCTCGACCAGCCGCTCGGGTGGCTCCGCCGCGAAGGTCAGCCGCAGGTGGGGACCCGGCGGCTCGGCCGGGAACCACGGCCGGCCGGCGAACACCTTGACCCCCGCGCGGAAGGCGCGCTCGGTCACGGCGACGTCGTCCTCCCCCGGGTCAAGCGCGACCCAGAGGTGCAGGCCGCCGGTCGGAGGGCTCACCCGGCCGGAGCCGATCTCGCGCTCGACCGCGGCCACGAGCGCGTCGCGGCGCTCACGCAGAGCGGTACGCACGCGCTTGAGGTGGCGTGGCCAGGCGGGCGCGCCGAGCAGCTCGACGGCTGCCTCCTGCAACGGGCCCGGGACGAAGAAGTCCTCCACCACTCGGGCCGCCCGCAGCCGGCCCAGCGCCGGCCCCCGCGCCGCGATGGCGCCGATCCGCAGTCCCGGTGCCACGACCTTCGTCAGCGAGCTGAGGTGGACGACGTGCCCGTCGGGATCGTCGTGCGCGAGCGGCGGCGGAAGCTGACCCGGATCGAAGGCGAGGTCGCGGAGCGGGTCGTCCTCGATCAGGAAGGCGCCGGCCGCGCGCACCGCCTCGAGCACGCCGGCCCGGCGCTCGGGCGCGAGCACGGCGCCGTGCGGGTTCGCGTAGGTCGGCTGGCAGTAGACCAGCCGCGCGCCCGAGACGTCCAGGGCGTCGGCGAGCAGGTCGGGGCGAATGCCATGCGCGTCGCTCGGCACGGGAACCGGCACGAGGTTCGCGGCGTGCGCAGCGGCGAGCGCGCCGAGGTACGTGGGCGACTCGACGACGACCGCCCCGCCGGCCGGAGCCAGCCCGCGCAGGCAGGCGGTCAGCGCGGCCTGCCCGCCGCCCGTCACGAGCACGTCCCGCGCGCTGTGTCCGCCGCCCAGCCACGCGGCGTGTTGCGCACGCAGCGGCTCGAGCCCCTCGGCCGCCACCGTGCCCCAGGCGCCCGGTCGCCGGGCCGCGCGCCCGAGCGCCTGGCCGAGCGCGTGGTGCGGCTGCAGCTCCTCGGCGAGGTAGCCGCCCGAAAGCGCGATGACGCCCGCCGGCGGCGGGCGCAGCAGCTCCTCGAGAGCGGTGGCGTCGAGCGGGCGCGCGCCGAGCGCGACGGTCTGCCATCCGTGGTCCGGGGTGCTCACTCCCGCGACCGGCGGCGCCGCGACGAACGTGCCCCGGCCCGGTCGGGCTTCGACGAGCCCGCGGCACACGAGCTGGTGGACCTCGCGCTGAACCGTCGCCGGCCCGGCCCCGTGGCGGCGCATCAGGTCGCGCACGGACGGCAGCCGGTCGCCCGGCCGCCCCGCGGCGACCACGGCCTCCAGCTCCATGCGAAGCGCCCCGGCTGTGTTACCGTCAAGCATGGCGAGCAACGATAACGCTACTCGAGCCGATCGGGTAACGGCCCTCGACGAGGATGCCGGCCGGCGCGCGTCCGGCCTGCTCCTCGGCTGCGTCGGCATCCTCGCGTTCTCGTTCTCGTTTCCCGCCACGAAGCTCGCGCTCGACGGCTTCGATCCGTGGCTCGTCGCCTTCGGCCGGGCGGCGGTCGCCGGGCTGCTCGCCGCCGCCTACCTTCGCCTCGTGCGCGCGCCGCGGCCGAGCGCACTCCAGTGGCGGCGCCTGGCCATCGTCGCCGGCGGCGTCATCGTCGGCTTTCCGCTCTTCACGAGCCTGGCCCTCGTGACCAGCGACTCGGCGCACGGAGCCGTCGTCATCGCGATCCTCCCCGCCGCCACCGCCCTGGCCGCCGTCGCCCGCGCGGGCGAGCGGCCGGGGCCGGGGTTCTGGCTCGCCGCGACGGCCGGCCTCGGCATCGTCCTCGCGTTCGTCCTGTACGAGGGGTCCGGCGCCTTGGGAGCCGCCGACGCCTTCCTGCTGCTCGGCACCGCGTGCTGCGCGCTCGGGTACGCCGAAGGTGGTGCGCTCGCGCGCGAGTTGGGCGGCGCCCGCACGATCAGCTGGGCGCTGGTGGCGGCGTTGCCGCTCACGGCGCTGGTCGCGACGTCCGTTGCCGCGATCAACCCGCCCGCCGCCGGTGCGAGCGCGTGGTTCGGCTTCGGCTACATCGCCGTCGTCTCCATGTTCCTCGGCTTCTTCGCCTGGTACGCGGGTCTCGCCCGCGGCGGTGTCGCGCGCATCGGCCAGGTGCAGCTCTGCCAGCCCCTGCTCACCGTGCTCTGGAGCGCGCTCGTGCTCGGCGAGCGCCTGACGCCGGTGATGGTGCTCGCGGGACTCGGCGTGCTCGTCAGCGTCGCGGCGACGCAGCGGGCGCGAATCGTGGTCAGGCCAACACGAACGCCGCGGGCGGCACGCCCTGGACCTGCACGGGCACGGACCTGAGCGGCGAGCGTTGCCAGGCCGCGCGCACCATCCCGAACGCCACCACGTCATGCAGCACGTCGCCGTGGCGGTGCCAGCTCGCCAGCACACCCTCGCGCCGGAAGCCGACCCGTTCCAGCGCCACCTGGGAGCGTCCGTTGCGCGTGCTGGCCCACGCGGTCAGGCGATCGAGGCCCAGATGCTCGAACGCCAGCGTCGCCATCATCGCCTTGGACTCCCGGTTGGCCCCACTCCCCCACCAGCGATGCCCGAACCACGAGCCGACCGTCGCGTGCCGGTTGCGTGGGGAGAGCTCCGACAGGCCGGTGACCCCGATCGGCCCG
>Ga0136627_1000451_pt1 | contig 15466 bp, 17 predicted proteins | sample AntDrymUQ4892206_2_FD_104652 | JGI IMG/M metagenome (GOLD analysis project Ga0136627, IMG submission 104652) | Polar desert sand microbial communities from Dry Valleys, Antarctica - metaG UQ489 (22.06) | ecosystem: Environmental > Terrestrial > Soil > Desert | place: Antarctica: Dry Valley... | reverse complement strand
GCGGTTTCCCGAAGGCGGTTTCCCGAAGGCGGTTTCCCGAAGGCGGTTTCCCGAAGGCGGTTTCCCGAAGGCGGTTTCCCGAAGGCGGTTTCCCGAAGGCGGTTTGTGGCTGTGCGGCCAGCTTCGCCGTGGTCGGCTACCGGACTATGGTTTCGTCGCCTCGGAGGACTTCGACGGCCTCCGGGTCGGTGTGGAAGATCCGGACTTGGACGGTCGAGGCGGCGAGGAGGACACCGAGGATGCCGCTTTGGAGATCCTGTGGCCGCGCCGGTTCGACCCACCCGACATCGGCGTTCGAAAGGTCGGCGTCGGTCGTGACGAAACGCTGGAGAAGGAGGCTGAAAGGAACCCGCAAAGTTAGCGCGAGAACCACCCCGAGAACCACGAGGAGATAAAGAGCCGTCCCGCCGAGATATATCCCGATGCCCACGGCGGCGATAAAAAAGACCGCCGCGAGGAGGTTCGCGGCCACGATGGTCGTCCCGCAATTCCTGTGGATGGCGAGCTTTTTCTCGCGTCCGTTGAGCCTTCGGAGGGCTTCCCTCGACGCTTTCTCGACCTCTTCGAGGGAGCGGACACCTTGAACGAAGAAGCCGTCGTCGGTGGAGTATCCGTTGAATTTCCGGCCCGGCTCCTTCTCCATCATCACCGCGATCGTCGCGTGTTCGAGGGCGTGGTTCCGCCTGAGAATCTTGTTTCCGAACATGGTTTTGAGTTGCCCCGGATACACGAACAAACTCCCCACCGCCCGGAGCGAGAAGATTATCGGAAGCAAGAATATGAAGAAAACAACGAAAACCGCCGCCAGGAATATGAATAAAATCGCCACGCCACTCACCTTCGCATTCGACTCTTTTTATCTATTTTACCCATACGCAGTATACGCGACGCGAGCCTTCCGGGACGATAAACTTCTCACCCGCGCCACTCGAAGTCGAGGATCTTTTCTCCGGGTTCGTCGAGTTCTTCGAGGAGCGAGAGCGCCGCGAAGGCGACCTCCCGACGACCATCCGCATCCCCCGCCGCGCCCATCGGGAAGTTGTATGGGAATGAGACGCGGGCGACGCGGGGAGCCGACATCCCATCCTCCATCGAGAGCGTCGTCGTCGGTATGCCGAGCCTTTCTATTTCCCCACTCACCAGCCCGACCGACCGATGGCAAAGCGGTCACGAAGGCGTGAGAAGGACGGCATCCACCCCATCGCCGAGAAGCTCACCCGCGACTTCGGGGGCGGACTCCTCGATGAGAGGCCCGGTGTCGTGTATGGCTCCCATGAACGAGAAATGGCGGTGGTTCACCGAGCCGACGACCCCTTCTTCGGCGAGCTTTCGTATCGTCCGAAGGGGGAAAACACAGTCGAGGTCGGAGCGGTCGTCGGCGAAATAAGCGTGCGTCCATGTGAGTTCTTCGGCGCAATTTGGGATCTCCCGATATGAAAAGTCCCCGAGAAAGTCGTCAATGTCGAAGCGGTCGTCGTCAGGCAAATGGACGCCACCCGTCGTGACGAGCGCGACCTTCGCCGAAGCGAGGGGTTTCGTGAAAGGTGCGAAGGGGATCACGAAGAGTCCGGCGCGGGCCGAGCCGGGAGCCACTCCACCCGGAGACGAGCGGATCCCCGGCGAAGAACCCGAAACCCGAAACCTGAAGCGAAGCGGCTTCTCGACCCCCGCACAACCGAAAATGCGGCGCCATCGCCCGAATTCGGCACCCCGACAAAAAGCTGAAAAGCTGAAAAGCGAAGCGGGGCATCAAACATTGAAACGGACGATCACCGTATCGCCGTCTTTGACGATATAGTCGCGGCCTTCGAGACGGATGCCCGCGGCTTCCTTCGCTTTGTTCCACGAACCCGCCGAAACGACGGAGTCCCAGTTTCCGACTTCGGCGGCGATGAAGCCGCGCTCCATGTCGGTGTGGATGCTTCCGGCGGCCTTCCTCGCCGTCGAGCCTTCCTCGACCGTCCACGCCCGGCTCTCTTTCTCCCCGGTGGTGAAGAACGTGATGAGTCCGAGGAGACGGTACGCCGAGCGGATGAACTCGTCGAATCCGGTCTTCTCGACCCCGAGCATTTCGAGGTATTCGCGCGCTTCGTCGGGCGGTAGATCCACGACCTCCGCCTCGAGCTTCGCCGAAAGTCTCACGCTCTCCGCGCCTTCTTTCTCGGCGAACTGTTTGACTTTCGAGCTGTGTTCGTTGCCTTCGGCGACATATTCCTCATCCACGTTCGAGACGTACAACGTCGGCTTCGCGGTGATGAGGGTTCCCATCGCCTCCCCGATGTTTTCGGTGGCGGGGAACGTTCTCGCGGGGGAGCCTTCGTAAAGGTGTTCGCGGAGTTTTTCGAGTTCGTCGGCTTCGGCTTTGAGTTTCGAGTCGCCGCTTTTGGCGGCTTTCGAGGTACGTTCGAGGCGGCGTTCGATGGTGGCGAGGTCGGCGAAGAGGAGTTCGGTGTTTATGGTTTCGATGTCGCCGATGGGATCGACGCCTCCGTGGACGTGCGCCACGTTCTCGTCCTCGAAGCACCGCACGACGTGCGCCACGGCGTCGCACTCGCGGATGTTCCCGAGGAATTTGTTGCCGAGGCCCTCGCCCGCGCTCGCGCCCTTCACGAGGCCCGCGATGTCCACGAAATCAACCGTCGCGTGGACGACGCTTTTGCTTTTCGAGATGTCCGCGAGGGCGTCGAGGCGAGAGTCCGGCACCACCGAAACCCCGAGGTTCGGGTCAATGGTGGTGAACGGATAATTCTGAGCCTCCGCGCCCGCCTTCGTCAAACTATTGAATACCGTTGATTTGCCGACGTTCGGCAATCCCACAATTCCGACTTTCATAAATGAGAGTGTATCAAGTTGTTGCAAGCCCGGTACGAAATTCGTGAGTCGCTTCGCTCCGGTTCTTGGTTTTCCCCGATAATCGGAACGAGCGAGGGGAGCCTCGCATGGATCCCATATAAAATTCGAGCGTTCGGAAAGGAAGATAAACCATGAAAATAATCGGCGCGGATCACACGAATTGGCGGGTGCGGGACTATAAAGCCTCACTCGCTTTTTATCGGGACGTCTTCGGCTTCGAGCCGTTCGGGGTCGAGGAATACGAGAGTGGGGAGCGTCCGCTCGTCTCGCTCCGCGTGACGGACGACTTCGTTCTCCACCTCGTTCCGGACGCGGATTTCGAGGGGAGCGAAGTCGGGGGATACGACCATCTCGCACTCACCGTCGAAGGTGGGAGCGTGGATGCGATGGTGAAGTATCTCGAAAAGAAAGGTGTGGAGATCGAGAGGAAGTTCGAGAGCATCGTGGGTGCGAGGGGGCGTGGTCCGGCGGTATACGTGCGCGACCCGGACGGGTATCGGATCGAGGTGAAAGCCTATCCGGAGGCGTGATCGGAGCGGTACTTCCGCGCCGCCAAAGCCCCGGCGAGGGCCGCCATCCCGATGAGAACCGCCGCCTGCACGAACCCCGAAAACACGAGGCTCGCGAGATAAAGATTCCACGCCTCCTCGGCGGTCAGTTCGATGTCAACGAACTCAATCTCCGCGAGCGTGGCGGCCATTTGCTCGCCGCCGATTTGCTGCGCGGCGATGAGCGCGCCCGAAGCCGCCCCGAGAATATAAATCGGCGCGGTGAAAGCCCCACCGACGAGGCCGGATATCGCCCCGTGCCGCTTCCCCTCCTCGGCGTCGGCGGCGCGTCGCCCACACGAAATGCCGACGAAAACGGCGGCGACAATCCCCGCCAAAGACCCGAAGAGCGAAACGAGGAACCCGACGGCCCCCCCGATGCCGCCCCACACCATCCCGACCCGGACGGCTCCTTTTTTGTCGTCTTCTTTATTTTCCACGACGGACATTTTAGCGCGGCGAATCGAATGATGCGGCCTCCCATCCACACGCGCCACGGACGTACGTGGAGGCGGTCACCCGGATACGGCGGTTTGCTGATTTCGGAGAAAGGGCATCGTCGTGGCTCGGAGCGACGCGGTTTTCGAGTCGAAGCGAGTGGAAGATTTCGGACGATTCATCTCGGACGACTCCGAAGACTCGCTTCACGCCAACGAACTGCCGATCATTCGTAAAGCTCGCGCCAACTCCATATCTCCATAGCGTGGAAACCGGGCCGACTCACAGCTTCCTTCCGCCCGATGCCTCGGATTTCGCCAAAAATTTCCATCGTCCCGGAGGAGGCTATGGAGCCTTCGACGGTCGCGCCCTCCTCCACGACGACGGACGACGACTCCGCCCCCTCCCCTCCCGCCGCCACGACCGCGCCCCGGAACACCGCGCCGCTCTCCACGGTCGCGCTCCCGTTCTCGACGACGAGGACGCCCCGGCATTCCGACGCCGCTTCGCACACCGCCGATGAGAGTTCCACGCTTCCGGAAAGCTCCCCGAACTCGACGTATACGACGGTGCTTTCCGTCGAGTCGTCCGGCCACGGGAGAGAGCCGCCGGAGTCCCGGTAATTTCCTTGCGCGGTCGCCTCCTCCTTCAAAAATTCGAGCGCCGAGCGGCTCCGCCAATTATCCGGATCGAAGGGGAAAGAAAGTTCGCCTTCGGGAGATTCGCCCACGAATGGCGGCGCCGAGGTCTCGTCGAAATCGCGCGTCCCGACTTCGGACGTGTCCCCGGAGATGGCTCCGACCGCTCCGACTCCGGCTTCTTCCACGAGACGCGCCGTTTCCCCGTCCGACCGCCAGTCTCCGTAAATTTCGTCGGCTCCGCGGAGAGAGTCGGCGGCTTCGATCTCGACGTCTCCCCCGCTGAAAACACTCACGCCGTCCACGACCGCCGTATCTCCGATCCGGACATCTCCGACGGCATAGTTTGCGAGCGGCGCGTTCGCGTCGGAGGCGGCGTATACCGCCTCGATCCTCCGCTTCGCCTCCCCGGAAGTCCCGGTCGAGACGACCTCGAAATACTCCGAGTCCGGGTCGCCGCCGGAGGGGAATCCGCATCCCGAGCCGAGCCACCGGATCGAAGCGACGAAACCGCCGCCCTCGAAGCTCCTCTCCGCGCCTTCGCCCACCGCCCACTCGGAGGAGATCGGCTCGTCCGCGTCGAGGGGCGAATCGCATGCGCCGCTCGCGTCGTCCGCGTCATAGCTCGCGGGGGAAGCGTCTCCGAGAAGCTCCCGTTTGGCGGATTCGGCTCCGGCGTCGGCGGCGTAAAAGGCGCTTTGTCCTTGATTCGCCCGAACCACGGACGCGAGGTCGTTTCGGACGAAAACGAGAAGCCCCGCGCCCATGATCCCGACGACAACGACGACCATCACCGCCAGCCCGAGGGCGATGCCGGACTCGTCGCGAAAACCGCCTCGCATCAATCCGCCCGGTTCCGGAGGGCGACGTCGGTCGTCAAAGTTTGGGCGCGTCCCTCCACGTCAATCGCGAGTTCGATGCGAACCACCGACACGTCCTTCTCCTCGGCAGCGAGGTTTCCGTTTTCGTCGAGGTATGTGAAGACGAGGCCGCCGGGGGACGCGGACATGGCGAGGGGGTTTCCCAGCCGATAAAGAGTCGGAGGGGATTCGTCCACGAGACGGTACTCGATCCTCTCCCCGGAACTCGCGGCTCCGATGGCACCGTTTCCATTGAGATCATTGCCGAAAGAGATGCTCCCGGAAGGATTCGGCCCGAAGGCCGGAAAGAGAACCGCGCCGCCATCCGTCCGGCTATACGGGTACGCGGCCCGAAGCTCTCGCTCCATCCGCTCCATGCCGACGCGGGCGCTCTCGACGGCCTCGGCCTTGTCGTTGCCGAACCGGAAGATCCGAACCCCCGCGTCGAAGATCGCGTAAAGAGCGAACATCACCGTGACCATCACGAGCATCGCGACGAGCGCCTCGATGAGCGTGAATCCATCCTCTCTCCGAAATATCTTCACGAGTTTCATGGACGACCCGCCGCCACGAGGCCGGATGTCTCGAACGATTTCCCGTCCCATTCCACCTCGACCGCGACGAGCATCCGCGTCTTCGAATCGGTGGTCGGGGCGAGGTTCCCATCCACGAACTCCGCCTCGACTTCGCACGAAAATTTGCCCGACGCGCAATTTGAAAGCGTCCCGGACTCATATTCCTCGACGGCCCGCTCGAAATCGAGGGCGCGTATCTCTTCGAGGGTTCGGTGCGCGAGGGCGCGGGCTTTGTCATAGTCGCCGCCGGACTGGGAGGCGGTCAAAGCGGAGTCGAACATCGAAGCCATCGGGAGGATGGCGACGGCGAGTATGAGTATCGCCACGACGGCCTCGATGAGAGAATATCCACACTCGGAGTGTCCGCTTTCGGGGTGTCCGCTTTCGGGGTGTCCATCTTCTTTATGGGATGTTTCGTTCAATTCGGACTCTCGAAGTCGGGGCGCGGAAGCTGATTTTGTGCGAGGGGGTTCCGTCGGCGGAGCCGATGATGAGGCTCGCGCTCACGCCGGGGCGGAGCGTCCGCGCCGTACCGTCGGAGTTGAATTCGAGCGTGCTCGTGCGCCCGCATTCGCTCGGGGGGACGGCGGCTCCGAGACCTCCGGCGGCGCAGTCAAGCTCGAAGTTTATTCGCTTTATTTTCGTTCCCTCCGGGAAATCACGGGGCGCGAACTCGACGGCTTTCGGATCCGCGCTCCCCGACTTTCCGGTGTATGTGGATTCGAGCTTCACCATGCAATAATCCACGCCCGCGGCGTCGCCGCACCCCGAAATCGGCGACCCGTCCGGCATGAAGACAACCCGCCAGTCCGTCAATTGATTCGACGCGCTCGTGTGGGCGAGCCGGAGGTCGGAGGCGAACTGAGTCGCCGCCGCATCCACCCGCCTTTGCTCGAGTACCCCGAAAAGAATGACCACCGCGACAGCGAAGAGAACCCCGAGTATCGCAATGGACGCGATCAATTCGGCGAGGGTGAAGCCCCGCTCGTCAAATAAATTCCGCTCCTCGAACTCTCGCTCTCGCATGGGGACGGAATTATTGGCATGTTAATTACATATGTGCCATAGCCAAATTTACGTATTTTTGGTCGCTCCGCCTTCGTCTCCGCTCCGGTTGTTGGTTTGTGGTTGTTGGCAAAAACTAAAAGCCAATAACGGCGGCGAAGCGACCCTGCTTTTACCGTTTCCGCTCGATGAATTCGATGCGGTATCCGTCGGGGTCTTTGACGAAGAAGATGCGGGTTCCGCTCCCCATCGCGTGTGGTTTGCTCTCGAAATCCACGCCTCCGGCTTGTTCGAGTTTGTTTGCGAGGGCATCGAGGTCTTCGACGGCGAACGCGACGTGGGAGTATCCCTCGCCGAGCGGGTATGGCTCGGTTTGATCGTGATTCAGCGTGAGTTCGAGGCGCGGCTCGGGGTCGCCGGGGACGGCGAAGAAAGCGTTCGTCGCGTCGTCTCCGATCGGAACTTGCCGAGTGAGTTCGAGGCCGAGTTTGTTCGTATAAAAATCAATGCTCCGGTCGAGGTCGAGAACCCGATAACATGTGTGGACGTACTCCAAAACGCACTCCTTTTAAATCTGGCTGATTTCCCTCCCTCCATTGTAGCCAATCCGCGGGCGGACTTTCGCTGACGACGCGCGCCCGATTGCTATATCCTCTTTTCGTGGACGAAGCGAGAAAAGAGCCGGAGCTTCCGGAGTCGGAGATCGCGGCGGCGGATCTTCCGGAGAGTCCCGCCCGGCGGGTGGCGACCATTGCGCGGGTCGGGGCGGAGTATGGGTTCGGGTTCGTGTTTCGGCGGCGGTTCACACCGGGGCGGAGGACGGACTTCGGGCGGGTCGGGGTTCGGCTGAGGAGGTCTTTCGAGGATCTCGGCCCGAACTACGTCGAACTCGGACGATACCTCTCGACGAGGCGGGACGCCATCCCACCCGGCGTCGCGGACGAACTCGGGAGGTCGTCGGCTCGGATGCGTGCCGTGCCGTTCGAGGAGGCGCGCGCCCTTCTCGAAAGCGACCTCGGCAACGACCTCCACCGGATGTTTTTGGATTTCGACGAGTCGCCGCACCGGGTCGGGCCGCTCACGCAGTCGCACCGGGCGACGCTTCCGGGCGGGAGGCCGGCCCTCGTCGTGTTCCGGAGGCCGGGCATTCGACGCGACCTCCTCGCAATGCGCCCGGTCGCCGACCTCGCCCGGAGGCGGCTCGGCGAAAGGCTCCCGGTGAACCCGTCGCAAATCGTCTCGGACTTCGCCGCGCAAACCACGCACCGGAGAGACATGCACTTCGCCGCGCAGACGGCGCGGAAACTCGAAGGGGTCGAGGGTTTCGGGCTTCGGGTTCCGAAGGTGTACCGGAGCCACTCGGCGGGGCGGTGCATCACGTTCGAGGCGGCGGGCGGGGAGCCGAGCCATGAGCAGCTTCGCGTCGTCTCGGACGAGCTTATAAAACTCGCGCTCCTCGAAGGCGTTTTCTTCGCCGACATCCGACCGGAGCGGTATGCGGTGGACGGGAGGACGGGGGAAATATGGATCGCCGACCCGACGGAGTCGTTCTCCATCGAGCCGGAGCGGATGCGCGGCCTCGCGGAGGTTTTCGCCGCGGCGAGGCGCGAGGATGTGGACGGGGTCGTTCAAATGCTTTCGCTCGCGGGCGGAGGCACGCCCGGCCCCGGAAGCACGCCGACGAACGCCGCCGCGCTGAAAAGGGAGCTTCGGGAGGCGATGGGGACGCTCGGTGGGCCGCTGTGGAGGGAGCATCCGCTCTCGGAGATCCGGGCGAGAACCCTCGAAGCGTTCCGGCGCGGAGGCGCGTCCATACAACCCGAACTCGCCCGGATGCTCGAGTCCCTCGTCGAAGCCGAAAAACTCCGCGACGACAAAGACGGCGGCCGCGGCGACAAACCTTCCACGATCGCCGCCGCCGAGGGAGTCGAATCGCTCGTCGCCCGGTACCGCGACCCGTTGTATGTCGCGGCCCGGACGGCGAGGAAGCTCGGGAACCCCGACGCGTACGCCGACTATCCCCGGCAAATACACGCCCTCCTCGGGGAACTCAAAGACGGCGAGGTCGAGGTCCGGTTCCGGCACGGCGGCCTCGACGAGCTTATTTCCAAAGTGGACATTCTTGCGAATCGGCTTGTCTTCGCGTTCCTCATTGCCGCGCTCATCATCGGGTCTTCGATGCTCGGCATTTTCGTGGAGGGCGGAATACAAATTCTTGGGGTGAGTATTTTCGGGTTCGTCGGCTTTGTGGCGGCGGCGGTTATGGGGATCATGCTTCTCGTGGGGATCATCCGGTCGGGGAGATTGTGAGGACGGCTCTCCTTCGTCGAGCCGCGCACAATTCGCTTGTCAGCTTTTTCGGCGGGTCTATTTTCCGGTTTCGTTTCCCGTGCGCCTTCGCCCGTAAAGCCCGGAAGGACGGATCCGCCGCGCATTCGCTTTCGGCTTGTCGGCTTTTTGCGGCGCGTCCGCGTTTTGATTTCGTTTCCGTGCCTTCGTCGGAAGTTCCGAAACTTTGAATCCACCGCGCGCGCTTCGCGTGTCGTATGGGATCCGGGTGATGACTTCGCGTCTTTGTTTGTGTGGGGACGGGGAGATGTTTCGCGTCGCTTCGCGCTGCGCCCGCTTCGGGGGCGTGCTTGTTTTCCGGCGAAGCTCCTTCCCAAATGGCGAAAGCTTCGGAAAAATGGATCCGCCACGAAATCGCGCGGCGGATCCGAATGCTTCGGTCAGCCGCTAACGAACCGCCTTTATCCCTTCTTCGATTTCGATATTTAGCGGGTTGTTCACGCGGTTCGTGATGTTCGGGAGGGCGGCGGCCATGTGTATTTCCACGAGATCCGACTCGGACGGGAAATGGCTTTTCAATTTCTGGAAAGTCTCGTCGCTGACGGTGGCGGTTTGGGCGAGTTCCCTCGCGTATGCGATGACGGCTTTTTCGCGGTCGTCGTAGAGGTTCGAGCTATCGCTGTCGGCGACGGCTCCGGCTTTCTCCTCGGTGCCTCCGGTGGCCTGAACCAGGCCAGCTCCGTGACTCTGTCAGTAATTGCACTCGTTCGCCTCGGAACCCGCAGTGAAGGCGAGCATTTTGAGTTGCGGCTCGACATCGCCCGCGCCGAGGATCGAAGCGAGAAGCCGATGCCACGCATCCACTATCTCCGGACGGTGCGCGAGGGCGCGGTACGTGTTGAAAAGTATGCCGAAGTCGCCGTGCGCCGTCTCATACACCTCCTTCACCTCCGGGGGCGCCGCCTCGTCGGTCACGAAGGATATCCTTGCCATCCCTTTCTCCTTTCGTCGAATTCCCTCTCCCGCATTCGGAAGACCGGATGATTTTAACGGAACGAGCGGCCCGGCTCAAAGAAGCTCGCCGTTTAGCCGAGATTCCGCCGGGGTAGGGAAACGTCGTCGGAGAGAACACCATTGGAAGGGGAGACATGGAAGATCAAACACGCAGTGAGATTCTTAAAACCATCCCGTACGGTTTCTATATTACGGGCGTCATCGGCGGCGACGGCGAGGCGAACGGCTTCACGACTTGCTGGGTTTCGCAAGTTTCCTTCGAGCCGCAGCAAATCATCGTCGCCGCCCGCAAAGACCATCACTCCCACGACCTCATCGAGGATTCGGGGGTCTTCTCCGTAAACTTCCTCGACTCCGAGCAAGAAGACCTCGCCCGCCGCTTCACCGAACCCGTCCAGCACGAAGGGGAGACCGTCGGGGGCGCGGAGTTCGTCGCCGGGGAGACGGGAGCCCCGATCTTCGATGAAGCCTTCGCCCACCTCGAATGCCGCGTCGCCGGAAAAATGGAGGCCGGAGACCACACCGTATACCTCGGCGAAGTCGTCGCCTCGAATCTGAAACGCCCCGCCGACATCCTCACCGACCTCGACACCCCGATGGAATACGGCGGGTAAAGCGACTTCGCGCCTTCGGCTCGCCGCGCACGCGCTTCGCGGTCGGCATTTCAGCCTGCCGACTTTTGATTTCCGTGTCGGACTTCGTGGATGCGAACCCGCCTCGCGGAGACGACTTTCCGGATCGCCGCCACCGGAAACGCCCCGTCGAGCCGCCTCCGCGCCGGACGGTGTGGGATCTCGGGTCGCGTGGCGGACACCGGTTCCTTCGACCGGATTCGATGCGCGCTCGCTTCGCTCGGCGGTTTTCGTTCGGGCTTCGGCTTCGCTGTGAGAGAATGATTTTTCGGGAAAGGTGCCCGATCTTCTTTTCGGGACTCGGTTTTGGAAGATTCGAAGAGCGGCGACGGAGGCTCCCTCGCCCGCCGAAAGGCGGCGCGGGGACGGGAGACCGTGCTTGGCGTTCTCGTGTCCGAGGGCGTGGTTTCGCCGGAGCAAATCGGGGCCGCCCTCTCCGAAAGCCGCGTCCGGCGCGAGGGCATCGAGAGGACGCTCGTCTCGATGGGCTTCGCCACCGAAGAGGATCTTTCGAGGGCGCGGGCGAAACGCCTCGGGCTTCCATTCGAGGAAATTGACCCGAAATCGGTCGCCCCGGAAGCCCTCGCACTTATCCCCGAAAAAGCGATGCGCCGCTTCGTGGCGGTTCCGCTCCGGCTCGACGGAGAGGGGGTCGTCGTGGCGATGGAGAATCCGGCGGACATATACGCCGTCGAGGATTTGCGGATGATATCCGGCCATCCCATCTCCCCGGTGATGGCGACGACGGACGCGATAATTTCCGCGCTCGACGCGCTTTTCGACCGCGAGGACCGGGTGCGGAGCGAGGTTCTCCGCGAGACGGAAGGTTCGGAGCCGGAGGAATCGAGCGAGCCGGACACGCTCGTCGAGTCGAGTCCGGACGACGCTCCGGTGGTGAGGCTTTTCGACTCGCTTTTGCGGCGGGCGGTCTCACAGGGGGCGTCGGACATCCACATCGAACCGCACTCCGGAAGGCTCGCCGTCCGGTACCGCATAGACGGTGTTCTCCGAGAGGCGATGAGCGTCCCGGCGAGGCTCGCGAACGGACTCGTAACGCGGGTCAAAGTCATGGCCGACCTCGACGTCGCCGAGAGGCGCCTCCCACAGGATGGCCGCTTCTCGTTCGAGTCCGAGACGGGGAAAATAGACCTCCGCGCAGCCTCGCTCCCGACCGTCCACGGCGAGGGAGTCGTGCTTCGGCTCCTCGACGCGGCCTCCCTCGAAGTGGATTTCACGAGGCTCGGACTCCCCGCCGATCTCCTCGATACGTATGAGCGGATCTTCCGCCGTCCGTATGGGACGATCCTCGCGACCGGGCCGACGGGGAGCGGGAAATCCACGACATTGTATGCGACGCTCGCCGCGCTCAATTCGCCGGAGAAGAAGATCGTCACCATCGAAGACCCGGTCGAATACCGCCTCTCCGGCCCGGCTCAAATACAAATAAACCCACGCGCCGGACTCACGTTCGCCTCGGGGCTTCGGAGCATCCTCCGCGCCGACCCGGACATCGTCATGATCGGCGAAGTACGCGACTCCGAAACCGCCCGCACCGCCGTGGAAGCCGCTCTGACCGGGCATCTCGTCCTAACAACGTTTTCTCAAGACTAACTCTACTTTCGGGACGCATATCACCCGGTGAAAAATTGCCTTCTATGACTGGCACACAGTCACGGCCCACTTTCACTTTAACCCCGTAACGCTCGTATAGTCCTCGCCTCTCCTCCGGCGGAGTTGTCCTCCATACGCCGTTGCCCCTAAACCCTCTATTTGAGAACAGGTCGGATCTATCAAGGGATTTAAGGAGGGTCTCTTTGGCCCGGCGAAATTCTGAAAGCTCCTCTTCGTGGTTGCCGGACTTTTGCAGAAGCCGTTCTATATGCCTTCGCTCTTCTTCCAACTCCGTCCGACGTGCCTTCAGATCGGATAGAGAGATAGCATCTGCATCATAGGCTCGCTGGAATTTCACCCAACGCTTATCCAAGTCAGTTAGCTTCTCTTTGAGTTTCTTAGTATCCGGTTGCGCCGTCGTTGTACTGACAATCTCCCATTCCTTCCAAACGAACAATTCTTCTGCACGAAGACGCATCAATTCTTTGTCTCTTACAGCTTGGAGGGTCCTCCACACCTTAGCCTCGATCTTTGCAGCGGGTACATGCTTTCTCATAGTACACTTGTCAGCATGTCCTTCTTGGTGATTCTGGCAACGATAATATTGCCACTTCTTGTTTCGGGAAACGGTCATCGTCTGCATCCGCCTACCGCACTCGGCGCACACAAGGATTCCCCCGGACAGTTCCCAATACCTGCCATCGTTCTTTGACGGGGAGCGATTGCCTTCGACGTTCCCACGCGCCTTCAGGACAGTCTCAAGCGGAACCCCGCAGCCGGGTACAGGAACCGGGATCTCCTCGAACCGATACACCCCGTGGAACCCATCCGCCAGCGAAGCTAGATAGATGCACAGGATGATTGAACACTCCCTCGTTCATCTGCCCCAGGCTATCAGGGATGTCGAATGGCGAGTGTCCATTTATCTCGTGCATCTATCTAGACCCAGCGGAGCGGTGGTTTCAGGAGTTCAGGCGAAAGCTGTCAAACAGGACGTTTGAGACGGTCGCTCTCATGCAAGAAGCACTCACCCAGACGCTTGTGCCCTACTGGGAAGACCCTGCACTCCTCAAACGACTCACTGGTTACTCATGGTGGGTGGAGGCCGTTGAGGCAATATGACATCAATATACCGGAACGGTATAACGGGTTATGGTGTATACGGGATTATGTGCCGTTTGAGTCCAGTATCCCGTATGCTCCAGCGTCCGCCGGGTACACGCCGTCTTGCACGCCGCGTTGGAGGAGGCCGTTCAGGGCGATCTCATCCTCCGCAACCCCGCGGAACACGCCAACAAGCCCACGGTCCGTCAAGGGGAGATAGAACCTCTAGACGCGGATCAGGCGTTGACGTTCCTCGAAGCCACAAGAGGAGACCGCTGCGAAGCTCTCTACGTCCTCTGTCTCAAGGCCGGGCTACGGCAAGGCGAAACGTTGGGATTGAAGTGGTCAGACATAGACCTCGAAGCCGGAACGCTCCGGGTAAACCGACAGTTGCAGCGTATTCGGCGCGACGGTGAGAAGTCAGGGGCGCTGATCTTCTCCGAGCCGAAGAATGCCTCCAGGCGCACCGTAGGACTGCCGCAACGGGCCGTGGAAACTCTCCATATCCACCGGAAACGGCAAGTAAAGGAGAAGCTACAGGCTGGGCCTCTCTACGAAGATCAGGGCCTTGTGTTCGCCACGGCAAAGGGTACGCCACTCGAAGCTCAGAACGTCGCGAACCGGCAATTCAAACCCACCGCTGTACAATGAAATCCGCTGTGAGGCAATGCCCTTGTCGAATTAGACGGCGTCAGTAGCTAGCGTTTCCCTCCTGCCTTATAAGTAGCTGTATAAGTAGTGGAAGAGGCTGGGGCCACGATGTTGCGGGTCTGCGCCCCGCCATCGGACCAGGAGACGAACGTGTAGGTCTTTTTTCCTAGCTTCTGGGGACTGATGGCGCTCACGGAATTGGTCGAGCCTGCTATTACCGTGCGAGAGAAGGGTGCAGTAGCTTGAGTGCTCCCCACCGCGAGCTTAAGCCCCGTAGGATTGGTCTGGAAACTCAGCACCACTGTCTTCGGATCGAGTCGCACGCTCTTTGTGCTGGTGAGTCTGCCCGAATCGGTAGCTGTAAGCCTCAGCTCCAGGTAGGCAGGGTACTCGTGATCTGGGGCGACAAATGCTCCGCTCGCCACCCCGGGGTAGTCTTGCACGGGGTGCTCGTGGCAGGTATTGGCTGAGGAGCAGTGGTGGAGTATCAGCGACCAGGAGAGCCTTGAAGCTGGCAGCGTGCCGTCTTGCTGATCCGTAGCAGAGCCAGAGAAGGAAATCCTATCGCCCACCTTCCAGGTAGTGGAAGACAGGGGGGCGCTTATGCTCGCCGTGGGTGGTGTGTTCCCTGAGCTTATCTTCAGCGGTTCGTCCAAGGTGTCTGACGCTCCGCGGGCGTCTGTGACCCGGAGGCCTACATCGTAGTTGCCCGCTGCGTAGGTGAAGGCGGGTTTAGCGGCAGTCGAGTCGTCATAGGCGCTGTCTCCGTCAAGGTCCCACGCATACGAGAGGGCATCGCCGTCCGGATCGCTAGAGGGAGTGCCATCGAAGTTCACGGTAAGAGGAGATGAACCGCTGGTCGGGCTTGCCGTGGCGCGCGCCACGGGGGGCTGGTTGGCAGCGAAGTACTTGATGCGCTGGATGGTACCGCCGTCCAAGTTGGCGTAGAACAGGTCGCCTCCTGGTCCTATCTCAAGGTCAACAGGACTAGCCGCTCCGGACACGAGAGTACTGCGTTTAGACGGGGTGGGCAGTCCGTTTGTGTCCTTCTCCATAGTCCAGATGCACTTGCGAGAGTAGTCAGCGAAAAAGAGGGCGCCGTCGTAGCGTCCCGGGTAAGAGCCTCCTTCGTAGAAAGCTAGTCCGGCTACCGAGGAGCTACCGGTTCCGCAGCCTGGTTGGGATGCACGATCGTAAGCGTAGTAAGGACTGTTGACGGCCCCCGCCCCCGCAGCGTAGAGGTTCTCG
>Ga0136627_1000450_pt1 | contig 15471 bp, 18 predicted proteins | sample AntDrymUQ4892206_2_FD_104652 | JGI IMG/M metagenome (GOLD analysis project Ga0136627, IMG submission 104652) | Polar desert sand microbial communities from Dry Valleys, Antarctica - metaG UQ489 (22.06) | ecosystem: Environmental > Terrestrial > Soil > Desert | place: Antarctica: Dry Valley... | reverse complement strand
GGGCGCACCACCGGAGCCGCCCGGGGCCCTGTTCCCGGGCGCGGGGGCGGGGGCGGGTGCCGGGGCGGGCACCGGCGCGGGTGCCGGGGCGGGGTCGGCCGGGGGCGTCTGCTCCGGCGTCGTGGGCTGCGGTGCCGCCTGCTCGCTGGTGTCCGTGTCCTGGGGCTGGGTCGAGGTCTCGGTGGGCGTCGAGGGGGTGCTTCGAGCGGGCTCGTCGTCGCCGCCACAGCCGGCAGCGAACGCGAGCGTGGCGCACGCGAGCGCGAGTGCGAGCCGTCTCATGAGGCGCACTACCCCTCGAGCGCGGGCAGGCGGCGGTCGCAGTGCGGGCAGTCGTTGAGATCGCGTTGTACGAGCTGCTCGAGCGAGCATCCGCACAGGCGCAGGTTCTCGACCGCGTACGGGAGGCTGCTGGGTGACGGCGCGAGTGGGATCAGCTTGCCGACCACCTCGAAGGACTCGCCCGAGTCGCCATCTACGTACTGCCTGCCGGGCTCGACCTCGCGGACGATCTCGCGGCCGGAGCGGACACGCAGGCGGAACTTCTGGCGCGGGCTCATTCGATCGGGCAATCTACCAATCGGCGTGCGCATCCTGATCTTCCACGGGTACCTGCTTCGAGGCACGGGCAGCAACATCTACAACGCCAGCCTCGCCCGGGCGCTGGTGGCGCTCGGGCACGAGGTGCACCTGCTCTGCCAGGACCGCGACGCCGAGCAGCTCGGGTTCGTCGATGCGATCGGCGACTGGGAGCAGGGCCGCCTCATGGTCCGCAACCTGCGCGAGCCGGCTCGGCTGACCGTCTACACGCCCGACATCGGGGGCGTGCTGCCCGTCTACGTCGCCGACACCTACGAAGGCTTCGAGGCGGTGCCGCTGCCCGAGCTCGACGACGTGCGCATCGAGGCCTACGTGGCGGCCAACGTCGCGGCGGTGGCCGAGCTTGCCGAGTCCCTGGCGCCCGACGTCGCGCTGGCGAATCACCTCGTCCTGGGCCCGGCGATCCTGGCCCGGGCGCTCGGCGGCCAGGTGCCCTACGCGGTCAAGGTCCACGGCAGCGCGCTCGAGTACACGGTGCGCCCCAACCGCGGGCGCTTCCTGAGCTGGGCGCGCGAGGGCCTGAGCGGCGCCGGCGGCGTCCTGGTCGGCTCGCGTCACACCGCCGAGAGCCTGTGGGAGGTGCTCGGTGATCCGCAACTGCCCGCGCGGACCCGCCTCGGCCCGCCCGGAGTCGATGTCGAGGCCTTTCTCCCGCTGGCCCCCGCGCAGGCCGCCGCTCGCCTGCGCGAGCTCGCCGGCCGGCTCGCAACCGGCGCAGCCGCCGGCTGGGGCGGCGAGCAGGGCGCCGCGGCCGCGCTGCGCGCGGTCGCGCCCGAGCAGGAGCGCATCGTCGCCTACGTCGGCAAGCTGATCGTCTCCAAGGGCGTGGACCTGCTGCTTGCCGCGTGGCCGCTCGTCGTCGACGCGGTGCCCGACGCACGATTGGTCGTGATCGGCTTCGGGGCCTACCGCGCCGCGCTGGGAGCGATCGTCGACGCGCTCGCCGCGGCAGACCTCGAGGCGGTTCGGGCGATCGCCGCCCGGGGGCGCGAGCTCGAGGGCGGCCCGGCGGGCGAGCTCGCCCAACTCGCGGCCTTCCTCGACGCGCTCGGCGGTCAGCGGCGCGAGCGCTACCTCGCAGCGGCGCCGCGCGCCGCGGGGCGCGTCGTGTTCACCGGCCGCCTCGAGCACTCCGATCTGCCCTCGGTGCTGCCCGCCTGCTCGGCGATCGTCGTGCCGAGCACCTTCCCCGAGGCCTTCGGGATGGTCGCCGCCGAGGGCGCCGCCTGCGGGGCGCTGCCCGTCTCCGCGGCGCACTCGGGACTGGCCGAGGTCACACGCGAGCTCGGTGGTGCGCTCGCGCCCGAGCAGCGCGAGCTGCTGTCCTTCGACCTTGGGCCGGGAGCCGTCGAGGAGCTCGCCGACAAGCTCGTGCGCTGGCTCTCACGGCCGGCCGCGGAGCGCGATCAGCTCGCCGGGGCGCTCGCCGAGCGAGCGCGACGGCGCTACGGGTGGGAGGGGGTCGCAGACGGCGTGATCGCGGCAGCGCAGGGTCGCCTCTCCGAGCTCGCGGAGCCCGCGCCGGGCAGCGCGGCTTCCGGCCCCGCGACTGGGTAATCTTCCCGCCGTGAGCAGCGGATCGAATCGGTGGGCGGCCACCGGCCTGGCGGCCCTCCTGCTCGCCGCCGCGGGGGTCGGCTGCGGCAGCCAGGAGCCCGACCTGATCAACGGCAAGACGCAGTTCGCCGAGAAATGCGCCTCTTGCCACGTGCTCGCCCGCGCGAACGCCTCCGGGGTGCAGGGCCCCAACCTCGATGCCGCGTTCGGTCCCGCGCGCGGCGATGGGCTCGGCGAGCAGACCGTCGCCGGCGTCGTCGAGATGCAGATCGCCAACGTGCGCCGCAGCAGCGAGATGCCGGCCGACCTCGTGGGCGGGCAGGATGCCGCCGACGTCGCCGCCTACGTCGCGCGCGTCGCGGGCCAGTCGGGCGAGGACACCGGCGCGCTGGCGACCGCCGGGGCGCCGGAGGTCTCCAACAAGCCGATCGTCGCCGAGGGCGGGACGCTCGAGATCCCGGCCGACCCCACCGGCGCGCTGGCATTCGCCAGCACGAAGGCCGAGGCGCCCGCCGGCTCGATCGAGGTCATGATGCCCAACCCGTCTTCGGTCGAGCACAACATCGCGATCGCCGACGAGGGCGGCAAGGTGATCGAGGAGGGACCGGTCGTCGGCAAGGGTGCCAGCTCGGACTTCACCGCCGACGTGCAGGCGGGCACGTACCAGTTCATCTGCACGGTGCCTGGTCATGCCGACGGTGGGATGAAGGGCGAACTTACGGTCAAGTAGAGCTCCTGCGAGCCGCCTCGGGCGAGCTATATCCAGGGGGATATCGCCGGCTCCGCGGCGAGGCTGGTCAACCCTCGGCGGCCGCGACCAGCTCGAGCAGCCCGTCGATCAGCTCCGGTGGCCCGGCGACGAGCCCGGTCGGCTCGCCTTCGAGCCTGCGCACCGAGGCGCCGGCCTCTGCGGCGATCAGGCTGGCGGCCGCCCAGTCCCAAGGGCTCAGGCCGCGCTCGTAGTAGGCATCGACGCGCCCGGCCGCGACCGAGCAGAGGTCGAGCGAGGCGGCGCCCGCGCGGCGGATGTCGCGCACGCGCGGCAGCAACGTGGTGAGCACCTGCGCCTGGACGGCCCGGTTGCCGGGGTCATAGCCGAAGCCCGTCGCGAGCAGCGCGGTGTCGAGGCGGTCGGCGGCGGCGAGCCGCAGCGGGTGCCCGTTGCACTCGGCGCCCTGCCCGCGTACCGCGGTGAAGGTCTCGCCGCGCACGGGGTCGTGGACGACGCCGACGGCGCCGCCGTCGCCGTCCTCGAGCGCGATGCTGACAGACCAGGCCGGGATGCCGTAGAGGTAGTTGGTGGTCCCGTCGAGCGGGTCGACGACCCACCGGCGCCCGCTGGAGGCCTCGCTGCGCGCGCCCTCCTCGGCGAGCAGCCCGTCGCCGGGCCGTGCATCGAGCAGCACGCCCTCGATGGCGGTTTCGGCCTCGCGGTCGGCGTCGGAGACCATGTCGGTTCGTGACGACTTGCGCTCCACGCCCTGCGCGGGCCCGCCGAAGCGCTCCAGCAGCAGCGCTCCCGCAACGCGCGCGGCCTCCAGCGCGAGCTTCAGATCGTCGTCGAAGTCGCTCACAGGGCCCTGACCAGGAGCACGGCGGCCACGATCACGCCGATCACGACCACCGCGTAGATCAGGAACCGAAAAGCCTCCCGCTCGGATCTCAGCGGATTCAGCACGGCGCGAACCCTAGCCCCGAGCCACAGCGGAGCCCGAAAACCAAGCTATCCAAGGACGCAGGGAGGCCGTAGTGCTCTGCACACGGCCGACCGAGGACGCCGGAGAGCGCAGGTTTGCAGGGCGAGCCCGTGGAGCGGAGCCACGATCTACAGAATGTAGATCGTGGTGTAGACGACAACCCACATCACGTCGACGAAGTGCCAGTAGATGCCGGGAATCTCGATCCCCCGATGCTCCTTCGCGGTGAAGTGCCCGCGGAAGACGCGGATCGTCGCGAACGCCAGCAGCGTCAGCCCGACGAACACGTGCGCGCCGTGGAGGCCGGTGAGCCCGTAGAAGATGCTGCCCTGGGCGTCGTCGGCGGGAGCGAAGCCGATGTGGACGTACTCGTTGATCTGGACGGCGAGGAAGGTCGCTCCGAGCAGCAGCGTGGTGAGCATGCCGACGCGCATGGCGGCACGGTTCTCGTTGCGCGCGCCCTCCAGCGCCCAGTGCATCGTGAAGCTGGAGGAGATGAGGATGGCGGTGTTGACGCCGGCGATGGCGACGGGAAGGTGCTCGCCCTCGGCCGGCCACGGCGCTTCTCCGACCACCCGGATGAAGAAGTAGGCGGTGAAGAACGCTCCGAAGAGCATCACCTCGGAGATGATGAAGATCAGCATTCCGAGCATGGGCGCGTCGACGCGCGAGCTGTGGTGGGCCTCGGGGGGGCCGTGGTGCTCGTGGTGCTCGTCGGTCGCGTGACCCTGTCCGCCGACGGCGATCGAGGCGGGCTCCATCAGCGCTCGCCCTCCTGCTGATCCCCGGCGGGGCCCGTGAGCGTGGCGTCCTCGGAGACGACGTGGTGGACGGGCTGCGAGGTCGAGCTGCGCACGCGGTTGACGAGGTCGCCGCGCAACCAGCCCGAGCGCGTCTCGGGAAAGGTCGAGATGACGATCTCGTCCACGCCGTAGAAGTCGAGCGCGTTCATGATCGCGGTGTAGGGGTCGGGGTGGGTGACCTGTCCGGTCGCCTCGATGCCCTCGCTGGAGAGGTGCTCGAGCGTCTCGGCCAGGCGGAGGCGCGCCTCTTCCTCCTCGCCGCCGCCCGACTGGGGGCAGATGACCACGAAGCGGCGCGGGCCCTCTTCGGAGAGCGCCTTGAGCTGGTCGACCAGCGGCTGGCCGCCGACGGTCTGGTTGGCGACGACGAGCGTGCGGGTGTCCTGGTCCTTCTCAGCCTCGAGGTCTACGACGACGTGCTCGACCGGCAGGCCGGTGCCCTGTTCGACGCGCGCGACGAGGTCCTGGCGCAGCCATCCCGAGCGTGTCTCGGGATGGGTCGAGAGGAGGATCGCGTCGTAGTCGCGCTCGCCGGTCGCGTCGGTGATCGCCGAGTAGGGGTCGGGGTCCATGACCTCGCCGGTGGCCTCGACTCCGATCTCGAGCAGCTGGTCGATCGTCATCGCGAGCCGGTTCTCGGCGGCGGCGTGCTGGGTGTCGTCATAGACGACGTAGCCGTGCTTGGGCGTCGACTGCGGGCAGATCACGTGCACGGCGATCTGGTCCCCCTCTCCGTGGCGCTTGACCGCGTCGATCAGCGCGTTGCCGACGACGGTCTCGTTGGCGACGACGAGTATCTGCTTCGGCGCGCTCATTCGACGGGGGGCGGCGACCCTCCGCCGCCCGCGGGTGCGGGTGTGACAGTCCGCGGGGCGGGCTTCTCGCCGAAGACGGCGTGGACCGCGCCGGGGACGCCGTACTCGTAGGGGCCGCCGACCACGGTCGGGATCTCGTCGAAGTTGAAGATCGGCGGCGGGGAGGAGACCTGCCACTCGATCGAGTGCGCCCGCCACGGGTTGGCGACGGCGATCGGGCCGCGGCGCCAGCTGGTGATCATGTTGTAGAGGAAGACCAGGAACGAGAGCCCGAAGAGGAAGCTCGACACCGAGATCAGCGCGTTGATCGTGCCGAACTGCTCCGCGTAGTCCGCGACCCGTCGCGGCATGCCGTCGATGCCGACGAGGTGCATCGGCCCGAAGGTGAGGTTGAAGAACACGAACGAGAGCCAGAAGTGCACCTTGCCGAGGGTCTCGTCGTACATGCGGCCGGTTATCTTCGGGAACCAGTGGTAGAGGCCCGCGAAGATCGTGAACACGCTGCCCCCAAAGAGCACGTAATGGATGTGGGCCACCACGAAGTAGGTGTCCGAGACGTGGATCACGACCGGGATCACCGCGAGCATGATGCCGCTGATCCCGCCGAGCGTGAACATCGTGACGAAGCCCAGCGCGAACAGCATCGGCGTGGTCAGGTGGATCGCGCCTCGCCACAGCGTCGCCAGCCACGAGAAGATCTTGATCCCGGTCGGGACTGCGATCAGCATCGTCGTGATCATCATCGGGACGCGCAGCCAGTTGTGCATGCCCGAGACGAACATGTGGTGGGCCCAGACGGTGAAGCCGAGGATCACGATCGCGACCAGCGAGAAGGCCATCATCCGGTAGCCGAACACGGGCTTGCGGGCGTGGGTGGAGATGACCTCGCTGATGATCCCGAAGCCCGGCAGCATCATGATGTAGACGGCCGGGTGCGAGTAGAACCAGAAGACGTGCTGGTACATGAGCACGTCGCCGCCTCCGGCGGGGTCGAAGAAGTGGAAGCCGAGCGAGCGGTCGAGCAGGACGAAGAACTGCGAGCCGGCGATGAACGGCGTGGCGATCACCACGAGCAGCGAGGTGGTGAAGTTGGCCCATACGAGCAGCGGCATGCGCCAGAAGGTCATCCCCGGCGCGCGCATCGTGATGATCGTGACGAGGAAGTTGAGCGCCGTGGCGATCGACGAGGCGCCCGCGAACTGCACTCCGATCGTGAAGAACTGCTGCCCGATCGGGGTCTCGGTCGAGATCGGCGCGTAGGCGGTCCAGCCCGTCGCAAAGGCGCCGCCGTCGGCGAAGAAGGAGGCGATCATCATGACCCCGGCCGTCGGCAGCATCCAGAACGACAGCGCGTTCAGGCGCGGGAACGCCATGTCCGGCGCGCCGATCATCAGCGGGATCACGTAGTTCGCGATACCGGCGAACACCGGGATGATGAACAGGAAGATCATCAGCGAGGCATGCACGCTGAACAGCCCGTTGTAGGTGTTGGGGTCCACGAACTGCGACCCGGGCTGCGCCAGCTCGGCGCGGATCACCATCGCCATCAGCCCGCCGAGGATGAAGAAGAAGAAGGTGGTGACGATGTACTGGATGCCGATCACCTTGTGATCGGTGTTGACCCTGAAGTAGTCCCACCAGGTCTTGGCCCCGTGGCTCGAGTGGTCCTCGGGGATCGTCGGAGCGCCGGAGGCCCAGCGGAACCAGTAGTCGAAGCAGCCGATGCCGACGATGAAGCCGAGCGGCATCGTCAGCAGGGCGACGGTGGTGATCGCGGTCCAGTCGAACAGCGGGTCGTAGCCGTAGAGGGCGCGGACCAGGACGACGAGGCCGAGCGCGAACAGGAAGGAGAGCGGCTGGCTGATCGCCGCGCGATACCAGCCGGGGCCCCGCAGGCGGGCGGCGAGCGTCATCCTCCTCCTCCGGCCACGCCGAAAACGTATCCCACCGGGGCGCCGGCGCCCGCGGCGGCGAGACCACCGCCGGCATCGGCCCCGCTGTCCTGCTCCTCCTTGCGGCGCTTGCGCTCGGTGGCCCATGCCTCGTAGGAGCCCGGGCTCACCACGCGGACCGAGCTGCGCATCGTCGAGTGCCCGATGCCGCACAGCTCGGCGCAGACGACGTCGTAGTTGCCGAGCCGGCTCGGGGTCACGCGGATCTTGGTGGTGATGCCGGGCACGGCGTCGGTCTTCAGCCGGAACTCGGGCACCCAGAAGTCGTGCAGGACGTCGCCGCTGTTGATGTCGAACTCGACCGGGCGGTCCTTGGCGAGCACCAGCGTGTCCGAGCTGAAGCCCTGCTCGGGGTAGCGGTAGCTCCAGGCGAACTGCTGGCCGGTGACCTCGACGATCAGCGCATCCGGCTCGGAGGCCTCGATGTCGTCGAGCACGACCCAGCCGTAGACGGCGAGCAGCGAGACCATGATGAACGGAATCGTCACCCAGACGATCTCGAGCTTGGTGTTGCCGTGGATCGGCTCGCCGTCGCTGAGGTCACCGGGCTCGACGCGGAAGGCCAGCACCGAGTAGATGACGACCGCCATCACCAGCACGAAGATCGGCACCGAGGCGACCAGCAGCACGTCGTAGAGCAGGTCGATGTCGTCGGCCGCCGTCGAGGCCTGCACCGGGAACCAGTCGATGACCAGCACCAGCGCGATGCCGACGATCGTGGCCACGAGGCTGACCAGGACGAGGCCGAGCATGGGCCTTCTGCGCAGCAGCCGCATCGCTTCCCCCACACGGATCACGACGCGCGAGTCTATGTCACAGCGCCGACGGGCGCGATGCCGTGAGCGCCCGCCGGGCGCCCGGCCGGGCGGTCAGGCGGCCAGCGGCGCAGCGGTGCTGCGAAAGCTCGACGGCGGCGAGCCATGGTGGCGGCGGAATGCCTTCGCGAACTGCGCGGGCTGGCGGTAGCCGACGGCGTTGGCGATCCGATTGACCGGCGCGCCGCCCGCGCGCAGCAGCTCCGCGGCGCGCTCCATGCGCACGCGCTGGAGATAGGTGCGGAAGCTCGTCTCGCCGGCCTCGGCGAAGGCCCGCTGCAGCTGGCGGCGGGAGGTGGCGACGCGGTCGGCGACATCGTCGAGCGCAATCTTTTGCGCGTACTCGGCGTCGATGATGGTCGCGGCCTCGAGGAAGAGCGCGCGGCGGCGCTGGACGGTGGCTGGGCGCTTGGCGGTCTGGACGGTGGCTGGGCGCTTCGCGGGCGACAGCATCACTGGTTGTACGCGCAAGTTGGCCTACCGGTTCAACCTTGGTCCACCGGTCCCGAACGGGGATCGCCGTCGGATGGCCGCCGCCGCGCGCGACGTGCGGGTCAGGAGTGGTGCTCGAGCGGAAGCTCGGCGTTCTCGGCGCGTGCCTGCCCGACCCAGCGCAGCGTGGCCACGAGTGTGATCGCGACGCCGAACGCGAACACGACCCAGTTGATGACCACGCCGACGAGCACGATCGTCGTGCCGAGCGCGACCAGCACGGGCAGGTAGGAGGGGTCGGGCAGGTGGATGGCCTCGCCCGCGGCCTCCACCGGCTCGTGGCGCGTGGCCTCCGCCATCAGTAGACCAGGCCCGCGACGAACGATGCCGCGAAGACGATCATGGAGATCGCGCCGGCGATCAGCGCGGTGCGCAGGTTGCGATTGGCGAGGCGACGGTCCATGGTGCGGCATTCTGGCAGACGGGTGGCCGCTCTTGCGGCGGGACGCCACTGCTCGCGGGCCTCAGCCCGCTCGATTGACGTGTGCGGCAGGTGCCGCTTCCCGCCGCTGCTTGTCCACACGGCTCGAGAGCTGCCGACCGCGCCAGGCGAGAACCTGCGCGCCGTGCCCGCGATCAGTCGCTTCTTTGGGATCGTGATCGCCATGTACTTCAACGATCACGGGCCCCCGCACACTTCCATGCTCGCCACGCCGGGGCAGCGCGAAGGTAACGCTTCGACACCACCCTGGAGGTGATCGAGAGCAGCCTTGGGCGGCGTCAGCTGCGGTTCGTGCTCGCATGGGCGGAGCTCCACCAAGACCAAGACGAGCTCGCCGAAAACTGGCGCCGCGCCCGCGTGGGTGAAACACTTCAGCAGGTGGAGCCGCTGCGATGATTGGCTTGACGTCCGACATAACCGAAGCCCGTGCCGTCCGCCACGGCGTGCTTGCCGTCACGTTTGCCGACGGACTGCAAGGCGAGGTCGATGTCCTGAACAGGATGCGCGGCCCCGTGTTCGACGCGGCTCGCACATCCGAGGGCTTCGCGAAGGTCGACGTCGACACCGAGACTGGCACGGTCACCTGGCCCGGCGGCGCGGACCTCGCGCCCGACACCCTCTACGAGCGCGTACGCACCGGGACCTGGCCTGGCCAGAACCTCGCCGCCTGACCGCTCGGCGCCGCCCGAACCCCCAATCCGGGCGCCCTCGATGCCGCTCTCGCCGAACCGGTAGGAAGCCAGCCCCGCGCCGACGCCACTGGTTGGCGCCGGTAGCGATACGAGCTGAGGGTGCGTCGCCCTCCGTTCCTCCATGATCTAGGCCACTGCTGACAGCCTTGGACGAATGTACGTGTTGCAGCATCCGCAAGTAGCGGAGAGCATGCGGCGAGCGGAGGCGTCGGGCCAAGAAAGGAGGGACCAGTGTCCGACATCACCGAGACGCTCGCGAGGACTCCGACGCGGGCTGACCGAAGGGGAGGTCTGGTATGAACGCGGCTCCTACACCCACGGCTTACATGAGCTACTGCGGCACCGTTAGGAACCTGATCCAAGCGGGCGAGTCGTTCGGTGAGGTCGAGCACGCAATCGACAGCACCGAGCTCAAAGAGGACGCGAAGGCCGCACTGTGGCTGCTCGCGTTCTCCATGCGCGACCAGCGGGATCGGGGAACCGCTCGGGTCAGGCTGGCAAAGGCGCTGGAACACCGGTAGCGATGCTGGCCAGGACGCGGTAGCCCCGTCCATCGGAAGCCAGAGGCGACTCACATGCCCCATACATCGCTGACCTCGGCCACCCCCCGGGCGCCTCTACACGCCCCAGCGCTATCGATCACGGCGCAGAGGAGACCCGACGGGTTCTCGCCTGGGTGGCTATCGCAGTGAGCCGAAACCGATCGCGAGGGGCGACAAGAGCGATAGCGACCGACGAGAGTGTCGCAACCATGGGGTTGCGACACTCTGCCCTCCAGGGTCGCGCTATGTAGCCGGCGCGCTGAAACGCCGGCAGAGTCGTACACTGTCGGTCGGCCCGCGGGGCTGTCCGATGATCGCCGCAGACGTCCAGAGCCTGCTGGAGATCGCGCCGGATCCGACTGTCATCGTCGATCGCGCGGTGCGCGTTGTGGCCGCGTCGGAGCCCGCGGCTCTGCTTTTTGGGCGGTCCCGCTCGGAGTTGCGCGGGTTGCCGCTCGAGGAGCTTGTCCCCGGAGGTGTGCTCGATCCGGAGGCCAGGCTCACCGTGCGCCGGCCCGACGGTGCCGAGTTCCCGGTGGAGATCTCGGTACGGGTGATCGAGGCCGATGGGGAGCGTGCGCTGGCGGTGGCGATTCGCGATGTCACCGAGCGTCGGCAGCGCGCCGCCGCGCTGCGCGAGGCCGGGGAGCGCTTCAGGCGCCTGTTCGAGGACGGGCCGGTGGCGATGGCGCTCGTGGGCGACGACTTCCTGCTGGCGGACGTGAACGCCGCGTTCTGCGAGCTCACCGGGTACAGCGCCGAGGAGCTGCGCACCCTCACCTTCAACGCCATCAGCCACCCAGACGACCGCGATGTCGGCCTGCGGCTGGCGAAAGGCACGCTCGTGGGCGAGATCGCTGGATCCAAGATCGACAAGCGCTACCTGCGTAAGAACGGCGAGCTGGTGTGGGCGGAGGTGTCGGTTTCCTCCATCCGCGGCGAGGACGGCAGGCCGCGGAAGATTCTCGCCGTGATGCAGGACATCACCGAGCGCCGGCTGGTGCTCAGCCGCGCCCACGATCAGCTCAATCGGCTCGCCCGCGACCGTGACCGCATCCTCGAATTCGCCGGCGAGGGGATCTACCACATCGACGGGGACGGGCGCATCACGTTCGCGAACCCGGCCGCCGCCGAGATGCTCGGCTGGCCGCTCGAGGCGCTGATCGGCAAGCCCGCCCATGAGCTGCTTCACCACACGCGCGCGGACGGCTCGCACTACCCTCGCCTCGAGTGCCCGATCCATCATCCTTCTCCCGAGCGCGCAGTGCAGCACGCGGCGGACGACGTCTTCTGGCGTCGCGATGGGCAGAGCTTTGCCGTCCACCACACGAGCGCCCCGGTTGGCGAGCTGGGCGCGGCCGGGGCGGTCGTCGTGTTCACCGACGTGAGCGAGCAGGTGGCGCTGGAGGCGGCGCTGCGCGAGTCGCGCGCGCGCGAGTCGCGCGCGCGGATGAAGGCGGCCGAGGCCGAGCGGGCGCGCTGGGCGCGCGAGCTGCATGACGAGACGCTGCAGGGTCTCGCTGCGCTGCACGTGCAGCTCGCGTCCGGGATTCGGAACGCCACGGTCGACGAGATGGGCCTGCAGATGCGCCGGGCGCAGGAGCAGATCGAGAGCGAGATGGACAAGCTGCGCGGCCTGATTGCCGACTTGCGCCCAGCCGCGCTCGACGAGCTTGGACTTGAGGCATCGGTGCGCGACCTTGCCGAGCGCACGCAGGTCGTCTACGGCATCGAGGTCGACACGAGCCTCGAGCTTCACGACACCAAGGGTGCCCCGCGACGACTCGCACCTGAAGTCGAGACGACGGCCTACCGCATCGCTCAGGAGTGCCTCAGCAACGCTGCCCGGCACGCGGGCGCCTCGCGGGTGCTCGTCGAGGTTGCGCAGCACAACGACACACTGCGGGTGCGCGTGACCGACGACGGCGGCGGCTTCGAGCCCGACAACGAGAGTGCGGGCTTTGGGCTGCGCGGCATGCGCGAACGGGTGGCGCTCCTCGCCGGCGAGCTGCGGATCGACTCGCAGCCCCCCGGCACGCAGGTCACCGCCCTGCTGCCAGTCGACTGAGGCGCCGGCTCAGGTCGGCACGTCGGACGCCTCCACGAGGCCCCTCTCCTGCGCGTACTCCACGAGGTCGGAGCGGCGCGAGCGCCCGAGCTTGCGCTGGATGCGTGCGCGGTGGCTCTCCACGGTACGGACGCTCAGGTAGAGCCGCTCGGCCATCTCGCGGTTAGTCAGGCCCCGCGCGATCAGGCGCAGCACCTCGATCTCGCGCTCGCTCAGCTCCGCCGCGGCCCTGCCGGCCGCGGCGACGTTCGCAGCCAAGCGCGCCCCGAGCTGGGGCTCGAGGTAGGTGCCGCCCTCCGCGGCCACCTCGATAGCTTCGAGCAACTGGCTCTCGGCGGCCTCCTTGGGCACGTAGCCTGATGCTCCGAGGCGCAGCGCCTCGGCCGCGAAGCTCGGGTCGCGCTGTGCGGTGAGCACGACAACACGCGTCTCTGGGCAGCGCGCGCGCAAGGGTGGGATCGCCGGGAGGCTCGGCGCACCCGGCATGTGCAGATCGAGCACCAGCACGTCGGGGCGATGCTGCTCGACGGCCTCCAGCGCGCTGCGGATATCGCCCGCCTCGGCGACGACTTCGATCGAGGGCTCGGAGTCGAGCAGCACCCGCAGGCCGCTCCGGACCACGACGTGGTCGTCGGCTAGGACGACTGTGAGCGGCTCGCGCCTGGGCATCGGTGGGACCTCCGGGTCCGGATCCTCCCAGGACGCTCCCCGGAGTGCCGGTTCCGTAGTTACTACCTAGTCGGGTTGCGTGCTCTGCGCCACGCGGTCTGTGCGGCCGATTGCGTCTTGCGCCGCGGTGCCGGCGGGAACATAGTTTCGTCGCTCATGGCTGAGGCGTTTACCCCTGCCGAGACGGTGAGCGTGGACGTGTATGGGCTGCCGGCGAGGGAGGCCCTGCCGACCATCTCCGCGCTCGCGACCGCGACCCCGGACAGCTCGTTCGACCAGGCGCAGGTCCTGGATCTGCTTGGCCTGACGGGGGACGCCTTTGCCGAGGAGATCTTCGCCCGCTGCGGAGTGCACACGCGCGGGCTCGAGGTCTCACCCGAGCTGCTGCAAACGACCCTCCAGCAGCGCACGGGAACCACGGAGGAGGGGCTGATGCGCCTGGCGACCCGGGCCGTCGACACGCTCGAGCTCGAGTCGGACGACGTCGGCGTCCTCGTAACCGCAAACTACTATTCGGGTGGGCGGACGCTCGCCCACCGGCTGGTCGACCACTACGGCCTGCGCTCCGATGTCGACAAGTACCACCTCGTAGGGGTGGGCTGTGCGAGCGCGGTGCCACTGCTGCGCCTGGCCTCCCAGGCGCTGCGCGACCGGCCCGGCGAGCAGGCGCTCGTGGTCGCCGCCGAGAGCGTCAGCGGATTTCTTACCCCCGTCACAGCAGGCGACGAGAAGGTCAAGATCGTGGGCTCCGCTCTCTTCGGCGACGGGGCCGCTGCCGCGCTACTCTCGCTCGAGCCGGAAGGTCCGGGGCCCGAGATCGTCGCGACGGCGGTACACCAGGTACCGGGCACCCTCGACCACGTGCGCTTCGCCGTCACCGGCGAGGACAGCTACATGCAGATAGCGCGCGAACTGCCCGAGATCGCCGAGAAGGGAGTGCCGGGACTCGTACACGAGTTCCTGGGCCGACGCGGCCTCGACATCGGCGCGATCGACCATTGGCCCGTGCACCCCGGCGGAAAGGGGATCATCGAGGGACTCCAACGCGGGCTCGGATTAAGCGACGAAGACATCGCCCCGAGCGCCGCGGTACTCGCCGCACACGGCAACGTGGGCACGCCCTCGGCCTTCTTCGTGCTCCAGCGCACGATCGCCGAGCGCGGCCCCCGGCCAGGAGAGCGCGGCCTCGCGGTAACGATCGGTCCCGGCGTCACGGTGGGCCTGATGCTGCTGCAGTGGTGAAAGAGGCAATGGACGAGGAGATGCGCTCGTGAAGGTGATTGGTGCCGGATTCGGACGTACGGGGACGATGTCGCAGAAAGCGGCGCTCGAGCAGCTCGGCTTCGGACCCTCATTCCACATGATCGATATCGTCCGCCGGCCCGAACTGCTGCCCGGCTGGCAGGGCGCCGTGGACGGCGAGGACGTCGACTGGCAGGAGCTGCTCGCAGGCTGGGAGTCGACCGTCGACTGGCCGGCCTGCACGCTCTGGGAGCAGATCTGGGCCGCGTTCCCCGACGCAAAGGTGCTGCTCAGCGTGCGCGACGCGGAGGCCTGGTATGCCAGCTGCATGAAAAGCATCCATGCGTCCGCGCAAGCCGCGTCCAGGGGCGAGCTCGAGGGCGGCAGCGTGGAGGTCTCGCCCGAAGCGATGACGATGATCAACGGGCTGATCTGGAACGGCACCTTCAAGGGCCACTTCGAAGACAAGGACTTCGCGATCGGCGTCTACGAGGCCCACAACGAGGACGTCAAGAGCAAGGTCCCGGCCGACACGCTGCTCGTCTACGAGGTCACGGAGGGGTGGGAGCCGCTATGCGAGTTCCTCGAAGTGCCCGTGCCGAACGGCCCGATGCCGCACCTCAATGACGCCACCTCGTTTCGGGCCATGGTCGGGCTGCCCGAGCTCGCCTAGCCTCGCGTGGCGCGCGCCGGGTCTCCAAACCGTGCCGTGTCACCTAGGCATCAAAGATTGCTGGCGCTTCGGACGCGGGGTCGGAAGCGATGTCGCGCGTCGCGCCTTGCCGGGCGGGCCGGGGTGCTGCATTCGTGGTGCTTGCGACAGCGCCCGCCCGCGTCCCGACGCCGGGCGGCTCAGAGTGTCGCAATCCCATGGTTGCGACACTCTCGCCCCCACGCCGTCGAGCGAGCGCCCGCTATCGCTCTCGGTGCCCGCCTCCCCGATCGCTTTCGGCGCAAAGCGATGTGCGCCCAGAGTTGGGGGTGGTTGATTTGAGTTGACCTGATCCAACATAAGCTCGTCGTCGCCTGCGGGTGTGAGTCCCGTCCGGGTAGCTGTCAGGAGGCCTGGTAGCAGGCTGGCGGCT
>Ga0136627_1000449_pt1 | contig 15488 bp, 14 predicted proteins | sample AntDrymUQ4892206_2_FD_104652 | JGI IMG/M metagenome (GOLD analysis project Ga0136627, IMG submission 104652) | Polar desert sand microbial communities from Dry Valleys, Antarctica - metaG UQ489 (22.06) | ecosystem: Environmental > Terrestrial > Soil > Desert | place: Antarctica: Dry Valley... | reverse complement strand
CGCTATCGCGACGACCCGCTGATCGGCGCGTCGCTGCGCCGGCGCCCGTGGATCCGCATCGCGCGGCGCCCCGTCGCCTTCGAAGCGCTGGCGTGGGCGGTCTGCGAGCAGCTCATCGAGTCCTCGCGCGCCGCGGCGATCGAGCGGCGGATCGTGCGGACGATGGGTCCGTGCTGTCCGGTCAGCGGGCTGCGCGACGTGCCCTCCGCGGCGACGCTCGCGGCCTGCGCACCCGCGCGCCTTGAGTCCTTCGACCTCGCCGCCCGGCGGGCCGTGGCGCTCGTGCAGGCCGCGCGCGAGGTCGCCCGCGGTCGGGTGGACCTCGACGGCCCCGATCATCAGCAGGCCTGGCGGCGGCTGCTGGCGATCCCGACGATCGGCCGCTGGACCGTCGAGGTGCTCGCGGCGCAGGGGCAGGGGCGCTACGACGTGCTGCCCGCAGGGGACCTGGCCTACCTCAAACTGCTGGGCAGCTGGCGCTCGGGCGGGGATCCCGCCGCCCGCGCCGAGGAGTGGGAGGTCCGCGACATCTTCGAGCGCTTCGGGGCCTGGCGCGGTCTCGCGGCCAAGCACGCGCTGGGCTCACCCGCGCCGGCGCATCGGGAGCTGATCGCGGCGTGAAGCCTGCGCGCGCCGCGATCACCGCGGCGGGCGCCGCCGCCGGCGGGGCGGCGGCCTGGGCCGCTCGCGGGACGCTGCGCTGTCGCGACACGCGATCGACGATCTCCGGAGGCGACGGGTCGATCGTGATCGAGCGCGACGCGGCCGGCGTGCCCCACGTCCGCGCCAGCTCCTACGCCGACACCCTGCACGGCCTCGGCTATTGCCACGGCCGCGACCGCCAGATGCAGATCGTCCTCACGCGGCTGATCGGCCAGGGCCGCGTTGCCGAGGCGACCGGCAAGCAGGAGCTCGTCGAGGTCGACACGCTGTTTCGCCGGCTGGATTTCGGCCGCGGCGCGCAGGAGCAGGTCGAGCTCCTGGCGCCCGAGCGCCGGCGCCAGCTGGAGGCCTACTGCTCCGGCGTGAGCTCCGCGCTGGAGCGCGGCCGCCCCTGGGAGCTCGCGCTGATCCGCCACCGGCCGGAGCCGTGGCGTCCCGTCGATGCGATCCTGCTGGCGCGCCTGATCGGCTACGTCGGCCTCGCGCAGATGCAGGGCGACACCGAGCGCATGATCATCGAGCTGCTGCAAGCCGGGATCGACGAGGCGCTGCTGCGCGAGCTGCTGCCGGTCGGGATGGAGGGCCTGGACGCAGAGCTCGTGCGCGGCGTGCGGCTCGGCACGCCCGTCCTGCCGGCGGCCGCGGCGCCCGGCGCGCCGTCGCTGGCCGCGTCCAACGCGTGGGCGATCGCGCCGCAGCGCACGCGCGACGGCTCGGCGCTGCTGGCCGGCGATCCGCACCTGGAGATCAATCGCCTGCCGGCCGTCTGGTATGAGGCGGTGCTCGACCACGGCGAGCGCTGGTGCGCCGGCGCGACGATGCCCGGCCTGCCGGCGATGATGATCGGGCGCAGCGACGACGTCGCCTGGAGTATCACCTATGGCTGCGGCGACGCGATCGACTCGTGGGTGCAGGAGTGCCGCGACGGGTGCTTCGCGCGCGACGTCGATGGCGAGCGCCGCTGGATCGCCTTCGACCGGCGTGAGGAGGTCATCCTGCGTCGCGGCGCCGAGCCGGTGACCGTGACGGTCTTCGAGAACGAGCACGGGGTGCTCGACGGCGACCCTCACGAGGAGGGCCACCACCTCAGCACCCGCTGGGCGTCGGGGGACGCGACGGGCGGCGCGTCGCTCGCGGCGATCCTGCAGCTGCCCGAGGTGTGCAACGCCGAGGCCGCGGCGGGCCTGCTGCGCGAGGTCGAGTTCTCCTTCAACTGGGTGCTGGCCGACCGCGAGGGAGCGGTCGCGCACCAGATGTCCGGGCGGATCCCGCGCCGGCGGCGCGACAGCGGCCTCGTCGCGCTTGCGGGGTGCGATCCGGACAACGACTGGCTGGGGTTCGTGGCGCCCGAGGACCTCCCGCGCCAGGTGAGCCCGGCGGGCGGCTTCGTGGCATCCGCCAACGAGGACGTCAATCACTTCGGCAACGTGCCGGTCATCACGTTGCCGACCGCCGGCTACCGCGCCGCGCGCATCGCCGAGCTGCTCGGCGCGCGCGCCGACTGGACCGTCGCCGACGTCGAGCGCATGCAGATGGATCTCCTCTCGCTGCAGGCCCGTCGCTACGTCGACGTGCTCCGCCCGCTGCTCGCCGGGGACGCGCGCTTTGAGCCGATCGCCGCCTGGGACTGCGTCTACGACGGCGACTCGGAGGAGGCGGCGTGGTTCGAGCGCTTCTACGTGGCGCTCGTCGAGCAGGCGTTCGTCGCGGCGTGCGGTGAGGCCGGCCTTTTCATCGTGGCGGAGACGGGCATGATCGCGGGGTGCTTCGGCCTGCTCGACGAGGTGCTGCTGCGTCCGGATAGCGCCTGGCACGGCGCGGAAGGTCGCGACGCGCGGCTGCTGCGCGCCGCCGAGCACGCCTTCACCGCGCCCGCATCGACGCTCGCCGAGCTGCAGCCGTTGCTGCTGGGACACCTGGTCATGAGCGGCACGCTGCCGCCATGGCTGGGCTTCGACCGCCGGCCGGGGGCGATGCGCGGCGGCCGCGCCACGATCCACCAGGGCCAGCAGCTGCGCATCGGCGGGCGCGACGTCACCGCCGGGCCTTCCTACCGAATGGTCACCGATCTCGCCTCGTCCGCGCTGCGCACGGCGCTGCCCGGCGGCCCGTCGGACCGCCGCTTCTCGCGCTGGTATGCCAGCGGCGTAGCCGACTGGTTGACCGGGCGCAGCAAGACCCTGGCTCGCTGAGCCGGTGCTGCCGCCGTCATAACGGCGCGTCAGCGTTAGCGAGATAGCTCGTGGACGCGCCGCGGGCTGCGGCTGACGCGATGCTCGATGTTGCTGTCGGCGCCACCGTTGAGTCCGAGCCGGCTCGCAGCACGGCCCACGTGATCAGCGCGTCCCGCGCGGCTGCTGCCGCGAGGGATCTGCCGGTCGACCTGAACGATTGACCGTGCGTCACCGGCCGCGGCGACAGCTCCCCGTCTGCCATGAGATACGTGAACGATCGACACCCCGCACCCGATCGGCGATCGAGGTGTCATCCGTTCATGTGTGCAGCGGCCGGCGAGGAACCCGGCGTCGGTTGGCGATGCTCTTCGATGCCGAGCAGCAGGTGCTATCACGCGTGCTAGCAGGGGCTGCTCATGCCGGCGCGAGGATGGGGCGACGCTGTTGCTTCGCGCGAAGAGGGGCAGCGTTGTCGGCGGCGACCTTGGCCTCCCGTCTTTGTACAAGGCCGCCCTCGCAGCGCGCGTGCTTGCTGGCGATGGCCGTTGTTTCTTGGCGTCTTCAGGTCCATTGGGAGTCCCGGCGTCGACTTGTGTCTTACGCGGGTACATGAGCCGTGATCCAGGTGAAGCCCTGGACGAACCACAGTTTCCATCAGGGCCGCCGTACTGACGTCGGTCCTCGCGCCGCCGTTAGTCTCAGCGACAACCACTGGTAGTCGCCGGCGCATCCGCTGCCCGGGTAGTCGTCGAACGGGCACTCCACCCTTGCGGTCCTGCAGGCGCGCAGGCCTCGGGGAACAGCGAAGTCCGACGCACCCTCAAGCGACGTCGACAGATCACCGCCATCGATCGTCGTGCACAGCGTGCGCGGGCTCACGAACGCGATAGCGTCCGTAGTGTTCTCCGCGCGGCGGGCGAAGGGTAGGTCCGCCACGGCCGGGACAACCGCCGGGAGGTCAACGACGTTGGATCGCGATGGCGAGTCGGACTCGCTGCAGGAGCAGCTTGAGGACTCCGCGAGCGGCGACCGCGACGGCGTGCGCACGTCCCACCCCGAGGCCACGACCGCCGACCCAGCCGCGCTGCTCGAGCACCTCGACGTCAGCGGTCACTTCCACCGCGACGGGCGCATGGGTCGCGCCTTTCACCGCGGCCAGGTCTCGCTGCGCGAGGACGTCGCGGAGGGCAGCCTGCACGTTTCCGTCGACGGCAACCGCGTCCTGGCGCACGTCGACGAGGTCTCGCCGCTGCGCATGAGGTCTGAGGGCTCGTCGGGGTACTCGGTCCGCCGGGCGCTCGTCCACAACCTCGCCGGCATGGCCCGGGACCTCATGTCGCTGCTGCGCGGCCGCCAGGGCGACCATCGCGCGGTGCTCAACTGCGAGTGGTTCGAGCGCGAGCCGCAGCGCCAGGAGCTTGATCGCGGGCGCAACACGACGCCGACGGGGTGGAACGTCCAGCTGGAGGCGCGCGTCAGCGGTTCGCTGGACCCGTCGCGGCTGCGCGCCGCGCTCGGTGCCGCGCTGGGCTCCGTGATGGAGCGCGATCCGCTCGAGGTCGTCGGCTGCCGCGACGAGGAGGCCGTCGCCGCCGCCCGCCGCCGGCTGCAGGACGTCGCGGTGGCGGTCGAGGAACGCCCGCCGATGCGCGTCCTGCTCGCCCGTGGCCTCGGCGGCGACACCCTCATGTTCAACGTCAACTACGCCGTCAGCGACGGCTTCGGCGCGCTGCAGGTCGTGCGTGCGGTCGCGCGGGCGTACGCCGGCGAGGCGGATCCCGACGCCGCGCTCGACTTCCTCGCGCTGCGCGACCTTCCGGTTCGGCCCGTGCCGCCGTCGACGTCCGCGCCGATCGTGCGGGCCTACGAGCGCACGCTCGAGAAGCTCGGCGACCTGCGTGCCCGGCCCGCCCGCATCGCCGCGGACGGCGCCGGCGAGCAGCTCGGCCACGGCTTTCACATGGTCGGGATGTCGGCGCAGGAGACGCGTGCCATCGTCGACGTCGCGCACCCAGGCAACGCCGGCGACCTGCTCATGGCGGCACTGCACCTGACGATCGGCGACTGGAACCGCCGCCACCACGAGGGCGGGCGCAGCATCGGGGTGCTGGCTTCGGCCGACGTGCGCTCCCCGCGCTGGCCGGACCGCCGGATCGGCAACTTCTCGATCACCTCGCGCGTCTCCACGAGCCCTGGCGACAGGTCGAGTCCGGCCGCGGCGCTGGAGGCCGTCACCGCACAGGGGTCGCGCAACAAGCGCAACCGGACGGGGATCGCCCTCATCGCCGGACTCGAGCGTGCCGGGATGCTGGCGCTGTGGGCGAAGCAGTCGAGTGTCGTGCTTGCGCCGCTCACCGCCCACGACCAGGTCGACTGCGCAATGTTCGGCAACCTCGGGCCGATCGGCCGGGCGTCGTTCGGCCCCGCCGGCGGCGAGATCGTCGAGCTGTGGTTCTCCCCGCCGGCCCGGTCGCCGAGGATCCTATGCGTCGGCGCGCTCGTCTTCGACAAGCGCCTGCAGCTGACGTTCCGCTATCCGCTGCGCGTGCTGAGCGCGGACGCCGCGCGCGGCTTCGCGGACGCCTACGTCGAGCAGTTGCGCGCGGTCGCCCGGTCGTCGTCGGAGGCGCCCCCGCACCGCCTGCGTTCCGTCATCGACCGCGTGCAGCGTCGGCTGCGAGGCAGGGCGTAGGCCAGGGCGTGCACGCCTGAAGGGGCGCGACCGCGGCGCGGGAAGGACGAGCCGCCTGCGGAAGGGAGGGGCGAGGGCGTTCGCTGTCGCCGGCGCCGCGCCAACATCGCTACCCGCGAAAACGACACGTCGCCACGCTGTCAGCGCTTAGCGCGCTCCTACGAGCCATCACACAAACGCGCGTGGAGTCGCGCTACACCGGACCGGCCTTGTCGCGCCACCAATATGCACGAACTCGCGAGTGCTCCTATTCGAACGCGACAGTGGTGTTTTCCGTCGCGCCGGGGCCAGAGCAAGCCATCGTTCTCACGCGGATCGCGTTGACAATCGGCCCGACCGGTCCTGCTGTGATGGGCACGTAGTCGAGGTCTTCTCTGTGGCGCAGCGCCGTTGGGAGTGAGGTGCAGCCTGGGAGGTATGTGCCGCCGCGGAATGCGAGGGTGGTCAGCAGCAGGACTCGCGCTCCGGTGCGCGAAGGCCGGGAAGTGCGTGTCCAACACCACCTTGCCGCACGATGCCGTCGGGTCCCGATCTGCTCGGGCCGGCGTCACGGCTCCTCCAGGCTGACCCCGCTCGCCCCGCGCCAGGCGGCCAGCCGCTCCAGCGCGCGCATGACGGCGCGGTCCAGCGCGGGCGTGCGGCGCACGCCGGGCTCGCGATGCAGGGCGTGGATGCGCAGCACGCCGGCGCGGGCATCGAGCGCTGCATCGGCGCGCGCGACGATCCGCTCGCGATGCAGGATCGGCAGCACGTAGTAGCCCCAGCGCCGCTTGGCGGCCGGCACGTAGATCTCCAGGCGGTGCTCGAAGCCGAACAGCTCCGCCGCCCGCGCGCGGTCGCAGAGCAGGTTGTCAAACGGCGACAGCGCGGTTGTGCGCGAGCCCTGCGCCAGGTCGGCGAGGGCGTCGAGATCCGCGGGCGCCGCGAACCACATCTCCGCCAGGCCGGCCACCGTCACCGGCTCCAACCGACCGTCCGCCACGAGCGCCGATAGCGTCCGCGCCGGCGAGCGGTAGCGGCGGCGCAGGAAGTGCACGCGCACGTGGGCGGCCCGTGCGACGCCGAGCATCCGCACCGCGCGCAGCACGGCCTCGCGCTCGGCCTGCGCGTCGGTCAGCTCCTCGGGCGGCGCATCCGCCGGCAGGCAGCGCTCCATGACGTCCCACAGCCGCTCGCCGCCCTCGCGCCGGCTCACGCCGACGCGCCCGCTGAGCCACAGCAGGTGCAGCAGCCGCGCGATCGTCTGGCGCCCGGAGACCTCGGCGGTCCACCAGCCGTGACGCCACGGCTCGGCCGAGCGGTCCTCCAGCTCGCGGGCGCGCAGCGGGCCGCGCCGGCGAAGCTCGCCGACGAGCTCCTCGCAGAACTCCGCGTTGGCGCTCAGGAAGGTACGGGCGCGGACCGCACGGGCGTCATCTCCGGCGAGCACCGTTCGCATCGCCCAGCGATGCAGGGGCAGGTCCGCCGTCGCCACGAGCGACGCCTCGTGCGCCCAGGAATCGAAGAGCACGCGATCCTCGTAGGCGGCGTGCTCCAGCGAGGCCTTGCGCACCGTGCCCAGGCGGGCGAACAGGACGAGCAGCGGGCTGCGTGCCACCGCGCTGACGGGATCGGACTGCAGGCAGCCGATCCGCCGGACCACGGCGGCGATCGCCTCGGGCCCGCGGTCGCCGCGCGGGGGCGCGGCCGCGAGCCCCTGCGCGTGCAGGGCCAGGCGACGCGCCTGGCGCAGCGTCAGCGTGCGAGCGCTCAGATCCCCTCGCCGGGCAGAAACTCGTTGGTCAGCGCGCGGTTGGCGCCGGCGGGGCTCGCGAGCAGGTCGTTGTCGATCATCCACTGCGTGTAGCGCTTCCACGCCACCGGATCCTGGTAGCCGAACGGCTTGTCGCGCTGCTGCGGGAAGAAGACCGGCAGCGTCGCCATGACCTGCTCGCGCTGGAGCTTGGCGTCGAGGTCGGGGTTGGCCTTGACCAGCGCTGCCACCCCCGCCTCGATGTCCTCGCGCAGCGCCCGGTGGCCGACGGCCAGCGAGCGCATGAAGCGCCGCAGCAGCGGCCCGCGCCGGCGCACGTCCTGCTCGCGCGCGACGATCACGAGCTCGTTATAGGTCGGCACGCCGATCTGGTCCATGCGCAGGATCCGCGGGTTGCGGCCGCGACGCCGCAGCTCAACGCCCTCGATGTTCCAGAACGCGCCGAGCGTCGCGTCGACGCGCTTGGTCAGCAGCGCGGGCACGAGGTTGAAGCCGACGTTGATCGAGCGCACGCTCGCCGGATCCAGTCCCGCCCGGTCGACGATCGTCTTCAGATAGGCGTCCTGGTAGGGGATTCCGGCGGTCCCGACCTTCTTGTTCGCCAGCTGACCGGGCTCTGCGATCGCCTTGTCGCCGATCGAGATGATCGACGTCAGCGGCTTCTGCACGAGCGCCCCGATCGCGACGAGCTTGGCCCCCTTCGCGCGTGCCAGCAGCAGCTCGGGCTCATAGGAGATCGCGAGATCCGCGCGTCCCGCGCTGAGCAGCTTCAGCGGCGCGGAGGGGTCTGAGGGCGTGCGCAGGCGCACGTCGAGGCCGGCCTGCTCGAACCCGCCGCCGGCCTTCGCCATGTAGATGCCGGCGTGGTCGGCGTTGGGGAAGTAGTCCAGCACGAGCTCGACGCGCTCGCTGCCCGTGGCGCCGGCGGGCTCCTCGCGCTCGCCGCAGGCGGCGAGCGTGGTGGCGAGCAGCACGGCGAGGATGGCTGGCAGGGCGCGGCGGAGCGTCACGGGTGGATCCTCTCGGTTGGGTGGCCTGCGCGCATCACGAGGCGATCCTCGCCCATGGCAGCAGTCGGCGCTCGGCGAGCGTGAGCGCGCCGAAGAGCGCGACGGAGAACGCGGCGAGGATCAGCACCGCCGCGTAGGCCCGCGCGGTCTCGAACTGCGGCAGCGCCTGCAGCACGAGGTGGCCGAGCCCGCTCTCCGAGCCCGCCCACTCGGCGAGAATCGCGGCGATGCCGCCGAACGCGAGGCTGAGCTTCGCGCCGGTGACCAGGCCGGGCAGCGCGGCGGGGGCATCGACGAAGCGCAGCGTCTGCCAGCGTGACGCGCCGAAGGAGCGCATGAGCTTGCGTCGCTGCGGGTCGCTGCGGTCCAGCGCGTCGAGCGTCGGCACGACGATGGGAAAGAAGCAGACGAGCGCGACGATCGCGATCTTCGGCGTCAGGTCATAGCCGAACCAGACGACCAGCAGCGGAGCGATCACCGGGATCGGGATCGTCTGGCTCGTGACGAGCAGCGGATACAGCGAGCGGCGCACGGGCTTTGACAGGTGGATCGCGACCGCGCCGGCGAGGCCGAGCACCAGCGCCACGGCGATGCCCAGGCCGATCTCGCGCGCGGTGACCGTGAAGTTGCTCCACAGCAGCGCGCGGTCGTCGACGAGCGCTGCCGCGATCGCGCTCGGCGCGGGCAGCAGCAGCTCGTCGACGCCGCCGAGGCCGACGTAGGCCTCCCAGCCGCCGAGCAGCACGATCACGACGAGCAGCGCCCTCATGTCCGCAGCTCCGCCAGCGCGCGGGCGCGCAGCGCGACGAGCTCCGGCGACGTGCGCTCGCGGGGGCGGGAGATGTCGACCTCGAGCGTCGCGACCACACGGCCCGGGCGCGGCGACAGCACGGCGACGCGGTCGGCGAGGACGATCGCCTCCTCGACGTCGTGCGTGACGAGTACGACGGTGCGCGGATCGGCGCTCAGCGCGGCGGCGAGCCAGTCCTGCATCTGCAGCCGGGTCAGCGCATCGAGGGAGGCGAACGGCTCGTCGAGGCACAGCACGGGGCGCCCGGCGAGCAGGGTGCGCGCGAAGGCCACGCGCTGGCGCATCCCGCCCGACAGCTCGTGCGGTCGCGCCCGCTCGAAGCCATGCAGGCCGAAGTCCGCGAGCAACGCGCCGGCGCGACGGCGCGCCTCGGCGCGATCCAGGCCGGCGACACGCAGCGCGAGCGCCGCGTTGTCGACGGCATCGGCCCACGGCAGCAGCAGGTCGCGCTGGGCCATCAGCGCCGCGGCCTGCGCGTCGATCGTTCCGCCGTCGGGTTCGATCAGGCCGCAGATGAGCTCCAGCAGGGTGGTCTTGCCACAGCCGCTCGGCCCGACGACCGCGAGGATCTCGCCCTCGCGCACGCTCAGCGTGAGGTCGTCCAGCGCGGTGACGACGGCCGCGCGCCGGCGCTCGGCTCCGAAGGCATTGCGCACGCGATCCAGTCGCACGGCATCGACCTTGATGCTCGTCGCCGCGACGGGCGCTGTTGTCTGCGTCTGCATCGTTCCCTCCACGGGCTTGACCCCACAGAGTCAGGCCAAGAGCCTAACGCCTGCCCGCCGGCATGAGCCGCGGGTCCGCGGATGCTTGCGTCATCCGACCGGGGGGTACCCGGGTTGGCGTGCTGACTGGCGCAGAGCCCCGCGGCGAGGTCACCGAGCGCCTGCTGCGGGCGCTCGCGCGTCCTGTGCACCGACTCGGCGCTCCGCCGATCACGGCGCCGGCCGATCCGTTGAGCGACGAGGATCTGCAGCTCGCGCTCTACCTCTGCTACGAGCTGCACTACCGCGGCCTGCCGGGCGTCGCCGACGCATGGGAGTGGGAGCCGAGCCTGCTGGCGCTGCGGCGCGAGCTGGAGTCCTGCTTCGAAGCGGCGCTGTTGGGCGCGGTGGCGTGTCCGCCGGCGCCGGAGCGCCCGCAGGACATGGACCTCGCACTGCGCGCCGTCGCGGATGCCGGCGACGGTCCGTCGCTGTCGCGCCATCTCGAGCGCAAGGCGACGTTCGAGCAGGTGCTCGAGTTCCTCGCCCATCGCTCGGCCTACCAGCTCAAGGAGGCCGATCCGCACTCGTGGGCGATCCCGCGCCTGCATGGCCAGCCGAAGGCGGCGCTGATCCAGATTCAGAGCGACGAGTACGGAGGCGGCGTCGCCGAGCGCATCCACGCCCATCTGTTCGCCGAAACGATGGACGACCTCGGGCTCGACGCGCGCTATGGCGCCTACGTCGACCATCTGCCGGGCGTGACGCTCGCGACCGTCAACCTCATGTCGATGTTCGGCCTGCACCGCCGCTGGCTGGGCGCGATCGTCGGGCATCTCGCGCTGTTCGAGATGCAGTCGTCGGTTCCCAACCGCCGCTACGCGACCGGGCTGCGGCGGCTTGGCTGCGGCGAGCGAGCGACGGCGTTCTTCGACGAGCACGTGCTGGCCGACGCCGTTCACGAGTCGATCGCCGCCGTCGACCTCGCGGGTGGGCTGGCCCGCCAGCAGCCACAGCTGGCCGGCGACATCCTCTGGGGCGCCGCGACGCTCGCCGAGCTCGATGCGCGCTTTGACCGCCATCTGCTCGCATGCTGGGGCGACGGGGTGAGCTCGCTGCGGATCGCGTTGCCCGAGCCGCTCGTCGCCTGACGCGGTCGCGGGTCGCACGCGCCCGACGGCGAGGCTCGAGATCGCGGCGGCGGGTCAGCTTCGCAACGGGTCGTGGTCGCCGGGCGCTTCGGCGGCGCTCGGCGCGCGAAAGCGTACGACCCGGTGGGTGCCGTCGCAGAACGGCTTGGATCGCGACCGGCCGCAGCGGCAGAGGGCGATCGTCTCGCGCCCGGGGTCGATCGCGTTGCCGTCCTGGTCCTCGAGGCGAAAGGGCCCGCGCACGAGCAGCGGGCCGTCTCGGTAGGGGACGATGCGGGCGCCGGTCACGCGGAGCGTCATGCCCGCCCTCCCGTCCGCGCACACCCGCGGCTTCGCATCACCCTGCCCGCACCGGCTGCGTCAGCGCCTTGACGAACTCCTCGAGTTGGCTCGTCGTCCAGCACTCGAACGCCTGGCAGTGCTGCTCGTAGGTGGCGATGACCGAGTCGCCGTAGTTCCAGTACAGCCGTGGCTCGGGGTTCAGCCAGAAGGTTCGCCCCGCGCGGGCCGTGAGCCGGGCGAAGATGTCGGCGCGAGGGTCGCGTCCGTTCGTGCGCGCGTCGCCGAGCACGATGACCGTCGCGCGCGGGTGCAGGTCGTCTTCGACGAGCGCGCGGAACTCCGACCAGACCCGCCCGTAGTCCGTGTATCCGCTGACGTCGGCGACGCCGGCGTCGCGCCCGATCGCCTCGGAGACGGCCCGGAAGTCACGCTCGCGATCGAAGACGTCGGTGACCTCGGAGATGCGCTCGATGAAGACGAAGGAGCGCATCTTGCGAAAGGAGTCGTGCAAGGCGTGCAGCACCGACAGAAAGAACACCGACGCGCTGGTGACGCTCGTCGAGACGTCGCACAGGACGTAGATCTCCGGGCGCCGCGGGCGCACTGGCTTGAAGCGCAGCGCCACCGGCACGCCGCCGGTCTGCAGCGACGCGCGCATCGTGCGCCGCATGTCGACGTGCGCGTGGCGGCGGTGGCCGCGACTCTCCTGGCCCTGGGTCTTCAGGCGGCGCTTGAGCTGCGCGACGACGCGGTGCACGGCGGCGAGGTCCTGCAGCGGGCCCGACGGCAGTGCCCGGTCGAGCTCTGAGAGCGGGCGCGACGGCGCCAGCGTCGCGGTGCGCTCGATCTGCCCGCGCTGCAGCTCGCGCCGCAGCAGCGCCTCGAAGCGCCTGAGCGCGTCACGCGGGACGCCGTCGCGGCGCGGGTCCTCGGCGGGCAGCTCGGGCTGGGGTTCGGAGCGCAGGCCGAGCTGGCGGCGGATGCGCTGCACGTCCACGCCGACGACGCCGGACCCTGGCCCGGCGCGCCCGAACGCCGCGATCGCCAGCCGCGCGAGGTCGCGCATGGCCGCTTCGGACCCCTCGCGTAGCGCGGCCGCGATCTGCCGGCGCAGCGAGTCGAGGTCGACCTCGGCGCCCTCGCCGCCGGCGGCGCCGGCCGAGCCCTCGGCGACGCTCTGCAGGATCGCGGCCGCCTCGGCGGCGCGAAAGAAGAAGCGCTCGAAGACGAGCTCGAAGATCCGCCGGTCCTCCTGGGATTTGGCGAGCGTCGCGGCGAGTGCCTCGCGGAAGTCCTGCGGATCGGTCCAGGCGATCTGCTCGAGCACCGCGACCGCGTCCAGCAGCTCGGCCGTGCCGCTGTTGATCCCCTCGGCCCGCAGCTCGGCCGCGAACTGCACGAGCTGTGATGCGATGCCGGCGGGCGCGGCGGGCGTTGGCGGGCGCGTGGTGATCCGATTGATGGTAGATCGCGCGCCGCGCGTAGACGAACTGCTACGGTCGGCTGGCCATGGTGACGATCCCCCAGCGTGAGCTGCGCAACAACATCAGCGACATCCTGAGGCGCGCCGAACAGGGCGAGCGCTTCACGATCACCGTCGCGGGGCGCCCCGCCGCGCAACTCGGACCGCCCCCGCGTGCCGGTCGTGGCGCATCGTTCGCCGACCTGGCGCGCATGCTGCGGGAGACTCCGGTCGATCCCGAGTGGGCGGACGATCTCAGACAGATGAGAGATGAGGATCTCGCCAACTCGCGTGATCCATGGGCGAACTGACCTCGCTGGTCGATACGAGCGTGCTGATCGGCGCGCTCGGGGCCGTCGAAGCTGCCAGGCAGGGAACATGGGCGGTCAGCGCGGTCACGGTCGGCGAGCTGCATGCCGGGGTGCTGCTCGCAACGCGTGGTGCGACCCAATCGGGGCGCCTGAAGCGTCTCGCGGCCGTCCTGTCGCTCGTGCCCGTGCTCGACGTCGACCGCTCGGTCGCCGCCGCCTATGGCGACCTTCGCATGGTGTCGCGGCGATCGTCGTCCAACGACCTCTGGATCGCCGCCACGGCGCTCGCCAACGATCTCGAGCTCGTGACGATGGACAAGGCGCAAGCCGCGTTGCCGCTCGTGCGCACGCACCAGCTCTGACATGTGATCTCGTCAGCTCAGGGGGCGGCGGCGCGCTGCTCGAGCTTGACGCCGACGCGCTCGGCGACGAGGTCGAGGTCGGTGCGGTGCTTGATGATCAGCGACATCGTCTCCTGGAAGACGTCGCGGTCGATGTCCTGCGCGCCGAGCAGCAGCAGCGCGCGCGCCCAGTCGATCGACTCGGCGATCGAGGGCGGCTTCTTGAGGTCCAGGTCACGCACCATGCCGACGATCTCCACGAGCCGCCGCGCGACCGTGTCCGGCAGCTCGGGGGCGTGCAGCCGCACGATCTGCAGCTCGTGCTCGAGCTCCGGGTAGTCCAGCCATAGGTACAGGCAGCGGCGCTTGAGCGCCTCGGTCAGCTCGCGCGAGTTGTTGGAGGTCAGCAGCACGACCGGATGCGACCGCGCCTCGATGCGCCCGAGCTCGGGGATCGAGATCTGAAAGTCCGACAGCAGCTCAAGCAGCATCGCCTCGAACTCCTGGTCGGTCTTGTCGATCTCGTCGATCAGCAGGACGATCGGCAGCTCGGAGGTGATCGCATCCATCAGCGGCCGCGACAGCAGGAACTCCTCGCCGAAGATGTCGTCCTGCACCTCGTCCCATCCGGTGCCCTGGCTTTCGGCCTGGATTCGCAACAGCTGCTTGCGGTAGTTCCACTCGTAGAGCGCCTTGGCCTCGTCCAGGCCCTCGTAGCACTGCAGGCGCACGAGCCGGCGATCGAGCACCTTCGCCAGCGCCTTGGCGAGCTCGGTCTTGCCGACGCCGGCGGGACCCTCGACGAGGATCGGCTTGCCCAGCCTGGTCGCCAGGAACGCGACGAGCGCCGTCGACTCGCCGGGCAGGTATCCGACGTCGCGCAGCCCCTGGGCAAGGGCGGCGACGGAGTCCGCGGACGCGTTCACGCGGTGTCGGAGGCGGCAGCCATGGGCGACCGATGATAGGAGTTCCGGTGATGGCAGAGATCGCGATCGTGGCCGTGGCCGTGCCTGGGAGCCTGCCCGCGGCGTTGATCGCGGCGGGCGTCCTGATCGCCATCGTCGGGTATCTCGCCGGCGCGCGCCAGATCGTCATCGGCGGCTGGTCGTGCTCTTCGCCGCGAGCGCGCTGATGCTGGTGGGAGCCTATGTGGCCTACCGCGAGGACCCGTCCGATCCCCGGCCGTGCGCCGAGCCCGGCACGTGTCAGTGATTTGTAACGGGGGGCTGGGAGCATCGCGGCATGAGCCCCAAGACCCAGGTCATCATCCTCTTCGTGGTCGTCGAGCTGCTGTTCGTCGCCGTGGTCGCGGTCGTCGTCCTGACCTGAATCAGATCGCGCGGCGCAGCTGCGCCGCGACGTCGCCGGTCAACGGCCCGAAGTGCCCCGGCCAGCAGGTCGCGGGATTCAGCGCGGCGAGCTTGGCGATCGACTCGGGCACGCGCTCGGTCGACCAGTTGAACGCCGGATGGGGGATCCGTGGCCTGCCCGGGCGCGGCAGCGCCGGATCGAAGAGCGCGAAGCAGTCGTTGCTCAGCGCGAGGCGGTCCGACGCGCGCCACAGGCCGATGCATCCCGGGCCGTGCCCGGGCAGGTGGACGACCTCGAAGCCGCCGACGCGATCGCCCTCCTGAAGCGTCTGATCGACGTGCAGCGGGCCGTCGTCCCAGGAGCGCATGAGCCGCGCGGTCAGCGGCCGCGCGAAGAATGGCAGCCGCCCGTAGTCGAAGTAGTGCACGCCGCCGTCGCCCTCCATGTCAGCGCGCTCGTCGATGTGGCAGTGGATCGGAGCGCCGAGCGCCTTCGCGCCCCCGCGATGGTCGGCGTGGGCGTTGCCGACGATGACCCTCGTCGCGCCGCCCAGTCCGTCGGCGGCTGCGCGGACCTTCGGCCCGAGCGGTCGCGAGGCGGTGTCGAAGACGGCGACGCCGTCGTCCTCGGAGATCAGGAACACGTTGATCTTCAGCGGGAACCCGAGCGTCAGCCTCCAGATGCCGTCGGCCACCGATGTCGGCTCGCTCATCGCCAAGGCATACCAGGTCTGCTCCCGCCATCGCGCCAACCTGGTGCGCGGAGATCATGCATCCTGTCGCTGCATGCGCCGCGCTAAACCGATCGTCGCGGCGTTCCTGCT
>Ga0136627_1000447_pt1 | contig 15501 bp, 16 predicted proteins | sample AntDrymUQ4892206_2_FD_104652 | JGI IMG/M metagenome (GOLD analysis project Ga0136627, IMG submission 104652) | Polar desert sand microbial communities from Dry Valleys, Antarctica - metaG UQ489 (22.06) | ecosystem: Environmental > Terrestrial > Soil > Desert | place: Antarctica: Dry Valley... | reverse complement strand
GCTCATAGCTTGTGAAAGAATCGTCGCGAGCGAAGGGAGGTCGCGTTCCGCCGGAGCGCAGGAACCGGAGTGTATATTGAAATACATGAGGATTCCGAGCACCGCCGAAACGCGAGATCCCGAGCGCAGCAGGTTTTTTCACAAGCTCTCATTTGACCGGCTCCATCACGGCGTCAAGGTTGAGTTGATCGCAAAAGTCCATGAATTCGCCGCGTAAGGCCGCGATGGAGGTATTGGTCGGCACACTGATGGTGACGTGGAGGGAGAACATCGGCGTGCCGGTATGCGCCGCGGAATAGCTTCCGGTATACATTTCTTCGATATTGATATCACGGGTGGAAAAAAACTGGGCGATATCATGCACGATGCCGGGATGATCGATCGATACCACCTCCACCGCATAGGGCATCATATTGCCCAGCTTTTTACGCGCGTCGGTACGCTTGGAGCTGATCGTGAGCCCCAAGCTGTCCGCGAGCCGAGGCACCATGCTCTCTATTTTCGCAACCGCGTCCCAGGTTCCCGCAAGCAATAAAACCATCGCGAACTCGCCGCCCAGAACGGTCATCCGGCTATCCAGGATGTTACAGCCACAGTCCTTAACCGCCTTGGAAAATTGGTGAACCAGCCCCGAACGGTTGCTCCCGATCGCGGAGATGACAAGATGATTCTGTACCACGGTGGTCATCGGTAAGGGTTTAGCGGATCCCGAAAGTATAGCCGAGATTGTGCATTGAAAACCCATGCCCCGGCAAGGGCGGTTCGAGCCGCCCAAGGCAATCGGACCGTTCTTGTCAAGGTAGTCATTGGAACGTACTATGGCCGGCACCTAAAAGGGGGAAGGCATTGGTTTCATGTTTCGAGGCAGTATGGTGGCGATGGTAACGCCGATGGAGACCGGGATCAGTCCCGAGGTGCCCATCGATTGGAAGGCCTTGCAAGAGCTCGTAGAGTTTCATATCGCCGAGGGTAGCGATGCGATCGTCGCCGTCGGCACGACCGGTGAGTCGGCCACGCTCGACGAGAAAGAGCATCGCAAGGTGATTCGCCAGGTGGTGCGGCAGGTTCATAAGCGCATTCCGGTGATCGCCGGAACGGGCGCCAATTCCACGACAGAGGCCATTCGGCTGACCGCGTTCGCGCGCGAAGCGGGGGCCGATGCCTGCCTGCTGGTCACCCCCTACTACAATAAGCCGACGCAGGAAGGGCTTTTCCTGCACCACAAGGCCGTGGCCGGGGCCGTTGCGATCCCGCAAATTCTTTATAACGTGCCGGGGCGTACCGCGTGCGACTTGGTGCCCGCGACCGCCGGCCGCCTGTCCCGGATCCGCAATATTATCGGCATCAAGGAAGCGACCGCCGATCTGGGCCGGGTGGCGTCGTTGCGCGAGCATTGCGGGGACGGCTTCATGATCGTGAGCGGTGATGATGCGACGGCGATGGAGTTTATCGCGCGCGGCGGCCAAGGCGTGATTTCGGTAACCGCCAACGTAGCGCCGCGATCAATGCACCTCCTGTGCGCACGGGCTTTGGCGGGCGATAGGGCGGGCGCCGAGACACTCAACGCGACGCTCGAGGGCCTGCACCGGGAATTATTTTCGGAGTCTAACCCGATACCGGCGAAATGGGCTCTAAACCGAATGGGTTTGGTCAAGAGGGGCATTCGCCTGCCCTTGACCTGGCTCGCTGAGGCGTACCACGGCCAAGTGAGGGCGGCGATGGCACAAGCGGGGCTCGCTATCGGCGCAGCATCGTCATGACCGCTCAAGCAATGGATAGATGAATTGAGGTGTTGAGAATACGGTCAACGGGCTTGGTCGCGGGTTTGCTTGTGATCACCGGATGCGCGTGGTTTCCGACGTTCGATGACGTCATCCCCGACAAGCAGAAGGAGTATCAAAAGAGTCAATCGCTCCCCGACTTGGAAGTGCCCCCGGATCTCACCACCGAGTCGATCCGCGACACCCTGGAGGTTCCGGATGTGGACGCGAGCGGAGCGGCAAACTACTCAACCTACCAAGAGCGCATTGCCCAACGAAAAAAAGAGCCGGAAGCCGGATCGGCGGAGAGCCCGAGCGCGGCCAAACTTGGGGCGCTGGCGGATGAGACGCAGCTCATCATCGACGCCGAACCCGCCGTGGTGTGGGCCGAGCTGCGGCCTTTTTGGGAGGACCGCGGCTATGCCTTGGATCTCGATGATGAAGAGGGCGGGGTCTTGGAAACCGGGTGGGTTGAAAACCGCGCCAAGCAAGAGCGCGATCGCTTCAAGGTGATCCTTGAGGCCGGCGAGGAAAGCGGCACGACCGTGCTCTACCTCACCCATGTCGGCGAGGCGCTCACGCAAGGTCTCGAGTGGCGGGAGCGTCCCCGGGATGCGGGGCTCGAGGGACGCATGGCGGCGCACTTGAAAAAAGCGTTGAGCGGCCAATCCGTCGAACCCACCGCGAAAGCCGAACCGTCTCCCCCCGGCCCCAAGCCGAGGTCGAAACCGGAAATCGCGTCTGCCGAGGAGTCCGGCACGGAAGATGCGCGCGCCGATCTGTTGAACGCGGGCGAAGGAAAAGCGTATCTGCGGGTAGCCAACGACTTCGCGAAGGTGTGGCGCAATACCGGGTTCGCACTGGGACAGATCGGCGCCAAGGTGGAAGATGAAGACCGATCGCGCGGCAGCTACTACCTCCGCTTCTCCGACACCGCGGCCCCGAAACCGGAGAAGGGCTTTTTATCGAGCCTGGCCTTCTGGCGGGACGATGACGACGATGAGTTTGAGATCCATCTCACCGACGTCGGCAATAACACCGAGGTCATCGTATTGGACCCGGACGGGAATTGGGATAACAGCGCGACCGCCGCGCGCATCCTGCGCTTATTGCGCACCGAGCTGAACAAGTGACCGCAGCGACCGCGGGGGAACCGGCGCGATTCTAAGAGATTGTGAAGAAATCGTCAGCGAGCGAAGGAAGCTCGCGTTCCGCCGGCGCGCAGGAACCGGAGTGTATATTGAAATACATGAGGATTCCGAGCACCGCCGGAACGCGAGATCCCGAGCGCAGTAGATTTATTCGCAAACTCTAACGGGATCCGCGGGTGGGTAGTGGCAGTGCTAACATCAACGCCTCTTCTCTGCCCTCATGGGCCGGATAGTAATCCGGCCGCAGGCCGATCTCCTTGAAGCCGGCACGCGCGTAAAGCTGTCGCGCCGGCCCATTCGAGGGCCGAACCTCTAGGAGCATCGTCTCCGCGTCGCGCGCGCGCGCGTCCTCGACCACGTGCTCCAAAAGCGTGCGCCCGAATCGCCTACCTTGCCAGCGCGGTTTGACACAGAGGTTCAACAGGTGCGCCTCACCGGCCGCCACGGTCATGAAACTATAGGCGCCGACGAGCCCTTCGTGTTCCAGCACCCAGGCGATGTAACCACAGCGAATGCAGTCGATCATCACGCCCTTACTCCAAGGGAAGTCGTAGGCCTGCCGTTCGATCTCGATCACTTCCGGCACATCGCGCTCGATCATGGGCCGCAAGGTGACTGTCATGGGCTTGAGCAACGCGCTCATGCCGGCACCTCCCGCATCGATTCCCGATACAGTCGCTTCGCGAATAATAAGTCTTGCCAGACCTTGCGTTTTTCACGCGGGGAGCGCAGCAGATACGCCGGATGATAGGTCACGACCAACGGGATTCGGCGCTCCCCGTACGCGAATGCCTGGCCGCGAAGTTTGCCGATCGAGGTGCTGGTCTTCAGCAGATTTTGACCCGCGATCCGGCCGACGGCGAGGATGATTCTCGGTGCCACCAGCGCGATTTGGCGTTCCAGGAACGGTGCACAGCAGTTGATCTCTTCAGGCTGCGGATCGCGATTATTCGGCGGCCGGCATTTCAAGATATTGGCGATGAAGACCTGCTCGCGTTTTAGACCAACGGCAAACAGCATGGCGGTGAGCAATTGCCCCGCCCGGCCGACGAACGGCTCACCCTGACGATCCTCCTCGGCCCCCGGCGCCTCGCCGATGATGAGCCACTCCGCGTGCGCATCGCCGACTCCAAAGACCGTTTGCGTGCGCCCGCGGTGGAGCTCGCAGCGCGTGCACGCGGCCACCGAGCGTTGCAACTCCTCCCAGATCATTCCTGCGACCGCGGGAACGGCGTTACCGTCCGCTGTTGGCGCCGCGGTTTGATGCTCAGGCACCGCGGCGCGGCGCCGCCAGACATCGATCCCCATCGCCTCGAGATAGCGTGCTCGGGTCAGCATTGATAGCGGATCGTTACACCTGATTCGATGTCTGCGGGTGGTGCCGTTCGGGGGCCGACAATACTTTGTTCAGGGCGTTGATATAGGCTTTGGCCGAGGCAATGATGATATCGGTATCCGCGCCCTGACCGTTCACGATCCGCCCGGCGCGCTCCAAACGCACCGTCACCTCCCCTTGCGCATCGGAGCCGGTGGTGATGTTATTGACGGAGAACAATTGCAGGTTGCAACCGCTTTCGATTATGCCTTCGATGGCTTTAAAGGCGGCATCCACCGGCCCGCTGCCCTCGGCGATGCGCTGTTGCTCATTGCCGTTCCACTGCAAGGTGATGCGCGCTTTTGGCGTCTCTCCGGTCTCGGAGCAGACCTTGAGCGAGACCAACTTAACGGCTTCGACGCCACTTGAGACATGGGTCTCGGTGACCAGCGCCTGCAGATCTTCGTCATAGATCTCATGCTTCTTGTCCGCCAACTCCTTGAAGCGCATGAAGGCCTCGTTGAGATCCTCTTCGCGGGTAAACTCCACCCCAATCTCGCGCAAGCGGGTGCGAAACGCGTTGCGGCCCGAATGTTTGCCGAGCACCATCCGGTTGGCGTGCCAACCGACATCTTCGGCACGCATGATCTCGTAGGTCTCCCGGCTCTTGAGCACGCCATCTTGATGAATGCCGGATTCGTGGGCAAACGCGTTCGCTCCGACAATGGCCTTGTTCGGTTGCACCGGAAAGCCGGTGATGCTGGATACCAGCCTCGAGCAATGCAGGATCTGCGTGGTGTCGATCCCCACTTCACAGGAAAACTGATCGCGGCGGGTGCGGACCGCCATGGCGATTTCTTCCAGCGCCGCGTTGCCGGCGCGCTCGCCGAGACCGTTAATCGTGCATTCGACTTGGCGCGCGCCATTGAGCACCGCGGACAAGGAGTTTCCGACCGCCATTCCCAAGTCGTTATGGCAGTGCACGGAAAACACCGCCTTGTCGCTGTTCGGCACGCGTTCGATCAGATCCTTGATGAGCGTTCCGAACTGGCCGGGAAGACTGTAACCAACAGTATCCGGGATATTGACCGTCCTGGCGCCGGCCTCGATCACGGTCTCGAGCACGCGGCACAGAAATTCGAAATCGGAGCGCCCCGCATCCTCGGGCGAGAACTCGACATCCTCGACGTGGCTGCGCGCCCGTTTCACCGCCTTGACCGCATGCTCGATGACTTGCTCGGGTGACATCTTGAGCTTGCTCTGCATATGAATGGGCGAGGTGGCGATAAACGTATGGATACGCGCCGAGCGGGCGCCCTTGAGCGCCCGGGCGGCGGTGTCGATATCGCGCTCCAGCGCCCGCGCCAGAGCGCAGACGGTACTTTCCTTAACCGCGGCCGCCACCGCATGCACTGCCTCGAAATCGCCCGGGCTCGCGACCGGGAAGCCCGCCTCGATGACATCCACGCGCATCCGCTCCAGGGCCTTGGCGATGCGGATCTTCTCGTCCTTGGTCATCGAGGCGCCGGGGCTTTGCTCGCCGTCGCGCAAGGTCGTATCGAAAATGATCAACTTGTCTTTCATGCCTGTCCTCCCGCCCGGCCGGGCGCGAGTCGTCTAAAAGTATACCGTTCTGGTGTCTCTAAAGGACACCGGCTGTCACGGGAATTTAGTGTCGATCGTTCTGCCCTAGCCGGGCAGCAGCGGGGAAGGCGGCGGCAGCGCGATCGGCACCGTCTTGCAAACGGCGAACACGCCCTTATCGGTGACGGTATACGGCATGAGGACGACTATACCTGCCGGATCGGCGGAAGACAACAGCTTACGCCTCGGGGTTCGGCCCTTCGCCAGAGCCGCGACGCGCGGCGCGTTAGCGGCGGATCTGCAGTGATTACCGGACCCGTGGACGCGTAGATCAGCCCGCTTTGGATCACCGATTCCGACCCGATACCGCGCACGTTTGACAGCCTACCGGTCCAGTCGTATCTTCGATCCTGAGGAAAATGGGGATCTAAGGTTCTTATTTTCCGGCGATAACGATGCCAAAAAGCCTCTGATGGCTTTAGGGCTTTAGGATAGACGTCTCATAAACCACCCATAGGCGCAATGGGATTCAGGAACCGTCAATGGTCGCCTGGTTACTGTCTGATACGCGGGGGATGAAGCAATGGCCGTTACCGATCATGTCGATCTGCCGACGTTCATCGAGGGGGTTAAGAAACGCAATCCGGGACAAGCTGAATTTGTTCAGGCGGTGCAGGAAGTCGCCGAGGATATTTTCGACTTCATCGCCGACAAGGAACCATATCACCACTACCAGATCCTTCGGCGCATCGCCGAGCCGGACCGAGTGATCTCCTTCCGCGTCTGCTGGGAGGACGATAGCGGCAATATCCGCGTCCAGCGCGGATGGCGGGTTCAGAACAACAATGCGATCGGGCCCTATAAGGGCGGCATTCGTTTCCATCCTTCGGTGACGGAAAGCGTTCTCAAGTTCCTCGCCTTCGAGCAGACCTTCAAGAATGCTTTGACCGGCCTGCCAATGGGGGGCGGCAAGGGCGGGGCGAATTTCAATCCCAAGGGCAAGAGCGACCATGAAGTGATGCGCTTCTGCCAAAGCTTCATGACCGAGCTCTATCGCCATGTCGGCGCGGACGTCGACGTGCCGGCGGGCGATATCGGCGTCGGCGCGCGCGAGATCGGCTATATGTTCGGCCAGTACAAGCGGATCACCAACCAGTTCACGGGCGTGCTTACCGGCAAGGGCATCGAATATGGCGGCTCTCTGATCCGGCCCGAGGCGACCGGCTATGGCGCGGTCTATTTTCTCCACAATATGCTCAAGACCAAGGGCCAGGACCTGACCGGCAAGAACGCCGTCATCTCCGGCTCGGGCAATGTCGCGACGCACGCGGCGGAGAAGTTAACCCAGCTTGGCGGCAAGGTGCTGACCCTGTCAGACAGCGCCGGCTTCATCCACGACCCCGACGGGATCGATCAGCATCGAATCAACTGGGTGAAGCAGCACAAGACCAAGCGTCGCGGCCGCATATCAGACTATGCCAAGGAGTTCAAGAGCGCGACCTTCCATGAGGGGAAGACACCCTGGGGCGTGCACTGCGACGTGGCGCTGCCTTGCGCGACCCAGAACGAACTGCTCGGCGAGGATGCGCGCACGCTCGTCAAGAATGGCTGCATCGCGGTCTCGGAAGGGGCGAACATGCCGACCGATCTGGAAGGCGTGCACGTCTTCAAAGACGCGAAAATCCTCTACGCGTCCGGCAAGGCTGCCAACGCCGGCGGCGTCGCGGTGTCCGGCCTCGAGATGAGCCAGAATTCGGAGCGGCGTTCGTGGAAAGAGGCGGAGCTCCAGCAGCTGCTGCTCGATATCATGGAGGCAATCCACAACAGTTGCGTCGAATATGGCACCCAGAAGGGCGGCCATGTTGACTATGTGAAGGGAGCGAATATCGCAGGCTTCAAGAAGGTGGCCGATGCAATGCTTGCTTACGGCGTTGTATGAATATAAATTCGGCACCCAATACCCCCTCCCTCACCCTCCCCCTTACAAAGGAGGAGGGAAGGGAGGGGGTTTGCAAGACTTTGGATGCGCGCCGGGCGACCCGATCAGCGCGTGTGCCCGACGCGCGTTTTTTGTTACAGCGTTTTCAAAAACTCGATCAGCGCCCGTTTATCCTCATCGCTGAGACCGGGCTCGTCCTTGAAGTAGTCGCTGCCGAAGTAGTGCCCCCGGTTGACAACGAAGTCTGGGCACTTACTGGCCGCTAGCAGGGGATCGACGAGATTGCTGAAGACCTTGCGCGCTTGTTCGTCAGTGGCGTTTTTGGGAAGTGCCTTAAGATCTTTCTTGATTTTAATCAGCAGTTCCACAATCTGACGCTTATGTCTCAAATTCGCGGCTAACCCCTCTCGCCTGTCCAAGTCGATGTTGGAGAGCAGGTTGACTGGTGTACCTTTTGGAATCGGGCCGAGCTCGAGCCCTTGTTCATTGAAGAAACTACCATGGCTCAGCGCGCCTACCAGAGGCTGAATTTTCCGCAGAAAGCTCGGTAGATACCCTGTTGCCACGCGCAGGTAGCTCGTCTCATAGGTTCTGTCGATCCAGCCCGGAAGTGTCTTGCCGGAAGCAGTCTTATAGTTAATGTTTCCCTTGCGTTTTTCCGGCCAAAGCATCTGCTCGATCGAGTTGTCAAACGATTGCATCCGGTCCTTGACGGATGGGCTCGGGTTGAAATCACCGACCGTGTTGTTCAGTAGGAAAGGAGCGGTAGACCAAAGGCTGATCAACGAGGCGGGTCGGGTGTAACCGCGACCACTCGCGGGCATTGGGTACTCCTTGGGCTCTCCAGTGAACGGGTGATGCACCGTGATCGTTCCCACCGAGGGGAGATCCTTATAGGATTGGGACGAAAAGTTGTCCCAGATGTTGCGCTCAATGGCGTTGGTGGCAAGCGGACTGCAGGCGTTAGTTTCAAGCAGGGTCGCCGGCACGCGCAACTCGGTCGATAGAAAATTATCCTTCTGGAAATCGTCCGCCCGCACGATCTCTTTGATCGCTCCCTTGAATTCGTCCGTCTTGGTCCAGGCCCAGTACCGGTTCCAGCAATTGAGATAATCCGGGCCTACACAGCCATTGTTGGGGAAGAACGTATACGCCTTCTCGGGAAGCTTGCTCGAATGACACCGAGCGCAGCGCTCGCTGAACGCAGCCTTGCCGCGAGTCAATGTCGCCGCATCGGCGGTCAGATAAGCTTCGCCGCCAGGCGCATTTTTCAGGTAGTCGGGCTTGGCGGTCGCAAGGAAGAACAGCGCCAGATTCGGCGTCTGGTTTTCGTTCGCCTGCCAATAAACAGAGTTCTTGCGCGCAACCTCGATTGGAATGGGGGTTATTTTCTTGCCGCCGACCAGCGGATTGAAGTGCTCCAGCCACTCTTCGCTGAACAGTCCGATGTTGATGAATACGCGGTTCAGAGCGCCCAATGCCCCAACCGAATCGGCGCCGTCCTTGAGGACGCGCGGCGTCCAGACCGAGTCGGGTTTCTTATAGAACTGTGCGAGCGGGCTGTCCGTGGGCACGTACTCGTTGAGCTGCTTGTTGTCCAGACCGCCGCCCGCCAGTTTCTCACCACCTAATTTTAGGGCGGTCTGCAAGCGCGCTCCTAGGCTGTAGACCGCATTCATCGTGCGCGGGTTGTTGATGTGGTCGCTAGAGACTAAGGATGTATCCAGAGCCCCGGGACGGGAGGTATGGAAGAGTTGGTAAGGAAAGTTCGACGCATCCCCTTCCCACATGAAGATCCGATCGATCCAGAAGTACTGGGCGCCTGGGTTCGAACTGAGGTTCTCCCACTTGGGATTTTCGGGATCTTGGGGCGGCTTGGTCGGATTCGGTCCGACGTGGCAGAAGCCACAGGACATGCCTACCCGATAAGGTCTCACCAGATTCTTGTCGTTATAATATCTTGGATCGGTATAATATTTCTCCGGATCCCAGCGCTTTTCCGCCGCCTCATCAAAGTCGGGGTTGGGAAACAGTCGCAGACCGACGACACCCGTCGCGTAGCCATAGTAGGAGCCGTCTGGAATATTTTTGCCCCGAGCACCGATCTTTACCCCCGGGTACTTGGTCTCGTTTTCGAACGGATCCGGCGGACAAGCTTGCTTGCGCACGTCAAGCTACAGGCCGTATCGGTCCTCCCGCCCCTTGGTTGCTTTCTCGAAGCAAGGCTCATTAACCAGCCCCTGGTAATTCCAGCGGTTACTGCGACTGAACTTTAGCTTGGGGTGATTCGACAAGGTTTTCAAAAAGTCGAGGGCGCCTCTGCTCTCATACCCGAGCGTATTCCATAGACGGTCGTTCCCGGCCGTCCACACAATCCAGTTGTTGCGGCCTATCCTCGCGGCCTTGACGGCGTCCTCCGGCGAGATCCCCGGAACATAGGGCGCAAGATCTTTGGCCACCTGCTTGGGATCTTTTGTCGCCTTGTTGTCCATGTCGTCAAAATAGTCGTCGTCGGCGCCCGGAAAACTTTCCGCCGTTCTTCCTACGCACAGCGCTTCATCCTTGATGTTACCGGCTCCCGCGCCGCAAGCGCTCGGCCCTTCGCCGTAGCTTACAGGGGCCAATATTCCGGCTCCGAGGAGAATAGTTGCAATAGGTAATGCTTTGATCTTCATGTGCCCCTCCTTATTAATCGATTAGTTTTTTCTTCTAAACATAACAACGCACGCCGCCGATCGAAAACCGGCTGTCAACGCACCTTACACCCGCTTATGCGGGTGGCGGTCGACCACCGCATACCCTTGGTACGGATCAGCGAAGAGGGCGTCCCGTACTTCGGACAAGTGCAATCCTTTATACGCGCGATCTTGGCCGGGTGAACTGCTCCGTCCCAAAATAGGCCGGTTCCATACGTCCCTCCCCAAAAAATTACGTTGGAGAGTTTATTGTTAATTATAGCCGATTGTTTCCAGTACAAACTGTGAGTTATTTCATATTCTTCCTGCCACCGACCACCTGCGGTACACCGACCTCAGCCGCGTTCATCCGGTGCTCGAAGCACTCGTAAAGAAATGCGGGATTCTCCTCCCGGTGCACGGAGGTGGTGGACCCCCGAGGTCGATGTCGTCAACCGGGACGGCGCATCGAGCGGGTGCTGGCCGGTCGCCTGCGGCTCGCCGCGACCCTCAACTCATGATGAACCGCAACGTCCAGTAACGTGTTACAGTGTTACACGATGATCTTAGATCTTCTTTCCTGACCGGATGGGGAACACCATTTCCAACCAGAGAATTGGATAACAGCTAGACAATGTCTATCTACGTGTCCTATTCAGGAGAACTTCAATGGCCAAAGGCCAAAAACGCAGTAATCGTGAAGCTAAGAAACCCAAGCAATCGAAAAAGGCTGCCGTTCCAGCGTCGCCTTTTGACGTGACGAAAAAGCCCGCTGCTCCCGCGCCCAGAAAAAAGAAATAGCGGGCGCGAGGCGAATTCAAGGATCGAGCGAGAGACTAGATAATCGCTCGTTGTTGATAATGTGTTCGCCCGCGGCCCTGGACAGCGATTGCCAATATGGTAATCTCAAACTAATTGCCTGAATCCGTAGGCAGTTTGACTAGAGCTTATTTCCACGGTGGACTTGCCGGCGAATTGAGCAATGCGTCATCAAAGCAAATGCTAAAGCGCAAGCTGAGTGCCTGTTTCTGTCTGCTGGTCTACCTCATGATGGGGGTGGGAAACGGGCAGGCACCGGTCCTGTTCATGATCCTAGGTCACGCCCATGGGATCTACGTCCATTACAGCGATGCGGGCATCCGATTCACCCTGCACCACCCAGGACACGCTGACGAGCACGAGCCGAAACCGTTTCTTCCCAGCCCGCATCAGCCCGATGTCCTGGACCAGGTGTTGGCCGCGATCACCGGGCAGGATAATCAGGAAGACCACGTCATCCAGACCCACCCACAGGAACCGCAGAGCCTGGCAGCATCCAAAACGATTGAAATCCCCAAGGCCTTATCTTTACCGGTAACGACTCACCCATTTTCTGTTGAGCTTGCGTCCGTACCCACCCTGGCGCGGCCGCCGCCTGGGATCAACCCCGCGCTTGCCTCCCGCCGCACCACCGTCCTGCTAATTTAGATCCCTCTGAAAAACCCGCACGCCTCGTATACGAGCGCGTGCAGTCCGTGGGTTATGGCCGGGCCTGACCATTATCGACTTTCAGAGGCGATTTATGTCTTCCAAAACTTTATCGATCTTGTTGCTGGCGCAGCTCATGGGTGGCGCCTGCGCTTATGCGGATTTGCCGGGGCCGCGCCCTCTGGGCCGGGAGATCCCGGCGCCCCACCCACCGCTTGAGTCCCCGGAAGTCTTGCCTTCCGGTCCTGCTATCACCGAGCCCGCCGGCGACCTCACACTCCGCGAGGCGCTCTCCCTTGCGCTCCTTCAGAACCCGGAGATCAAGGCCTTTGCCTTCGAGGTCCGCGCCCGTGAGGCGGCGGTGCTCCAGGCCGGGTTGCTTCCCAACCACCACCACCTGCAGGCGCTTGGCAAGCTGCTCAAAGGTGCCGCCGTAGTCGAGCCAATAAGCTTCCGGCAACTTGATGCCGGCCTGGATGCGATCCTTGTGTCTCGGCGAGTTACACGCCTTGTCAAAGCTTCCCTGCATCTGGTGATTTTCACTTAACGGTCCGACGAGCATTTGCGCCACACAGGGGCTCTGAGGCGTAAGACCTGCCCACCCCAAAAAAACACGATCCATCCCTTGGGTTAGTTAGCGCCCGCAGGAAGTCTTTTCAAATTAGACTCCACCCTGTAGCGCAAGCTGTAGCTCTCGAGGACAGGCTGCTGCTTCTCTAGACCGGTACAATAAGGCTCATTCAGAAAATACCAACTTTGAATAGGGAAGGGATACAGTCATGATGGTGGGTATAGAAATACTAGTCATATTGCTGTTGGTCTTGCTCAACGGCGTTTTTGCCATGTCGGAACTTGCGGTAGTGTCCTCGCGCAAAGCGAGGCTAAAGGTGCTGGCAGACGAAGGGCACAGGGGTGCCTCTAGCGCACTCGATCTCGTTGAGAATCCCGGGCGTTTTCTCGCGACGGTTCAGATCGGCATCACCCTGGTGGGTGTGTTGGCCGGAACTTTCGGCGGTGCCACCATCACGGAAAGGCTTGCGGCATACTTGGACAGTTTCCCGGATATCACGCCCTTCGGTGAACCGATCGCCATCGGGATTGTAGTGATCGGTATAACTTACCTATCCTTGATCATCGGCGAACTGGTACCCAAGCAGTTGGCCTTGAAAAACCCCGAACGCTTGGCGTCAGCGATAGCGCGTCCCATGATGTTTCTAGCCAAGGTCGCAGCACCTATAGTTTACTTTCTTGAGTTATCCTCTAGATTGGTATTGCGCCTCTTGGGCGCCCGCCACACACCTGAGCAGACCGTGACCGAGGAGGAGGTGAAGGCCGTCGTTGCCGAGGGTGTCACCGCTGGGGCGCTCAAACGCGAGGAAAAGGAGATGATCTCGGGCGTCATGCGCTTAGCGGATTGGCCTGTGCAAGCGATCACGACGCCGCGCCAGGAAGTTGTCTGGCTCGACCTCGATGGGGGTGATGAGGCGATCGCTCGCAGACTTCAGGAATCGCACTTCTCCCGTCTCCCGGTGGCGAGGGGCGGCCTCGACCGCGTGCTCGGGATTGTCCAAGCCAAAGACCTCTTGAACCGAGCCATCGCCGGGGAAACCTTAGACGTCGAAAGTGCCTTGTGCCAACCCGTCATCGTGCATCGCTATATCTTGGCGCTACAGCTATTGGAGATGTTCAGACAATCCCCAATCCATGTGGCCCTGGTTCTAGATGCCTCGGGTGGCCTTGAGGGAATCGTTACTGCGGCGGACTTTCTGAAAGCGATCGTCGGCGGTCTTGCGGAGTCCGGTGGAGAGGACGAGCTCGAAGCCTTCCAGCGGGAAGATGGATCATGGTTAATCGACGGTGATCTGCATATCGATGTGGTCAAGGATCGGTTGGGCCTACGCGAGATCCCGGACGAACGCGATTTCCATACGGTTGCAGGCCTCATCTTGTGGCGACTCGAGCGGGTGCCCGCTGCGGGGGATCACATCGATGTCGGCGGTTTCCGTTTCGAGGTTGTGGATATGGATGGACCCAGAATCGATAAAGTGCTCGCCGTGGTGCTCACTGGCTCGTCGGACGAATCGGAAGACCCCACGGGTTGCTAAGGCCGTGAGTGCATCAAGCAAGTTACCGTACCGAGTCGCAAGTGAATCGGAGTCTAGTGACGATGCCGGTGGTGAATGTCTGGATAGTGCGGATGGCTGTGTAGCAGTGGCTGGTGTAGGTGGAAATGCGTGTGAGGCTCCACCCCGTCCCAGTCAAAATCGTAGTTCGTGTAGTGATGTTCGTCATGCACGTGGCCGTGGGTATGCGCAGACTCCTCATGATCATGCTCGTGCGCGTGGTGCTCGGTGAGATGTAACCAAAGCCCGGTGCCCATCAAGAACGCGGCCACCCAGAACCAAGCGCTCGGTGCTTCCCTGAGCAGTGCCAGCGCGATGATCGCCCCGACGAAAGGCGCGGACGAAAAATAGGCCCCAGTCCGGGCAGCCCCCACATGACGTAGCGCGTAGACGAACAATACGAGACTAACCCCATAGCCTAATAGACCGACCGCGCCGGCGAGGACGCATGGCCATATATCTGGCAACGGGATCCCGATTGCCTGCGTTAGCCCGAGGTTGACGAGGCCGGCTATCAAGCCTTTCACGCCCGCAATGAGTACCGGGTCTTTGGATGAGATCTTGCGCGTCAGGTTATTATCGACCGCGAAGGGTCCCACCGGAAGGGTAAAGGTGGGGCTCCCCTCCCAAGACAACACCATTCCTCCAAGGGTGATGAGGAACCATCCCCCACACAATGTTCCGGCCGAAATGTTCATGAAATACGAACCAGGCCAGGACGGCGGTCAATACCCCTTCGAGATTGAGCAACAGCGAAGCGCTGGAGGCGGGTGTTAACGTGAGGCCTACCATGAGCAACACCGGGCCAATGACACCGCCCATCACAATAGCGCCTGCCAGCCACGGGATGTCGTGACGGTCCAATCCCGCCTCGTGCCATGGGGGCACGGCCGACCACGTGCGATGCAGAGCCCACCCCGCTAAGAGGCCTATCCCCGATCCGAAGTAAAGCACCGCCGCCAGGGTCACCGGATGCATCTGGCCAAGTAGAAGCTTCGCGAGCGGTGTACTCGCGCCAAAGAGGACCGCCGTGCCCAAGGCGCTCGCGATGCCCGGATGGAGGAGGCGATGGGGTTCAGTCGCTGCCGATCAACACGCCTCGGGCCGCCAGAGAAACGCCGATTGACAATCGGTTTCTTGTGCGGGATATTGCGCTTTCATCGATTCATTCGCAAGCAAGGGGGATCCCAGGGGTGACACCCGTCCCACGCATTCGGCTCGGAAAGCTCGAGATGGCTGTCCTAGAGCACCTTTGGTCGATGGGAGATGCTGACGCCAAGGCCGTGCATAGTATCATCGGCACCCAGCGCGGCATTACGTTAAACACCATCCAATCCACCCTTGAGCGTCTCCACGATAAAGGGCTGCTCAGAGGCTGTGAAAAAATTGTTTGCAGGGGATCGCCAATTGATCATGAATATGCGATCCTGGCACCATGAGTAAAGAACCTTCGCTGTTCCCTGATCTCCCACAACCCGATACCACTG
>Ga0136627_1000446_pt1 | contig 15518 bp, 22 predicted proteins | sample AntDrymUQ4892206_2_FD_104652 | JGI IMG/M metagenome (GOLD analysis project Ga0136627, IMG submission 104652) | Polar desert sand microbial communities from Dry Valleys, Antarctica - metaG UQ489 (22.06) | ecosystem: Environmental > Terrestrial > Soil > Desert | place: Antarctica: Dry Valley... | reverse complement strand
TCCCCCGATCATGGTCGGGGGCGGCGGGGAGAAGAAGACGCTCCGGCTCGTCGCGGAGTACGCCGACGCATGCAATCTCTTCGCGTTTCCGGGCGGCCTCGATCAACTCGAACACAAGCTCGACGTTCTAAAAGGACATTGCGAGAACGTCGGTCGGGACTATGGAGAAATTGAGAAAACGACCCTCGGGACAGCCTACCTCGCACCGGACAAAATGAGCGTGGATGACATCCTCGAACATTGCCGAAGACAAAGCGAACTCGGCGTGGACCACGCCATTTTCAACATGCCGAACGTGCATGAGATCGAACCGATACGTCGCTTCGGCGAAGAGGTCATTCCGGCGGTGGCGAAGTTATAACGCGGAGCGTGGGCGACATCGCTTCGAGAAATTCGAGCAAACCTTTCGGAAACACGGGGCGGCTTTCTTCCCGGAACCGCCCCATACTCAGCCATTCGAACGGAAGCTCCGTCCCATCTTCCTCCCGAATGGTTTCGGGGAACCTTTCGATGCTTCCGGCCTCGGTGAGAAAACAAAAGACGGCTCCGCGCATGACCTCTCACCCATAATCGAACACATCTTCGAGGGCGCCGAGGAAAACCGGAGCGACGACCTCGACCTCCATTTCTTCCCATACTTCCCGAACCATCGCGTCTTCCGGAGATTCGCGCGGCTCGACCGTTCCTCCGACCGGGATGAGGAAATCGCCCCTCACGGAGTCCGCTCATTCGATGCGGCATTCTCTCTGTGGGAGCGCGGGCATCTTGCCCGCCTGAACGGCGAGCGAATTGAGGGCGGAAAGCCGCCCTCGTGAAGCCGCCCTCGAAATAGGCGCGTCTTTTTACCCGGACTCGGTATCACGGAGTCGGAGGCGACGGAGAAAGGGAACTTTCCGTGCGCGTGGAATATGCACGACGACCTCCGAAGCATCTCGCTCATTTCAGTTCGTCGAGTGGAATCGCCTCGGTCGTTCCGGCCTCCGGGTCGAGGACGGCATATTCTGCCCCGGTTCGCTCCGCGACGAGGGCGTGGCGCGACAAACCTTCGCGCTCGTGTATCGTGCCGAGGGTGTCGGGGAGGTCGAGATGGGAAGCCCGTTGCCGGAAATCCTCCGCTTTTTCCGAGGAGGTGAAGAGCGCGGCGACGAGGATTTCGCCACCGCTCTCCTCGACGGTGATGAGCGGCGACTCCCCGGCCTCATCGGTGAAAAAGTGGAGCGGGAACGGGAAGCCGCCCGACTCCTCCGAAGAGCGGGCGGCGACATCGGGGGCATGGAAGAGTCCCGTCCCCCGCTCCGCGACAACGAGGAGGAAATCCACGCCGGGCATCGTCGCGTATCCCTCGACCGAGGCGCGAGTTTCGAGTACTCCGGCTCCGAGGTTCGAGAAGGAACCCATGCCGAACGATTCCGCTTCTTCGGAGAATTCCTCGGCGATTTCACGGGAGGAGAATAATGCGCCGACCTTCGCCGCCTCCCCGCCGACTTCGGTCTCTTCGAAGATGTCGCCTCCGTTTTCGTCGGTGAGTTTGAAGAGGGGCGGTTCGGGAAGCTCCTCCAAACTCAGTTCGCGGTTCGGGTCGGTCATCCCTCCTCCTCGCGGTGGACGAACTGTTTCGCGTCTCCGGAGGGGAAAAGGAGGGCGGCGAGTATGGCTCCGGCTCCGATGGCGAAGAGCGTCCAGAAAACCGGGGAGAGCGAGGCCGCGAGGGTGGCGGCGAGTTCGTCGTATGCGGCGGGCGGTATTTCGGCGCGGAGGGTCGGCTCGAGGAGGGCGTTCGGGTCGGAGAGGAGGTCGGCGAGGTTCTCGTCGCCCCCGGCGGCTCGCTCGGCGGCGGCTGTGTACCGGTCGCCGAGTGAGAAATTGAGGAGCGCGCCCATGATGGCGACCCACACGACGCCGCCGATGGTCCGGAAGAACACGATGGATGAGGTGGCAATGCCGCGCCGACTCCACGGCACGGCGTTTTGGATGCTCACGAGATAGCTCGTCGCGGTGAAGCCGAGTCCGAGGCCAATCACGAACGAAGCGGCGACCACATAAACGAGCGACGTACCCCGATCCATCGGCACACATAACGCCGCACCCGCGAGCATGAAGAACGAGCCGAGGATGAGCGTCGGACGGTACCCGGTTTTGAGGAGCATCCTCCCGCCGACGAAAGAGGCGATCGGCCATCCGATAGAGACGGAGGCGACGGCGAGTCCGGCGGTGATGGCGGTTCCGCCGAGCGCGCCTTGTATGAAGAGAGGGACGTAAACCGAGACTCCGAAGAGCATGCCGCCGAGTGCGAAGTTCCCGAGGGAGGCGACGGAGAAGAGTCGGTTCGCGAAGAGATCCATCGGGACGATGGGGTTCGACACGCGCGTCTCGACCCACACGAAAAGCACGAGCGCGAATATCCCGCCCGCGAGGAGGGAGATCGTCGGGAGCGTAATTTCCGGAACGCTCCCGCCCCCGAGGAGTGCGAAGAGGACGGCGAGAAGGCCGCCCGTGAGGAGTGAGAAACCGAGATAGTCGGCCTCGCCGGAGCGTCGCCCGAAGCTCTCGCGGAGGGCGAAGAAGAGGATGATTCCGGCGACGAGGCCGAATGGGATGTTTATATAGAAAACCCACCGCCACGAAAGATAGTCCGTCATGAGGCCGCCGACGGCGGGGCCGACGAGGGCGGACATCCCCCACACCGCGCCGAAGAGTCCTTGAATTCTCGCCCTCGTTTCAAGTTCGAAGATGTCGCCGATTATGGTGATGGCGACGGGCTGGACGGCCCCCGCCCCGAGTCCTTGAATCGTGCGGAATATGATGAGTCCGGTCATCGAATCGGCGGTTCCCGAGAGGATCGAGCCGAGGAGGAAAAGGAAGATGCCGATGAGATATATGGGCTTCCGGCCGTATGTGTCCGAGAGTTTGCCGAAGATGGGGCCGGTGACGGTCGCCGCCAAAAGGTACGAGGCGAAGACCCACGAATAAAGTTCGAGGCCGCCGAGTTCGCCGATGATAGTCGGCATGGCGGTTCCGATGACGGTCGCGTCGAGGGCGGCGAGGAAAGTGCCGATGAGCGTCGCCAGCGTTATGAAAATTTTGCGGCGACGGCTAAGTCCCAAACATTTCCCTCCGGGGCGGCTCGCGGAGCGGCTCGCCTTTGGCTCGCCGCGCATTTCAGCCCGCTTCGCTCGTCAGCTTTTCAGCAAAGACGAAAGAAGGCCGGCTGCGATATTAGCATCACGGCCTCACGAAATTTGTGAACGTGAGCGATCGCCGCAATTCACACCGACTCCGAATGCACGATGACGCTCGACGCGGAGGGGAGCGGTCAGCCGAACTTCACATCCCACAAAGTGGCGACTCCGAATGCGAAACGCGAACCACCGTTCTTAGCTGACGAGCGAAGCGTGCGCGTTTCGCCAAAGGCGAAACGCTAAATAAGCGACTTCGAGCGGAGGAGTTGTTTCGCTATGGAGACGAGTTCCTCGGTGTCGAGTGGTTTGCGAAGCACTTTGACCGAACCTTGCATGCGGTCGGCGAGGGTGCGTGCCGCCGGGTCTTTTTTGGCGGCGGTCAAAACGACGGGTATTTTCGCGGTTTTCGGCATCGCTTTGAGGCAATGGCACGTCTCGACGCCGCCCATCTGGGGCATCGAAACGTCGAGGACGATGAGGTCAACTTTGCGGCTGATGGCTTCTTGGAGAGCGCGTTGTCCGTCGGATGCGCGGACGACTTTGAACCCCGCTTCGGACAAAGCGTCGCTCGCTTCGTCGAGGGCGATTGGGTCGTCGTCGGCGATCATGACCGTTGACCGGCTGGATCTCGTTCTTTCCACGGGGAGATATTTTACACCCGTTTATCTTTCTCGCTAGGTTTGCTCCGCACATGCGGCGCGTGTCCACGGCGTGATCCGAGTCCCTCGACCGCCTTTTGATATGGGTTAAACTCACGATGCCAGATTGACCTTCCATACGCGAGAGGTGCGGCGTGCAGCAAAAGGACTCGAAAGACAAATACTTCCGCAAAGGCTTCAAGATGCGGGGCGACATTCAACATCTCCTCGACCGCGACTACCGATCCGAGATCGTCGAGAACATCCGCGAGAACGGAAACTCGATGGAGGCGGGCGGCCTCACCATCCACCTCGCCGACGAGTTCGGGTTTTGCTACGGCGTGGATCGCGCCGTTGACTACGCCTTCCAGACCCGCGAGAAGTTCCCCGACCGCCGCATCTTCATAACCGGGGACATGATCCACAACGCCTCCATGAACGACCGCCTCCGCGACATGGGCATCGAGTTCCTCTCCGAGGGCTTCGACGGCCGCCCCGACGAAAAGTTCGACGAACTCACCGAGGAGGACGTCATCATACTCCCCGCCTTCGGAGCGCCGATTGACTGGGTGAAGCGCCTCCGCGACAAGGGGTGCATCGTCGTGGACACGACGTGCGGCTCCGTCCTCTCGGTGTGGAAGCGCGTAACGAGGTACGCCGGGAAGGGCTTCACGAGCGTCATCCACGGAAAGTATTATCACGAGGAAACTCAGGCGACGGCCTCGCAAACGTGGAAGGACGGCGGCAACGGGAAGTTCCTCGTCGTGCGGAACATGGCCGAGACGGGCTACGTGACAGATTTCATCCGGGGAAACATGGACGCCGCCGAACTCACCGAGAAGCTCTCGCACGGCATGTGTCCCGGCTTCGACCCGGACGAGGACTTGCAAAGCGTCGGGGTCGCAAACCAGACCACGATGCTCATGAAAGAGACGATGGAGGTCGGCGAGGAAATCCGGAAGGCGATGTCCGACCGATACGGCGCAGAAAACCTCGACGATCATTTCGAGCTATTCGACACTATATGCTCCGCCACTCAAGATAGACAAGATGCCCTCTTCGAGCTTCTCGAGAACGAACTCGACGTGATGGTCATAGTCGGCGGATACAACTCCTCGAACACGAACAATCTCGCGATCATCGCGAAGGAGCGCGTTCCGCAGAGTTTCCACATAGCGAACGGCGATTGTATTTCTGGTGGCTCCATCCACCACAAACCACCCGGCACCCCACTCGACGCGAGGGAGGAGATCGAGGAGAAAGAGTGGCTCCCCGAAGGCCCGGTGCGAATCGGCCTCACCGCCGGAGCCTCGACCCCGAACTCACAGATCGGCCTCGCGGTGAAGAATCTCCTCGAAGCCCGCGGACTTTCGATGGACGAAGTGCCGGGCTGAGAGCCGCGACGAACCGTCCGCCACAAAGCGCGGAAAAGCCCCGCTCCGAAATGGAAGCGGGGCTTTTTGTTTTTGGCGTTTTTGGCTGAAAGCTGGCGGCTAAAAGCTAATTCCCGACGGGCTGTCCGATGAGGGCGGCGGCTTTCTCGGCGGTGCGCCGCCCCTGATAGCGAGCCGCCGCGAGGACTTCTTCGCTCGGGCCGTTTTCTCCGCCGTCGCTCGAACTCACGCCGTACGGGTTCCCGCCGGAGGCGAAGATTTCATCCGCCGTGTATCCCATCGGGACGATGATCGAACCCCAATGCGCCATGACATTGTAAAGACTGAGAATGGTGGATTCCTGCCCACCGTGCGCATTCCCCGCGCTCGTGAAAACGCCGACGGCCTTGTCGGCGAGCTTGCCCTCGGCCCACAGTCCGCCTTGCGCGTCTATAAACTGCTTGAGCTGCGCCGATACGTTCCCGTACCGCGTCGGCGTTCCGAAAATGTACGAGTCCGCCCACAAAAGGTCGTCCGATGTCGCCTCGGGTACGTCGCTCGTCTCCTCGATGTGCTTCGCTCACGCCGGATTCGCCTCGATCGCTTCCCGCGGAGCGAGTTCGGCCGCTTTGCGAAGCCGAACCTCCGCTCCGGCCTCCTCGGCACCTTCGGCGACCGCCTGCGCGAGCTTGTGTACGTTCCCGGTCGAACTGTAATAAATTACCGCGACTTTCGTACTCATCTTTCTCCTATCTGAAATTTCGTGTATTTTATTTCCGGGGTCTGTTTACCCGAACGGCTACCAGAAAAACCCTATGGCTGCGTCGAGGCTGTACGCTCCGGCTCCGGCGAGGATGAACGTGAGCGCGACGACACTGAGCGCGAGGTTGTATTCGTATCCGCCTTCGGTGGCGAAGAAGCCGTTGCCGAGGTGGACTTTGACCGCCGCGACGGCCATCGTCGCTATGAGGGCGAGGGCGGCAATGGGCGTGAGGAACCCGGCGGCGAGGAGGATTCCCCCGACGAACTCGGCGAGTCCCGCCGCGAGAGCCATCGCCCCGGCTGGCTTTATCCCGAGCTGTCCGAAGAACCCGGTCGTCCCTTCGAGTCCCGGCCCGCCGAACGAGCCGAACAATTTCTGCGCCCCGTGAGCGATGAATATAGCCCCGATCACAACGCGCAATATGAGCAAAGCAAGGTCAATCATGATGATTCTCTCTCCTTATATTTCGCGGATTTTCCGCTAATTTCCGACGGCGCGAGTCGCCGAAGTCGAGGTGTTTATCGGTTCGAGGTTCGCCTCGATCTCCGCCCTCCGTCCTTCGAGAAACGGCGGAAGGACAAGTTCCACGCCGAGCTTCTCGTCGCCGATGCTCCCGATGCCCGGCTCGTCGGTCGCGAGCTCGAACAAAACCCCGTTCGGCTCCCGGAAATAAAGGCTTCGGAAATAATGGCGATCCACGACCCCCGACGAGGCCATCCCGACCGCCTCGACCCTCCGACTCCACTCCTCGATCTCCGCGTCGTCCTTCACCCGGAACGCGACGTGATGCACACCCCCCGCCCCATAACGCGCCCGCGAAAGCTCCGGCCTCCCCTCCACATGAACCTCCGTACCCGGCCCGCCGACCCCGCTCTCGAAAACGACGACCCGAACGCCGTCGGCATCATACTCCGCGCTCCGTCGGAACCCGAGAACGTCTTCGAGGATGACCGCCGTCGGCTCGACGCTCTTCACCGTGAGCCGCACACTTTCGAGGCCGCGCACCGCATGTTCCTCCGGCACATCCGAACCCGTCCACGCATCGCCCGCCTCCATCCCCTCGATGCCTTCGTCGGCCACGAGGCTCATCCGATGGCCTTCGAAGTCGGCGAAATCGAGGCTCGAACGACCGTCATGGCGAGTTCGCACCCCGCCCCGCTCGACACCCTTCTCATCGAAGCGTTCCGCCCACCATTCGAGGGCATCGCCGCTCGGAACGCGAAGCGATATGTTCGATACCTCGTCGCGTCCGGGGCGGTTCCGGGCGGCTCTCGGAATGTCGAAGAACGTCACGATCGTCCCGGATTTCGCCCCCTCGTCGCCATACGCGAGGTGGTACATCGAAACATCATCCTGATTTATGCTCTTGTAAACGAAGCGCATCCCAAGCACATCCGTATAAAACGCCGCGTTCTCCGAAATCCCCGCGCTCACCGACGACGTGTGATGCAAACCGCCGATCTCCATAGTCTCTCCTTTCTAAGTTTACCGATGAACTTTACGAAGTCGAAGTTTACCGTTAAACTTTCATATGTCAAAGAAGGAGGATGGAGAAAGTTTCATGGCGAAGGACATTCGGGACATGCGGAGTTTGAGGCGTTCGGGGGTGCTTGCGTGGTTGCGGCTGGCGCGGGTTTTCGAGAAGACGGAGCGTGCGGGCGAGGCGCAATTGCGGGCGTGGGGTTTGAACATGGGTCAGTTCGACGCGCTCGCGCACATCGGCGCGGCGGAGGGTCTCAGCCAGGGTGAGTTGGCGCGCTCTCTCCTCGTGACGAAAGGAAACGTCACGCAGCTTCTCGCGAAGATGGAGATGCGCGGCCTCATCGAGCGTCGTTCGGAGGGTCGGACGAAGCGTCTCTTTCTGACCGGAGAGGGGCGAACGTTATACGACGAGGTCGTGCCGGCGCACGAGGAATTCATCGCCGGGAGGCTCGACGCGCTCGACGAGGACGAGCGAAAAACCCTCCACGAGCTTCTCCGAAAGCTCGACCGGGACATCGAATAATCCGCGCCGCGAAGCCGCGTGAAGAACCTCGACACTCCGCGTCACCGCCCGCGCCACCGTGCGGGAGTGGGAGATCTCGTCGCTCGCTTCGGGAAGGCATTCGTTTTCCCTGCGGATATGGAGAGTTCGTCCGCGTCCCATCCGGTGTGGCCGGATCCGGCATCGAGGACGGCTCATACCGAAACCGGACGAAGAACCTCGCGTTTCGGAGACGAGGTTTCGGAGACGAGCCGAGCCGGAAAAGCGACCGCACGGAAACCGAACCGGAAGCACTTTCGGAAGAAATTTCCGCATCGTATTCGTGCGATCCCGGCCTCTCGATCCCCGGTTCGCGCCCGAAACTTGTTATAAAGTCCGGGTTTGCTTCGGAGGATAAACATAACCCGGTACGTCACGCCGCTCCGCGAGGGCGGCTCTCTTCCGGCCATCGTAGAGGGCGACGACCTCGGCACATACGTCCTCAAATTTCGGGGGGCCGGACAGGGACGGAAAGCCCTCGTCGCCGAGATCATCGCCGGAGAAATCGGAAGGAAACTCAGGCTTCCGGTGCCGGAGATCGCCATCGGGAACCTCGATGCGACGCTCGCCCGCTCCGAGCCGGATCCCGAAATTCAAGACCTCATCCGGGCGAGCGAAGGCGCGAACCTCGCGATGGACTATCTCCCCGGCTCCCTCGGCTTCGACCCTCTCGCCTCCCCGATGGACTCGACGCTCGCATCGCGCATACTATGGTTCGACGCGCTCACGACGAACGTGGACCGGACTCCGCACAACACGAACTTGCTTTTGTGGCACGGAAAAGTGTGGCTCATTGACCATGGAGCTTCGTTGTATTTCCACCACGCGTGGAAGGGTTGGCGAGAAAAAGCGCGACTCCCGTTCACCGCGGCGAAGGATCACGTCCTCCTCCCCTTCGCTTCCGAAATCAAGAAAGTAGACGGAGAGATGGCCGCGTCGCTCCCCGAGGACACATTGCGTGAAATCCTCCATCTCGTGCCGGACGAATGGCTCGAAGGCGAGCCGGGCTTCGAGAACGGAGACGCGGTTCGGGAGGCGTATTTCGAGTACCTTTCGGCGCGGCTCGGGGAGCCTCGAGAATGGGTTCACGCCCTTGAGGAGGCGCATGTCGCGGCTTTATGAATACGCCATTTTGCGTGTCGTCCCGAGGCCGGAGCGCGGAGAGACGATAAACGCTGGCGTCATCGTCCATTGCCCCGAGACGAAGTTCCTCGGAGCGAGGATACACCTCGACGAAGAACGGCTGCTCGCCCTCGACCCGAGCCTCGATCCGGAGTCCGTGCTGGCGCACCTCGAAGCGATGCGGAAAGTTTGCCTCGGCGGGCCGGAGGCCGGGGCTTTGGGGAGGCTCTCGGCGCGGGAGCGTTTCGGGAGGGTCGCCGCGCCGAGAAGCACGGTCGTGCAGCCCGCGCCCGTCCATACGGGGTTCGCCGAGGAGCCGGAGAGGGCTTTGGATCTGCTGCTCGAAAAAATGGTGCTGCCGACCGGCGAAAGGGATGTTTGAAGCGGTTTTCAGAAAGGCCGGCCTTTCTGAAAACCGCGCTGTCAGCAATTAGCCGTCAGCTGTCAGCCAACCACAAAAAGCCGATTGCTGGCGGCTGATCGCTTTTCCACAAAGCGCTTCAGGCTGCGGTCCGCGCCGATTTCCCCGGACGCGCGGCGTAGGCGACGAGGATCCAGGCCAGCCCCCAGAGGATCCAACCGACCGCGTTGCCAAACCACAGGGCCGCCGTGTCCACGATGAGCAACGGACCAACCCAACGCGGCGGAGTCCCGGCCCTCATCACGCCTGTCCCGAGCAACAAATATCCGGCGCTCATCAGGATGACACCGACGACGTAAGCCGTCCCCCAGCCCAGAAAAACGCCCTGACCGACTCCGATCAGCACGTACGCCATGCTTCCGGTGTTGACGAACTCGAAGAACGGGAGTCCGAAAACGTGACCCGACCCGGCGAGAACGGTTCCGACGAAGGCGGCGAGGAACCCCGCCGTCCCGACGCGTCCGAGGCTGCCGGAGTGCGTGGCGCGCAACCAGACGAGAGCGGCCGACAGCGACAGCAGCGCCGCGCCCTCGACCATCAAAACCAGGTAACCGGAGAAAGAGTCGAAGAGGTAGTACTGCGGGTTCGCCAGGATCAAAGCGCCCTCCAGCACGCAAAGAGTCCCGCCGAGCAAGGCCACCAACCACCCGACGGAGTTCGGCAACCTCACCCGTTTCCACCCGGTGGCGGGAAGAGGATCAAACCCATCGGACCCTCACCAGTCTCCAGCCGCTTCTCGACTTCGAGGGACTCCATCTCGACGACCGCGACGGCGTCCTCCCCGGTGACCGCGACATACGCGAACGCCCCGTCCGGGCGGAAAGCGACGTTGGCGTTGTTCTCCCCGACTTCGAGGCGCGTGAGGAGGCTGCCGTCCTCGGGGTCGAGGATCGCCACGTAGCTTTCTCCGGCCATCGAGACGAAGTTGTAACGACCGTCGGGCGAGAAGGCGATGGTGACGGGCTGGCTGCCGACCTCCTCGGTGTGGAGCGTTTCGAGCGTCCGGGAGTCGAGGACGACGTTCGAGCCGGAGGCCGTCTGTACCCAGACCTCGTTTCCGTCCGGGGGGACGCGCAGCATCCAGGGCCGCGAGCCTTCGGGGAACTCGACGCGATCCGTTATTTCGAGCGACCGCGTGTCCACGACCGCCAATGTGTCTTGATCCCTTTCGGGAACGTAGCCGAACGAACCGTCCGGCGAGAGGTCCACGTCTCACGGATACGCCCCGGTCTCTATTTGCCCGACGACTTCCCCCGCTCTCGGATCCACGACGGCGAGGAAGTCGTCCCCCGCGACGTTGACGAAGCCGCGCCGACCGTCCGGCGTGAGGACGAAGCTGTGTCCCGGCCCCGCGCCGCCGGTCGGAACCTGTGAGACTATCTCGAAGGTCTCGGGATTTATGGCGATGGCTCGGACTTCTTCTTCGGGATAGTCATAGGTCCATATGCTCTCGCCGTCGAAGTATCGCTGTTCGCCCGAGAGCCAGCGCACCACGGCGTTCGTCGGACGGCTCCCGGTCACCTCGTTGGTCGCGGGATCGAAGAGCGTCACGTCCCCCGAGCCGGTGTTGAAAACGATGCCGCGCATCGCGGCGGCCGCGCCCGCCGCCGCCGTCGTTCCCGCGGTCGTCGGCTCCGACCCTCCCCCGCTCTCTCCGCCGCATCCGGCGAGGATGAAGGCCGCCAGAGCGCCGCCGGACATCCCGAGCATCCTCCGCCGGGTCATCGCCCGCCCGAGAAAAGGAGCCGCCCCTTCGAGGTCTTTCGCGATGTCGGACGAACCGCCCGACGAGGCGAAGGGGCTTCAGGCCGGGTTCGTGGCGCACCTCGGGAGCTTGCTCGTAGTCCACGGTTTGATCATCGTAGCCTCCTCCTCGCTTATATGTCTTGTCCGTGCCTCTCCATACTCACACGAAATATCGAATATTTCCACGAAGGACTCGTGAAAGACTCTCGAAGAACTCTCGAAGAGATTGCCCGGTGCGTCGAGCGTATGTTATGGTTTAGATCATGTTTGCAACGCGCAAGATAGCACGAGAGCTTCTGCCACTGGTCGTCATAGCGTGGGCGACTTTCGTGATCCTCGGCGGCGCGCTCAAGGCCGTCGAGACGGGCGGCTCCCCGGACGAAGGCGCGGCCATGAGCGCGGGCCTCGGCCTTTGCGCCGTGAGCGTCGCCGCCGTTTTCGTCGGCACGGGCCTCGTGAAACGCTTCCACCACGCGAGGAGAGCTTTCGTCGCGGGACACCGTGGAAAAACATCGGGCCTCTTCGCGCCGCCGCGTCCGATGGCGTATATGAGGCCGCCGCCGGAGCTTCATCCGCTCCAGATTTCGCAGGTTTTCCGCACATAAATTTGCGGCGCTCGCCGGAAACACGCGCGATCCCCGAACGATGTCGGAAACTTTTCTTTCCCACCGTCGGGCGCGGGGCGTTCCGTTTCACGCACTATTCCACGCACTCCACCGAGTCCGAAGAAGCACGGAGGACTTTCCACGTTTGAAAGTACGAAACCGAAGAAGACCGGGTGAATCGAGGCAACGCGGGAGGAAATCCTTCCCGAAGCGCGACGACGGTCATGGCGATGATCGGACGCGGGGCGGGTTCTCGAACATCCTTCTCATCGCGTGCGCTGTTTTCGCGATGCTCGTGGCCGGGGATCACTGGCTGAACTCCGGGCAAGTTTACCGGGGGGTCGAGGTCGGGAGCGTGGCCGTCGGGGGTCAGTCTCCGGACGAGGCTCGCTCGGACATCGAAGAAAACGTCTTCGGAGCCATTGAAGAGATCGAAGTCGCCGGAACCGGAGCCGATGGGAACGCTTCCATCGGCGGGGATCGGCTCTCGCTTTCTTTCGATGCGACCGCGACCGCCGCCGAGGCATACGCCGTCGGGCGCGAAGGAAGCATCCCGAAACGACTCGCCGACCGGATGCTCGCCGCTCTCGGGATGGTCGTAATTTCCCCGGCGACCGATTATGACCCGAACGATGCACGCTCGGCGGTCGCCGCCGTCGCCGCCGAGATGGACGAGGCTCCCCGCGACGCTTCCGTGGAAGTGCGAGGCTCGGAGGCGAACGTCGTCGAGGCCGCCGATGGATACGAAACGGATGTCGAGGCGACGCTCGAAAGCGTCGAGCGGGCGGTCGTGGAGGCGACGGGAGAGGCGGAAATATCCGGCGAACCACTCGAACCCGCCGTCCCGACCGAGGCCGCCGAACGCGCCGCGTCCGAGGCGAACGAGGCGATGGAGGGCGGCCTCGCGTTCTCGGCGGACGGCGAAAGGTGGGACATCCCCCCCGCCGCCGTCGGAGCCGCGCTGGATTTCGAGCCGACGGGGGAAAATATCCGCGTCTCACTCGACCGTGAGGCGATGCGGGAGAACCTTTCGGGGGTATATGCGTCGCTCACCGTCGAGCCGACCGAGGCCGGGTATGTGGCCGGGGCGGGGGATGAGATATCCGTCGTTCCGGAAGAGGCGGGGCGTGGGATACGGGAAGAAATATTCATGGAGAGGCTCGAAGCCGGGGTTTTCGAGGGCGAAAGGAATTACGAAATCCCGGTCGCCTCCGTGGAGCCGGAGCTTTCGACTGCCGAGGCGGAGCGGCTGAAACCGACGACGCTCCTCGGGGAGTATGCGACGGATTATACGTGGGACACCGACCCCGGAAGGCGGGTGAACATGGGCATCGCCTCCGACGCTTTGAGCGGGACTTTCGTCGCGCCGGGCGAGGCGTTTTCGTTCAATGAGATCACATCGCCGCTCGCATATGAACAGGCGAAGGTGATCGTGGAGGGTGCGGCGGAGTACGCCGACGGCGGCGGGGTTTCACAGGTTTCGTCCACGTTGTATATGACGGCGAACCTCGCGGGACTCGAAATTTTGGAGGCGCATCCCCACTCCGCCGAGCTTCCGTACATCCAGCCCGGACTCGACACGACGGTTTGGTTCGGGGCGCTCGACCTCCGCTTCCGAAACAATACGAGTGGATATATCTTCATCCGGCAATGGCAAGGCGAGGACGGTTTGAACCATGCCACCATACACGGCACGCCGACGGGCAAAGAGGTGTCGGTGACCTCCGACAAAGTCTATGACGGCACGGACGCCGAGGGGGATGCGGTGACGAGATGGGCGGCGAACAAAACCATCACACAAAACGGAGAGGTCGTCGAGGACGGCGTTTTCCGGACGGTCACGTACCGGGAACTCGAACCATACGAAGGGCCGCCCCCGACAACGACCGGACAATAAGCTCGACTAATAAATTGGAGGAATGAAGTTGCGAAGAATAATTTCTTGGGTCGTGAGTTTCACGATGGTCGGTGCCGGGCTGCTTTTGATCGGCTTTTTCTTTCTCGGGGGAACGTTTCCGACATTGTCGTCGTCGGACGGCGAAGGCTCGGGGGGGTTCAATGTACCGGAGATACAAAGTTCGTCCGGTGGGGATGACGGCGGCCCGGAGGACAAAACGCTCACGCTCGACGTGCCGGGGATGGAGAGGATCGAAGCCGACGAAATCCCCACCGCGAGGGGCGACGACCACGACGCTCTCCGGGAGAACGCGGGGATTCACCTCGACGGGACGGGCTTTCCGTGGCAGGAAGAGTCAAACGTGTACATAGCGGGACACCGCCTCGGATATCCGGCTTCGGGGAGCTTCCTCGCATTCTATGACCAGCAAAACCTCGAAGAAGGGGATGAGATCTTCGTCACCGACTCCGAAGGCGCGAAGTACACGTACCGCGTCTTCGACGAGTTCGTGACGGACGGCTCCGATCTCTCGGTCACGGAACCCGTCGAAGGGAAGAACATCCTCACGCTGCAAACATGCACGCTCCCGGACTACTCCGACAGGATCATCACACAAGCGGAACTCGTCGAAGTAGTCGAGGCGTGAGGGGGTCGCTTCGCGTCCCGGCATGAGTGGGGATGAAGACTTCGTTTCTTTGGGGTTTCGTGAGACGCGACGCGCCTCACGAAATCCGCTGCGAAGAGGCACTTCGAGCCTTCGCTCGTCATCTCGCTTCGCGGCTGTCCGGTCAGCTTTGTCGGGTGCGAGCCGCACCGGAGGCGGCCATTCGTTTACGGTGGCTTTGTTCAGAGCCGCGCCCCGGACTGGCTCCGTTGCTCGACTGTCGCCATCTCAAAAAAGCTGAAAGCGAGCCGCTTCTCACGCTTTCACACTCCGATCTCGACGAGTTTGCGGGCGATGTCGGTGAATTCCTGGCCTTCGATGGCGTTCGAGGCGAGTCCCTTCGTGGAACCGTCGTCGAAGGTTATTTGCACGGATTCCTCACCGGGAGCCTCGCCGCCTTCGAGGACGTTCTTTATTGCGACGGCGGCGCCCGCGACGACCCCGAGAAAAACGAGTCCTTTGAAGAGCTTCCTCATTTAATTTCCCTCCCCGCTCATTGCTTTCTCGACTCCGCTTCGGGCGTTCCGCATGTCGTAAAGGACGAGTCCGACGCGGGCGTCCGTCCCGGTTGTGGAGGCTATGGCTCCGCCGTTTTCGAGCCTCGCCATGAGGAAATGCCCCGACCCGGTCTTCACGCGGACTTGCGTGGTGTGTTCTTTGCCGTCTTCGCGGGCCATCCTCTCGGAGAGGCCGACGAGCGCGGAGAGCATAGCGCGGGCGCGTTCGCGGTCAACGCCCTCGGGGTGGGACGAATAAAGCAGCTTGCCGTCATTCGAGATCACCGCGCACGACTCGATGTCGCCCGAGAGCGAGCGAAGCTCGGAAACGAGCCGCTCGAGTTCGCCTGAACTTTTCACGTCATTCTCCGTCAAAGCATCCTCCATCCTGTGAGACTGTGAAACGAAGAGTATATCGTCCCGCACCCTCCGGACACACGCCCCGCCGCTTAACAAGCGAATGTTGAAATGGTATATTGCCCGTGGCTCGGGGCGTTCCTTCGGGCTTTCATTTCGGGCGATTAGCTCAGCGGGAGAGCGCTGCCTTCACACGGCAGAGGTCGCTGGTTCGAAACCAGCATCGCCCACTT
>Ga0136627_1000445_pt1 | contig 15532 bp, 12 predicted proteins | sample AntDrymUQ4892206_2_FD_104652 | JGI IMG/M metagenome (GOLD analysis project Ga0136627, IMG submission 104652) | Polar desert sand microbial communities from Dry Valleys, Antarctica - metaG UQ489 (22.06) | ecosystem: Environmental > Terrestrial > Soil > Desert | place: Antarctica: Dry Valley... | reverse complement strand
TTTGTAACAAATTCGAGGCATACAAATCGAATGTTATCCACACCCTGTACACAGGTTGAGGGTTTGCCTGTGGATAAGTGTAATTTGTTATCCACAGAAGTTTCCGGTTATCCACAGAAATTGTGGATAAGTCCCGGTTTCTGTGGATAAGTCCGTCTTAATATATTACAGAAAAGCATACAAGGCTAATTTACCTGTGGATAAACCTGTGGATAAGAGGGGGTGAAGCCTGTGGATAAAGTTGTGGACAAAATTGTGGATAACTCCGGCCTGTGGATAAGTGGGGTAGTTATCCACAATCTATCCACAGGGTTTTGCTACTTATCCACAATTCTGTCCACAGGCTGGAGGGGTAGTTTTCAGCGTAGATAAAGGGTATCGTTTGAGTTATCCACTTATCCACAGCCCTTATTATTATTATTATTCTAATAAGTATATGGTTAGTTAATAATAACAAGGCCAGAAAGGAGGCGGCATGAGGGTAGTTTGCAACACTGATATCTTCAGCAGAAAGCTCGCTCAGGCGTCGAGGGGAGTCTCGAATCGGTCCACGATCCAGCTCCTCGGGGGCATCCTCGTCGAGGCCGGGAGCGAGGCCGTGAAATTGTCCGCGACGGACATGGAGATCTCCGTCCGCACATCATCCCCAGCCGAGGTCGAGGAGGACGGGAAGGTCGTCATCCCAGCCCGCATCTTCAACGACATCGTTCGCTCGCTGCCGAGCGGGCAACTCACTTTGGAATACGATGGCTCGACGGGGACCGTCCGGCTGGCGGCGGGGGAGAACAAGTACCGCATCCGGGCGTACGCCGCCGAGGACTTTCCGCAGCTTCCGGAGTTCGGCGAGGATCGGGCCTTCAAAATGACGGGCGAGGCTCTCGTGGACACCGTTGAGAAAGTCTCGCGGTCGTATTCGCGGGACGAGACTCGTCCGGTGCTGACCGGCATCCTCATAAGTTTCGAGGACAATCGGGTTCGGATGGTGACGACGGACTCGTATCGGCTGAGCATCAAAGAGACGGAGCTTGCGACGACCTTCGACGGGAACCGGGAGGCGATCATCCCGGCGAGAGCCATGCAGGAAGTGGGGCGCATCTTCGCCGCTTCCGACGACGAGCAGATCGAAGTGGACCTCTCAGAAAACCAAGCCCTCTTCCGGATCGGGGACGTTTTGTTCGGCACTCGCCTCATCGACGGCAATTTCCCGGAGTACCGCCGCCTCCTTCCGACATCGTTCGAGCGGCGCATTTCCGTTGACCGGGAGAATTTGATCGAAACCCTCCGCCGCGTGAACCTCTTCGCCCAAAGACAGACTCCCCCGGTTCCGGTCAGCCTCTCGTTCTCCGAGGGTGCGGTGGAGGTCATAGTCCGCAGCCAGGAAATCGGGGAGGCGCACGAGAAGCTCCCTTCGTCGAGCGAGGACGATTTCCTGATCTCGTTCAACCCCGGATACCTCCTCGACGGCGTCTCCGCGCTCGACTCGGAGAAGGTCGTCTTCAAATGCAACGAGCCGCTCAAACCGTGCATCATCGTCCCGAACGACGGCGAGGAGAACGGCGGCGGTGGGGACGACGACACCGAACCGGATTTCCTTTACCTCATCATGCCGATGCGCGACCCGTCGCAAAGTTAGGCTCGTTTTGGAAGTCCCATCCGTCAATTCCGGCATGACGCTCGGACAGACGTTGAAAGCCTCCGGTGTAGCCGGGACGGGCGGCGAGGCGAAAGTCCTCGTCCAGTTCGGCGAGGTCACGGTGAACGGCGAGGTCGAGACGAGGCGCGGGCGGAAGCTCGAGTCCGGCGACATCATCGAGGTGGGGGACGAGCGGGTGGAGGTTTCGTGAGGCTCGCTGCGCTCGCCGTTATTGGTTGTTGGTTGTTGGTTGTTGGCAAAAACAAAAAACCAATAACCAATAACCAACAACCGGAGCGAAGCCGAGGGCGGAGCGACCCATGACCCCGCATGTCCGCGCCCTCCGCATGGTCAATTTCCGCGGTTACGCTGACGAGACCGCGCTCTTCGCCCCCGGACTGAACATCGCCGTCGGGGAGAACGCGCAGGGAAAGACGAACCTCCTCGAAGCAATCTCCTTCGCCCTCACCGGCTCGTCGCCCCGGACCTCCACCGACGCGGAGACCGTCCGGTGGGACGAGGATTTCACCCGCGTCGAAGGCCGCATCGCCCTCGGGAGCGACGACGGCGAACGCTCCGTCGCCGTCGGATACGCGCCGGGACAGAAGAAGCGTCTCACCGTGGACGGGGCCTCCGCGAAATCGCTCGCCGACTATGCCGCCGGAGGAGCCGGGGCTCGCGTCGTGACCTTCTTCCCGGACGATATTCGCATCGTGAAGGGGGCGCCCTCGGATCGGCGGGAGTTCCTCGACACGCTTCTTTCGTCGCTCCGCCCGTCGTATGCGAGGGCGGTCGGGGAGTACGCGAAGGCCGTCCAGCAAAGGAACCAGCTTCTCCGCCGGATACGGGATGGATTCTCGTCCGGGAAGACCCTCGAAACGTGGGATCGGAAGGTCGTCGAACTCGGGACGAGGCTCCTCGAAGGCCGGGCGGGCGCGATTCCGCCCCTCGACGAGAACTTCAAGCGCTCCATGAGGGCGTTGTACGGCCCTGAGAAGGCTGCGGTGGGCTATTCGTATAGTGCGACCCCGGAAGACTATTCCGAAGCCCTTAAAAACGCTCACAGCGCCGATGTCGAGCGCGGCACGACCTCCGTCGGACCTCATAGGGACGACTTCGAAGTTTCTTTGGATGGCGTGGATCTGAATATTTATGGCTCGCAGGGGCAGCAAAGACTGGCGACGCTCGCCCTCAAATTCGCGGCTCGGGATCATGTCCGGAGCGAGACGGGGGAGGATCCGATCCTCCTCATGGACGACGTTATGAGCGAACTCGATGAACGCCGTCGGGACTATCTCGCGGAGTATTTCCTCGAGAGCGCGCAGGCGATAGTTTCGACGACGAACCTCGAATATTTCGAGGAGGGGGTGATTGGGCGGGCACGGGTGATACGCATATATGGTGGTACAATATCCGACACTACAAGCGGTGGTGCGGGGGAGTCGGGGGTCGGCTGAAAAAGGCTTATTTAAGCCGCAAACGCCGAAACTTGGGGGTTGGGAAAGACTACAAGATGTGTTACAATCTTCAAGTGCGAAACTTCGTTTACGAAATTATCGAAAACATAGGCGAGAACGGTTTCGGCGATTTCACCCATGAGATGAGGAGGGTCCCTTTCTTTGGCGACTAATTCCGCTGCAAAGCAAGCCGACAATACGTATGGCGCAGATTCAATCCAGGTTCTCGAAGGACTCGAGGCCGTAAAAAGGCGACCGGGGATGTACATCGGCTCGACCGGGCCGAGGGGCCTCCACCACCTTGTGTGGGAGATCGTGGACAACTCCATTGACGAGGCGCTCGCCGGACACTGCGACGAAATCCTCATAACCGTCCATCCCGACAACTCCGTCTCCGTCACCGACGACGGACGCGGAATGCCCGTCGGAAACATGGCGAAGTATGACAAGTCGGCGGCGGAGGTCATCATGACGACGCTCCACGCCGGAGGGAAGTTCGACGGACAGGGATACAAAGTTTCCGGCGGACTCCACGGCGTCGGCGCTTCGGTCGTGAACGCGCTTTCCGAGTGGCTTGAGATGGAGATCCGGCGCGAGGGCCATTTATGGACGCAACGCTTCGAGCGCGGCTTTCCGAAAGGGAATATGGAGAAAGGCCGGAAGCTCAAAAAAGATGAAGGAACCGGCACGACGATCCGGTTCATGCCCGATCCGGAGGTTTTCACCGAGACGCGGGATTTCTCGTTCGACACGATCAGCCGCCGCTTCCGCGAGTCGGCGTTCTTGAACAGGAATTTGAAGATTTCATTCGTTGACGAGCGCGAGGAAGGCCGCGCCGTCACGTACCAGTACGAGGGCGGGATCAAAGACTTCGTCGACCACATCAACGAGTCGAAAGACCCCGTCCACAAAACGGTTTTCTATCTTCAAAGAGAAGACGAAGGCGTCGGCGACGTCGAGGTTGCTTTGCAATGGAACAACGGTTTCCAGGATTCCGTCTTCACCTTCGCCAACAACATAAACACCCACGAAGGCGGGGCGCACCTCTCCGGCTTCCGGGGTGCTTTGACACGGACGATCAACGACTATGCCCGCCAAAAAGGTCTTCTCAAAGAGAAAGAAGAAAACCTCACCGGCGACGACATACGCGAAGGACTCGCGGCGGTCATCTCCGTCAAGCTCTCGGAGCCGCAGTTCGAGGGGCAGACGAAGACGAAGCTCGGGAACACCGAGATGAAGGGACTCGTCGAAAGCAGCGTGAATCGCTTCCTCGCCGAGTTCCTCGAAGAAAAGCCCGCCGAAGGAAAGGCCATCATAAACAAAGCGCTTCAGGCGGCGAGGGCGCGGCAGGCGGCGAGGAAAGTCCGCGACACCATCCGAAAGGGATACCTCGAAAGCTCGACGCTTCCGGGTAAATTGGCGGATTGCTCGTCGAAGGATCCGGAGCGGAGCGAACTTTACATTGTCGAGGGCGATTCGGCGGGGGGATGTTTTTCCGGCGATACGCGGGTTTCCCTCGCGGACGGACGTTCACTCAGCTTCGAGGAGCTTGTCGCCGAGCAGGCGGAAGGAAATGAGCATTTCGCGTACACCATCCGGCGTGACGGGAAAGTCGGCGTCGAGCGGGCGATAGACGCGCGTGTCACGAAGCGCGACGCTTCGGTGGTGCGAGTCGTGCTCGACAACGGTGAGGAGATCACATGCACGCCGGATCATCGGTTCATGCTCCGAGACGGGAGTTATAAAGCGGCTTCGGACCTCGAACCGGACGACTCGCTCATGCCTTTGTATCGAAAGAACTCGGACAAAAACGATCCGGGCATCACGATAGACGGCTATGAGATGGCGTGGGATCCCCGCTCCGAAGCGTGGCTTTTCACGCACATGTTCGCGGATTGGAACGGCGTTTACGGCGCAGCCGACGGCGAGGAAGCAACCGCGGCGGAGCTTGTGGCAAATCACAACCACCGGGTCGTTTCCGTCGAGCCTATCGAAGAGACGATGGACGTATACGACCTCGAAGTTCCCGGCACCCACAACTTCGCACTCGAAAGCGGCGTATTCGTACACAACAGCGCGAAACAAGGAAGAGACCGTAATTTCCAGGCGATCCTTCCCCTTCGCGGAAAAATTCTCAACGTCGAGAAGGCGAACATAAACAAGGTTCTCTCGAACATCGAGATTCAGGCGATGATCTCCGCCATCGGGGCCGGGGTCGGCGACAGTTTCAACATCGAGGACACCCGATACAACAAGGTCGTCATCATGACCGACGCCGACGTTGACGGAAGCCACATCCGGACGCTCATCCTCACGTTCCTTTACCGGAACATGAACGAGTTGATCGAGGCCGGATGCGTGTACATCGCGCAGCCTCCGCTGTACAAAGTCACTCTGAATCGCAAAGACCACTACGTGTACACCGAGGCCCATCTCCAGGAAACCCTCACCCGCCTCGAAGCGAACGGCAACGCGGGCATCGGCCGCTTCAAAGGACTCGGCGAGATGAACCCGAACCAACTCTGGGAGACGACGATGGACCCCCAAAACCGGACGCTTTTGCAAGTCACGGTGGATTCGGCGGCGACGGCGGACGAGCTCTTCACCGCGCTCATGGGCGACAAAGTCGAGCCGCGGAAGCTCTTCATCGAGCAAAACGCCCGCGAAGTCAAGAACCTCGATGCGTAGCGGAGTGAAATTTTCGGGGGAGGAGTATCCGACCATAAAAGACGACATAACAAAAGACACGGGAAACAGAGATGCTTGATTCTTTCGCAGGAAACATACAGCCGCACTCCATAGAAGACGAAATAAAGGACTCGTTCCTCTCGTACGCGATGAGCGTGATCGTCTCCCGCGCACTCCCCGACGTGAGGGATGGATTGAAGCCGGTGCATCGCCGCGTCCTCTATGCGATGAACGACATCGGACTCCAGCCGAACAGGCCGTACCGCAAAAGCGCGACCGTCGTCGGTGAAGTCCTCGGTAAATACCACCCGCACGGCGACGCCTCGGTATACGACACGATGGTCCGCCTCGCGCAGCCGTGGTCAATGCGCTACAAACTCGTTGACGGACAGGGAAACTTCGGTTCCGTGGACGGGGATTCCGCTGCCGCAATGCGATATTGCACGGTGGGCGACACGCTCGTGCGAACCGCGAACGGCACACGCCGCATCTCGGACTTCGCGGACGGCATCGAGCCGGACAGCGAGGCCGACCTCGACACCGAGGTTTTGAACCGCGACGGAGACCCGGTACATGCCTCGAAGCTCTTCCACAGCGGCGACCATCCGACGCTCAAACTCCGCACCCGACAAGGCCACGAACTCACCGGGACGCACAACCACCCGGTTCTTTGCCTTCGGGACGTGGCCGGGGTGCCGATGCTTTTGTGGGCGCTCCTCGAAGAAATCCAGCCCGGCGACCACGTCGTCCTCAGCCGCTCCGCCGGAGAGGATTCTGGCTCCGAAAACATAGAACGCGACCGGAAGCTCGGCGTTCTGGCGGGCGGTTTCGTCTCGGAGGGATGGTCTTCGGAGAACCGGGTCGGATTCAATGATTGCGCCGGAGATTATTTCGAGGAAGTCCTTTCGGCGTACGACGAACTCGTCGGCGGAACCCGCTGTGTTTACGAGCGGGAACTCAAATCCGGCAAGCGCATCCACGTACTCGACATCCATAATATGCGCGAGTTCGAGGACGGCCCGATCTCGGAGCTTGTCGGTTTCCGGAGCGCGAAACGCCGCGTCCCGAACTTCGTGTGGGAAGGTTCTTCGGAACTGAAGCGTGCCTTTTTGCAAAGCCTTTACGAAGGCGATGGATCGGTTTCGCTCGCGGCCCGGAACTCGATCCAAATCGTATATTCGACCCGCAGCGAGGAGCTTGCGAAAGACCTCCAGATTTTGCTCCTCGAGTTCGGTGTCGTGGCGAAGCAGGCGAAGTACGAGAACGGCGAAGTCAAAGTTTGCATCATGAACCGCCGCGACGCTCGCCTGTTTGCCGCGAAGGTCGGCTTCCTCGGCGCGAAACAGGAAAGGCTCGTCGCTCTCCTCGCCGAGGTTCCCGATTCGAGCCGGGCGATGTCCTCGGACTTCATTCCCGTTCTCGCCGCATACGTGCGCTCGGACGGGGCGGTGGACGACTCGAACAGACGGTGGCTCGCTCGGAACAACGTGGATCGCGTCGAGCGTTGGGAACAGCGCGGGACGGCCATCCTCGAAAAGATCGAGTCCGAGGAAGTCAAATCCGTCGTCGAGCCGCTCGTCTCCTCCGGCTATTATTACGCCGAGGTCGAGTCGGTCGAGGATGCCGGGGTTCGTCCGGTGTACTCGATCCGGGTAGATTCCGAAGACCACTCTTTCATCACGAACGGCTTCGTCAGCCACAATACCGAAGCCCGTATGACTCGTATGGCGACGGAGATGCTCCGGGACATAAACGCCGACACGGTGGATTTCGCCCCGAACTTCGACGAGAGCCAAAGGGAGCCGGTCGTGCTTCCGTCGCGGTTCCCGAATTTGCTCGTGAACGGCTCCGACGGCATCGCGGTCGGGATGGCGACGAAGATCCCACCACACAACCTCTCCGAAGTCATTGACGCGACCGTCGCCCTCATTGACGACCCGGACATGGACGACGACGACCTCGCCAAGCACATAAAAGGCCCGGACTTCCCGACGGGCGGAGCCATCGTCGGGCTGTCGGGGATAAAGAGCGCGATCGCCACCGGGCGTGGATCGGTGCGCGTTCAGGCGAAGGCGCATACCGAGCAGATGCGGGGGAACCGGACGCAAATCGTCGTGTCGGAGATCCCGTACCAGGTGAACAAAAGCTATCTCCTCCAGAAAATCGCCGAGCTTGTGAAGCTCCGGAAGCTCGACGGCATCTCCGACCTCCGAGACGAGTCCGACCGGAACGGCATGCGTATCGTCATCGAGCTTAAAAAGGACGCGATCCCGAAGGTCGTCCTCAATAATTTGTACAAGCACACGCAAATGCAGCAAAGTTTCGGCGTGAACATGGTCGCCCTCGTGGACGGCGTCCCGAAAACCCTCTCGTACATGGAGGCGTTGAAATATTACGTCGCCCATCAGTTCGAGGTCGTCACGAGGCGGACGAGGTACGAACTCGAGAGGGCGCAGGCGCGGGCGCACATCCTCGAAGGGCTTCTCATCGCGCTGAATAATCTCGATGAGGTCGTCGAGACTATACGGCGTTCGCAAAATCCGGAGTCGGCGCGGAAGAACCTCATGGAAGGTTTCGAGCTGTCCGAGCGGCAGGCGCAGGCGATACTCGACCTCCGCCTCCAGCGTCTCACGGCGATGGAGCGTGGGAAGGTCGAGCAGGAACACCGCGATCTCATGGAGAAGATCGAGTACCTCGAAAGCGTCCTCGCCGACGACGGGAAGGTATACGGGATCATCAAGGAGGAACTCGCCGAGGTGAAGGCCGCGTACACCGACGAGCGCCGGACGGTCATCACCGCCGAGGAGGGTGTGGACTTCGAGATCGAAGACCTCATCGCCGAGGAGGAGATGGTCATCTCCATCTCGAACGGCGGGTATTTGAAGAGCGTCCCGGTCAATTCGTTCCGCAAGCAGGGGCGCGGCGGAGTCGGAGTGGCGGGGATGGACTTGAAAGAGGGCGATTATATCGAGCACCTCTTCATAACCACGACGCACCATTTCATGCTCTTCTTCACGAACCGGGGCAAGGTTTATCGGCTGAAGGTGCATCAACTTCCCCGCATGAGCCGGACGGCGAAGGGGCGGCATGTGGCGAACATGCTCCCGCTCGCGCAGAACGAGCGCATCGCCGCCGTCGTCGCCACGAAGGAGTTCGACGAGGCTGCGTATTTGACTTTCGCGACTCGGAAGGGCGTCGTCAAAAAGACGAAGTTCGGGGATTACAATACGCCGCTGAAGAGCGACGGCATCATCGCCATAAACCTCGCCGAGGAGGATGAACTCATTGACGTTCGCCACACCTCCGAGGGCGATGCGGTGGTCATGGTTACGCGCGACGGGAAGAGCATCCGCTTCGACCAGAGCGACGCGAGGTCGCAGGGACGCGCGACTGGCGGTGTCAAAGGCATCACGCTCAAGGACGGCGACGACGTTCTTTCGATGGACGTCATCTCCGAAGAGGCGGCCGACTTGTTCATGCTGACTGAGAAGGGCTTCGGGAAGCGCAGCCCGCTCTCGCAGTTCCGCATTCAGGGTCGCGGCGGACAGGGGATCATCGCCATGAAGACGAACGGGGAGCGCGGCAAGCTCGCGGGCGTTCAAGTCGTCAAGCCCGGCACCCACGAACTCGTCATCGTCTCGAACTTCGGGACGACGATCCGGATAGACGCGGAGTCGGTGTCGCAGCAAGGACGCACCGCGCAGGGAGTCCGGGTGATGAACCTCCGCGAGGGCGATGTGGTGAGTGCGCTCGCGAAGGTCGTCTCCTCGCGCGACGCGGCGGTCGGCTCGATGGACGGGGCGACCGACGAACTCACCCTCGACGACATCGTGGGCGAGGACGAGACCGGGCCGACCACCGCCGGGCCGCCCGAGCCGGATGAGCCGGAGCCGGAGGAGTCGGACGACACTGAGGAATACTTCGATCCGAGCGAGAACGGAGGAATCGCCGATGAATGACGACTTCGCCAGTGACGAGCTTTTCTGCGAGGGCGTGGTCGAATGCACCGCCCTCGTCCTCGCCGAGGGATGCACCGAGCTCGACGGGCGGCTCACGCTTTTCGGCATCCTCGACGAGATCCGGCCCGCGAAAGAGGGTGGCACGTCCTTCGTCGCCTATGCGAAGTTCGAGGGGTGCGGCCACGCGACCGACCGCCAGTGGAACGCCCGCATAGTCATCTCCGACGACGGCGGGGAAGTGCTCATGGAATCGCCCGAGTACGATGTGTGGATCGAAGCCGCCGACGAGCCGTTCACCGTCGTCGGATCCTTCGACCTCGACGAAAACTATTTCGACGGCGGGGACCGGATGCTTTGGGTCGAGGCCGTCCTCGACGAGGAGACGCTCTCTCAAACCGCGATCCGCCTCCGCGACCGATACAATGTCTGAAGAACGGTTATTGGTTACGGGTTATTGGTTGTTGGTTTTGCTGTCAACCAACAACCAACAACCAACAACCAACAACCAACAACCAACAACCAACAACCAACAACCAACAACCAACAACCAACAACCTGAGCGGAGCGATCCGCGAATCCACTAAAACGTAAGGAAACCTAACCATGCCATCAACCACCGAAGACCTTGCGATCTTCATAGACTGGGAGAACATATACATCTCCACGGTCAGCGAATACAAATCGAAGCCGAATGTCTCGGCCATCCTCGAGAAAGCCCGCGAATACGGGCGAATCGTCTCCGCCACCGCATACGCCGACTGGACGGAGGGCGATTTCCGAAACGCCCCGCCGACGCTTTATTCCAACGGCATCTCACCCCGGTACATCTCGGCGAGATACTTCCCCGGAGGCCGCGCCCAAAAGCGCCGCACGAACTCCATTGACGTGATGCTCGCCGTCGAATGCTCGGACTTTCTCCACAACCACCCGCAAGTTGACACATACGTACTCGTCACCGGCGACGGAGACTTCATTCCGCTCGTGAGTCTCCTTCGGAGCCGGGGGAAGAACGTCGTGGTCATCGGGGTTTCGGAGGCGACTTCGTACCACCTCATTGAATCCGCGGACCACTTTATTTCATATGCGTCGCTCCTCGAAGAAGAGCGGGAGGCGAGGGCGCGCGACAGGGAGCCGAAGAAGCCGAAGGCCGACCCGTTCGCGGAGCTTGTGCGGGCTGTCGAATCGCTCAGAAAGGCTGGGAACACGCGGGTTCTCGGGCAGGTGAAGCAGCAAATGATCGTCCAGATGGGGTCATTCGACGAGCGGAACGCGGGGTTCAAGAAATTCAAGGATTTCGTCGTCGAGGCCGAGCGTCGGAACCTCGTGAACACCGTGGATCAAGATTTGGAACTCCAAGTTTACCTCCCCGACGAGAAGGTGCCGGACACTCCGGAGGACACCGACCTTGCCTCCGAGGAGCCGAAGGAAGAAGCGAAAGAAGCGCCGAAGGAAGCGAAGAACGGTCGCTCCTCGGGTTCGCCGAAAAAGGAGGAAAAGCCGGAGCGCGCTCCTCAAAACGGGGGCGGCACTTCGGTGTCGGCCTCGGCTTCGTCGGGTCAGTCGGGCGGCTCCGACGGCTTCGATCTTCTCGAAGATTTGACTCCGTATGAGCTTCGGACGATATGCGAGAACATCGGTGGTCTGCGGAACCCGGCTTCGATGGTCGAGATATTTGGCAGTATTCGGGAGCTCGACGACCGGGGGGAACTCGAGCTTTCACGGGATGAGATCGGGGAGGTCATCGGGGCGATGATCGAGGCCGAGTACCTCGGCAAAGTCCGGGCGAAACCATACAAAGAAGCGAAGTCGAACATGACTTTCTACAAACTCGACAAGAACCGCGAGGAAGTGAAGAGCGCCATGGGCGGCGGATAAAGGCGCTCCGTGTTCGAGGGCTTCGAATCGCTCGATATCGCCGCCGCCGGTGCGACCATTCGGACGCGCGTTGGCGGGAGCGGGCCACCGTTGCTTTTGCTTCATGGAAATCCGCAGACGCACGTGATGTGGCATGAGGTGGCTCCCCGTCTCGCCGAGGAATTCACCGTCGTGGCGACGGACCTCCGCGGGTACGGCGACTCGTCGAAGCCGCCGACGACCGCCGACCACGCGCCGTATTCGAAGCGGGAGATGGCTCTCGATCAAATCTCGGTCATGGAAAGTCTCGGGTTCGAGCGTTTCTTCGTGGCGGGGCATGACCGGGGTGGCCGATGCGCGTACCGGATGGCCCTCGATCACCCCGAGCGCGTTCTCAAGCTCGCGACGCTCGACATCATACCGACGTTCGAGGCGTTCCGGCGGGCCGACATGAAGTTCGGGATGGGATACTGGCACTGGTTTTTTCTGGCGCAGCCTTTCGACACCCCCGAACGCCTCATCTCCGCCGATCCGGACTGGTTCCTTCTTCGCGGTCGCCCGGACATCTTCGCGCCGGAAGCGTCCGAGGAATACAAACGTTGTTTGCGGAATCCCGAAACCATCCATGCGATATGCGAGGATTATCGAGCCGGAGCCACGATGGATTTCGCTCACGACGAAGCGGACTTCCGAGAGGGGAAAAAGATCGAGAACCCCATGCTCGCGCTGTGGGGCGGACGTGGCAACCTCGAAGAATGGTACGACGTGCCCGGAATATGGCGCGACTGGGCGAAGGACGTTCGAGGCCGCCCGCTCGACTGCGGCCACTTTCTCGCGGAGGAAGCCCCCGAAGACACCTTCGCCGAACTGCGAGCCTTCTTCACGAACGACTGATGAATCCGCCGCGCCCGGTATGAATGGTGAGCGCGAAGCGCGGGCGGCGAAGCCGAGCCGTTACGATCCGCTAATCGGCGAGCTTGTATACCGTGAGGGTGGCGAGGGCGAGGGCGACGGCGAATTGGAAGGCCGAGACGCCGATGGTCGAGGCGACTTGGACGAAGGAGACGTGGCGGAAGACGACCTCGACGATGACTACGCCGACGAATCCGATGGCGAGCCATATTCCAGCTTTCACTTTGTAGGCTTCGCCCTTCTCGCTCCATATCGCAATTCCGATGAGGGACGGGATGTAGAAAATTAGGATGAGCGGCACGAGCCGCAAAACGGCCACTATTATTTCGAGCAGAGTCTCCATGGAGGAAGTCTATATCCGCGGGTTCGCGTTTGCCGGAAACCGTGTGATCGAGGCTACGTAATTACGGGTGGATTCGCGTTTGGCGCGGTTTCGTTTTATAGTATAGTTATGTCGTTGCTGAAGGCGGTGTAAAGAACATGGGTATAAATCAAAGAGTTTCGCTCAGGAAGTTCATAGACGACATCCAGCGTTGGGTGGAGGAGGGTCGGAGCGACGAATGGATCGCAAGCGCCCTCGGGACGAGTTCGTCGTCGGTTCAGTCGTTCCGTTCGAGGAACGGCATATACCGCCGGAGCCTCGGATCCCCTTTGCAAGACCCGACGGATTATTCGTCTTTCGAGGGGGTCGTCGAGCCGGAGGGGCCGGGGGTGTGGTTCGACCCGGAGATCGGCGAGGACGACCATTGGAAGAGCCAGTGGAGGGCAACGGACAAGGTCGAACTCCACGTCACGCAAAACAAGATATACATCCTCCGCTGCGACGCGTAGTTTTCAGCCGGTGAGCGTCGCGCACGGAAGAGATTTTTCGTCCGACGCATTTCGCCGATAAACGATACTCTCCGCTAAGATCGCCGCCTCATGCCTCGGCTGACGAAGTGGAGCGAGGGGATGAAAAGGCATTTTCGCAACTCGAGTCGCCTTTCGGCGGCTTTTGTTTCGTTTGAAGGGAAGCCGTATAATCTTCGGGGTTCGGGTCGTCCGACCCATCGCTGCGGCGGCGGGATGCGTCCCCCGTCGTAGAGCAAAGTCCGGACTCGCAGCAAAGGCCGCTCGGGTCAACAACCCGAGGGGCGGGGGTCGCAAGCCCTCCGCCACGTCAAGTGCAACAGAGAGCAGACCAGCCGATGGCCGGGGCTTTGGCTCCGGCACAGGTGATGGGTGAAAGGGTGGGGTAAGAGCCCACCGGCGGCACCCCGAGAGGGGCCGGCCAGGTAAACAACCGGTGCGAGCAAGCCAGAATAGTCCGGTCGAAAGGCCGGACAGGTAGGCGCAGTTTCTCCGCGGAGAAACCCGGAGGAAACTCCGGAGATGGATGATGGGATAAAGCAGGATCCGGCTTACGGGACGACCCGGATCTTTTGGGTGAATAGTTTTCTATTCACCACTCACTATTCACTATTTCCTTCGGAAACATTTCACAAAACGGCATGTGCAAATCCTCTATACTGCCGATTGCAAGCGACGTTCGAGAAAGTTCGCTTGGGGAACAGGCACCTAGAAGAGGGAGTTCAGGCATTGTCTAGCGTCGCAGCCGCTTGGAAGAAGTTGCCCTGGTGGGTCGAGCCTTTCACCGTCGCCGGGGTTTTGATCGCCTTCGGCATTTATTCGACTGCGGTGATCGTCTTCGCCGGAGGCCAATATGAGCAGTATATTTCGCCTTTCTTCTCGTTCACGGCAACAATGGATACACCGGCATGGGCACCGGCTTTCATAACGGCTCCGATGCTTCTCTTGTGGATACCACTCGGCTTCCGGGCGACTTGCTATTATTACCGCAAGGCGTACTACCGGGCGTTTTTCTGGGATCCCCCCGCGTGCCAGGCGAGCGCACAGACTAAAGAGCCGCGCAGCGCGGAGAACTACCGGGGAGAGCGGGCCCTCTTCGTTCTCAACAACGTCCACCGTTATTTCCTTTACGCTTCTTTCTTCGTCATCGCGTTCCTTTGGTACGAGGCGTTCCGAACCGTCTTCACATACGATGCCGGGGTTCAAATTGCCGTCGGGTCGCTCCTCTGGTTCGCGAACATCATCCTCGTCTCGGCGTACACATTCTCGTGCCACTCCTTCCGCCACCTTATAGGGGGGAACATGAACTGCTATTCGTGCGTTAAGGGCGGGGGAGCGCGCCGGAAGACGTACAATTTCGTCAGCCGGCTGAACGCGAAGCACCCCCAGTGGGCTTGGTACAGTCTTTTCTCGCTTTTGTTTACGGATATATACTTGAGGCTCATCGCCGCGGGTACGATCCAAGATTACGTGTTGATTTCTTTCGGCGGCTAACTCAGGCAGGTGGTTGATTTGGAGACTAACGGAAGCAGAAATCGCGAGAACTTCGAGGTCCGCGAACACGACGTCCTCATCATCGGGGCCGGCGGCGCCGGTATGCGAGCCGCCGTCGAAGCCGCGGGGAAGGGCCTCTCCGTCGGCATCGTCACGAAGTCGCTCCTCGGAAAAGCCCACACCGTCATGGCCGAGGGCGGGATGGCCGCCGCCATCGGGAATGTGGACCCCGAAGATTCGTGGCGACAGCATTTCATTGACACGATGAAGGGCGGCAAGTTCATAAACAACTGGCGCATGGCGGAGATCCACGCCAAAGAATCCCCCGACCGAGCCTACGAACTCGAACAATGGGGCGCCCTTTTCAACCGCACGCCGGAAGGAAAGATCTCCCAAAGACCGTTCGGGGCGCACACATACCGCCGCCTCGCCCACGTCGGAGACCGGACCGGCCTCGAACTTATCCGCACCATGCAGGAAAAAGTCCTCGCCACCGACACGAAAGTGTACATGGAGACGACGGTCACGAAGCTCCTCCAAGACGCGTCGGGCCGTGTCGTCGGCGCATTGGCGTACACCCGCGAGAACGGGAAGTTCATCCACTACAAAGCGAAGGCCGTGGTCATGGCGACGGGTGGATGGGGACGCATTTTCAAAGTCACCTCGAACTCGTGGGAAGGCACCGG
>Ga0136627_1000442_pt1 | contig 15542 bp, 19 predicted proteins | sample AntDrymUQ4892206_2_FD_104652 | JGI IMG/M metagenome (GOLD analysis project Ga0136627, IMG submission 104652) | Polar desert sand microbial communities from Dry Valleys, Antarctica - metaG UQ489 (22.06) | ecosystem: Environmental > Terrestrial > Soil > Desert | place: Antarctica: Dry Valley... | reverse complement strand
GGCGTACCCGACGTACGAGGTGGGTGCGCGACTGGCCGGGGCCGACGTCTTCGCCAGCAACTCGACCAGCGCCCTGGGTCCGAGCGCACCGGCGTTGATGTGGGTGAACTCGCCGTCCAACCCCACCGGTCGGGTGCTGCCACCCGAGCACCTGGCCAAGGTGGTCGCCTGGGGCCGTGAGCGGGGCACGCTGATTGTGAGCGACGAGTGCTACCTGGAGTGCTGCTGGGAGGGTCCGCCCCCGGTCTCGGTGCTGCACCCGCGCGTGAGCGGAGGCTCGCTCGAGGGCGTCCTGGCCGTCCACTCGCTGTCCAAACGCTCCAACCTGGCCGGCTATCGGTGCGCCTTCGTGGTCGGCGACCCGGCCGTGGTGGGTGAGCTGCTCGCCGTGCGCAAGAACCTCGGCCTGATGATGCCCGGGCCCCAGCAGGTGGTGACGGCCGCTGCGCTGGCCGACGACACCCACGTCGCCGAACAGCAGGCGCGCTATGCGGCGCGCCGCCTCCTGCTGCGCGAGGCCTTGGAGGGCACTGGCTTCCGGATCGAGCACTCCCAGGGGTCGTTGTACCTGTGGGCCACTCGGGACGAGCCGGCACGCGCCAGTGTCGACCGGTTGGCCGCGCTCGGCATCCTGGTGGCGCCCGGCGACTTCTACGGTCCTGCCGGCGCGCGGCACGTGCGGGTGGCGTTCACGGCCACCGACGAGCGGATCGCCGCCGCCGTCGCGAGACTGACCTGACCTGTGTGGCCGTTCCTGCGGACAGCGGCCGAGCACGTCCCGGTCCGTGCCGACCTGCTCGGCGCAGCCTCCGGGGTGGCGCTGCGGACCTGGGAGCCGGCCGACGCCGTGGCGTACGCCGCCGGGATCGGCGCCACCCGCGACGAGGGCCCACCCAGCACGCTCATCACGCTGCTGGCCCAGTTCGACGTCGAGTTCCCCGCAGCTCTCGGGCCGTGGGCGTTCGCGCGGGTGCTGCACGCCGAGCAGTCGCACACGACGTACGCCCCGGTGCCGCTGCGCGGGCGGCTGAGCATCCGTACCCGGGTGAGCGACCTGCGTGACCTGCCCGCCGGGGTGATCGTCGGCATCAGCGCGGACGCCGTGGACGGTGACGACGGCACGCTGGTGGCACGCACCCGGATGGGTCTGTTCCTGCGCGGCGATCGCACCGGCGTCACCGGCATGTCGACAGGGTTCCAGCTGCCCGAGCGACCTGCCGACCAGGTCGTCGTGCAACTCACCCGCGCGGACCAGGCGGAGCGGTACGCACGCTGCGGCGACGACAACCCGCTGCACCTGGACGAGTCCGCGGCCCGGGCATCCGGTCAGCCGCGGCCGATACTGCACGGGTTGTGCACGTACGGCTTCGCCGGTCGCGCGGTCGTGCAGGTGCTGTGCCCGGGTCGTCCGGGGGAGCTGGCGGCCATGACGGCACGGTTCACCGCACCCGTGCTGCCCGGCGACGAACTGCGCACCGAGGTGTGGCGCAGCGTCGATGGTGCGGTGTTCCGGACCAGCAGCGAACGAGGGCTGGCCGTGATCGGCACGGCCCGGCTGCGCTGACTCAGCGCTCAGCACGGGCGCGGCCTCGTGGCCGGGGATGCCAGTGGGTGGCGTTTCGACCTCGCAGTTTCGTCACTGGGTGGCCCCGCGACGAACCTAAGGTCACGGGGCCACCCCGTGACGTCCATGCAGAGGCACCAGCGACGGTCCCGCTCGTGGTTCAGACGCGGGTCAGTAGCTCAGGCGACGTCGACGTGCACGTGGTCGCGGTGCAGCAGGATGTCCTGGTCGCCGGAGCTGGTCGAGATCTCGTAGTCACGCCACCCCTCGCCTGAACGCCGGGCGGTCCAGATCCACTCGTCGAAGATGACGGTACGGATGTCCAACGCAGCTGCCCGCGCGACCAGGTATTGCGCGAGCGCCCAGCCGTCGCGCGTCTGCGCCGGACGTACGGGGCGGAAGAAGAAGTCCACGGCACGCCCGTCGTAGTGGGCCGAGCCCTCAGCGTGCCCGCTGGTGACGCCGTCGGGCGCGAATCCGCCGTCGGGGATCTCCCCGAAAGCCCGGCGCACATCGGTGCGCACGGCTCGGGCGTTCTCGGTGAGGCCGTCATCGCCCAACCGCTGCCCGCTGTCGTCCGGGTCGGGCACCTCGCAGCTCAAGGCGGCCTCGGCCCGGCCGGTCAGCGCGGTGGCGATGATCTGCGCCCGGCCCTCGTGCCGCTCGTAGGCGCTGCCGTCCGCGGACCGCTGCACCTCTTGGGCCGCGTCGTGCACGGGCAGCTCCAGGTAGCCGTCGACGTCGACGAGCGCGTCATAGAATGCCCGTGTCGAGTAGTACGGGTCGGACACCTGCGTGGCACTGCCCCAGTCCTGGCTGGGACGCTGCTGGAAGATGCCCAACGAATCGCGGTCCCCGTAGTCGAGGTTGCGGATCTTGCTCTCCTGGAAGGCGGTCGCGAGCGCGATCGTGGCTGCGCGCGCAGGCAGGTCTCTGCGCACGGCGAGCGCGGAGATCAGCGCAGCGTTCTGCGCCTGGTCGAGCTCGAGCGTGGTGGCCTCGCCGTCGACCTGGACCGTGCACGCGTCCGCGGATCTCAGGAGCTCCGGGCCGTGCCGCAGCGCCACGTAGCCGCCTGCTGCGAGGGCCGCCCCCACGGCCACCGCGGTGACACCGACAACGAGCCGTCGCATCAGCTGACCGGCCGTCACGTGTTGCGGTGCAGTGCTTCGTTGAGCGCCACGCCGCCGGTGCGCTCCCGGGCCTCGATGGCGCCGGTCACCGAGTTGCGCCAGAACTGCACCCCGTCCCGGCCGGACAGCTCAACCGCCTTGACGACGGAGCCGTCGGACAGCGTGACCTTGGTGCCGGCCGTGACGTAGCAGCCGGCCTCCACGACGCAGTCGTCGCCGAGAGAGATGCCGATGCCGGCATTGGCGCCGACCAGGCAGCGCTCCCCGATCGAGATGATCTGCGAGCCACCACCGGACAGCGTGCCCATGATCGACGCGCCGCCTCCCACGTCGGAGCCGTCGCCGACCACGACACCGGCAGAGACGCGCCCCTCGACCATCGAGGAGCCGAGCGTGCCCGCGTTGAAGTTGACGAACCCCTCGTGCATGACCGTGGTGCCCTCAGCGAGGTGGGCGCCCAGCCGTACCCGGTCCGCGTCGCCGATGCGCACGCCAGTCGGAATCACGTAGTCGGTCATGCGGGGAAACTTGTCCACGCTGGTGACCTGCACCTGCAGTCCCGCGGCACGGGCCCGGGCGCGGGTCAGCTCGAAGTCGGCCACGGCACACGGACCGAGCGAGGTCCACACGACGGTGCTCAGCCGGCCGAAGATGCCGTCCAGGTTCAGTGCGTGCGGGCGCACCAGCCGGTGCGACAGCAGGTGCAGCCGCAGGTACGCGTCGTATGCGTCGGCCGGCGCCCGAGCCAGGTCGTCGATGATGGTGTGCACGACCACCGTGCGCACGTCACGGACGGCGTCTTCACCGGCGAGTGTGGTGAGCGCCTCGGGCTCGGAAGAGCCGTCGGGGACACCGAGCGCCGGCTCGGGATACCACGTGTCGAGCACCGCACCCGCCTCGGAGACGGTGGCCACGCCGTAGGCCCAGGCGCCACGGGAGGACTCGGTCGGCTCGCTGGAGGTCATGGGATCGAGGTTATCGGGGACTCCCAACCGCCCGGCTCGCAGTCGCCGGTGAGAGCCGGCGCAGGTAGTTAGTGTGTCCCGTATGCCGCTCGCACGGTTCAAGGACCTGTGCCTCGACGCCACCGACCCCGCCGCTCTCGGCCGCTTCTGGGCCGGCGTGCTGGGTCTCGACCTGTCGATGCAGGGCTCCGGCGACGTCGTGCTGCGCGGACCGACCGCGCAGCACACGATCTGGGTCAACCGGGTGCCCGAGCCCAAATCCGTCAAGCACCGGGTGCACCTCGACGTGCAGGCAGCGGCCGTGCAGCCGGCTGTGGATCTCGGTGCCACGATGCTGGACGACTCGTTCCCCTGGACCGTGATGTCGGACCCGGAGGGCGGGGAGTTCTGCGTCTTCGTTCGCGAGGAGCCGGTGAACGAGCGGCTGTACGAGATCGTGCTGGACACCGCTGACTCCGCCGAGGCATCGACCAGGATCGCGACCTGGTGGGGTGAGCTCTTGGGGGCGCCCGTGGTGCATGACGACCGCGGCTTCTCCTACGTCCACGAGATCCCCGGTGCGCCCTTCGACTCGCTGGACTTCGTCCCGGTGCCTGAGGCAAAGACCGTCAAGAACCGGATCCACCTCGACGTGCTGACCGGCGACGTCGACGCGCTGGTCGCAGCGGGCGCGACCGTGCTCAGGGCCCAGGATGACGAGATCGGTTGGACGGTGCTCGCCGACCCCGACGGCAACGAATTCTGCGCGTTCGAGAGCTCCTCCGACGATGCATGGCCTGTGGACCGGGATCTGGTGGATCAAGGCGTCAGCGATCCGTTCGCCAGATGAGGTGCTGACATTTCGGGCCCTGCCGGTCGATGCCACGGTGGCCCGCGAGTATTGGCGTCTTGCTGCCCTGGTCGGCGCAGCAGGCAGGCCGCCACCGGCTCGGGGTGATGGACTTGTTGATAGCCACTACTGGGCGCAGGAGACAATGCAGCCATGAGTCCCTCGACGCCTGGCGAGCTCGACCTGAGCGCCGACGTCGTCACGCTGACCGCCGCCCTGGTCGACATCGAGTCGGTGAGCAAGAATGAGGCCACGATCGCCGACGCGGTCGAGTCGGCGCTGCAACGGCTGGTCCATCTGTGCGTCGAGCGTGACGGGCACACGGTGGTCGCACGCACCGACCTCGGACGCGCTGAGCGCGTGGTGGTCGCCGGCCACCTGGACACGGTGCCGGTCAACCGCAACCTGCCCTCGCGTCTGACCGGCGACACGCTGCACGGCCTCGGCAGCTGTGACATGAAGGGGGGAGTGGCCGTCGGCCTACGGCTCGCGCAGACGTTGCCCGAGCCGAACCGTGACGTCACCTACGTGTTCTACGAGGCCGAGGAGATCGAGGCCGAGTTCAACGGGCTCGGCCGGTTGGCGGGGACCCGACCGCAGCTGCTGGCAGCCGACTTCGCCATCCTGATGGAGCCGAGCAACGCCGGTGTCGAGGCGGGATGCCAGGGCACGCTGCGGGTCGACGTGGTGCTGCGTGGTCAGCGCGCCCACAGCGCCCGGCCGTGGCGGGGGGTGAACGCGATCCACGCTGCCGCGCCGGTGCTCGATCGGCTCGTCGACTACCAGGCGCGTCGGCCCGTCATCGACGGCCTGACGTACCGCGACGGTCTGAGCGCCGTCGCGATCACCGGTGGTGTCGCCGGGAACGTCGTGCCTGACGAGTGCCGGGTCAGTGTCAACTACCGTTTCGCCCCCGATCGCAGTGAGGAGCAGGCCTACGCCCACGTCCGGGAGGTCTTCAAGGGCTTCGAGGTCGAGATGACGGACTCCGCCGCGGGTGCCATGCCCGGGCTGGAGCGCCCGGCGGCTGCGGCGTTCGTGGAGGCGGTCGGAGGCAAGCCCGCCCCGAAGTTCGGTTGGACCGATGTCTCGCAGTTCACCGCGCTGGGGGTGCCGGCCGTCAACTACGGTCCCGGTGACCCGATGCTGGCCCACACGCAGCACGAGAGCGTGCCGGTGGCCGACTTGCACCGCTGCGAGGACGTGCTGCGCGCTTGGCTGTCGTCCTGAACGGACGTACGGCGTCTAGCCTGACCGCCATGACGACCAACGACGCCGGTGCCGACCATGTCCGACCTGGCGAGGAACGGCACAAGGGTCCGGTCCTGCTGCGCGGTGAGCAGGCGGGCGGGCCGACCACCGACCAACGGCTGCTGGATTCCGGCGGGCCCAGCGACTGGGTGCACACCGACCCGTGGCGGGTGCTGCGCATCCAGGCGGAGTTCGTGGAGGGCTTCGGGGCGCTCGCCGAGCTCGGGCCGGCAGTCAGTGTGTTCGGCAGTGCCCGGACGGCACCGCGGGACCCCTTGTACGCGCTCGCCGAGCAGGTCGGACGGCGACTCGCAGCCGCCGACCTGGCGGTGATCACCGGAGGCGGTCCGGGTGCGATGGAGGCGGCGAACAAGGGCTGCTGCGAGGCCGGCGGCACCTCGGTCGGCCTCGGCATCGAGCTGCCCTTCGAGCAGGGCCTCAACGAGTGGGTCGACCTCGGCATCAACTTCCGCTACTTCTTCGCCCGCAAGACGATGTTCGTGAAGTACGCCCAGGGATTCATCGTGATGCCGGGCGGGATGGGCACTCTGGACGAGCTGTTCGAGGCCGTGACGCTCGTGCAGACACAGAAGGTGACGTCGTTCCCGATCGTGCTGCTCGGCTCGCAGTTCTGGGGCGGGCTGATCGAGTGGTTGCGTGGCCCGGTCCAGGGCGCCGGCAACGTCTGGGCCCGTGACATCGACCTGCTTCGGGTCACCGACGACGTGGACGAGGCCGTGGAGCTGGTGGGCACTCGTCGATGAGTGCGGGCGTCGGTCGATGCCGCATGGCACCATCAGGTCCATGATCTGGTTGCTGGTCACCGGCGTGATCCTCGTGGTGGGCACGGTCGTCGTACTCGCAGTTGCCCGTGGGACCCAGATGGCGCCTGTCCACGACGACCGTCGCGAGGTACGTCTGCCCCAAGGACGTCACCTGCAGGCTGACGACCTGGCCGGCACCCGCTTCAACCTCGCGCTGCGCGGCTACCGGATGTCGGAGGTGGACGCCCTGATGGACCGACTGCAGGTCGAGATGGCCGAGCGCGAGCACGGACCGGCACGCCACGATCACGACGACGTCACCGCCACACGCCGACCGGGGCTGACCGACGACCGTGGCGAGGACGCCGCCCGGGAGGGCCATGCGCGCTGAGCACAGCGTCTCGATCTGGATCGACGCGCCACCACAGCAGGTCTGGGACGTGGTCACCCACTGGGAGAGCCAGGGGGAGTGGATGCCGATGACGAGGATCTGGCGTACTGGGGGCCGGCCCGGTGAGGTCGGGGAGGAGTTCACCGCCCGCACGGGACTCGGACCGCTGGGCTTCGACGACACGATCACCGTCCGGCAGATGGATGCCCCGCACCTCTGCGAGGTCGCTCACACCGGACGGGTCGTGCGGGGACTCGGAGAGTTCCGCTGCGTCCCCCAGCGCTCGGGGACGCACTTCACCTGGTGGGAGCAGGTCGAGGTGCCCGGCGGTCCGGTGGCGCCGGTGCTGTGGACGCTGGCGCGCCTGCCGCTGCACATCGTCTTCGGCGTCGCCATGCGCCGCCTCAAGAGGTACGTCGAGCGCCAGTGAGCGGCACTGTCCTCGGCGACGACGGCCAACTGCGCTGTCCCTGGGGCGACGCGCCCACGATCTACCGCGCGTACCACGACACCGAGTGGGGACGTGAGGTGCGCGGGGAGCAGGCGCTGTTCGAGCGGATCAGTCTGGAGGCGTTCCAGTCCGGTCTGTCCTGGATCACCATCCTGCGCAAGCGGCCGGCCTTCCGACGCGCCTTCGCTGGGTTCGACGTGGATGACGTGGCGGGCTTCGACGTCGACGACGTCACCCGCCTGATGAGTGACGAGACCATCGTGCGCAACCGAGCCAAGATCCGGGCCACGATCAGCAACGCCCGCGCCGTACGCGCGCTCGACGTCGACCTGAGCGACCTGCTCTGGTCGTTCGCACCCACCGAGCACGTACCAGCTCCGGCGGCGCTGAGCGATGTCAGGACCGTCACCGTGGAGTCTGGCGCTCTGGCCCGAGCGCTCAAGCGGCGTGGGTTCCGCTTCATCGGCCCGACCACCGCGTACGCACTGATGCAGGCGACCGGCATGGTCGACGACCACCTGGCTGACTGCCACGCCCGTCGCCGTCGCTGAGTGGAGGGTCGCCGGACCTTCGCCTACGAGGGAGACCAAGGCCTTCATGCGCTTCCTCGCGAACGTCGATCCGAGGTTCGTCGTCAGCTTCCACCAACCGTTCGACGCGACCACCGTCGAGCTGCCCGCGTCCCCCGACCCCAGGAGGACCTGCACGGGCGCGGACCCCGCGGCACGCTGCGGTCGCTGGGTGCGCGGCGACCGGTTGCCTGATGCTCACCGGCCGTTGAAGACGGGCCTCTCCTTGGCGAAGAAGGCAGTGACCGCGCCCGCGTGGTCCTGCGTCGCGCCGGTGAGCGCCATCATCTGCGCCTCGTAGACCATCGTCTCGGACAGGTCATGGCTGGCGGCGAAAGCGATCGAGCGCTTGATCGCGGCGTACGCCAGGGTCGGTCCCGCGGCAAGGTGGGCGGCGAAGGCCGTGGCCGTGTCGGTGAGCTCCGCGTCCGGCACCACCTGGGTGGCCAGCCCGATCTGCAGGGCCTCGGGAGCCTTGAGGGTCCGGGGCAGCATCAGCAGCTCGACGGCGCGTGCGTGGCCGACCAGGCGGGGAAGCGTGTACGACGCCCCGGTGTCGCAGGACAGGCCGATCCCTGCGAACGCGGTGTTGAACCCGGCCGACTCCGCGACCAGACGGAAGTCACAGGCGAATGCGATCGAGGCACCCGCACCCGCGGCCACGCCGTTGACGGCAGCGACCACCGGCTTGGGCATCGAAGCCAGTGCGGTGGCGATCGGCGCGAAGTGCTCGGGGATGGTCGACCACAGCTGCGCCTGGCCGCTTTCCAGACTGGCCACGTGCTCGCGCAGGTCCTGCCCGACGCAGAAGACGCCGTTGCTGCCGGTCAGCACCACCGCGCGGGCCGCGTTGTCGGCGGCTGCCGCATGCACGGCGTCACGCAGCGCGACCTTGGCTGCCGTGGTCATGCTGTTCATGGCGTCCGGGCGGGTCAGGGCGATGGTCGCGACCCCGTCGACCACGTCGTAGGACACCGGTGAATCGCTGACCTGGGGCATGGCTGGACTCCGTTCCAGAGACGTCACTGGTTCCCGAGTCTCCCGTAGGCGGATCGCCCTGATGGACACCGGTTCCGACGGGTGCGCCCGCGTCGTGCTGGGCATGGGCGATAATGGGCTCACAAAGGGACGCCGCAATCCATCTCGCACGTGCCGGGACGGGTGCGGTGATCGAACGAGGAAGGGGTGCGCGGATGGCGGCCATGAAGCCACGGACGGGCGACGGTCCGATGGAGGTCACCAAGGAGGGGCGCGGCATCGTCATGCGGGTCCCCCTCGAGGGCGGAGGCCGGTTGGTGGTCGAGCTCAACGCCGAGGAGGCGACGGACCTCGGTGACGCGCTCCAGGCCGTCGTCGGCTGACGATGCGTCCCACGACGTCCCGGGAGTCCATGGACTCCCGACGTTGCCACGTGCCGGGGCAAGCTGGTGGTGGCAAGGTCCCCGGGGCGCTGGGTTGCCCCCGTTACCCGTGACCGACTTGCGACTAGATGTCAACGGCTGGCGATGTGGTTGACCATTACTCGTAAGTCGACGACGACCAGCGGGATCCGCCGTTCGCCTACGCGAAGAGTCGATGCCGGTGGACAGTGATCCAGTGACGCGTCGATCCGTACGGTCCAGGCGATGGGCCGGGGAACGGTGCGTGTCTCAGCCGGCGGGCACCCAGTAGCGCAGCTTGTCGGCCCGGCGGTCCTCGAGGACACCGCCGCAGGCCTCGATGACCTTGCGCGAGCCGACGTTGTCGTAGTCACAGGTGATGAGCAGCTGCTCGATGCCCAGGCCGGCCGCCACCGGGAGCGTCGCCCGCAGCATTGCGGTGGCGTGTCCTCGGCGCCGGGCGCTGGGCCGCACGTCGTACCCGACGTGCCCGCCCTGCTCGAGCAGCCATGGGGTCAACGAGTGACGGACGGCGATCCGCGCGAGGTAGATGTCGCCCTCGACCCACCACAGCGTAGTCGCGGGGACGAAGCCGTCCGGCCGCGGGGCACCGGGCTCGACGTCGGCGACGACCGCCTCGACGTAGCGGGCGAAGGGGTCCGGGTCTTTCCACCCGGCCGCGCGCTCACGGATGTCCCGCCCGATCATGGAGTCGTCGGCGATGGAGCCGCGCCCCTCTGCCGCGAACTCGTCCATCGCGACGACAAACGAGGCATGCACCGACGTGCACGGTGTGACCAGCTCAGGCATGACCTGATCCTGAGGTACCGGGCCGGTGCTCAGCCGATCTTCTTGGCGACCAGCAGACCATCGCCGACCGGCAACAGCAGCGGCAGCCACTGCTCGTCGTCGCGCAGTGACCTGCTCATCTCTCGGATCGCGACGGTGTCGGAGTCGCGCTGGGAGGCGTCGGCCACCTTGTCGTGCCACAGAGCGTTGTCGATGGCCACCACCCCTCCCGGGCGCAACAGCCGGGAGGCCTCGGCGAGGTAGTCGGCGTACTCGGACTTGTCCCCGTCGAGGAAGACCAGGTCGTAGTGCCCGTCGGTGAGGCGCGGCAGCACCTCCATGGCGGCGCCGGAGATCAGCCGGAAGCGACGAGAATCGATGCCGGCCTCGGTCAGGGTCTGGCGGGCGAGCCGTTGGTGCTCGGCTTCCAGGTCCACCGACGTCAGCACCCCGTCGGGTCGCATCCCGCGCAGTAGCCACAGGCTGGAGACACCGGTGCCGGTTCCGACCTCGACGACCGACCGGGCGTCTATGACGGCTGCGAGAAAGCGCAGGGCGGCCCCGCCTCCGGAGCCGATCGGGGACACCCCGACCTCGGTGGCCCGGCTGCGGGCGGCATCGAGGACCTCGTCCTCGGCGATGAACTCCTGTGCATAGGCCCAGCTGGCAGGCGAGATCCCAGAGATGGTCGGCTCCTTCATTTCGAGCGCGTGCGGCGCGTGCGGCAGCCTAGCGCCGATCCGCATGTGCCCAGGAGCCCCACCTGTCCCCGGTTTACCAGGGGTCCCGGGTAAACCGCACCGCCCACGGGTTGCGTCCCATGGGCAGTGCCAACATGCCATGGGGTGTACGTACCTCCCGGCAACCTGCCATGGGGAGTACGTGCCTCCCGGGAGCCGAGGCCTCAGGCCCGGCTCCCGTCACCCCGCTCTGGTCGTCCTGGGCTCGCGGAAGCGTCACGACTCCAGCTCGCCAGTCGAGGCCAGTGCGATCGTGTGTGCGTCGACTGGCTGGCACCTGGCAAGCGGTCAACGCCGGGCCATGTCGCCGGGCCATGTCGCCGGGCCATGTCGCCGGTCAACGCTTCCCCCATGCACGCAGCCTAGATTCCGCCATCCTCTTGGGGAACGGTCACAGCCGTCTGTGCGTCTTCTCAGGAAGAAGCGTCACTCTGGTGTTCTGGGACAGACGTCTCGGAGCGACCGGCCGGGCTCGACGGCCGGGGGGAGCGCGGAACAGCATGAGTACTCAGACCGGCAGCGGGGATGCCGTGGCTCCGAGCGCCGGTGTCGGCACGTGGGAGGAGATCGTGCAGCAGCACTCTGCTCGTGTCTACCGTCTCGCCTACCGTCTCACCGGCAACCCGCATGACGCCGAGGACCTGACGCAGGAGGTGTTCGTCCGGGTGTTCCGCTCGCTCGACAGCTTCACCCCGGGTTCGTTCGAGGGCTGGATCCACCGGATCACCACGAACCTCTTCCTGGACAAGGCGCGTCGCCGCTCCCGCTTCCGCTTCGACGGTTTCATCGACGGGGCGGAGGAGCGGCTGCCCAGCCGGTCGCCGTCCCCGGACGTCTCCTACGCCGACGGGCAGTTCGACTCCGACGTGGAGACGGCACTCGCGGCCCTGCCGGCAGAGTTCCGCGCCGCCGTGGTCCTCTGCGACGTCGAGGGCTTGACGTACGACGAGATTGCCGACGTGCTCGGGGTCAAGCTCGGCACCGTGCGGTCCCGGATCCACCGGGGACGGACGATGCTGCGCAAGGCGCTCGCCCATCGCGCCCCGAGCGCCGGCCGGACCCGCTTCGCCGGCCCCCTCGACCCGTCGCCGGTGAGCGCTTGATGCAGCCGCTCGGACCGTACCTGGGAGCTCACTTGGGCGCACGCACCTCCGCGTACGTCGACGGGGCCCTCGGTGACTCCGAACGCACTCTTGCCCAAGAGCATCTCGTCGACTGTGAGGAGTGCGAGGCGCAGGTGCGGCGGCAACGCCACCTCAAGCAACGGATGACCTGCCTCGCGATGGCAGCACCGCCGGCGTCCCTGGTCGCAGCCCTCGCGGACCGCACCTGCGTGGGTGAGCACATCGAGCGAGTGGACCACCGCCGCCGCGTACTGATGCACGCGGCTGTCACCGTGGGCAGCCTCTGCGCCTCGCTCACGGTGGTCGGACTGGTCGCCGGCGGATCGGCTCCGCCGGCGCCGGGCTCGCCGAGCACTCCGGTGGTCGTCTCGACGCCGCGGGTCACCACCCCGCCGCTACCGCCGCTGGTTCGCTCGATCTCGGCGCGGATCGCCGATGCGGTGGACGACCGTCGACTGGCCGCGTCGTCGACGACCACGGGCGCTACCCGCGCGTCGCTGTTCTCGCTCGTGCCGTCGATGCGGGATCGACAACTCGGCCGCTGACGGCGAGACCGCCTAGGCTGGCGGGGAACACGGTCGTCAGGAGGGCCTCGTACGTGAGCACCGACGATGTGAGCAGGCCGTCCGGCGACGAACCAACGCAACCGGTCGATGCCGATGTGACTCAGCGGCTGGACGTCTCTGCGGCGTCTCGGCAACCGGGCCTGCCGTACCTCGGTCAACCTCCGGCGACGTACCCGTCCACGCGCGCGGCACCGCCGCCGCCGACCGGTGCGCACCGCTCGGTTCCGCCGACAGGCCACGCCGTCAGCCGGGCCACGGAGCGCCACCGGGTCGGGGTCGGTCTGTGGACCGGAGTGGCTCTGCTGGCCGGGCTCGTCGGCGGCGGCGTCGGCGCGGCAGTTGTCGCGATCCTGGACGACGAGCCCACCGCTGGGTCCCAGTCGCAGGACGTGAACGCGATCCCGGTGGACGCCCCGCCCCTGCAGATCGACAACACGAGTGTGGTAGCCGTGGCCGACAGCCTGTTGCCCAGCGTCGTGCAGATCAAGGTCAGCTCCGGGCAACGGGTGGGAACCGGCTCCGGCTTCGTGCTGGACGACGAGGGACATCTCGTCACGAACAACCACGTGGTCGAGGTGGCTGCCGAGGTGGGCACCATCACCGTGGTGCTCGAGGGTGGCGAGGAGCGCGACGCGACCATCGTGGGTCGTTCCCCGTCGTACGACCTCGCGGTGATCAAGGTCGATGTCGGCAACCTCACCCCGGCCAGCATCGGTGACTCCGAGCGGCTGCGCGTGGGTGAGCCTGTCGTCGCGATCGGATCGCCCCTGGGCCTCACCAGCACTGTGACGTCGGGCATCGTGAGTGCGCTGTCCCGCCCGGTGACTGCGGGTGGTGTCGGCGAGTCGTCCTTCATCAGTGCCATCCAGACCGATGCTGCGATCAACCCAGGGAACTCCGGTGGCCCGTTGGTCAATCTTGCCGGGCAGGTGGTCGGCGTCAACTCCGCGATCGCGACCGTCGACGCGGGGCCGGGCGGCGAGGCCGGCAACATCGGTGTCGGGTTTGCGATCCCGATGGCGCAGGTGCGCCGCACGGTCGAGCAGCTGCTGGCCGACGGGGAGGCGCAGTACCCGGTGATCGGGGCCAGCGTCGCGACCACCATGGACACCGGCGCCATCATCAGCACGGTGACCTCCGACAGCCCTGCCGAGGAGGCCGGACTGGCGGAGGACGACGTGGTCACCAGCATCGACGGGCTCAGGATCGACGACGGCGTCGACCTGATCGTCGCCATCCGGGAGCACCAGCCGGGGGAGACGATCGAGCTCACATACGAGCGCGACGGGGACGTGTCCACGGTCAGCCTGGTCCTGGACGGACTGGTGGGCTGAACCGAGCAGCTCAGTCGGTGACGACGCGAAACGTCAGCCCGGCGACTCTGAGCCGCTCGATCAGCGGCTGCCCCATCGCGTGCGCGGACGTGACCTGGCCGGCTGTCACCGGCAGGGCGTCGCGCGCCAGGCACAGCGCCGACTGCCCGAGCATGACGGCTGTCTCGTCGTAGCCGGGATCGCCGCCGGAGACCTCGGTCACCAGGACGACGTCGCCGGCGCGTGCGACGAACCGGGCCTGGAACCAGGCCCCGGCCCGCTGCTGCTCGCTGGGGCCCTCGCCTGCCGTCTTCAGCCTCAGCAGCAGGCGTCGGGTGGCGGTCAGCTGCGCCAGCACCAGCACCGTACCCGCAGCAATCCCGGCAGCGGCGACCATGGGCAGGCTGCCCACGACGGCGTAGTGGCCGTAGCTGAAGTCCGGGCCGTACGCCGGCAGCGCACGAGCCGACCGACGCACGATCACCGGGTCCAGCGTGGGCAGTGGCACCGCCCATCGGTCCTGCCCGGGCACCTTCTTCGGACGCACCCGGGTGGCGCGCACCCGTCGTTGCGTCGGCCGGTCCTCGGTGTCGCGCCGCTGCTTCGCGACAGCCGCCGTCTGACGGGCCCGGCCGAACGCCCGTACGGCTGAGTGGTAGGTGCCACCTGAGATGCCCGCCTTCGCACGTACGTAGCACTCGACGCTGATCGGCAGGTCGGGGGGCAGCTGCTGCACGGTGAACAGCGTGCCGAGGTCGTAGGGGATCGAGTCGAAGCCGCACGCGTGCACGAGCCGGGCACCGGACCGCACGGCCTCGTCGTGGTGCCGGAGCCACATGGTGTCGACGAACTCCGGCTCACCGGTGATGTCGAGGTAGTCGGTCCCCGCGGCTGCGCAGGCGGCGACCAGCGGCTCGCCGTACGTCAGGAACGGACCGACAGTCGTGGCGACCACCGCGGTCGAGGCAGCAAGGGCGCGCAGGCTGTCGATGTCGCGCACGTCGGCCATGAGGGTCTCGACCCGGGGCCGCGCGGGTGCGAGTCCCTGGAGCTGGTCCGCGACCGTCATGAGCCGCTCCTGACTGCGACCGGCGACTGCCCACCGCAGGTCGAGCGGGGCGTGCCGGGTGAGGTGCTCGGCGGTCAGACCGCCGGCGAACCCGGTGGCCCCGAAGAGCACCAGCTCGTACGGGCGCTCGGGGCGCGGCCGTGCGGCCATGACGGCAGCTCAGGTGGCGTCGACGTCGAAGGGGGGGTGTTCTCCGGACTTCAGGGGGCGGGTCCCTCGTGGCTTCGGCTCGTCCGGCTCTGCTTCCATCGCCTCGATGACCTGGCGCCGTACGAACTCCTTGGGGTTCAGGTCGCGGAGATCCATGTCCTTGAGTGCTGCGTACTCGTCGCCGAGCTCCTTGGTCAGGTCGCCCTTGGCGTTGTCCATCATCTGACGCGCTGTCCGCAGGAGCGAACCGGCCTGCTTGGCCAGCATGGGTAGCTTGTCGGGGCCGAAGACGAAGACGGCGACCATCATCACGACCGCCAGCTCGGGCCATCCCATGCCCAACATCTGCGCTCCGATCGATGGTGTGCGTGTCGGCAGGGTGGCGTTCGTCCCGGTTGTCGTTCGACGCTGGGCGCCGCGAGGACGGGTCGAACGCGTCCGTGGTCAGTGTAGGTGGACCTCAAGGGTGAAGGCCCCGGTGTCAGGTCCGACCGG